>WNGH01000852.1_pt1 | contig 27240 bp, 17 predicted proteins | sample 5400631 | NCBI WGS metagenome assembly WNGH01 (sample SAMN13153373, study PRJNA577476) | soil metagenome | isolation source: 115 cm soil or saprolite under Garry oak tree replicate 1 | place: USA:California | collected 2016-06-15
ACACTCATTCCACTGGCCAGGCATTCAAGCAGAAAAGCTACAGAGATGCGCGTCCCCAGGACGCGTGGTTTTCCTCCGAGATGATCTTTGTCTGAAATGATCCACTTCTCATCGTTCATGGTTTTGCTCTCGATTGAACGTAGATCCGCGCTCATCAAGCAACGGAATTTTTGTGTGCCGGTGGTGTGCCAACACCGCCGAATCAAGCTATACTGACCAGCACACAGGCATTATAGAGTAACCGGAACACCTAACAAAGACGCACGAATCAGAACAGAGCAGAACTCAAAGGAAATGCTCTTTTAAGACTACGAATCAGGGGGTCGCACGTTCGAGTCGTGCCGGGTGCACCATTCCATTTGTCATTGGTCATTTGGCATTTTTCATTTGCCATTTCGGATTGGCAGCAGGGGAGGTGTGGCGCGCTGATTCCTGCATCGCAATTGGCGGAAGCCTCCACGGATAATAGCGGCAGAAAACGCCGAAGGCTGTCAGAAGAATCATGAACAGCGCAGTGATTGCGTGCGCGCCGGGTCTGTGAGTTGCGCTTATTGGCGCTCTTCTTACGATGGTTGTGTCTCCGGTTTCCTCAACTACCGAATCAAGGGCAGCATCCTGAATTACGAATTCAACTTCCGGGCCATCAACTCGGCCCACACGGCGAAGCGCTTCGCGAAACTCAACCGCGCCCGCATAGCGCTCATCCGGATTCTGGGCCATCGCTTTACTCAGAATAGCGGCCAGTTCCGGTCCAGCCGCGCTGTTAATTTCATTCGCGGGCTTGAGCGGATTCGGTTTTGCGCTTATCAATGCCGCGGCCCGGGCAAGAGCGTCGGGCGGCTTGACGCCAGTGAGCAGATGATAGAGCGTGGCACCCAGGGCATAGATATCACTACGCGGACTCGTGCCGAGATCCTGAATCTGTTCGAAGGGCGCGTAACGCGGCGTGTATCCGAAAACGCTGCGGCAAGATTCCACAGGCGAATTAGAGCCGCCGGACTTGGCTAAACCAAAATCGAGCAAGGCGATTTGCCCAGTTGGAGTAACTTTCAGATTATGCGGTTTGATGTCGCGATGAATGATCTGTCGTTCATGCGAATGCAAATAGATGAGCGCGTCGAGCAATTGATCGGCCCAAGCGATCACCGCTTTTTGCGGAAAAGGCCCCGGTTGCTGTGCGATGATCTCGGCCAGGTCAAGGCCTTCAACAAACTGCATGACGAAGAATGCGCGGTTACCTTCGGTAAAATAGTCGGTGACGCGCGGTAAAACCGGATGATTGAGCTGCGCGAGCAAACGAGCTTCCTGCTCGAATTGCTTCCATAATTCGACGTCAGCGGTCAGCGTCTGCTTCAGAGCCACAGTGTGGCCGAGCCGTAGATCCACAGCCTGATAGACCGCGCCCATACCGCCATTGCCAAGGTGCCGCAGGATGCGGTAACGGCTCTGCAAAATCGTGTCCGGTGTTAAGAGACTTTTGGTTTCGGTGAATTGGTTTTGATCAAAAAGAGGCATGGTTGGACCCTTAAAAAGAGGAGCAAGTGGGAGTTATCAGAAGGACTAAATCCCAAAGAGGCAAAGGAAAGTTCGCAGGTTAACCACCGCGAACAGGGACCTCGCGGTGGTTCTCGTCGAATCGCCGAGCAAGCGATGTGCCGTCTGGCCCGCCAATTCTCGTAAGCGTTAAGACACCTGAATAATTTATTCCGATGGGCAACATGGCCAAAACGAGGTGTTAATGAGAACGCGCAAACAGGAGTTGCGGCGTTAAGCCATGGCAAAATGATCGTCCGGAGTCAGATTGGTATGGGAGAGCCTTCTCGCTCGGGAGTCTTACGCTGCTTTCCGGCGCGGAAACTGAATGATCGAGGTTACCTCGGCGATGGAAAATCGATGTGATGCCGCTTGATCATTCGATCCAGCGTTTTCCGATCTACCCCGAGCACGCGCGATGCCGCTTGTTTGTTCCCGCGGGTGTATTGCAACACGCGCGCGACGTAGCGCCCCTCGATCTCCGACAACTGCGGCCAGTCTTGTTCTGATGTGTCGGCGATTGCCTCGACGTCTGTCGGTCGCGGCTCGGCGCGATATTCGCGAATGCGTTCCGGTAGATCCTGAACTCGAATTATGCCGTCGCACATCGCGGCGGCCCGCACGACCGCGTTCTCCAGCTCGCGTATGTTTCCGGGCCAGGGGTATCGTTCCAGCAAGATTACAGCTTCAGGCGAGAATCGAACGGCAGGATTCAATGAATAGACACGATCGGCAAAGGCCTGGGCCAGGGGCGGAATATCTTCGCGGCGTTCACGCAAAGGCGGCAGCGCAATCGAGACTGCGTTCAGGCGATAGAAGAGATCGTTGCGAAATCGTCCGGCGCGAACTTCGGCTTCCACGTCACGATTGCTGGCGGCGATCACGCGCACGTCGACCCGGCGCGTTTGATTGGAACCCACGCGGCGAATCTCGCGTTCCTGCAACACGCGCAGCAACTTTACCTGAAACGACAATGTGGTCTCGGTAATTTCGTCCAGAAACACGGTCCCGCCATCAGCTTCTTCCCACAATCCGCACCGGTCGCGATCGGCGCCGGTGAACGATCCTTTCGTGTGACCGAAAAGTTCTGATTCGATCAGTTCCGCCGGTATCGCGCCGCAATTGACGGCCAAGAAGGTCTTGTCGGCGCGGCCGCTGCGTTGATGAAGCGCAGCGGCTACCAACTCTTTGCCAGTTCCAGATTCACCAGTCAATAACACCGGCAGGTTCGTCGCGGCGACGCGCCCTACCTGTTTCATCACTTCAATGAACGCATGACTCCGGCCAATCAGATCGATATCCGAATCGCGGTTGCTCCGACTTCGCAGTGACAAGCGCGCCGGCCGGTTAGTTAGTTGCTCGCGCAAAGCTGTCGAGAGCGATTGCAATTCTTCCGGACCGAATGGTTTCAAGAGATAGTCGTAGGCTCCAAAGGCCGTAGCATCCAGCGCGCCGGCAGCACTCCCGTGGCCGGTCATCAACACCACTTTGGTTTCCGGCAGTTCTTGTTTGAAACGCCGCAGCACGGCAAAGCCGTCAGCGCCTCCCAACCTGACATCGCAAAAAACCACGGACCATTTGGCTTCGCCAAGTCTGGCAAACGCGTCTTCGGCCGATCCCGACTGAGTCACGGCCCAGTCTTCGCCCCGCAGCACGGCCGAAACAAACTCGCGCACTTGCGGCTCGTCATCGATCACTAAAGCGTGGAAGTTTTTATCCATCGTCCTAACTTCCTCTCCAGTTGGGAGAGTGAGTAATGCCCTTTCGCTATTTGTTGACGGCCATCCGCGCGATGTTTGGTTCACTGCGCGGAGAAGCCAAGAACCTGTCCACGGAGAGCGCTTCTTCGGCCGAGCCAACATCCACGCAATCGAACCTGCCGACTAACAACTCTTTGAGCAGACTTCGAATTTGCTCGTCGTCGTCGATGATCAGGATTGATGGCTGGTCGCGTTCCATAAAAAGAAAATTCAACCACCCGCTACCGCAGGCGGTTCTGACTCGAGGACCTCGCGCACCTTTCGGGCCAGTGAGGCCGGCGTAAACGGTTTTTGAATGAACTCGACGCCTGAATCCAAAACGCCATGATGCACAATCGCTTCGTCGGTATATCCCGACATAAAGAGCACGCGCACGTTGGGACGAATTGACGTTATCAGGTCAGCGATCTCTTTTCCGCTGGCCTTGGGCATAACCACATCCGTCAGCAAGAGATCGATGGCGCCGGAATGTTCGGCACTCAAATGCACAACTTCTTCGCCACCTCTGGCCTCCAGAACGTTGTATCCGGCCTGCTCCAAGATTTGCCGCGCCAGTGCACGAACGATGTCTTCATCTTCGACTAGCAGAATTGTCTCGGATCCGCGCGGAGCGGCCTCTTCCTTCGCCTCGATCTCAGTTTGGGTCGCGGGCGATTCGAGTTGCGGCAGGTAAATCTTGAACGTCGTTCCATGACCCGGCTCGCTGTAAACCCAGATGTTTCCACCGCTCTGTTTGACAATGCCGTAAACCGTGGAGAGGCCGAGCCCGGTTCCTTTTTCTTTCTCTTTCGTGGTGAAGAAGGGGTCGAAGATTCGCGCCTGCGTTTCTTCGTTCATACCCACCCCGGTATCGCTGATGGCCAGCATTACGTAATTTCCCGGCAGCACCCCGACGTGCTTGCTCGCGTATTCTTCGTGGAGTTCGACACTCGCGGTTTCGATGGTTAGGTTGCCGCCCTGCGGCATCGCGTCTCGCGCATTAACGACGAGGTTGACCAGGATCTGCTCAATCTGTCCCGGATCAGCTTTGATCTTCTTTAACGCCGGATCGAGTTTTGCGGTCAAGATAATATCTTCGCCAATCAATCGTCGCAGCAACTTGTTCATGTCGGTGACGATGTCGTTGAGATTCAGCGCCAGCGGTTGCAGAATCTGCTTGCGTCCGAAGGCCAGCAATTGGCGAGTCAAATTCGCGGCGCGATCGCCGGCCTTCTTGATCTCTTCCAGATAGCCTCTTATGGGATCGTTTCCATTCATCCGTTGCAGCGCGAGACTGCTGTAACCGTTGATCGCCGTCAGCAAGTTATTGAAATCATGCGCCACGCCGCCTGCGAGTTGACCAATCGCTTCCATCTTCTGCGATTGACGAAGCTGGTCTTCGAGTAGTTTCCGCTCGCTAACATCACGGGCAATGCCTTGCACGCCGATGGCGACGCCCTCCTGGTAGACAAGTTTAGTATTTGCTTCTACCGTAATGCGCCGCCCATCCTTGGCGATGATTTCCATCTCGTAAGCGGTCCCGCGCTCGCCCGCAAGTTTGCGTTGCAGCATCTCACGCACCTCAGCCAGATATTCGGGCGCTACGGTATGAGCCAGACTGAGTCTGAGTGCTTCTTCGACTGTGTAGCCGGTGATCGTCTCTCCGGCTTTGTTCATAGAGGTGTAGTTACCCTCCAGATCGTGAGAGTAGATAATGTCGTGCGCATTCTCGACGAGATCGCGATAGCGCTCTTCGCTTTCGCGCAATGCCGCCTCGGCTTGCTTGCGTTCGGTGATGTCCCGGAAGAACCAGACACGGCCAAAGTATTCATCCTGGGCGCTCTTGATCGGCGCCGTGTAACGATCAAAGGTTCTGCCGTCATTTAGTTGAATCTCGTCGCGGCTGTTTTCTTGCGGATGCCCGTAAAGATACTCAACGCCGTTCAGAAATCCCTCTGGGTCTTGCAGCTTGTCTATTACCGATTGCAAAGCGGTCTGATCTGACCGAGTGTCAAGGGCGGCTTCTGGAATACCCCACAGATCCACAAACCGCTGATTGTAAGAGAGGATTTCGCGGTCATCTGAGGTAACCAGGATGCCGTCAATAGACGCTTCGCTCTGCGACTCCAGCAGGGTTTTCTGAAAGTGCAACTCGGCTTCCGCTCGCTTCCGCTCGGTCGTGTCTGTGGTAACTCCGCGTAACCCGATCGGATGACCTTCATCATCCTTGATGACGGCGTAATTCGCTTCGACCCATACGACGTGCCCATCTTTTGCAATCCAGCGAAATTCAACCGTGCTGTTTTTTCCGGCGGCGAAACTAGTCGCCGCTTCGGTGGCCGCTGCGTCTCTGTCGTCCGGATGAACAATGGTAAGCCAGAAGTTCGGCGTCGCCAGCCATTCGTCGATGCTGTAACCGAGCATTGCCTCGACGTAATCGCTAACGAAATTCATCCGTTGCGTGGCCGCGTCCGGCTGGCCCCAGGATTCCCAGACAACGCCGGGAACACTCGACACCAGACTATCCAATCGCTCTCGCTGGTTTTCGATTTCAATCGTAAGACGCGCGCGTTCCTCTTCTGCCTGTTTGCGTTCGGTGATATCGCGCGCGACCCAAATCACTGTATCTTTCGACATTGGAGCCACGCTGCCATCAAACCAAAACTCCGTGCCGCCGAGTTGCAGGCTGTACTCGACTCTGTGCGCGCAACCTTCTTCCAGCGCCCGTCGAATATGGCCAACTAAAAAGTCGGCAATTTCTTTCGGAAATAGTTCGTGCTGCCGCTTACCGATTACATCATCGGGCGGCTTGTATGAGTAGGCGGAATTAATGGGCGCTATCTTCAGATAGCGTCCCTCCGCGTCAAAGACGATAATCACATCGGTTATGGCTGAAAACAGCGCGCGTAACTCTGCTTCAGAAGCTTGAAGTGCCGCTTCTGCGCGTTTGCGTTCGGTGACGTCTTCAACGCTGCCTTCGCGATAAAGCTCTAATCCGTTTTCATCGCAAACTGAGCGCCGGTTAAGCGACAGCCAGATCCTCTTCCCGTCTTTTCGATACGCTTGAAACTCGAAACCGCGCAGAACCTCACGTTCCATGGTCAGTTCTGCGGACTTCACGCGATCTTCAGGATGAACGTAGATCTGGTGCGTGATGTCGGTTACGCTCTCAATCATCTCTGCCGGGGAGTCGTATCCGAATATCCGAGCCATCGCGGGATTTATCGTGATGAATCTTCCTCCAGGTGTCGACTGGAACATCCCTTCCACGGCGTTTTCGAAAATCGAGCGATAGTTTTCTTCGGCTTGCTGCACCTGCGAATAAAGCGACGCACTCTCCAGGGCCGCCGCGGCGGTGCTGGCCAGAATCGTCAAAGCTTTCATTTGGCCCAGCGTGAAAGGACGCTGCCGGCTGAGCGCGTTAATGTTGATAGTACCGACCACCTTTCCGGCCGCCTGCATGGGAATGGAAATCGCCGAGCAAATCTCAGGGTGCGGCCACAAGGAACGAAAGCGTTTGTCATTGACTTCACCGTCTAGGATCAGCGTCTCGCGGTGGCGCGCAACCCAGCCGGAGATACTCTCTTCCAGCGGTACCCGCTCGCCCAGCAGGCGCTGCCGGTTTTCGCCACGCACGGCCGCCACATAAAGCTCTTCGCCGTCGTCGGCCGGCAACAGGATCGATACTTCGTCCGCGTCGGTCTGCTGCAGCGCGGCATCGGCGAGCTTACGGATAATGGTTTGGGGATCGAGCGTGAAGGCGATCGTTTGGCTCAGTTCATAGATTGCCACCGTCTCGCGCAGTTGCAGATTTTCCAGCCGCAAACGCCGCGCGTTGAGCGCGCGCGCGAGGAGCGGCATGACAGATTGCAGACGAAACGGTTTGAGCACGTAGTCAAAGGCGCCGACTTTCATGGCGTCGACCGCGGTTTGAATCGTGCCCTGCCCGGTCATGATCAGGGCAATCAGATGCGGATCGATTTCGAGCGCGGACCTCAGCAGCGAGATTCCGTCCATCTCAGGCATCATCAAATCGCTGAGCATCAGATCGAAGTCCTCTTCGCGCAAAGCCTCGAGGGCGTCATGACCATTGGTAAATCCATGCACTTCGAATGACTGTGAAGCCAACGCCTCGACCAGCGCGTTCTTCAACTCTACTTCGTCATCGACTACGATAATCTTACCTATGGTGCTTTCAGGCATGGTCAGTTACTAGTTGCTCCCTTAGGTTTAATTCGATATTCGACTCCGTGCGTACCTTTCCGTTGGTGGCGGGCAGGTGAATAATGACCGTGGTCCCTTCACCTAATCGACTGTCTATCGATATCTGAGAGTTTCCGCCATCTCACCAGGTATCCAATCGGATTTCCGGCGTCGTCCTTGGTTGCGGCTACAATTGGGAAAGCTGGCACCTCATTGATCATGCGAATCGCGCCTACATCTCTAGATGAATCCACTTGGCTCTGCTTGAATTCGGCTTGGAGATCAGCCGGCACCGGAGCTGTGCCTTCCGGAATGGTTAGTAACAGAGCCCGCTTAGCATCCCAAAGTTCGACTTGCAAGTTGCTCGTGTCTTGCGCCGTCGCGACTTGCTTCAGACTCGCAATCGCGGCGTCGCGTGTCGCACTTGAAGGCGATTGCAGAAACGCTCGAATCGTCGCGTCATTCGCAGTCGTGGCGGTCCGGGCGCTCATTGCGGCGACCTGTAGTTGCAGTTGCGTAGCCAGGTATGTAGTCAACGTCACCAATCGCTCGCTCGCGATGTCGAAACCGGAATCTTTCACTCCCCGATACGATGCGAACGTAGAAATCGAAATGACTGCGAATAAAACTGTACCGATTAGCAGCGGCAGCCGCCGCCTGATCGACAGATCGGAAACCGAATGTCGGCCGAGTGGCTGCCAACGGTGGCCTACACGCGACCGCGGTTCCATCTCTTTACTTGGCTCGCTGGTTGTCATAGCTTACCGATGGCGTTGCGCACCGTTTGCGGCAGAAAGCCCCTGCTTATCGCCGCAGAACTCAAGCGGTGATTCGCCAACTCTTCTAATGGGCCCGTTGAATCTTTGAAATTAGTCGGGAATCCGGGGCAATCGAACCGAGACGCGGCGAGTCGCCGAGGCTTTCTACTAGTCACGCTGGCAATAGTTGTACCCCCTAATCGACGCTGGTTATTGAGAAGAAGGGCGCCGCGCTCGCCCCCGATACAGCGCCCTTCTTCGTCCGCGGTTTGCCCCCCACGCGGGCGCGCCGCGATCTGCAAACGCCCGGCCTTGCTCCGATGGAAATGCCCACCGTGCCGGAGCGGCTGGTTGACGTTCGACAGTGACATTGGTCCATATTGACGGAACGGCCGTCGGGGTCGCCGCACCGCCGAATGATTCGTGACCGACCTGTTTTCGGTTTCGGGAAGAAGGCTCTGAGAGAAGGTACTCTTCGTTCAGAGGTGACCTATTTACCGTTTCGCACTCGTGCCTCCAACTGTTGGGGCAGCGGTAAGAACCGTCAGAGCACAATGCCAGAAACGCGAAAAGCTTCCAAGCCTAAGCCGAAGCATCGAAACGCGCAATCAGGAAAAACCTTACATTGCTCTAGGGCTTTTACCCGAAGCAGTCTGCCAGACTGCAAATAAATAATCCTAAGATTTTGGATGAGACTAGTCCTGAGGTTTATCCTGGCGAGGGCTGCCGTTACTGCTCGATCTTCACCAATCCTGTCTTGATTGCATAGCGCACGAGTCCAGCCACATCGTGAATATTAAGGCGCTCCATGATCTGCGTTCGGTGCGACTCTACGGTTTTGACGCTGATGTTCAATTGCAGGGCCACCTTTTTCGTCGACTTTCCTTCGGCGATCAAACTCAAAATCTCTCGTTGCCTCGCGGTCAGCTTCTCCTCGCGCGCACGCTCTTTGCCCGTCCGCTGCACATATTCCGTGATGGCCTGTTGCGAGAGCGGCGGACTCAGATAGAGTTCTCCTCTGACGACAGAACTGAGTGCCAACTCCAACTCTGCCAATGAAGCGCCCTTCAGCAGATAGCCGCGTGCCCCGGCCCTCAACGCCTGCCAAACATATTCCTCACTGGCGTGCATCGATAAAACGATCACCCGGACACCGGGCCACAGCTTGACGATCTGCCTGGTGGCTTCTAGTCCGTTCAAGCCAGGCATCGCAATGTCCATCAACACAATGTCCGGCTGTCGTTTCGCTACCAACTCCACTGCCTCACGGCCGTCGGACGCTTCGGCAACGACTTCAATGTTCGGAATTCTTTCCAGAAACGCACGAATACCCGCGCGCACCAAAGCATGATCGTCGGCGATCAAGATGAGGATTGGGTTCATTTGCTCGATCGTTGACTTAAACGATTGGGAAGCGCACCCGCACTTGCGTTCCCTTGCCGTCGGCTGAATCGATGTCAATGCGGCCGCGAACGGCGCTCGCTCGTTCTCTCATTCCACGTAGTCCGAGAGCCACAGGCGTAGAATCCTTCAGCGCCTTGACATCAAAGCCAACACCATCGTCTTTCACAATCAGAAATAGTTGATCGCGATTCCGGCTCAACCTCACTGACACTCGCTTCGCTTTAGCATGCCGGGCCACATTAGTCAGCGCTTCCTGGGCTATTCTGAAACAGGCCGTCTCGGTCTCTCTGGTCAGGCGTTGCTCGTCGTCGGTCGCCTCGAATTCCGCCATGATTCCGGTGCGCTGCGAAAAACGATCGATGAACCAACGCAGCGCCGTCGTCAGGCCGAAGTCGTCCAGATGGGGTGGTCTTAGATCGAGGGAGAGATCGCGGACCTGGCGAAGGGCTTCGTCGGTGACGCGAATACTGTCTTCGAGGTGAGGGGCAGCCTCGTCCACGCTACGGGCCGTCTGGACTGTTTGCAGATTGATCCTCACCGCGGTCAGGACCTGGCCGATTTCATCGTGTAACTCGCGCGCTATCCGCTGTCGCTCGGTTTCCTGTGCCTCAATCAGCGCGCGCGAATAAATGCGCAGCGCTTCCTGTGTTTGCTTGCGCTCGCTGATATCGCGAGCGGTTCCTTGCACGCCCACGGGCTGTCCATTTTCGTAAACCAGACGGCTGCTCACTTCGACCGGTGTGCGGCGGCCAGTTTTGGAAACGATCTCGGCTTCATAAGTGGTCTCGGGTCGTTGGTCCAATTTTCGGCAAAGGTTTTCGCGCGCGGATCTCAGGTGACTGGGCGCTATGAAGTTGGAAAAGTGTTTGCCGATGATTTCCTCGCGCGCGTAGCCAGAGAGCTTTTCAGCCGCTCGATTCACGGAGATGTACCGTCCCTTAAGATCGTGGACATAGATCGCGTCTTTGGCATTTTCGAACAGTTCGCGATAGCGCTCTTCGCTTTCGCGCAGAGCGCTTTCAGCCAGCCGCCGATCGGTGATGTCGCGCGCCATTCCCCGCACAATGGGAGTGCCCACGCCCTCAGTGCGTAGAGAATTGTAGTATTCCCAAACGCGTCGTTCGCCAGACTTGGTTTGCACGATCATAAGTCCGCTACTGGTCCCATTCTGGCGCAGTCTCGTCAGATATTCATCAAATTGATCGCGGACTTCGGGCGCCAGAATGTCGCGAATGCTTTTCTTGCCCACGAACAAATCGATGTCGTATCCCAGGGCGGCGCAAGCGGCGCGATTTGCAGAAAGTATCAATCCGTCTAAGTCGTGAGTGCAGATAAGCTCATGGCTGTTTTCAACCAGATCGCGATAGCGTTCTTCGCTCTCGCGCAAAGCTTCTTCAGCGCGCTTGCGTTCCGTAATATCTCTGAAAGTAACGACGGCGCCGACAATCTCGTCTCGATCATTACGCATCGGAGCAGTCGTGTATTCCACCGGAAAGCTCTTTCCGTCCTGGCGCCAAAAAACTTCATCTGTTACATGGCGGCTGATGCCGCCGCGGATGGTAGCGTAGATGGGGCACTCCTCTTCCGGGTAGAATGTTCCATCCGCGCGCGTGTGGTGCTTAGTCAGGTGCGCGGGCCTACCAATCAAGTCGGTGACTTCCCAACCCAACATCCGGGCCGCGGCCTGATTTTCAAAAACAATCTTCCCCTGGCGGTCAACCCGATGGACTCCTTCCTCCATCGACTCCATCGTCAATTCAAGTTCACGACGCAGATTGGACAAGCCCTCTTCCGCCCGTTTTCGTCCTGTGATGTCCTGCCCTAATCCGGCTACGCGGTAAATCTCGCCCTTGTCGTTTAGGATTGGAAACATCCGCCGCAGTATCCAGCGGACCGAGCCGTCGGGCCGAACAATTCGATATTCGAATGGTTCAAAATGTCCTTCTCTTTGCCTTTCGAGCATGCGCTGAACGTTATCGTGATCGTCCGGATGCACGGCGTCCAGAAAAGAGTTCAGGCGCTCGTACACGCTCTCGCACGAACGGCCAAAGACCTTTTCGTAGGCGGGATTGATGTACAGAAGTTTCGTGATGCTTCGATCGGCTATCCAGATCACATCATCGATATTCTCGGCGAGCTGACGAAAGCGCTCTTCACTTTCATAAAGTGATTCTTCGGCGCGTATTCGACTCAACGCCTCGCCACAGTGGTCGGCGAGAGCTTCGAGATCCTTCAGGGCGCTGTGATCGTAGGCACGTGGCGTGTAGCTTTGAATCGAAAGGACGCCGACGATCTTCGCAGCATGTCGCACCGGCACGGTCATCAACGACGCCGAAGGACGAGCGGTATCACCGAAGGGAACGGAGTCCGGATCAAACTGGATCGGCTCTTCGCGAAGCTGCAATTCAGGCCCGCGATCGAGGACGCGGCGGACTCGCGCGGTTGGCCTCATCGTCAACCCGATCGGCGTCACCTCGACTCGCTCGCCGCCGATCGTGTCGACATTCAGCATGGGACAGATCAGATCCCGGTCTTCATCATAGAGATCGATATTGCATGCGTCCCATCCGAAAAGCTCCTTCGCGGTTACCGCAATGATCAGTCCCGCGTCGAGCTGGGTGCTGGCGCCGCTCAGTTTTCGCGCCAGAGTCGCAAACGCTGCGCTCCGCACTTCGGCACGCTTGCGGTCCGTTATATCCTGGGAAGTGCCTTCAAAATAGAGAACGGCCCCACTCTCGTCACGCACGGATCGGACATTCTCGGAGACCCAGATACGCGCTCCGTCTTTTCGATAGGCTTCGAATTCGAAATCCCTTACAAACCCTTGCACATCAAGCAAACGCTTGAAGTCATCGCGTCTTTGCGGGTCGACATAATGCTCGCGAGCAATGTCAGTGCGCTCCGCGATCAACTCTTCAGGAGAGTCAAAACCCATAATGCGAGCCAGCGCCGGGTTCGCCGTAATGAACTTGCCGTCAGGAGTGCTTTGGAAAATACCTTCGCCAGCGTGTTCGAAAATTTCGCGATATTTCCGCTCGGCTTCTTGCAGGGCCCTTTCGGCTTCGTTGCGCTCAGTGATGTCGCGCGAATTGAGTACGATGCTGGCCACGGCTGGCTCATGAAGCAGGTTGGTGGCCGTAGATTCGAGTGTGCGCCAGGTGCCGTCTTTGTGCCGGCAACGCAACTCTTTTGTGATCGTGATGCCGGGAACTTGCACTGCTTGAGAAAATAGTTTTGAAAGGTGCGGGCGATCGTCTTCGTGCAACAACTCGAAACCACTCTGGCCAATCAACTCTTCGGCCTTGTAGCCAAGCACACGCTCGATCGAAGGGCTGGAATACCGCCTTATTCCCGCGGCGTCGTAGGTTGAGATGATGTCTGAAGCGTGTTCGATTAACGAGCGAAAATAGACTTCACTCTGCCTGAGCGCCACTTCGGCTTGCTTTCTTTCAGTAATGTCTTTTCCGATCCCAATGCTGGCACCATCTGAAAGATTGACGTTGGCCCACGATGTGTCGATAACCCGGCCATTCTTCGCTCTCGTTTTGAAATCGGCCCACTTGCTTTCGGATGCGGAAATAAAATCGAGCACGGTCTGCCGATACTGCGGATCGGGATATGTCTTAGCTAACACGTCCAGGTCGTGTGCTTGAATGTCTTCGAGCGACCAGCCTAAAGTGCGCTCCCATTCCCGATTAACCAACTTGAAGCGGCCATCGGCGTCGATGAAGGCGATCATCGCGGGGATGTGGTCGAAGACTTTTTGCAGGATTTCCTTTTGCTCTCTTAACTCGGCCTCGGCCTGCTCGCGCTCGGCAACACGTTGCTCCAGTTCACGGCCGTATTGTTCATGTTGTTGGTACAACCGGGCGTTCTCGATTGCCGTAGCCGCCTGTGCTGCGAGCAATTCGGCCTTTCTCACATGTTCGGTGTTGAAGAAACCGGGCTGCGCCTTGTCCAGTGAGTAAAGCCCAATCACTTTGCCATGAGCGATGAGTGGGACGCCGATCCAGTTGCGAATGTGCTCACCTCCCGGAGCGCGGTGCCAGTCAGGTTCATTCTCAGTGTCGTCGATCAGCATGCTTTGAGCCGTGGCGCAGATCCGCTTGATCAGGGGGTTCGAGGCGGCCTCGAAAGCATTGCCCCGTGGCAGATTCGGATCCGCCAGAAAATTTTCGTATCCCTTGAGGGCACTGACTACGAATCGCGAGTCTCCGTCAGCCAGCATCACATTGGCGCTGTCGTAGGGGACCAGCTTGTGCAAGTAATCGAGTAAGGTATCGAGGACCCTTTCGAGACTAAGGTCGCAAGTGAGCGCGAGGTTGGCGTCTCGCATTACTTCCGCATGCAAGCGCGCCTGTTGTTCGCTGGCTAAGTCTCTTGTTCGCTCGAGCTCAGCTTGTGTTTCTTTGTCCATAGTCATGTTTCATACAGGCTTTGGACGCTCGGCAATCAGTGGGACGCGCACGATCGCTCCGCCAACACAAAGACATAGGCGACGAAGCCAACCAGTTGTCGCTTCAACGATCGATTAGTGAAGGCGAGAGGTTCGAGCGGTGCGTGATAAAATGAATACAGAAAATCACGCTTAGTGGTGTTAGAGAACCGATCCCCAACACGGGGCACCTCAAGTCTCGGCAGGAATTCTAAACCCGGCAACCCTATCGCGCAACCATTCTTGAATGAGTCGAAGCTGGCACGGAATATGCTCTCGCTCGGGCTGGCGTTATCAAGACGCCGAGATTGCACTACACCAACGGGCGAAAGTCCGCGGCCTTCGTCACGACTGTTCTGTTTTGCCACAGTGCTGTGGCAGAGGGAAACTTCGCATTAAGCCGCGCAGTGTTTGGGCGAATGATTTCCTAAGAATAGTAAGTCGACCCGAAACTCCCGCTGCTCAAAGGACTCAGAATATGAAAAAGCTGTCGCGCTTGCTTGATAGTGATTCGCATCTTGGCGCGCGGGTAGGGCTGTCATTTGGGCTACTCATCGCAATACTAATCTCGATTGGCTGGGTGGAACTCAGTCAGCTACGTCGCATCGATGCAGACCTGGCGAACATGGTCGATCAGCGCTGGCAGACGGTGCAGTTATCAAGACAAGCCCAGAACTATTCGAACATTAACAGCCGCCTGACGATGCAGGTTTTTCTGGTTGACGATGAAAAGGAGGTTTCGTCTCTATTGGCCCAAGCATCCGGCAATAGCGAACGGATCTCGCAGCTAATCGCATCGCTGAGAAGCAGGGTCGAATCAAACGACGAAGCGGAACTGCTTTATGCGATTGATAAGAAACGGACTCAATATACGAGCCGCTACCGAGAGGCATTGCGGATTTTGGTCGAGGATAAACAGTCCTTCGCTGCCACGGTGGAGATGCAGCAGGTCCTGCCTCTCCTCATTGATTATCACCAGGCGTGGAATGACTACGTTGACTATCAGGGCCACCAAATGGATCTGGCAAGAGAGCGGGTAGTTGTCAGTGGGGCCAGAACTCTCAAAGTAACAGTTTTGTTAGTCGCGCTGGGAGTTGTTTTTGCGATCACGATTGCTGTCTTTGTGACGCGCAACATCACCTGGCATATAAGGAAACGCAAGCGGGCTGAAGAGTCCTTGAGACGATCACACAATGAACTGGAAGATAGAATCCGTGAACGCACTGTGGAACTTGCGAAAGCAAACCAGGGGTTAGAGGCTGAGATTTTGGAGCGCAAGCAGGCCGAAGCCGACATCAGTGGGCTAAAGGAGTTCCAGGCAGCTATCCTCTCTGGCGTGCAGCACGGCATTCAAGGCATTGATAAGACCGGCCAGATCGTGTTCTCGAATCCTCGCGCTGCCGGAATGCTCGGCTGGGACGTGAATGAATTGATAGGCAGGCCGGCGCATGCAACGATGCATCACCATCACAGCGACGGCAGCCGTTATCCGGCCAAAAACTGTAACATCTACGCCAGCCTCCGCGACGGCCAGCCACGCCATATCCTCGATGAAGCGTTCTGGCGACAGGACGGGACATCATTTCCGGTCGAGTACCGCGTCGCACCGATGCACGGTACCTCCGGCGAGCTTACTGGCACCGTCGTAGTTTTCGATGACATCACTGAGCGCCAGCGGGCGGAGGAGGTGCTGCGAGAGAGCGAAGAAAGATACCGCCTCCTTTTTGAAAGCAACCCGCAACCAATGTGGGTTTACGATCTGGAAACGCTCGCCTTCCTCGCTGTTAACGACTCAGCCGTGCATCACTACGGCTATTCACGGGAAGACTTCCTCGCCATGACGATCAAAGACATCCGTCCGGCTGAAGACATACCCGCTCTGTGCGCTTCCGTCGCCAGGCCTTCCAAGGCATTTGATGCGGCGGGCTCATGGAGACACCTCAAGAAAGACGGCACAATCATTGAGGTAGAAATCACTTCTCACTTGTTGGTGTTTGATGACCGGCGAGCTGAACTCATTCTCGCCCATGACATCACCGAACGCAGGCGGGCTGAAGCGGAACGACGAGTTATCGCTGAAATAGTCCGTGGTGTAATCACGACCTCTAGTCTGGATGAATTGTTTTCGCTCGCTCACCAGGCCATCAGCGAAGTTCTTCCTGCAGAGAATTGCTACGTGGCGCTTAACGATAAGACATCCGGCCTCCTCCACGTCCCTTTCTGTAAAGACGAATTTGATTCGGTTGCCTCATCTCAAACACTTGGCAGGGGGCTTACCGCCTTTGCCTTGCGCAGTGGGCGTCCGATGCTCCTGACTTCTGAGTATATTCAGGAACTGGTTTCCAAAGGCGAAATCGAATGGGTGGGAACGCTTCCGGCTGCCTGGTTAGGCGTACCGCTGCGAACCTCGACTGACATTATTGGGGTGCTTGTCGTTCAGGACTATAAAGACAAAAAAGCCTACACTCAGCGCGACCTTGAGTTTCTCTCTACCGTCGGAGATCAGATCGGAATGGCGATTGAACGCAGGCGCAGCGAAGAGGCGCTAAAGCAAGAACGCATCTTCCTGCGGACCCTAATTGATAACATTCCTGATAGGATCTACGCGAAAGATCTGGCCTGCCGCAAAGTAGTCGCGAACCTAACCGAAACGCGTGTCTTAGGTGCGAAATCAGAAGCCGAAGTCTTGGGTAAGGATGATTTTGCATTGTACCCGAGGGAACTGGCTGACAGATTCTTTGCTGACGACCAGGTAGTTCTGCAGACGGGTCAACCTGTTATCAACCGGGAAGAGTATGTGATTGACGAGAATGGCCAGAGAATCTGGTTACTCACGACCAAGGTTCCCTTGCGCGATGAGGGCGGCCAAATCATTGGCCTGGTCGGCCTTGGTCGAGACATCACGGAGCGCAAGCGAACGGAGGAAGCCGTGAAGGCGAGTGAGGCCAAGTTCAAAGACCTCTTCCACGATGCGCCGGTCGCTTATCACGAGCTGGACCGTGACGGGCGGATCACCAGGATCAATCGCACGGAACAGCAACTGCTCGGTTACACCGCCGAAGAAATGGAAGGGCGACCGATCTGGGAATTCATAGTCGAGAAAGTATCCAGGGAGGCAGTCGAAAGGAAGCTCTCCGGAGCGGTGTCGTTGCGGTCATATGAATGCACATTCATAAGGAAAGACGGCACGTTGATTCCGGTGATAGTTGATGACCGGCAGATTTACGATGCGGAAGGCAAGGTCACCGGCATTCGGACAACGCTTCACGACATGACCGAGCGTAAGCGCGCCGAAGAACAATTGCGCACCAGTGAAATGCTGCTCGCCGAATCACAACGCATCGCGCACCTTGGCAGTTTCGAGCTTGACCTGACCACCGGCGCCGTGAACTGGTCCGATGAAACCTGGCGCATTTTCGGCGTTGAGAAGCGCGCCACATTCCATTTCAACGAATACCTGGAGACCATTCATCCGGATGATCTTGGTTTTGTAAAAGCTGTCATTAAGAAGGCCAAATTCGAATATACGCTTCCGCCATACCACCATCGTATTGTACGGCCCGATGGTTTGGTGCGAGTGATCGCTACTGCCGGAAAATTCATTTACGGCCGAGGCGCTAAGCCAGCGAAATTCGTCGGCGTGCATCAGGACGTCACCGAACAGAAGCAGATGGAAGCAGAGTTGAAAGAGGCGCACGACACTGCCGTGGAATCAGTGAGACTGAAGTCGGAATTCCTCGCCAACATGAGTCACGAGATTCGCACTCCCATGAACGGCGTCATCGGCATGACGGGCTTGTTGCTGGACACGGAACTTACCGACGAACAGCGCGAGTTTGCCGAAACGATCCGTTCCAGTGGCGACGCGCTGTTGACGATCATCAATGACATTCTCAGCTTCTCGAAGATTGAAGCCGGTAAGCTTCAATTCGAAACCCTGGACTTCGATCTAAGCAGCGTGGTCGAGGACACCGTTGAATTATTAGCCGAGCGCGCCCACGCCAAAGGAATCGAGCTGGCGTCGCTCATCTATAGCGACGTGCCCACTCTACTGCGCGGCGATCCCGGCCGTTTTCGACAAGTGCTTACGAACTTAGTTAGCAACGCCATAAAGTTCACCGAGTGCGGCGAAGTTATCGTCCAATCCGAGAAAGTAAGTGAGACCGGCACCGATGTCCTCATTCGTTTCAGCGTAGTCGATACGGGCATTGGCATCAGCGAAAATGCGCAACGAAATCTGTTCCAGGCGTTCACGCAGGCAGACGGATCGACTACCCGCAAGTATGGTGGCACCGGATTGGGACTGGCCATCTCGAAGCAATTGGTTGAGATGATGCATGGCGAAATCGGCGTCGCCAGCGAAGCAGGAAAGGGCTCGACGTTTTGGTTCACGGCTGGATTCGAAAGACAGCCTTTCGATGCCGCAGCCATTGCCAAGCCCAGTCTCTTGAGTCTGGATAGATTACGCGTGTTAATTGTCGATGATAATGCGACCAACCGAAAGATTCTTTCTCATCAGATCGGTTCGTGGGGCATGGTTCACGACGAGGCTGATTCCGCATCGCGAGCCCTCGAACTCCTGCACGCGGCCGCGGCTGCGGGCCCCGCATACGATCTCGCCATTCTCGATCTTATGATGCCGGGGATGGATGGTTTCGATCTTGCCAAGACCATCAAGGCCGATCCTAAACTGGCCCAAACCATCCTGGTGCTACTCACGTCATTTGGACAGCGGGGGCATGGAAGGTTGGCCCGGGAGGCAGGAATCGCCGCTTATCTCACTAAGCCGGTGCGCCAATCTCAGTTGTTTGACTGTCTGACCACCGCGGTCAGCCAGGCGTCGGCCTCGCGCGCCTTGGACACGCCGTCAAAACCTGCGCCGCGAAAGGTAATCACCAAACATAGCTTAAAAGAGACAAGAATGATGTCTAACAAACTGATCCTTCTTGCCGAAGACAATGTAATCAATCAAAAGGTTGCGGCAGGACAGTTACTAAAGCTAGGTTACCGGGCCGACGCCGTAGCCAACGGGCGCGAGGCGCTGGAAGCACTGAGCCGAATTCCGTACGACCTGGTGTTGATGGATTGCCAGATGCCTGAAATGGATGGATACGAAGCGACGGCTGAAATTCGTCGCCGCGAAGGCGTTGCGAAACATACGCTGATCGTGGCCATGACGGCGAATGCCCTGGAAGGCGACCGCGCGAAGTGCCTTGCTGCTGGGATGGACGATTATGTTTCAAAGCCAGTGATGCTCGAAGAATTGGGAAGGGTGCTCGAAAGACTGTTGCGTGAGGTCAATAAGACTGAGAAGGATGACAACCATAAAGCTCAAGCTTTGCTGCCGGTCGACATGGAGCGGTTGGTCCAGGCAATGGGCGATGAGCCCGCGGAACGATCGCAGATCCTGGATCTCTATCTGGCCCAGATGTCGAAGAGCCTGCAACGCCTGAAGACTGCTATCGAATTGGAAGAAGCCGCAGAAGTAGATCTTATTGCGCACAATTGCGCCGGTACCAGCGCGAATTGCGGCATGACGGCGGTGGTCGGGCCGTTGCGCCAGTTGGAAACGAAAGGTCGTGAGAATCAACTTACCGGCGCCGCTGTCTTACTCGAAACAGTCGGCAGTGAATTCGAGCGGGTCAAACTTTTCTTACAAGAGCAGCTTGAGCCCGTAGGCGTTTGAGGAAAATCGCGGAAGTGTGGAACGGAGGAAGCGATGTTTACGATTACCCAGTCTTCCCGGCGAGTCCTGGTCGCTGACGATGATCCGGTCATGAGAAAGTTAGTGACTACGGCTATTCAGCGAGAGGGACTTGTGGTTGTGACGGCGAGCGACGGGCGCGAAGCGTACCGAATTCTCCAGTCAGACGCCGGTTTCAAGGCCGCCGTCTTCGACATGATGATGCCCCATCTGAAAGGTCTCGATGTCATTCGTTATATGCGCACTGAGAAGCGGCTGATGCGAATTCCGATAATGATAATTTCCGCCGAGCAGGACATCAAGCTCATGGCGAACAGTTTCGCGGCGGGCGCTACAGCTTTTCTTCCCAAACCATTCACGCCTGAGCAAATCCGAAATACGCTTCACATGTTGCTTGGCAACGTCAAGCCAACCAGGCAGGCTGCTTAGGCTGGTCTCAGGAAGATCGAATGTCGATTGGTGAAAGGACCTTTATGGAAAACAGTGAGACGAACGTAACTCCTCTGTTATCGGCTGAGGCCGTAGACATGTCTGTTCTTAAAGCCTTTGAAGAGATGCACTCAGACGAAGAAAGCGACCTGATTGTGGAACTGATCGATCTCTACCTCGAGGACGCCCCGGCTCGACTCAAGGAAATAAGAGATGCAGTCGCCGAAAATGATGCGAGCTTGCTAAAGCGAGCCACCCACAGCTTGAAAGGAAGTAGCAGTAGTATCGGCGTTCTGCAGGTCGCGGAAATCTGTAAGAAGCTGGAACAGATGGATTGTCAAGAGTCGCCGCGACAAGTCGAGGCCATCGCGCAGCTATTGGACTACAAGTTCGCCAAAGCCAGCGAGGAACTTGAGGCGGAGCGACAGCGACGACTCTCGTAAGAATTGTTAGGAATCAAAACTTCACACCGCGATAGTTCGAAGAGGCAAAAGGATGCGAATTGGTCATTCCGCTGCGGAAAGATACCTCGATCAGCGCCGAGTAGATGACACTTGGCTGCTGCGGAAGAACTTACGAGCACCGCATATGCCAAAGCAACCAAGGGCGAAACCCTAACCTCGCTTTCGTTGAAGACCTACACTCTCGGCGGCACAAAGGTTGCTCCTTACCGGCGAGGACAATGCTGCGCAGTCTCTATTGAAATCGCAGCGATGAGAGTGACGGCCATCCAGGAATCAGCCCCGATTCCGCCAGAAGCAAGCCCTGCTGTCGCGTCATAATCAGCCAAAAGCTGACCGAACCTCACGAATTCTCAAAGCCAAGCGGAATTACCGATCACGAAAAGTGATCGAGAAAGAGCTCACGTCCGCGCCAGCACCGTCAGCAGTCGCGCACAAATTAGCCGACGGCAGTCGCGCAGAAATTACACGGAGAAACTTACATGCACCGAAAGGATCTTGTTTCGCCTCGATATGAAATTTCAGATCTGAGATCTGCAGAATCTGAAGTCTCTGGCTTAAGAGCTCAAATCTCCTGCCATCGCCCGATCCGTTTGGCTCTTCGCCTGGCGTTGCTCGTTATTTTCGCGACAAGCCTGGCCGTCGGAGCCACCAATTTTTCCGACTCAAAACCCGATCGCGGCGCGAGTCGAGCCAGAGTCATCTCTGCAAAATCGTTAGCCATTGAGCCAGCGGCATCCGCGCTATTCAATTACAAGTGGAACATGGATAACCGTCAGTTTCCGCTGCTCAGTTTTTTCAGCGAGCGATTGAAGCCGGGCTTGGATCAGTCACTCAGTTATCCAATGGGTCGATTCAGATTTCTGATCTTCGAAACTCTGGATTACGACGATGCGCGCGCCAGCTATTTCCTGCCTTCAATCTCCAGCGACGGCAAGAGCGTTCATTTCATAGAATTCGAACCCACTCAAGTTAAAAACAATTTTGTCTCGATCGATGAAAAGAAACTTAAGCTCATCGACGATGGCGCGCAGAAAACCATCCGCGCGAGCGACGGCACAAGGTATGTTTTTGTCCGCTATCCCGACGGCGAATTTCGGTGCGCCGAGATCAAGGACGTCAACAATCGCCTCAACTTCATCTACACGTCAAATGGCTTGATGTTGCATGGGGTGGTAGATTCTGCCGGCCGCACCATCACCTTCAACTATACCGATGACGGAATCGGGTCAATCACGCAGACCTGGATGGCGAATGCTACGGGCGTTCAGAAGACCTGGACCGTCGGTGACCAATCAGCCGTCGTGTCGTTCCCGTCGAACTATTCGAGAGCGCCAGGGTTCATGAGTTTCAAGAAGGTGCCGTCCAATGCTCTCGTCCAACATTACACGGCCGAGATGGCAGCATCCGACAGAACGCTGGCGCAGATCTTCGGCGGGCCGAATGCCGTGGCCGCAGGCAATGGCTTCGAACCCGCCGGGCTCGCCGCGTCGTACCCGCTCTATCGCGGCGACATAATAGGCGACGACGGAAAATTAAGACGCGGCCATCTCTCCTATGCAGTTCATCTGTACGGTAACTCTAGCGGGACCAGAGATTCGCCGCTTTACATTCCTAACGGTTTTACCTTGCACAGTACTCAGCCCTCGCCGACGGATGCAGCAGTCACTTTCTATTATCCAAAGCTGGGAAATTTGACTGACGTCACATTGGCTGTCTTTCACGTCGCCGACTTCGAGATTCGCCCGGAAGGCGATCGAGTCAGGATCGGAAACATTGCGGGAATGGGTGGCTCGTCGCCGCTCTACAAGCATTCGCACATCGAGTTCTACCAGGGCAATACCGGGCTTCCGCCGGCAGACGCGCGCATGCGACTGCGCATCGATCCTGCTGCGGTCTTCGTCAGGATAATGCAACCTGAGAGTTCAACCTTTAGGGTTGCCGGTTTTTCGCCAATCCCTAACTGAAAATTCAGTCGACGTCCAAAATCTCGAGCCAGACTATGACAACGATAGAGTCAGACATCACGGTCGAACGTCCGCCTGCGATGAGTACGGTCAGTCAAATGTCCTCACCCGATCTGCCTTATGTCGAAGCCCATGATCGGCGCATTCTCATCGTTGACGACGAGGAGTCGGTGCGCAATCTGTTTGCCGACTATCTGGATGAAAGCTATTCATGCGTAACGGCTGCAGATGCCTATGATGCTTTGGAACGACTCTCACGAGAGCCATTTGCCCTTGTTCTCTCCGACATCCAGATGCCCGGGCTCGGCGGCATCGAGCTGCTGCGCAAGATCATCGAGCGCTATCCCGACACGGCGGTGATCATGATCTCGGGCGTCGATCGAACGCAAAGAGTAATCGACGCGATCAGAGTGGGTGCGTCTGATTATCTGATTAAGCCATGCGAACTTGATGTTTTGGCGTTGTGCGTAGAGCGAACGCTAGAGCGGCGCACGCTTCTGCGCAACGCTCGTCGCTATAAAGAAGCGCTGGAGAACCAGAATGCGGAACTGGCGCGAAGGGGGACTGAACTTGATCGTCTTCAGGCCCAGATCGTTCACACGGAAAAGATGGCCTCGCTCGGCCAACTCGCCGCCGGAGTTGCGCACGAGTTGAACAACCCAGCCGGCTTCATCTATAGCAACATCGCTTTGCTGAAGGATTACATCAAACGGCTGGAGCGCTGTCTGACTACTTTCGATGACGTGGCGCTTCCGCCCGCGGCGGCCGAGCGAATCCGTGAAATGAAGACCGAGATCGGCTATGACGATATTCTGATGGACCTTGATTCGATTCTTTCCGACTGCCACATCGGCGCTGAACGCATTCGCGACATCGTTCAAAATCTGCGTTTGTTTTCACGTCTGGATGAGGCTGAGCTTAAGCCTGTCGATCTGAACGAGGGGATTGAAGCTACGCTCAGGTTGCTGTCGATGTATTACAAGTCGGGAAGAATACGTTTGCTGCGCGATTATGGAGAGCTGCCCCAGGTTAATTGTTACGCCGCGCAATTGAATCAAGTATGGATGAATCTTTTAATCAATGCCGCACAGGCGATCGGCGAAGCCGAGGGCGAAGTCCGCATCAAAACGCAATGTGAAGGCGAGAACGTGATCGTTTCAGTCAGCGACACTGGCGCCGGCATTGAGCCTGAGCACTTGAGGAATATATTCAATCCATTCTTTACCACTAAACCGGTGGGCGAAGGCACCGGGCTGGGTCTGTCGATCTCGCACGGCGTGATCGTCCGTCATGGCGGCGCCGTCGTAGTCGACAGCACGCCCGCACGGGGAACGACCTTCACGATTACGATACCCGTTGATGCAAAACCGATCTCGACTAACGTTTCAGAAGCCTGCGCGTAAGCGAGGGCGAAGTTGATTGGCTGAGCAGACTCGGATCAATCATCTCAGAGCCTTCCGTTGAGCGACAACTATTATTGAACGAATGGACCGAAGGAGACTCCACCATGAAATACAAAATCATGATTGTTGACGATGAGTCGGTAAATCTGAGGACGCTCGAAAGACTGTTTCGGCGCGATCACCAGGTGCTCTTAGCGCAATCCGGCGCCGAGGCACTGACCCTTTTGGAACAGCACGACGTGGCGCTGCTGATCTCGGATCAGCGCATGCCCGAGATGACCGGCATCGAGTTGATGAAAAAAACAGTCGCGCTCAGGCCGCACATGGTGAAAATTCTGCTCACGGGTTACACGGACGTAGGGGCGTTGATCGAAGCGATCAATTGCGGATTGGTGTATCGCTATCTAACCAAGCCCTGGAATAATGACGATCTACGCATCACGGTGGGTCGCGCCTTGGAACATTACGAGTTAATCAAATCAAAGCACATTTTGGAAATGGTAAATCAGCGGCTGCGCGTACGGCTGGGCCAAATCACCGAATTGGCTGCTGAAGGATTGGAAGAAACTGCTGCGTTCGGGAGTGAAGGATCTATGGAGATGCGCGCGGCGCCAACTAGGCCGGAAGCTTATGCATTGCTTGGTTGAGATCTCTTGCTTCAGCGTGACAAGAAAATTTAGTTGGCCCTCTCATTCACACCCTGCTTTAGCTGGGTGGTAACGAACTGCGTTCTATCGCTCGCCAACCGTTTTACCGGATTGCCAACGCCATTGAACTCCTTCGGCCACTCAGCTAAAGCAGGATGTGAATGAGATTCGAATCCGAGAGGCCGGGGCCTAGCTACATTTTCCTGGGATCTATGTCTTGCTTTTTTCAGTGGCGGAAAATCGATACTTGAAGGTAAGATGCAGTTTCTATCCGTTCGTCTTCGCTCGAGACTGGGATGAAACTGGCGCAGTTCAAGACAAAGGGATCCGAGCAGCAGAAATTGGGCATTGCGCTCGGCGATGTGGTGTGCGATGTGGCGGAACTGGCTCGCGCGGTTCAAGCTTCCGAGGGCGATCCGGCGGAGTGGTTGCTCAACGCGAACAGTACCCTCGAGGTCATCAGACGCGGTGCGCCGGCAATAAAAGAAATCGATGCCCTGATTACGCCTGGGCCAAGTTCCCAACGCGGTCAGGTAAGTTCGTATCTGCTTGATGAGATCGAGTTTCTGCCCGTGGTTTATCCACAGAAGATCCTCGCAATCGGGCGCAATTACGTTGACCACGCGATCGAAGGGGGCGCAGAGCCGCCGAAGGCGCCGCTCATCTTCAACAAACTTTCCAACTCATTGAGCGCCCATACCGCGCCAATTGTTCTGCCGACCATCAGTAGTCAGGTCGATTATGAAGCAGAGTTGGCTGTAATCATTGGCCGCAACGCAAAACGAGTCGATGCGGCCGCAGCACTGGATTATGTTTTCGGCTACACGCTAATTAACGACGTCAGTGCGCGCGACTTGCAATTTGGCGACGGTCAATGGACGCGTGGCAAGGGCCTCGATACCTTTGCGCCGCTCGGTCCGTTCATCACCACGCGCGACGAGATTGCGGATGTGCAGTCTCTCAATATCGAAGGGCGTCTGAACGGTGAAGTCATGCAGTCATCGAACACCGGCAAGATGATCTTCCCGGTGGCTTACCTGATCTCCTATCTTTCGCAGGGCATGACGTTGGAGCCGGGCGACGTAATTGCGACGGGCACGCCGGAGGGTGTCGGCATCTTTCGCGACCCGCCGGTGTTGCTCAAAGCCGGAGATGTCTTTGAAGTAACGATCGAGAAACTTGGCACACTGCGAAATTCCGTGTCAGAACCGCCTGCGGTAGCGGGCGGTTGATCGTTCACGCTTACTAGCTTTGATGAATCCCGAATCAACCGCCGCTGCACTGACCGCGCCGACAGAATTTGCTTGCGAGCGGCACGGTTTCCTCTTAACATGTAGCCCATCCAGTTCATTCTGAAGTTATCTTTTTCCGTCCGCGAGGAGGAAGCAAATGTCAGACGATCATGACCAGGAGCGGAGGAAGAAAAGCTCGCGTTACGATCCTAGCCGGCGCAAGTTTCTGAAAGGCGTCGGCGTGGCCGGGGCTGGCGCGGCGCTGGCTGATCATCTGCTCACCGGAGACGTCGATAAGGTCGCGGCGAAAACAGGCGCGCCCGGCGATCCGGTCAGCGGAAATGTAAATCTCGTCCTCGACCTCAACGGTCAAAAGCGTAACGTGACTGTCGAGCCGCGCACGACGCTTCTCAGCGCCATCCGCGATCGCCTGGAGCCACCGGTAACCGGACCAAAGCTGGTTTGCGACATGGGTAGCTGCGGTGCTTGCACCGTGATGATGGATGCCAAACCGGTGTATTCATGCCTGGTGCTGGCCGTCGATGCTGCGGGAAAGAAACTCACGACGGTCGAGGGTCTGGGTTCGCCGGAGAATATGAACGGAGTGCAGAAAGCTTTCGTCGAGCATGATGGCTTGATGTGCGGCTTCTGCACGCCGGGATTCGTAACGACTATTTCCGCTTATCTGAAAAAGAATCCCAATCCGACGCTGGATGAAGTGCGCGAAGCGTGCAAGGGAAATTTCTGCCGCTGCGGCACCTATCCGCGCGTGTTTGAAGCGGCGCTGGCCGCGGCCAAAGGCGGGACGAGCGGTTAAGAAGAGAATTGCAAATTGGAATAGTTAAGATCCCGCCGAAATTTGAAATTTGCATTTTTCAATTTTCAATTTGCAATGCTTTGCTTTTCCAAAGGTTAATAACCAAGAGTTCGAGCACTAACGGAGACAGCTAATGCCACAACAGCAACAGACGCAACCGCAACCTTCGCCGACGCCGCCAAAAAAGAAAAAAATTCGCGTGCCGCGAGTTGTGAATGGCGTTGAGCAAATGGTCGAGATAGAAGTCGATGACGTGGCGGGTCCGACGTGGGGACCGAACGATAAGCACACGCTGCTGAATCATCGTTTGACGCGCGTCGATGGTCCCTTGAAAGTATCGGGGGCGGCTCGTTACACCTACGATGTAAGACTCCCAGGAATGCTGTACGCACGTGTGCGCAGATGTCCGCACGCTCATGCGCGTCTTACGAAGTTTGATTCGTCGTCGGCTTCGAAGATCCCCGGAGTGAAAGCAATTATCCAAACGCCGCTGAAAGAGTTTCGGTTC
>WNGH01000857.1_pt2 | contig 27229 bp, 29 predicted proteins | sample 5400631 | NCBI WGS metagenome assembly WNGH01 (sample SAMN13153373, study PRJNA577476) | soil metagenome | isolation source: 115 cm soil or saprolite under Garry oak tree replicate 1 | place: USA:California | collected 2016-06-15
GGGAGGCCTCGGAGGGGGCCGTCGAGGCCCCCTCCGATTAGCTAGTCGTGGGAGTGGAGCGGCAGGCCGTCGTGCGCGTGGGGCGTGATCCGGTGGTGACGCTCGCCGCCCTCACCATGCGGATCGACGTGAACGGTCACGCCCCCGAGGTGCGGCAGGTGATGAAGAAGCTGGTGGCGCACCTCCTTCGCCACCCCGTGACCCTCGGCGACCGTCAAGCCTCCCCGCACGCTCACACTCACGTCGACATGGAGCCGGTGGCCGATCCACCGCGCCCGCGCGTCGGTGACGTCCTCGACCCGCGCGACGTGGCTCGCCGCGTGGAGGATCTGGTCCAGAATCTCGGTCTCGACCCCGTCGAGCATCCGGAGGAGGATCGCGCGCGCCGCCTGCCAGACGAGGACGAGGATCGCGATCGAGATCGCGACGCGGGCGAGCGGGTCGGCGAGCGGATAGCCCGCGCCCACGCCGAGGGCGCCGACGAGCACCGCGAGGCTCGTCCAGCCGTCGACGCGGGCATGCTGGCCGTCGGCGACCAGCGCGGCGCTCCCGATCTGTCTTCCGACGCGAATCCGGAAGACCGCGACGGCCTCGTTGCCGGCGAAGCCGAGGAGCGACGCGAGGACCACCGCCCAGAGGTGCTCGACGGGCCGCGGCTCGAGCAGGCGCGCGATCGACCCGAAGGCCGCGACGAGGGCACTGGCGAGGATCGTGACGACGATCGCCAGCCCCGCGAGGTCCTCCGCGCGCCCGAGGCCATAGGTGAAGCGACGGGTCGCGCCGCGTCGGGCGAGCCAGAAGGCGACACCGAGGGGGAGCGCGGTCGCGGCGTCGGCGAAGTTGTGGATGGTGTCGGCGAGGAGCGCGATGCTCCCCGAGAACGCGACGACGATCGTCTGGAGGAGCGCAGTCGCGGTGAGGCCGACGCAGGACCACTTGAGCGTCCAGAGCCCTCGCGCAGTCGACGCGATCGACGGATCGACGACGCCGTGCGCGTGCCCGTGGTGCGGATCCACACGCCCTCCTCTCACAGCGGGTAGGGCACGAACTCCCGCGCGATCTCGACGACGCCGCCGAAGCGCTTTCGCGCCTCGTCGGCCATCGCCTCGAGCTCGTCGTGGTAGTCCGCCTCGATGTGCGCCAGGATCAGGCGCCGCACGCCCGCACGCGCCGCGATGGCGCCGGCCTCGCCCGCCGTCGAGTGGACGCCGAAGCGCCCGCGATCACGGTCGGGAAACGTCGCCTCGTGGATCAGCGTGTCGGCCCCACGGGCGAGCGCCACGACGGCGTCGCACGGCTTCGTGTCGGACGAGTAGACGACGCCGCGCGTTTCGACGTCCACGCGGACGGCGAAGTTAGGCATGGAGCCGTGCTCCACGGGCGAGGTACGCACGGCGAGCGGGCCGAGATCGAAGGCGTGGGCGCCCTGGCCGGGCCCGGTGGCCCGCACCCACAACGGAAACATCCCGGGACGCGCCCAGACGCCGAAGAGCTTCAGCAGGCTCTCGAGGGGTTCGACGTGCTCCGGCCGGCAGAGCACCACGAGCGGCGTCTCGCGCTCCAGCAGAATCAGGTTCTGGACCAGGGCGGGCAGGCCATACGCGTGGTCCGGGTGCAGGTGCGTGACGATCGCGTAGGCGAGGGCGAGCGGGTCCACCCCCACACGCCTGAGCTTCTGCACGGGGCTCCCGCCGCAGTCCACGAGCACGGTGCCCTCCGACGCCACGAAGACGAGCGAGGTCGTGTCGCGCGACGGCGACGGGATCGCGCCGGAGGTGCCGAGGAAGGCGAAGTGGGTCACGGCTCCCGACGGAGCGCGTCAGGGTCGAACAGCGAGTCGGGCAGATTCGTATTGACGCGCACCGAGCGGATGGCGAACAGCATCAGGAGCTTGCCACCCACAAACAGTTCCTGGCGGTACGGAAAGAAGAAGCCGCCCGGCAGCAGGCGGTGCTCCGAGAACGCCAGGTCGAGGAGTGCCGGCCCCGTCGGCAGCGTCTCGCGCGTCACGAAGCGGACGACGCCGTACTCGGCGTCGAGCCAGACCGCCGGCACGTCGCGGTCGCCCGGCATCGCGCCGATCACGGTGACCGGACGCCCGCCGACGCGCACGACGTGGCTCACGTCGTCGCGCACCCCGAGCGCACGCCACTCGGTCAGCAGGTCGGCGGCGCTTCGCCGGAAGGGCACGAGCAGGTCGGTGCGAGCGTTCCCGCGCGGGAGGGCCGGTGCCTCGTAGACCTTTCCGTCGGGCCGGCGGACGAAGAGCCGGTCTCCGACGGCGAGCCGGACCTCCCGCTGGCCCTCGACGGTCTGCTCCAGACGCTGGCGCCGGGGCAGTTTGAAGAGCACCCGCTGCTCGCCCGTCGATTGGGCGTGGCGCCCATTGGGGTGGTAGAGCGTGAGGTTCTGGACGATGACCAGGTCGGTCACGTTGACGTCCGAGAGCCGGGCGACGAACGCCTCGACCGCCGCCTTGGCGTCCTGCGCCGCGCCGCGAGGGGCGTCGACGCCGAGCGAGGCGAGGAGGAGCAGGAGGACGGCGGCGCCAGCCACGTTATCTGGTTATAATGCTTGCAGCATCGTGAACGCAAACCATAAGGAGGGCCCGTGCCCACCGATGCGCTGAACACCGGCATCCTCGCTCTCGTCTGGAACGCGGGGCCGATCGCCAAGATCGTCCTCGTCGTTCTCCTCGTCTTCTCGATCGTGAGCTGGGCGCTGATCGTGGACAAGGCGTGGCAGTTCCGCCGCATTCGCCGCCAGACGATCGAGTTCCTCAAGGTCTTTCGCGACGGCCGGCGGCCCTCGATCATCTACGCGGTCGCGCGGCGGACGCGCGAGAGCCCGCTCGCCCAGCTTTACACGGCGGCGTACCAGGAGGTCTCGGGCCTCGTCGATGTCGCGGACCGCATCGTCGACGACGCCGACGAGAGCCTGCCGCCCGAGCGGCTCGAGGCGGTGAACCGCGCCCTCCGCCGGGCGGCGGCGCTCGAGGTCGCGCTGCTGGAGCGCTATCTCCCCTTCCTCGCGACGACCGCGAGCGCGGCGCCGTTCATCGGGCTCTTCGGGACGGTCTGGGGCATCATGGCCGCGTTCCACGGCATCGGCCAGCAGGGCTCGGCGAGCCTGGCGGTCGTGGCGCCCGGCATCTCAGAGGCGCTGATCGCGACGGCGGCGGGCCTCGGCGCCGCGATCCCGGCCGTCATCGGCTACAACTACTTCGTGAACCGCGTGAAGCACTGGGCGACGGAGATGGACGGCTTCACGCTCGACCTCTTGAACCTCCTGAGCCGGCCCGCGCCCAAGGTCGCGCACTAGCGATGGCGTTCAACGCCGAGCCGTCCGACGGCCCCCGCCGCGTCGGCACCAGCCTGGCCGAGATCAACATCATTCCGCTCGTCGACGTCGTGCTCGTGCTCCTGCTCATCTTCATGCTGACCGCGCCGATGATGTACCGCGGGATCGACGTCAACCTGCCGAAGGCCTCGGCCAAGCCGACCGCAGTCGAGGAGCGCATGGTCCTCACGCTGACCCGGGACCACTCGCTGTTCCTCAACGACAAGCGCGTCGGGTCGGGCGCGCTGGAGACGACACTGCGCCAGGCATTCGCCAACCGGAGGGACAAGACGCTCTACCTGAAGGCGGACGCCGGCCTCGCCTACGGCGCCGTGATAGAGACCATGGATCGTGTGCGCCGTGCGGGAATCGAGCGACTCGGAATGGTCACCGAGCCGGCGCGGGAGCGCTGACGTCTGGCGGCAACCGCTTCCATGGGGCTGCGTGGACGCCTCCACCTCGGTCCGGCCCTCCGACGGCTCCGGCTCCCCGTCAGATCCACGCTGGTCTCCGTCATCTTCCACGCGGCCTTCGGCGCGGCGGTGCTCTGGGGCAACGCGGTGTGGGGCGGCAGCGAGCCCAAGCCGGTCATCGTCAACCTCGTCCCCGCCATCGCGGCCGTCGGCGTGCCGCAGGGGCGCCAGCAGCCCGAGCAGCTCCCGCCGCCCCGGCCGACCCCGACCGATCTGCCCCAGCGCGAGCCCTCGCGCGATCTTCCGGCACGCGATCTCCCCGCGCGCGACCAGTCGCCGGGCCTCCCGGACCCCGGCCTGCCGCCGCGCGCGCCGGGGCTGCCGCGGCCGAGCGACAAGGAGCTGCCGACCGTGACGACTGCCCGCGCAGCCGCGCCGACGCCCGCCGCGCCGCCACCCGCACCGCCGCTCGGCCAGATCGGCGGCTCGCCCCAGGGCGTCGGCGCGCTCACACTGGACATCACGGACTTCCCGTACGCGTGGTACATCGCCGTGATCCACCGGAAGATCAAAGAACAGTGGGACGGCTACGCGCTGTCCGGCCAGCAGCCGGCGGTGATCTTCGAGATCGCGCGCGACGGTGAGCTCAAGCGCATCGTCGTCGCCAAGAGCTCCGGTAACCAGTACTACGACCAGGCGGCGATCCGGGCCGTCACCCAGGCCAAGCCGTTCCCGCCGCTGCCGGAGGACTTCAAGAAGCCCACGCTGACGGTCGGCCTGCAGTTCGCCTACGACCCGACTGCGACGAGGTAACCCGGTGAGACGAACGAGCGTCATCGTCGTGATCGGCGTCCTCGCCCTCGCGGCGGTCGCTCCCCCGTGGCCGCGCACGCCGGCGCCCCGCGCCCAGGGCGTGGACGTCTACATCAACGTCACCGGAGGCGGTGCGAAGAAGCTGAACATCGCCGTTCCGGAGTTCACGGTGATCGCGGGCACGGACACGGCGGGGCTCGGGAAGCTGCTCGCCTCGGTGGCCGGCAACGACCTCACCTTCTCGGGTCTCTTCAGCGTCGTGGCGGGCACGGGCGCGATCCCGCCGAACAGCCCGGACGCGCTCGGGCAGTTGTGGTCCGAGTTCGCCGCGGCGGGCGCGCATGCGGCCCTTCATGGTCTGCTCGCGCTCCGCGGCGATCGCCTCGAGACGGAGATGCGCCTGTACGACCTCACGACGCCCGAGCACCGGCTGATCGCGGCGAAGAAGTTCGAGGGCGCGACGGCGCAGCCGCGGCGCCTGGCGCACAAGATCGCCGACCAGGTCGTGCTGCAGTTCACCGGCGAGCTCGGGATCGCGGACACGAAGATCGCGTACGTCCAGGGCCCGGCCGGCGCGAAGGAGGTTTGGATGTCGGATTATGACGGCGCCAACCCCGCGCCCGCCACGCGCAACGGTTCGATCAATCTGATGCCGGTCTGGAGCCCGGACGGCCGGTCGCTCGCCATCACGTCGTTCATGCAGGGCTACCCCGACCTCTACCGCATCTTCCCGTTCGAGCGCCGCCCGGTGCAGACGCTCGCATCCTTCGTGGGGATCAACTCGTCGCCGGCGTGGAGCCCGGACGGACGCTACCTCGCGCTGACGCTCTCGAAGGACGGCAACCCTGAGATCTACGTCCTCGCCGTCGCCACGGGGACGCTCCGCCGCCTCACCAGGCACGCCGGCATCGACACGGAGCCGACGTGGTCGCCGACGGGCCAGCAGATCGCGTTCGTGTCCGACCGCAACGGACAGCCGCACATCCACGTGATGGATCCGGACGGTGCCAACATCCGCGAGATCACCTCCGGCGGCTTCCATACTCAGCCGCGCTGGTCGCCGAAGGGCGACACGATCGTCTACACACAGCGGCAGAGCACGCACGACCTCTGGGCGGTGAGCCCGGATGGCTCGAACCCGCGTCGTCTCACCGCCGGCCCGGGCGACAATCAGGGTGCGGGCTGGGCGCCCAACGCGCGCCACCTCGCGTTCCAGTCGAATCGCCTCGGGCGGTGGCAGCTTTTCGCGATGCTGTTCGACGGCTCGCCGCCCACGCAGATTTCGCAGGGGGCCGAGGATCGCACAAGTCCTTCGTGGTCGCCGCGACTCCCGTGATAGGCTAATTTTGTGACTCTGCACTCGATGTCGAGGCCAAAAGGAGGCTTCATGGGTACGCGTGGGCTTCACCTCGCGGTGATATCGCTCCTGCTGCTCGGCGTGATGGTCGCCGGCTGTGCGATGCGCCCCGCCACGACCGCGGCGTCAGGGGCGGGACGGTCAGCGCCAGCGCCCGCCGCGGGGGCGCCAGGCTCGTCCTCCGCGTCCAACCCTTCAGGCGCCGCGCGACCGGTGCCCTCAGAGTTCGTCGCGGTCCGCGACCTGCAGGACATCCACTTCGACTTCGACAGGTACGACATCAGGCCGGACGACGCAAAGATGCTCGACGCGAACGCTGCGTGGCTCAAGGCGAACGCCGATCGGCTCGTCCTCATCGAAGGGCACTGTGACCAGCGCGGCACCAACGAGTACAATCTGGCGCTCGGCGAGCGACGCGCGAAGTCCACGATGAACTACCTCGTGTCTCAAGGCGTCCAGGCGAACCGCATCACGATCATCAGCTACGGCGAGGAGCGACCGCTGTGCACCGAGCAAAGCGAGACGTGCTGGGCCCAGAACCGGCGCGCCCACTTCCTGGTCAAGTCCCGCTGACGTCCTCCGATATTCCGGCGAGGAGGGGGGGCGTGATCCTCCTCCTCGCCCTGCTTCTGATCGCCAGCGGCTGCGCCAGCTCCGTCGAGGTGACTGGCGAGGCGACGAAGCAGGACGTCTTTCAGCTGCGCGCCGACCTCGCCCAGGCCCAGCAGCACGCCCAGCGCGCGAGGGCGGAGCTTGACACCCTCACAGCCCAGCTCGAGCGCCGCGTGCGCGAGCAGCAGTCGGACGGCGAGCGCCAGACCGCAACGCTCATGCAGCGCATGGAAGGCCTGTCTTCTACGCTCGCGACCCTGAGCGCGCGGGTGGACGAGCTCGCCGCGCAGCTCGAGGCTGCCGGCCGCCAGCCCGGTGCGGCCGCCCCGCCCGTGCGCCCCGCTCCCGCGCCGCCTAACGCCGCTCCCGTGCCGCCCAGCCCGGCGCCCTTGGCGGCGCCGCCCGCGGTGCCTGCCGCTGTCGCGCCGCCGGCGACGGGCGCCCTTCAGCCCCAGGACATTTACCAGGCGGCGTACATCGACTTCAGCAGAGGGAACTACTCGCTCGCGATCGCGGGCTTTCGCGAGTTCCTGCGGCGCTACCCCGCGCACGACCTGGCGGGCAACGCGCAGTACTGGCTCGGCGAAGGGTACCTGGGCCTCGCGCGGGCCTACGCCAACGCGGTGCAGGCGGACAAGGAGGCCGAGGCCCTGAGCCAGGCGGTGCAGGAGTTCAGGAAGGTCCTGGTGAACTACTCGCGCGCGGACAAGGTCTCCACCGCGCTCTACAAGGAAGCGCTCGCGCTGATCGAGCTCAAGCAGCCCCAGCAGGCCGCGGCGCGACTGCAATATCTCGTGGAGAATTTCCCGCAGGCCGAAGAGGCGCCGCTCGCCAGGGAACGGCTCGCCGGGCTGAAGAGGTAGACGGCGCTAGTCGTCGACGCCGAAGACCCACACGACCGTCATGTCGCGCTCGGGCGTGTGGTAGACCATGAGACTTGCGCCCGGATAGTCGGAGTTGGCCGAGTTGACGACCACTGGCGCCTCGACGGCGGGCGGCGGGGGCGCCGACGTCCTGAGCATCATCGATACCAGGAAGGCCGCCACGAGCGCGCCGCCGAGCGCCCAACGGGGTCTGAGCCACGCGCGCCGGCGCCCTTGGACGGGGACCCGACGCTTCGCCTCCTCGATCCCCCGAACGATTCCGGGCCAGAATGCGGTCCAGTCCGGCTCCCGTACGGTGCCGACCGGGCTCAGGGCCTGCTGCAGCAGTGCTCGCATCTCGCGCAGGCCCGCGGCCTCTCGCTGGCAGGCGGTGCAGGTGGCTAGATGGCGGGCCGCCGACTCTGCCTGGGCCCTGTCCAGGGCCCCATCGAGATAGGCTCCGATCCGCTTCCGCGTGCGGTAGCAGGTCAGCACGATCGTTGGACGACCGGGCCCCCGACCCGTATTCTCATGCGGGCATGATATCCGAACGGCCGGCGACCGTCGCGGTGGCGCGGGACATCGTCCTCGAGGGCCGGCTCGCGGTCCCAGCCGGTGCGCGCGCCGGCGTCGTCATTTGCCATCCCCACCCGCTCTACGGGGGCGACATGGACAACCCCGTCGTGGTCCGCGTCCAGGAGGTGTGCGCCGAGCTCGGGCTCGCCACCCTGCGCTTCAACTTCCGCGGTGTCGGCGGATCGGGCGGGACTCACGGCGGCGGCGTGGCTGAGCAGGACGACGCCAGGATCGCGCTCGACGTGCTCGCGCAGGCGACCGGTGAGGTACCGCTCGCGATCGCCGGCTACTCGTTCGGGGCGTGGGTGGCGGCGCTCGTCGGGTGCCGCGACGCGCGCGTCACAGCACTCGCGCTGGTCGCACCGCCGCTCGCGATGTACGACTTCGGCGGAGTCGAGGGCAAGCGCGTGCCGACGCTCGCGGTGGCCGGCAGCGCCGACCCGTATTGCCCGATGAGCGACTTCCGGCGCTTCACGGCGCGGTTCGCGTGGGTGACTCCGGCGGTCATCGAGGGCGCCGACCACTTCTTCTTCGGCAAGCTCTACCCGCTGGGCGAGGCGGTGGGCGGCTGGGCGCGGGGGTGGATCACGGCGGGCGCACCTAGCCGTGCGTCGGAATAGCCACCGTTTCGAGCGCGGGCTTTGCCCGCGTTTCGAGCGCCGGCTCTCGAGCGGCGGCTTTGCCGCCGCAACCGAATCCTGGGGGAGGTCTCGGAGGGGGCCGCCGAGGCCCCCTCCGATGATCTAGCCGCGGGGCAGCCGCGCGGGCGTGGCGTTGCCCGCCGAGAGGACGATGCGAATCCCCTCCTCGACCGTGAGCCCCGTGGCGATCACGTCGTCTTGGGGAACGACGACGACGTCACCGAGGTAGAGGTTATTCGTCGGGACGAAGACCGTCACCATGTCGCGCTTGCCGTCGGGCGTCTCGAGCAGGAGCTGGCTCGTGACGAAGCCGAACGCGTACTCGCCGACACGCGGATGCTCGACGAGAACGACCGCCCGGAAAGCGCTCCGCCGCTCGGGCGAGAAGGAGTCGATCAGCAGCTTGATTGACGGATAAAGACGCCGGTAGATCGGCACCCTCAGGAGGAGTTTGTCGCCCCACGCGAGCACGCGACGGCCGACGACGTTCCGGGCGATCGTGCCCATGAGTAAGATGATGGCTATCGCCGTCAGGAACCCGAGCCCCGGCACCGCGCGGCCAAAGACTTTCTCATACATCGGGAAGAACACGTCGTCGATGCGGCTCCAGAAGATCCAGAGAAGCCATGCGGTGAGGAAGACGGGGACCGTGAAGAAGAAGCCCGCGATGAAGCGGACCTTGAACCAGTTCTTCACGCGGGACGACATGACGGACTCGAGGATAACACCACATCGCCCTCGGGCGCTCGTCACGGGAGGCGCGGTGCGCGTCGGACGGGCGATCGCGCTCGCCCTGGCGCGGGCCGGCATGGACGTGGCGATCGGCTACCACCGCTCGGCGCGTGCGGCGCGCCGGACGGTCCGCGAGCTCCAGGCCGCGGGCGCGTGCGCCCTCGCTCTCCGCGCCGACCTCGCCGACCCCGGGGCGGCCCGAGGACTCGTGCGCGACGCCGCCCGGCGCCTCGGCGGGCTCGACGTCCTCGTCAACAACGCCGCCGTCTTCGAGCGCACGCCGTTCCTCCACGCCACCGCGGCGCAGTACGACCGCCACCTCGACCTCAACCTGCGGGGCGCCTTCTTTTGCGCGCAGGCCGCCGCTCGCGTGATGGGGCGCCACGGGGGGCATATCGTGAACATCGGCGACGTCGGCGCGCTGAAGGCGTGGCCGGGCTACATCCCCTACACGCTCTCGAAGGCGGGAACCGCCGCGCTGACGCGCGGGCTCGCGGCGGCGCTCCAGCCGCTGGGCATCGCCGTCAACTGCGTGGCGCCCGGCGCCGTGCTCCGGCCGCCGGGCTTCCCTCTCGCCCACTGGAAGCGGCTCACGCGCGGCCGCGTAAAGGGGGTGGAGGACGTGGCGGCCGCGGTTGTGTTCTTCGCGACCTGCCCGCGCGCCGTCACGGGCCGGGTGCGCAACGTGGACTGACCCCCGGGCGCGCGGCCCTCTAGGAGCCTGTCGGTTTAATGGTCATTTCGAGTTTGAGCAGGCAGCTGAGCGTAAGCGAGCACATGGGGCGGCCGGCTGCGAGCCCGCGCGCCGCCGCGACGACGAGTCGAGACGTGGCGACGCCGATCACGGCCGCGAGGCTACGCCGGTTGCGGGCACGTCCGCACTCGGAAGAGCTTGAGGAGGTTGTGGGTCAGACAGATCAGCGCCCACTCGGCGGCGACTTTGTCATAGCCGCGGAGGGAGAAGCGCCGAAAGGCGCGGCCCTCTTTCGCTTGACCAAAGACCGGCTCGACGATCGCCTTGCGGCGCGCGTAGACCTGCCGTCCCGCCGGGGCGCGCAGCTTCTCGCGCATCCGGTCCGCGATCGCGCTCCGCGCCCGCGCTGTCGGCGCCGGGGCGCGGCCATGCGTGTGTCGGTCCGGCGGGACGTAACAGTCCAGGCCCTCGAGCGCCGGCGCAGTCAGATTCGCCTCGCTGAAATAGCCGGCGTCGGCCGTCACGACCGTGGGCTGCTGGCCGGTGTTCGTCTGCCCCTGGCTCAGCAGCGGCACGAACTGCTGGACGTCGATGGCCTCCTGCGTGACGGCGCAGGCCACGACGATTTGCGCCTGGTCATCCACCGCGGCCTGCGCGTTATAGGCCTGCACCCAACTCTTGCTCGCCCCATCCAGCATGATGCGCGAGGCCGGGTCCGTGAAGTTGTACTGCGCCCCGGGCTCGGGCTGCGCCTGCGCGGGGTCCGGGACTTTCGGCACCCCGCCCTTGGCCGAGCCCACGCGCTGCGCGCGCGCCGCCAGCTTCGCGCGCCCCGCGTCGGCAGCGCGCGCGGCGTCGTCGCGCGCCTGCTGCTCCAACACGGCCTTGGCCGCCCGGATCTTGGCCAGTCGGCTCGCGCGGCGCGCCAGTTCGGCCGGCAGGTCATCGCCGCGCTGCCCCGGCCCGTACTGCGCGTCCTCGGCCGCGTCGGCCTGCTCCGCCTGATCCAGCAGCGCCCGCACTTCCCGCTCGAGCTGGTGCTCTGTTTCGCTCATCCGCGCATAGCTCATCGCCTTGTGCTTGGAGGCGTTGGCCTGCACCTTGGTCCCGTCCAGCGCCACGTGGCCCAGTTTCACCAACCCCGCGGCCTGGCACAGCCGCAAGCCCTGGACGAACAGCCCGGCCAGCGCCGGCAGGTGGCGCTTGCGGAACTCGGCAATGCTGTCGTGGTCAGGATGCTGGTCCCCGGCCAACACCCGGATGGCGACGTCGCGGTAGGTGGCCTGTTCGATCTTCCGCGACGACCGCAGGCCCGTGCAGTACGCGTAGAGCAGCACCTTCACCATCATCGCCGGCTCATACGGCGGCTGGCCCCGCCCGTCGCCCGTCTCGTACGAGCGGTAGATGGCCGCGAGATCCAGCTCGTCCACCACGTCGCTGATGAACAGCGCCAGGTCGCCTTCCGGCAGCCACTGCCGCATGTCGGGCGGCAGCAGCAACTGCTGGTCCAGCGTGTACGGCCGGTACGCTTTCGTCATGGCCAGCACGTTAGCGACTGCGAGCCCCGTGGTCACTAACTTTTCTCCGACAGGCTCCTAGGAAATGGGGGCGCCGACATGGCCCCCCAAACCCCCCAGCGCTCGGAGCACCCCGGCGAAGCCGTGGCGCTCCTCGATACTCCGAGAGGCTTCTAGATCACGCTGAAGCCGGTCACGACCGGATGATCCGGCCCCCGCCCATCGTCTGTAAGAAGTCGCCGAGCGAGGTGAAGCGCATGAAGGGGTTCCGCCGCTTCTCGTCGCCGATCGTCGAGGAGAGACCGCCATAGTTGTGGCCGGGGAACAGGGTCGTGTCCTCGGGGAGCGCGCCGAGCCGCTGCGTGAGCGAGTAGTACATCTCCGTCGGGTCGCTCCCCGGGAGATCGGTGCGTCCGCACGAGCCGATGAAGAGCGTGTCCCCCGAGATCAGCCGCCCGTCGACGAGGAAGCACTGGGAGCCCGGGGTGTGGCCGGGCGTGTGCAGGAAGGTCAGGGTGAGCCGGCCAACCTTGAGCGTGTCGTGGTTGTCCACCTGCACGAGGTCGGAGCCGAAGCCCTTGAGGAACTGAGACTCGGCCTTGTGGACACGCACCTTCGCCTTCACGCGCTCGAGCAGCTCCTCGAGGCCGGGGATGCGCCCCGGCATCCCCCACGACTCGAGGCTCCCACCCACATGGTCTTGGTGGGTGTGGGTGACGAGGGCGCCCGTGAGCGTCATGCCGTCGGCCTGGGCAGTCTCCACGATCGTGTCGATCTCCCAGGCCGGGTCCACGACGACGCACTCGCGGGTCTGGGGGTCGCCGACGAGATAGACGAAGTTCTGCATCGGCCCGAGCTCCATCTGCTTGAGGTAGATCGTGTTCGCGTTCACGTTTTCCATCGTATTCTACCGGACGGCCGTGCGCTAGAATGAGTGTCGCCGATGACGCCCCGCCCGCTGCCCCTCCTCCTCCTGGCACTCGCGCTGACCGCCGCCGCGTGCGCCTCCTATACCGTCGAGGGCGACTTCGCCGGCCGTCCGCTGAACGGCCACGCAGAACCGGCGCTGACGATCGTCCTGATCCACAACCACGGCTTCTCACGGGCCCAGGCGGGGACCTATCGGCCGGCGACGCCCCCTATTCTACGCTTCGCCGCCGACCGCAACCCCGACGTCGTCGTGTTCTCCCAGGTCCGCAACATCGCCAACCCGACCGCCGCGGACCACGCCGCGTTCATCGAGTCGGCCGTCGCGCATTTCCATACCGAGCGCGGCGTGCCGATCGAGAACATCATCCTCGCAGGCCAGAGCTGCGGCGGTTGGGGCTCGCTCTACGCGGCGGCCTACAGGTATCCGACGATCGGCGGCGTGCTCGCGTTCGCGCCGACGTGTCACGGCAAGCTTCCGCACCCGCCGGAGGTGCGCGCGCGCCGAGCCAAGGAGCTGGTAAAGCTCGCCGAGCGGCTGCGCGCACAGGGGACGATCTTCGTCTACGAAGGCGACTCTTACTACGACGTCGCCGAGTGGGACGGATTTGCGACGCGCACCGCCGGCCGGGCGCCGTGGCTCCGGATCGTCCGCGTGAGCCGCCCGCGAGTCCTCGAGCTGTGCGACTTCTGCGGCCGGGACAGCCACGGCGCATACTGGGACGGGCGGTTCGCCGCGGCGTTCTTCGACGACCACGTCCAGACGCTGATCGACGGGATCCGCGCACGGATCCGCGCGCGCCTGGCCGCCTCGGCCCACTAATTTAGTCGCTGTCGCACCCGGCGCCGGGCGATGGACACCATTCCCGAAATCACCATCGCTTCATTGATCGACCGATACGACGTATTGCTTCTCGACGCCTATGGCGTGCTCGTCAACAGCTCCGGCGCCCTGCCCGGGGCCGCGGAGCTGACGCACAGGCTCAGCGAGTCGGGGAAGCCCTACTACATCCTGACCAACGACGCCTCGAGGCTGCCGACGACCGCAGCAGCGCGATACCGGGCGTGCGGGCTGACGATCGATCCCGACCGCATCATCACGTCGGGCCTCCTCCTCAAGGGCCATTTCGCCGCGCAGCGACTCGTCGGGGCTCGCTGCGCCGTGCTTGGTCCTGGGGACAGTCTCCGCTACGTCGAGGATGCGGGCGGACGGATCGTGTCGCCTTCCGACGCGTTCGACGTACTGGTGATCGCCGACGAGTCCGGTTTCCCCTTTCTCGAGACCGTGGACGCCACGCTCAGCGCGCTCTTTCACGCGCTCGACCGCCGGCAAAGAGTCCACCTGCTGCTGGCGAATCCCGACCTGATCTATCCGAGTGCGCAGGGGTTTGGCATCGGGAGCGGAAGCATCGCCCTGATCTTCGAGGCCGCGATGCGGTTGCGCTATCCCGACCGGACCGATCTGCGCTTTGTCCGCCTCGGCAAGCCCCACGGGGCGATGTTCGCCGAGGCCCTCCGCCGCAGCGGGACGCGGAACATGATCGTGATCGGCGATCAGCTCGAGACGGACGTCGCCGGCGCCCGCGCGTTCGGGCTCGACTCGGTCTTGGTCGACTCGGGTGTGACGGGAGCGTCGTCGACGCCTCGTCTCCCCCCGACGTACCGCATGCGCTCCCTGCGCTAGGCGAGAGCCCGGGCTCGCCATCGAGGCCCCCTCCGATTGTCTAGCCCTTGAAGTCGTCGGGAATCTTCGGTAGCTCGCCGAGCGCCTTCGTGTCGACGGAGTAGATCGCGGGCAGGACCCGGAGCTTGACGTACGCGTGGTCGCCCTCACGCTTACCCACGAGCACGGTGGCGATCTCGGCGCCGCCCTCGCGCAGCAGAGTCACTTCGAGGACGGGTGAGTCGAGCCCGTAGCGGACGGAGTCCTCGCCGCCCGGCGCGGCGATCGCCTTCCACTTGAGCGCGCGGAGCGTGTAGAGCAGGCTCTCTACGTTTGCGCCCTTCGCGGCGCCCCGTCCCCCCTCCACCATCCTCCACTCCGCGTCGCCGCTGCGCTCCACCACGACCGTCTGGCCGCCCGCCCGCACGCGCATCGTCCGGACGTCGCGCGGCTCGAACGCCGGGAGCAGCGTCCGATCGCGCAGCTCCGTGACCGAGCGCGCGAGCCCGCCGAGCGCGTCGGCGTCGACGAGGACGACGGGCCCTCGGCCGGCGACCGCCGCGTAGGCCATCGCCTTGCCGGCGCGCCGGTCGGGCGAGGGGCCGAGCAGGATGGTCGTGGGCGCGGCGGCCTCGGCCGTGATCGTCACGCGCACGGTCGGCTTGGCGAGGTAGCGCGGGATGCCCGACGCGTCGTCGGTGAGGAACCCCTGGGCCCTGAGCTCGCGGAGCTTGAACAGGAGCGCGCCGGCCTCGACCTGGTCGGCCGGCAGATTCTCGGGCGCCACGATCCGCCAGCGGTTGCCCTCCTGGGTGAGCGCGACCGTGCCGCTCGGGCTCTCGAGGTCCACCCGCGTCACCTTGTCCCGGTCGACGTCCACGACGACCTTATCCCGGAGCGCCGCGACGTTCTTCGGCACGATCGTCCACGCCTCGGCGGGCAGGAGCAGCACCGACGACTCGCCGGGCCGCATGGCGTAGACCCCCCGCTTCGTCCTGTCCATCTCCCCGATGAGGAGCGCCTTGGTCGCGCGGTCCTTGTCTCTGCCCGTGTGGATCGAGACACGGATCGGGCGCTCGAGGCCATAGGGGACCAGCGACTTCGGCGCCTCGGCGACGAACTCCTTGACTCGCATGGACTGGAGCTTGTCGAGGAAGTCGGTGACCGCCTGGGCGTCGGCGGGGAGCGCGACGGGGCGCGTCAGCTTCCACCGATCATTCGCCTGCTCCACGGCGAGCGTCTCCTCGCGCGTGGCCACCTCGAACGCGGTCACCTGGCGCTGGCCGAAGGCGAGGACGGTCCTGTCGCGGAAGTCTACGAGCGGCCGTGTCACGTCACGGAGGACCATGTCCGACACGACGAACACCGCCGGCTTGCCCGCCTCGCGCGCGTAGGCCCAGACGCCCGTCGGGTTCTTGGCGCCGAGCTGGAGCCCGAGCTGCCGGCCGTCCTTGAGCCGCAGCGTGATGTCGGCGGCGGGCGTGTCGAGCCCGTACTGGTCGAGCCGCTTCGGGGCGGACTCGATCTCGCGATCGACCCGCGCGGTCGTCAGCGTGGTCAGCGTCTCGTCGACCTTGGCCCGGTCGCCGCGCGCCGTCACGGGCTCGAGTATCTGCCAGCCGTCGGCCTCGCGCTTGAGCTTGACCACCTCGCCGCTGCGCTTGAGCTCCACCTCCGTGACGTCGCCGGCGTCCACCGTCCAGAGGCGCCCCTTCTGCGCCTCGACCTTCGCGCGCGCGGGCCCGCCCTTGATCTCGTAGACGTAGTAGAAGGCGCCGAGCGCCAGGAGGACGACGGCCACGACCGCGGTCGTCTGCCAGCGCATCGCGGGGGGCTACTGGGCGCGGCGGCGGACGACGGCGACGATGCCGCCGAGGAGCACGAGCCCCGGCACCACGACGACGGGGAGCAGGAATACGAGCTGCGCCTGGTTCGCGTTGAGGAAGACGGGCGTCTGCTTCGCGTCCTTGGGGCGGATCGAAATCTGATCCTCCTCCTCCGCGAGCCAGCTCACCGTGTTCAGAAAGAAGTCGCGGTTGCCCTGGAGGTTCAGGAACTGGTTGGACGCGAGGTTCGACGTGCCGTAGACGACGATCCGCGCCTTGTCTTTCCTGGCCACGGCCGCGACCGTCAGCGGGCCCTTGGGATCGGCGGGGTCGGGCTTGGCCACGCCGCGCTGCAGCTCCTCGCGGTTGGTCTCGCCCCAGCTCTGCTCGCTCGTCCGTGCAAGCGGATCCCAGCTCACGCCCTTAGGCAGCGGGGTCACCATGGACATCGAGCGCGTGAGCGGGAAGAGCGTGCTGACGCCGCCCATCTCGCGCGTGATCGCGTGCGTCCCGTATTGCTGGACAATCGGCACCTCGGGCCCGATGCCGAAGAGCCGGCCGAGCGGGTTGCTCTCGACGACGAGGTCGTTGTCGAGCACGAACCCGTACTTCAGGAGGTACTTCCGGAGGCCCTCGTTCTGGAACGGGTCGACCATGATCAGCGCCTTGCCGCCGCGGCCGATGTAGCCGTCGAGCGCGTCGAGCTCGGGCTGGAAGAGATCGTTCTTCGGCCCGGGGAGGATGACCACCGCGGCGTCGGCCGGGATCTTCCCCTCCCGCGCGAGCGCGAGCGGCTTCGCCTCGTAATTCGTCCGCTCCAGCGCGGCCTTCGCCTCGCTGAAGCCGGGCCGCTCGGTGTTCGTAAGCTCGTGCTCGCCGTGCCCCTGGACCACGTACACGATGCGCTTGCCCTCCCGCGTGACCTTGACGAGCCCGTTCGTGAGCTTCTCCTCCTCGGCATCGAGGACCTTCTCCGACTTCGTCTTGGTCTCGAGCACGATCGTCCCGTACGATTCGATCCCATAGCGGCGCGCGAGGCCGGGCTCGCGATCCGGGTCCGCCGTGCGCCACGTGAAGCGCCCGCCCGCGTAGTGCGCGTACTGCTTGAACAAGTCCTCCGCCACCCGCTTGCCGGGCTGGTCGGTCCGGAAGAACCCGATCGCGCTCACATCGGTCTTGAGGCTGCCGGCCACCTGGATGGTCTGGGGCGAGAGGCTGAAACGCTTGTTCTCGGTCAGGTCGTATCGCCAGGTGTGCTGGACCGCGAGCGCCTGGACGAGGCCCGTGATGCCGAGCACCAGCAGAATCATGACCGCGGCGTTCAGCCCGTAGCGCGTCGTCCGGCGGCCGAGGAGTGTGCGGTAGTCCTCGATCTGGGACAGTAGCCATGCGGCCACGAGCAGGACGCCCGCGAGAAGGAAGAAGCCCCAGTAATGCGCCCACCCGGGAAGGTATTGGAACTTCAGAGCGGCTGCCACCACGAGCGCCGCCAGGCCAACGTAGCCGCCCCAATCCAGGATCTTCCGGATCATCCCTTCCACCGGCGCGCTTCGAGAGCGCGGAGCGTGAGGAAGAGCGCGAGGGCGATGAAGTTCAGGTAGTACACGACGTCCTTCGTGTCGAGCACGCCCTTGGCGAAGTTGTCGTTGTGCTCGAGGATCGAGAGGTGCTGGAGCACCTTGCCCCACGCGCCGCCCGCGTAGTCCGCGCTCCACCCGATGATCCAGAGCATCAAGAGAATGCCGAACGTCGTGATCGAGGCGACGATCTGGTTCTCGGTCAGCGCCGAGGCGAAGAGGCCCACCGCGATGAACGTGCCGCCCATGAGGAGGAGCCCGAGGTAGCCCGTCGCCACCGGTCCCCACTCGAGCCGTGCGAAGGCGACGACGATCCCAGGGTAGAGGAGCGTGAGCGCGAGCATGAGCGCGTAGAGCACGAGCGCGGCGAGGTACTTCCCGGCCAGCACGGCGCCGTCACGCACCGGGTACGTGAGCAGGAGCTCGATCGTGCCCGAGCGCCGCTCCTCGGCGAAGAGCCGCATCGTCACGAGGGGAATCAGCAGGAGAAGGATCACGCTGATGTTCGAGAACAGCGGGCGCACGACGCTGTCGGTCACGTTCAGCTCGCGGGCCATCGCCGGATTCATCATCGACTGCATGGACGCGAGCGTGAAGAAGGCGAAGATGCTGTAGAAGAAGTAGCCCGCGATGAGCGCAAAGATCGCCACGACCACATAGGCGATCGGCGACGTGAAGTACAGCCGCATCTCTTTCTTGAAGATCGGCCACACCCTCATGGGTGGGCCTCATCGGCGGCCTGCTCGCCGGCCACGACGCGGATGAAGACCTCCTCGAGCGTCGTCCCCACCCGCTTGAGCTCGAGCAGGCTCCACCGCTGCTGGGAGGCGAGCTCGAAGATCTCGCCGCGCACATCGCGCCCCCGCGCCGACTCCACCACGTACCTGCCGACGCCGTCCGTCACCGCCAGGCCCTCGACAGCCACCACGCCCGGGATCGCGCGCATCCCGTCGCGCACCGCCGCCGGTGGCCCGGCGATCTCCACCTCCAGGCGCGCCGTGGGAAAGAACTGGTCGACGAGCGTGTCGATGGGGCCCTGCGCGACGATCGACCCCTGGTTGATGATCACCACGCCGCTGCACACCATGGAGACCTCGGGCAGGATGTGCGTCGAGAGGATCACGGTATGCCGACCGGCGAGCGACTTGATGAGCGAGCGGATCTCGGTGATCTGCTTCGGGTCGAGGCCGAGGGTGGGCTCGTCGAGGATCAGAACCTCGGGGTCGCCGATGATCGCCTGCGCGAGCCCGACGCGCTGCCGATAACCCTTCGACAGCCTGCCGATGAGCCGGTGCTGGACGTCGGTGATGAGGCAGCGCTCCATCGCCTCGGCCACACGGCGCCGGCGCTCGGCGCGCCCCACGCCCTTGACCTCGGCGACGAAGTCCAGGTACGGCGCCACGCGGAGGTCCACGTAGAGCGGGACGTTCTCCGGGAGGTAGCCGATCCGCTTGCGAACCTTCAGCGACTCGCGGAACACGTCGTACCCCGCGATCCGCACCGTGCCGCTCGAGGCGGGCATGAAGCAGGCGAGGATGCGCATCGTCGTCGACTTTCCCGCCCCATTCGGGCCGAGGAAGCCCACGATCTCTCCCGGCGCGACGCTGAACGATACGTCGCGAATCGCGGTGAGCGGGCCGTAGGACTTGGTGAGGCGCTCGACTTCGATCATGTGAGACCAACCGCCGGATTATACACCGGGCTTCGGCTACGACTGAACTACGGGCATGATCTCCCGCAGCCAGGAAGGCATCGCGATCATCTTGCTCGTGGCCGGGTCCAGGCAGGCGTGGAGCGTCGCGCCCGTGGCGACCGTCTCGCCGTCCTCGGTCACGATCTCGTAGGCGAAGCGGAAGCTCGCGCGCTTGCGCTCGCTCACCCAGCAGCGGACCTCGAGCAGGTCGTCGAGGCGCGCCGGACGGACGTAGCGCACGACCGCCTCGACCACGGGGAGGTGGACCTTCTGGTCCACGTCGGATATCGGGAGCCCTTGTTGGCGGAGGAACTCGACGCGGCCCACCTCGAAGTAGGTGAGGAAGTTGCCGTAGTAGACGACCTGCATACAGTCCGTGTCCTTGTAGCGGACCCGGACCCTGGTCGACACGATCACTGGCGCGGGGTCATCAGAGGTATTGGCCGTAGCGGATCTTCTCGACCACCCCGCGCACACCCTTGTAGCCGTCGATCGCTTCGAGCAGGTTTTCGGTGGTCAGGAGCGAGGGCGGGGCGCCCGCGCCGACCGCGTGCACTTTGGCTTCGAGGGCGCGCCTGACGATCACCGCGATGTCGGCGCCGCTCATGCCGCCCATCACCGGAAGCACGATGTCGTAGTCGATCGGCGCGAAGACCTGCCGGCCGGCGTTCTTCTCCGTCCGGGCGCGCATGAGCTCCAGGATCTCCCGCTGGTCGTCGGCGTCGGGGGGCGCGACCTCGATCAGGTGGTCCAGGCGCCCGGGCGCGACGAGCGCCGGGTCGAGCGCGTCGGTCCGCGTCGTCGCGGCCACGACGAGGACGCGCGCCGCGGGCTCCATCGCGTCGAGCTTCTCGCAGAGCGTGGCGACCAGGCGGGCGCTCGCCTCGAGCGCCTGCGGAGGCGGCAAGAGGTGCTCGAGCGACAGCGCCTCCGCCTCGTCAAGGAAGAGCACCGCCTTCCCCTCGCCCGTCGCGATCTTGAGAACTTCCTGGAGCAGCTCGGCCGTGTTCGTGCCGAACTTGGAGGTCAGGTTCGTCAGCCTCAGGTGATAGAAGATCGCGCCCGACGCCGTCGCCAGCGCCTGGGCGAGCGTCGTCTTCCCCGTTCCCGGCGGACCGTACAGGAGCACGCCCTTCGGCGGCGTGATCCCCCATCGCGCGTAGAGATCGGGATCGGTCAGCGCGACCGCGAACCCCCGGAGCTGCGCCTTCGCCTGCCGGACGCCGCCGACGTCCTCGAAGGTGACCGTGGGCCGGAGGTGCGTTTCGACCCGCCCGGTAAGGTCGCCGAACTTCTCGCCGAGCTTTGCGAAGACGTCCTCGAGACGCCGCTGGAGCGCCCACTCGTGGTCGTTGCTCTTCTCGGGGTCGGCCATGGTCAGATGGACGGCCCGCCGCGCGGCGGCCGGGTGCTGGTCTTCTCGAAGACTCGATCCTCGACGAGCACCGGAACCTTCGCGCGGATCGCGAGCGCGATCGCATCGGAGGGGCGGGCGTCGAGCTGCATCTCGCCGCCGTTCGCCGCGAGGTAGATCGTCGCGTAGTAGATGTCCTCCCGGAGGTCGGTGATGACGACGCGCGAGAGCGCCACCTTGAGGCGGCCGAAGAGCGTCAGAAACAGGTCGTGCGTCAGCGGGCGCGGCGGCGTCGCGCCCTGGAGCGGCACCGCGATCCCGGTCGCCTCCGCCAGACCGATCGCCATCGCCAGCGACCGCTTGTCCCGCTTGCCCTGCAGCAGCACCGTGGGCTGCTGCGTCCGCTGGTCGATCAGCACGGCGACGACCTCCACCTCCTGCGGGCCCGTCACCTTCGGCGGGCCCACGTCCGGAGGCTCGGGTGCGAGGGACGCCCGCTCGGGAGCCCCCAGCAGCGCGAGACTCAACAGCGCGATCAGTCCGACCCGGCAGTTGATCATGCCCGCCACCCCGTTTCCGCTGCGACTCTACAGAGTATACCGTCGTCGGCGCGTGCTGCGCGAGGGCGCCGAGGAGCAGGGGCCGTCGAGGCCCCCTCCGACTATCTCAGGCGTGGTCGAGCTTGAGGCTCAGCGCGAACCCCGCGAACAGCAGCGACGTCAGCAACGTCCACATGTACGCGTAGCCGATGCCGTGCGTGATGTAGCCGAACACGAACGCACCGGTCGTCTGCCCCGTGAGGAAAACGGAGCTGAAGATCCCGACGACGACGCCGCGGCGCTCGGCGGGCGTCTGGTCGGTGACGAGCGCGGCGAGCCCCGGATAGAGGAACCCGTGCGCGCCACCCGACAGGAGGCCCGCCAGGAACAGCACGGGCACCACGGGCGTCTGGCTCGTCCGGGTGACGAGAAACCCCATGACAGCCAGGAGCCCCGTGGCGATGGTCTGCACGAGCATGGACGGGACGATCACGGCCCGCCGCCCATGGGTGTCGATGAGCCGCCCGCCGAGGACGCGCACACCGATCGCCGCCAGCGCGTACGCCGTGTAAAAGAGGGCGAGCGTTCGCACGCCCAGGCTCTCCGCGAACGTCGGCAGAAACACGAAGATCGTGCCGGCGCCGAGTCCGAAAAAACCCGTCACGCCCATGCTGAGGCGAACGACCTCCCCGAGTGTGCCGCGCTCCCAGAGGTATCCCGGGGCCGGGCGCGCCGTCTCACTCCCCGGCTCGCGGAGTCGCAGCACGATCGAGCCGGCGACGGTCGCCACCGCGGCGGCCATCGCAAAGAGCGCCCGGAAGCCGAGACGGCGGATCACCCACTCGCTGAGGAGGGGCGCGAGCGCCGTCGCCGTGAGCCCCGCGACCCCGTAGATGCCGAGCGCCCACCCCCGGCGCGCGGGGGGCACCAGGTCGATCACGAGTGAGTAGTTCGACACGAAGAAGCACGAGAAGCCGAGCCCTTGAAGCACGCGGACGACGGCGAGCAGCGGAATCGAGGGCGCCGCGGTGGCCAGGAGCGCGGCGATGATGACGAGGGCGACGCCCACGAGCATGAAGGGCCTCCGGCCGACAGCGTCAGTCCACGGGCCGATCAGCGGCTGGCAGACGATGCCGACCGCGTTGTAGAGACCCATGACGGCGCCGATCTCGACCTCAGTCCCGCCGAGGGCCGCGATATACAGTGGCAGCAGGATGAAGCCGTTCAGGCTCAGGAAGAAGAAGAAGTTGCTGACTGTCGCCCGAAGGAGGGGATTGTCGGCTAGAATGGGCGACACACAAACCAGTATCGCATGACGACGATCGACTCCGTGCTGCGGCGGTCGCTCGACGACCGATCCGGCGACCTGATCCTCACGCTCGATCCCGCGTTCCAGGGCCTGCCCGACACCGCGCACGGCGGCTCGGTCCTCGCGGCCTTCGATGCGCTCGCGGGCCTGACGGGTCCGCGCCACGTCGGTGGCGTCTATCGAAAGCGCGTCCCCGTCGGCGTGCCCCTCGCCCTCACCCACGGGCGCACGGAGGCGACGCACACGTTCGTTCTGCGCGATCACACCAGCATCCTCGTCGATGGTCGTGCGGCGCCGGCAGCGGATCAGGACCACGGCGCCTCGGGAGCCCTCCTCGACCACGCTAGCAACCGGCCCGACGTCGAACGTTTCACACGCGTCGCGCCCGGCGACGGCCAGAAGCAACGGGTCTCGGAAGGCTCCCGGGGCGCCACGGTCCATCCGCTGCCGGTGTCGCGCACGTGCTTCGCGTGCGGCGTCGCCAATGAGCTCGGGCTGCACGCGCAGCTCGAGTTCGACGACGCGGAGGTCCGGGGAACGTGGAAGCCGCGAGCGCCGTTCCGGACGGCCGGCGGCACGCTGACGACGGCCGCGCTCACGACGCTCTGTGACGAGACGGCGTTCTGGATCGGCGCGCTCGCGACGGGCGAGTCTGGCATGACGACCGATCTCGCGGTCACGCTCCACCGGGCGGTCCCCTTCGACGCGCCGCTCACGGTGACGGGCTCCCGCGCCGCCGCGCTACCGCAGGCCGACCATCGCTACTGGGACACGGAGGTCGTCGCGCGGACCGAGGATCGCACTCTCGTGGCATCCGCGCGCATCACGTTCGCGGTCGTGCGCGGCGCCGCGCGCCGGCTCGTCCTGGGCATGCTCGCCATGAACGATCCGGCGGTCGTCGCCCGGGTCTTCCCCGCGTACGCGCGCTAGCGGCGCAGGGCCTCCGCGTGAACACCCGCGCCGCCCGCTGGGTGATTCTGCTCGTGCCGGCGTCGCTCTACCTCTTCTCGTGGGTCCACCGCGTCGCCCCCGCGGTCGTGGCCGCCGACCTGATGCGCGCCTTCTCGATCACCGCCGCAGCGCTCGGCAACCTCGCGGCGATCTACCCGTACGTGTTCGCCGCGATGGCGCTCGTCGCCGGCAGCCTCGCCGACACGCTCGGCCCGCGCTGGACGATCGCGCTCGGCGGCGTCACGATGGGGCTCGGCGCGGCGCTCTTCGGGCTCGCGCCGACGTTCGGCGTGGCGTACGCGGGACGGCTCCTCGTCGGGCTCGGCGCGTCGGTCATGCTGATCGCGTGGCTCAGCCTGGCCGCCGCGTGGTTCCGTTCTGACGAGTTCGCGACCATCTCCGGCTGGACCCAGACCGTGGGCAACGTGGGAGCCCTCCTGGCCGCCTCCCCGCTGGCGCTCCTCGTGGAGGCCGTCGGGTGGCGGGAGACGTTCGTCGTGATCGGTGGTGTCACCCTCGTGTTGGCCGCCGTCGCCGCCGGCTGCATCCGCGACCACCCTGAGGCGATGGGGCTCGCCCCGGTCAATCCGGACCACACAGCGCAGCGCGCGCCGGCGCTCGGCGAGGTGCTGCGGGGCGTGCCCGAGGTGATGCGGAATCCGCGCACGTGGCCGCCCATCATCACCGCGGGCGGCATGTACACGACCGTCATCACGTTCCTCGGGCTCTGGGGCGTGCCGTACCTGACGCAGGTGTACGGCCTCGCCCGGCTCGACGCGGCGACCGTCGTCTCGATGCTCGCGGTCGGCACCGCCATCGGCGCGCCAGTCGTCGGCTGGCTGTCCGATCGCTGGCTCCGCCGGCGCCGCCTGCCGATGGCGGTGTTCGCAGCGATCTACGTCACGTGCTGGATCCCGCTGGTGCTGCCGGCCGACGCGCGCCTGCCGGTCCCCTGGCTCATCCCCTTCTTCCTCGTCATGGGCCTGGCGTCGTCGGGGCTCGTGCTCGTGTGGAGCTGCGTCCGAGAGGTCAACGACCCCGCACGCGTCGGGATCGCGATCGGCTTCTGCAACGTGCCCATCTTCCTCGCGTTCGGGCTTCTCCAGTGGCTGACCGGCGTGATCCTCGACGCGAAGTGGACGGGCCTCATGTCCGGCGGCGCCCGCCACTATCCGCCGGCCGCCTACCAGGCCGCCTTCATCGTCTGCCTCGCCCTCGCCGCGTGCGCGCTCGTCGCCGCGCTCCTCGTCACCGAGACCCGCTGCAGGAACGTGTGGCGGCCCCCGGCACGGTAGAGCCGCCCAGCGTATCGGAGCCGACACATTGACAGTATGCCTGTCGACGTAGAATGTATGCCTATCGAGATGACGCGCTTGGAGGCCATCATGGGACGGGGAGCACCACTGAAGCGCAGATCCTTCTTCGTGAACGAGCGCGCGCTGCGTCGTGCCAAGAAGCTCTTGGGCGTGACGACCGATGCCGAAGTCATTCGCGCATCCGTCGAGCGGATCGCCGAAATGGAGAAGTTCTGGCGGTTCATGAAGCGTAGCCGCCGAAGCCTCCGGCCCGGGAGCATCAGGATCCCATAGCGTGCGGTGGGCGATTCTCGACACGAGCGTCTACATCGGCCACTGGGAGCGGGGACTTTACGAGGACGCCCTTGCGGCCGTGCGGAAGGCCTTCATCCTGCGCCATTCCGCCGTCGTGCTCTCGGAGTTACGCCGAGGCGCCCGGACCCGTGAAGCTGGGCGACGGGTCGAGGCGCTCGCACGGTTTGCAGCGGCTCAGTGGGAACCCACCGCAGTGGACTGGTGGGAGGCGGGAGGGCTCATCCGGAAGATCGGCGATGCCGAGGGGTGGGACACGAGCAAGCGCCGGGACTTTCAGAACGACGCTCTCATCGCGCTCACCGCTCGCCGCCGCGGCGCGGCCGTCGTCACCGCCGACGCCGCGGACTTCGCTCTCCTCGCTCGCGAGCTCGACATCGAGGTTCTTGCCGTTTAAGACGCGCGACTGCTACGCCGCCGAGTGCGCGCTCCTCGTCACCGAGACCCGCTGCAGGAACGTGTGGCGGCCCCCGGCACAGTAGAGCCGCCCAGCGTATCGGAGCCGACACACGTCACTGGCCTTCAGGTGTTTCCACTAGCGGCCCGCGCACATTCGCGACGAGATCACAGTGACAGAGCGCGCGGCAAGATCGTGGCAAACTGTCACCTCTTCGACAGAACACCAGATTCCTCCGACCTACACCAGCGCGAACTCTCTCCGAAAACGATCCCTGGTAAGGAAAAATCCATGGCACGACTATTGCCGGAAGTCTGTTCAATCCACCGCAAGGAGGTGGTCAGAAAGTGACAGAACGCACGAGCTTCCAAGCCCCGTCGACCGTGGTTGACGCCTACGACAGCGGCACCAAGTCGCACAGCGCGCTCGTCGCCGACATCATCATCGCCAACGCCCCGGACCCGGTGTTCGTCTCGGACCTCGAAGGGAAAATCTTACAAGCCAACGACGCGGTCTCGCAGCTCCTCGGCTTCCGCCAGGACGAGGTGCTCGAGCAGTCGCTCGCGCGCTTCATCAGCCCGCAAGAGACACGGGAGTTCACCGCCGCGCTGCGCGAGGTGGTGGAGCGGGGTGTGACGCGCAACGCGCGCCTCAACCCCCGCAGCGCCAGCGGGGAGGTTATCCCGACGAGCCTGAACGCCTCCGCCCTGCGCGACGCCGACGGCAAGGTGATCGGCGCGATCGGCATCCTGCGCGACATGCGCGAGCTGGACAAGGCTCGCGCCTACGCGGAGAGCCTGATCAAGAACGCCCCGGACCCGGTGTTCGTCTCGGACCTCGAGGGCAAAATCTTACAAGCCAACGACGCGGTCTCGCAGCTCCTCGGCTTCCGCCAGGACGAGGTGCTCGAGCAGTCGCTCTCGCGCTTCATCAGCCCGGAGGAGACGCGGGAGTTCACCGCCGCGCTGCGCGAGGTGGTGGAGCGCGGCGTGACGCGGAATGCGCGCCTCAACCCCCGCAGCGCCCGCGGGGAAGTCATCCCCACGACGCTCAACGCCTCGGCTCTGCGCGACCCCGACGGAAAGGTGATCGGCGCCATCGGCGTGCTCCGCGACATGCGCGAGTTGGACAAGGCTCGCGCCTACGCGGAGAGCCTGATCAAAAACGCCCCGGACCCGGTGTTCGTCTCGGACCTCGAGGGCAAAATCTTACAAGCCAACGACGCGGTCTTCGGCTTGCTGGGCTTCCGCCCGGACGAGCTGATCGAGCAGTCCCTCTCGCGCATCATCTCGCCCGAAGAAACCCGCGAGTTCCTGGCCGCGCTGCGCGAGGTCGTCGAACGCGAGGACACACGGGCGGGCGCGGACCAGGCGAGCCAACCCGCGGCCGCGTTGCACGCCGATCATCGCGGGATCACGCGCAACGTCGTCCTCAACCCCCGCAGCGCCAGCGGGGAGGTCATCCCGACGAGCCTGAACGCCTCCGCCCTGCGCGACCCCGACGGAAAAGTGATCGGGGCCATCGGCATCCTGCGCGACATGCGCGAGCTGGACAAGGCCCGCGCGTACGCGGAGAGCCTGATCAAGAACGCCCCGGACCCCGTGTTCGTCTCGGATCTCGAGGGCAAAATCCTCCAAGCCAACGACGCGGTGTCCACGCTGCTGGGCTTCCGGACGGACGAGGTCCTCGAGCAGTCGCTCTCACGCTTCATCAGCCCGGAGGAGACACGGGAGTTCACCGCCGCACTGCGCGAGGTGGTGGCACGGGGCGTGACGCGCAACGCGCGCCTCAACCCCCGCAGCGCCAGCGGGGAAATCATCCCCACGACG
>WNGH01000860.1_pt1 | contig 27215 bp, 27 predicted proteins | sample 5400631 | NCBI WGS metagenome assembly WNGH01 (sample SAMN13153373, study PRJNA577476) | soil metagenome | isolation source: 115 cm soil or saprolite under Garry oak tree replicate 1 | place: USA:California | collected 2016-06-15
AGCCGCTCAAAGCCCTGCATGACCAAAATCATCCCAGACACCCGCCTGGCCGGCCAGACACGCCAATGGGCGGCAGGCTTTTCAGCAGGCTCCTAGGGCGGGTTGCTGACGGGACCGCTGGTTGCGGACTTCACCAGCGGCGGACCAAACCAGCGACTACGAGAAAAACCTCCCTAGGAGGCTGCTGAAAAAGCTAGCAGGTTGCGGTCATTTATTGATGTGGAGTTCGAGGATCTGGGGCTGATGGTCCTGGGCGGACCGGGCCCGGCGGCCTTGCCGGGCGTGGCCGCCTGGCGGCTGGCCTGTCCTGACGCTGACGGCCGGCCGGGGCCGTATCCCGGCCTCCCGGTCAGGTGGCCAGGACCCAGGCGCCATCGCGGCGGGTCAGGCCCTTGCCGATCAGGTTGCGCAGGTTGACCGCGGCGGTGCGCCGCTTGAGCCAGGCGTGGTTCCTGGTCACCCCGCGGTAGCGGAGCTTGAGGCGGCGGCCGCGGAAGGTGGCGGCCTGGGCGACGGCGCGTTCCACGTCGGGCCGCCAGGCGGTGTAGTCCTTGCGCAGCCCGGCCCGGTCGCGGCGGGCGGCGCGCAGCAGCCCGTCGCGGGGGTGCAGCACGAGCTTGCGGCCGGTCTTGCAGGTGGTGCACAACGAGCGGAGCGGGCAGTCCCGGCACAAGACGCCGAATGCGGCCACGCGGGTGCGGCTGAGCGCCACGGTGTGCCCGGCCGGGCAGGTGACCGTGCTGGCCTGCTCATCGACGGTGAAGTCGTCGACGGTGAACCCGCCCTCGACCGGGGCCTGCAGCGGCTTGGGCTTGATCACCGCCTGGTCCCCGGCGTCGGCGATCGCGCCGCGCAGGTCCCCGGTGCCGCAGGCGGAGTCGCCGTACCAGGCCAGCGGCTCCCGGTCACCGTGGTCTCCGCAGGCGGGGCCGTCCGGGCCGTGCTTACCCGGCGGCTGCGGCGCCCCGGCAGCGCCGGGCTCCTCCCGGCCCGCCTCCGCGGCCAGGAACTCCGCCGCGACCGCGGGGTCGGAGTTCTCCTCGCCCGACGCCCTGGTCAGCTTCTCATCGGTGATGATCCCGGTCTGCGGGTCCGCTGCGAGGTGCGCCCGGTACCCGTCCCGGCGGGCCTCGCCGGACTTGCGGGTGTGCCGGGCACCGGGATCCACGGTCGAGATCACCCTGTCCTCAGCGACCTTCTGCGCGATCCGCCACCGCCCGTCGGTCCCGTCGGAGCCCTCGGCGGGCTCGACGTCCTGCCCGGCGACCAGGGCCAGCAGCGCCACCGCCGAGGCGGCGCCCTCGTCCAGCTCCGCCCCGGCGGACGCCGCCACCACCGCGTTCGCGTCGTTGACCAGCGCCGGGACCAGGGCGTCCTTCGCCGCCGGGTCGTTCCAGTCGATCGCCGGCTTGCCCGGCCGGCTGTAATCATGGCCGGTGCACACCTGCGCGATCGCCTCCGCCGCGCCGGGCACCTCCCGGGCCACCCGCCGGATCGCGCTGATCAGCTGGGTCACCGTGTCCTGCGTCGCCACGCCGTCCGCCAGAATCGTCGAATCGACGGCCCGGCGGCGCCGGCCGCGCAAGATCCCGGTCTCCGCGATCACCGCCTTGACCGCGTCGCTGACCCGGTGCGGCCGCGCCGGCTTCGCGATCCGGTTCCGCCAGTACACCAGGGACGACGAGTCGAACCCGGCATCATCCAGCGCCGCCCCGATGGCGGCCTTCCACCGCACGTCGAACCGGACCGCCCCGGCGGTCTCCCGGTCGGAGTAATCACACAGCGCCTGCAGGGTCAGCACCGCCGCCATCTGCGTGGCCGGCAGCGACGGCCGGCCCAGCCCCGGCGGGGCGAACAGGTCCGCGTAATCGGCGTCGCGGAACACCTCGGCCCGGCGCCCGGCCAGGAACGCGAACATGCTGCCCGCCGGGATCAGGTGCCCGGCCAGCATCCCCGCGTCCAGCAGCTGACGGTCTGCCCGTTCGAAACCCTGCATGGAACGATTATGCCATGTATTCGAACATCACACCTGGAACCCTGCTTTGATCGCTATCTTTTTCAGCAGCCTCCTAGAGTCCGGGTCCGCTGGGGGTGACGGGCTAGCCCGTTTTGTCGGACCTTGGTGTTAGTGTCAAATGCATGTTCGATACTGATAGGCCGGGCTCGATCTTCGCCGCCGTCTCGCCGCCGGCCGACGCGGCCGCCTCCCCGGCTGAGCCGGCCCGGGTGCCGCTGGAGCGGCTGGAGGCGCAGATCTGCGAGCTGGCCGGGCACCTGGCCGCGGCGACGTGCCGGTTCCTGGTCCTGCTGGCCGATTTCGATGCCCGCCGCGGCTGGGCGTCGTGGGAGATGAACAGCTGCGCGCAGTGGCTGTCGTGGAAGTGCCAGATGGGTTCGGGTGCGGCCCGGGAGCATGTCCGGGTGGCGCGGGCGCTGCGGGACCTGCCGGTGATCCGGGAGGAGTTCGCCGCGGGGCGGCTGTCCTATGCCAAGGTGCGGGCGCTGACCCGGATCGCCACCCCGGAAACCGAGGCGGGGCTGGCCGAGATCGCCGGGCCGATGACGGGCAACCAGCTGGAGCGGTTCGCCCGCGCGCACCGGAAGGTCAGCCATGCTGATGACGCGGCGGCGCGGGTCCGCCGGCGGCTGGCGTGGCGGCTCGAGGAGGACGGGTCGCTGGCCGGGACGTTCCGGCTGCCGCCGCTGGCCGGGGCGGCGCTGCTGAAGGCGCTGCGGGCCGCGGCGGGGGACCTGGAGCACCCGCACGCGGCCGGCACCGGGGACGCCGGCGTCTCCGCGGAGACGCCGGCGCCCGTGCCGGCGCCGGCCCCGGGCCACCCGGCGGACCCGGCGCGGTGCCATGTGGAGGACGGCCCCGCGGTCAGCGTCGGCACCGCGCAGATGCTCGGCTGCACCGCGGCGCTGTCCTGGATGCGGCACGGCCGCGACGGCGCCGTCCTGGACCTGGGCCGACGCCGCCGCCGCCCGACCGCGGCGCTGCGCCGCGCGGCCCGCGAACGGGACACCTGCCGGTGCCGGTTCCGCGGCTGCGAGTCCCGCCGGATCGACCTGCACCACATCCAGCACTGGGCCAACGGCGGGCGCACCGAGCTGGCCAACCTGATCAGCTTGTGCAAGTACCACCACATGCTCGTGCACGACCGCGGATACCTCATCGCCACAGGTCCCGGAGGTACGTTCAGCTTCTACCGCCCGGACGGCACCCTCTTGCCGCCCAGCCCCGCCCTGCCCTCACCCGAGGGCCCCCTCGGCGGCTGCCACGATGCCGACATCACCCCGGAGACGATCATCCCGCCGTGGTACGGCGAGCGGCTCAACCTGGACGAGGCCATCTACATCTGCCTGGCCAACGCCCGCACCCCGAAAGAAAAGCAGCAGCAGCGGGACCAGGCCGCCAGCCCGGAGATCTTCCGCCCCCGCAAATGGGTCATCGACCCCGCCGACTGGATCCAGAGCCTCCGTGAGCACACCGCCGTGTAACTGCCGGCCGCCGTGACCGGCCGCGGTGATGCCAGGGTCAGGCGACGGGTCCGGCCGGGCCCGCGCCGAGGTAGCGCAGCACCGCGAGCACCCGCCGGTGGCCGACATCGCCGGGGTACAGGCCCAGCTTGGCGAAGATCGAGTTGATGTGCTTGCTCACCGCGCTGTCGGTGATTACCAGGGCCACGCCGATCTCCGTGTTGGAGCGGCCCTCCGCCATCATGGCCAGCACGTCACGTTCCCGCTGGGTCAGGTTGTCCAGGGGATCCCCGCCCCGGCGCACCAGCAACTGGGCCACCACCTCAGGGTCCAGCGCGGTTCCGCCCGCCGCCACCCGGCGCAGCGCGTCGAGGAACTCGGCCACGTCGGCCACGCGGTCCTTCAGCAGGTAGCCGACTCCCCGGGTGTTCGCCGACAGCAGGTCGGCGGCGTACCGCTCCTCCACGTACTGCGACAGCACCAGGATCGCGATGTCCGGCCACTGGCTGCGGATCACCAGCGCGGCGCGGATGCCCTCGTCGGTGTGGCTGGGAGGCATCCGCACGTCGGCGATCACCACGTCGGGCCGTTCCCGCTCCACCGCGGTGAGCAGCCCGGAAGCATCGCCCGCGGTGGCGGCGACCTCGAACCCGGCGCTCTCGAGCAGCTTGGTCAGGCCAGCCAGGAGCAGCACCGAATCCTCGGCGATCACCACCCGGGGGCGGTCCGGGCCGGCCGTCCCCGGCACGCCTGTCACGGCTCCCACGCTATGACACCGCGGGAACCCGGCGGCCCGGGCAGTGCCGTTTCACTGCTCACTCGGCGCGCAGCGCCGCGGCCGGCCGGGCGCGGGCCGCCCAGCTCGCGGGCAGCAGCGCCCCGGCGACCGCGATGGCGAGCGCGGCCAGGGACAGCAGCGCGAGCCGGGTCGGCGGGAAGACCTGGGTGAAGCTGGCCGGGATGCCGGTGTGGGCGGTGCCGGCCATGGCGCGCACCGTGGCCGCGTTCAGCCAGACCGCGGCGGGCGCCGCGACCACGGCGGCGACCACGGCGGGGCCGGCGATCCAGCCCACCACCATGATCAGCATCTGGCCGGGCCGCATGCCGAGCGCCTTGAATATCCCGAGGTCGTGCACACGGTCCCGGGTGGTCATCAGCACGGTGTTGAGCACGCCGAGTCCCGCGGCGACCGCGACCATGAGCGCCAGCAGGCCAATCAGGCCGATGGCGACCGTGTAGAACTGGCCGTTGTCCGGGCCGGCGGCCCCCCACGGACTGCGCGGGCCCAGGGCGGCGTTCACCGCCCGGATGTACGCGGCGGCGCTGGTGCCTGGCCGCAGCCCCACGTAGTACTCCTGCAGGTTCGCGGTCGTGGCCACGCCGGCCAGCGTCTGCGCGCTGCCGAAGAGCCGGGGCTCGCGGGACGGCTGGAACACCTCCCCGGCGATCCGCACGGAGACCGGCCTGGTGCCGATCGTCACCGTAGCGGTATCGCCGACGGCTAGGCCGCTCGCGCTGAGGAACGCGGTGTTGACGTCCACCTCGCCCGGCGCGCCGTACCAGCGCCCGGCGATGATGCCGTAGTCGATCCAGGAGGTATCACCGCCGAACGCCTGGGCGTTGACCCTCTGCGCGATGCCCGGGATCTTGACCGCCTCGCCGTACACGGCCATTTCGTGCTGGGTGCCCGGCTGGGCGCGCAGTGCGGCGGTCACCGCCGCGTTCTGGGCCGCGTCGGGCAGCTGCTGCGGGCCCGCCCCCGGGCCGAACTGCTGGATCTGCACCGGGACGGTAGCGGACAGGGTCTGGCTGGCCGCCGCCCGGCTTAGCGACGAGTTCAGCCCGAACGCGAAGATCACCGCGGCGGCCCCGAACGCGATCGCCGCGAGGGTCACCACCGTGCGGGCGGGCCGCGCGAACGGCGCCGCGAGGCCCAGCCCGACCGGCCGCGGCAGTCTCAGCCGGGTGGCGATCCGGTGCGCGGCGTACCCGCGGCCGGCCCGGGGAGCGCGGCCGGCGGCGATCGCCTCCGCGGCGGACAGCCGTCCCGCGCGCAGCGCGGGGCCGAAGGCGGCCAGGGCCGTCAGCGCGAGCATCCCGGCCGGGGCGACGACCGAGGCCCACCACGGCACCTGCTGGCTGCCGACCCCGTAGGCCGCCGACGACTGGCGCAGCACCGAGACCGCCAGCAAGTTGCCCGTCACCACCCCGGCTACGCAGCCGGTCAGGGCCGGCCAGCCGATCCGGCTCAGGTACGCGACCACGACCTGGGCCGGGGTCAGGCCGAGGCTTTTGAGCACGCCGATCCGGTGGTATCCGGCGACGACCGCGCCGCTGACCACGTTGCCGACGATGAGCACCGCCATGACCAGGCCGATCAGCGCGAACGCGACCACGAACGGCTCCATGATCGCCCCGTTACCGCTCGCCGCGTCCGCCGCGGCGAGCCAGGAACCCGCGCCGCTCACCGCGCCCGGCGGCAGCGCCCTGGTGACCGTGGCCACGTCGGCGCGAATCTGGGCGTAGGTGCCGGCGCTGGTGAACCGGTACAGCATCTGCGCGCTGGCCGATGCGCCCGGCCCCCGCAGGCGGGCGATCTCGCCAGGGGTGACCCAGCCGTCGGCGGTGTTCGTGATCGAGTTGGCGTAGCCGACGACGGTGAGGACAGGAGCTCCCGGTGCCCCGGTGACGGCGAGGGTGCTGCCCAGTGGTGCGCCAACCCCCTGCCCCTGCCCCTGACCCGCGGCTGGGCCGCTGTTCAGCACGACTTGGCCCGGACCGTCCGGCCAGTGCCCGGCCCTCAGCACCAGGTCGTCGACCGGGCCCCCGGGTGAGGCGCGCCCGGCCAGCGCCAACTGCCCGGCCGGCTGGCCGCCGAACTGCAGCTGAACCGTGGCCGTACCGAACGGCCCGGCCGCCGCGGTGACCCCGCCCAGGCGTCTGGTGGCGGCCAGCTCGGCCGAGCTGGCGCGCGCCGCGTTCACGGTGACGGTCGCGTCCGCGCCGCGCTGGGCGGCGAATGCGTGGATGAATGGCGTGTTGCTGGCCGCGAGCAGCGCGAAGCCGAGTACCGCCGAGGCGGTGGAGACCAGCAGCACCATGCCGATCACGACCGCCTGCACCTTGTGCCGCAGCAGCCCGCCGGTGGCGGTCCTGATCGCCCCTAGCCAGCTCATGCCCTGCCTCCGGCCGGCACTCCCGCGCCTCCGGCCGGCACTCCCGCGGCCGTGTCGGCCGTGTGTCCGTCCACCAGCCGGACCGTGCGGGCCGCGTACCGCTCCGCTAGCGCCGGGTCGTGGGTGACGAGCACCAGCGTCTGCCCGCCGGCGTTGAGCTGCCGCAGCAGCCGGCCGATCTCCTGCCCGGTGGTGGTGTCCAGGGCCCCGGTCGGCTCGTCGGCCAGCAGCAGCTCGGGGGAGTTCACCAGCGCCCGCGCGATCGCCACCCGCTGCCGCTGTCCTCCGGACAGCCGCGCCGGGTAGGCGTTGCGGTGCTGCTCGATGCCCATCCGCGCCAGCAGCTCGCCGGCCCGCGTCCGGGCCTGCCGCCGGGATGCCCCGGCCAGCTGGGCGGGCAGCAGCACGTTGTCCTCCACGGTGAGGTCGTCCAGCAGGTTGAAGAACTGGAAGATGATCCCGACGTGCCGGGCGCGGAACCTGGCCAGCCCGCTCTCACCCAGGGTGTCGATCCGACGGCCGGCCACGGTGACCGTGCCGGCGGTGGGCCGGTCCAGCCCGGCGATGAGGTTGAGCAGCGTGGATTTCCCGCTGCCCGACGGGCCCATGACGGCCACCACCTCCCCGGCCGCCACGTCCATGCTGACGTCCGCCAGCGCGGGCGGCGCGCCGGCCTGGTAGGTCTTGGTCACGCCGGCCAGCCGGATCACGCCGCCGTCAGGCACGCTCTGCTGTCTCATCGGGGTCCTCTCAGTTACCAATGGGGCCGAACGGGCCGGGCGGGCTCGGGAACCCGTAAGGCCAGCCGCGTACGCCAAGGTGGCACATCCGGAGGGCCGGGCGCAGTGGCCCAGGACGCCGAATCGGGGGTGGAGCTAGCACCACCCCGATCGTGAACCCTGCTGGATAGGCGAGCCCGGGCTGCGGGCATAACGTGGAGGCCATGGCCACGTCTATCCCGCACCATCGTGTGCCGACCCGGCGGTACCGCCGCGTCCCGTGGTCGCCGCATGCCTGGGGCCAGGCCCTGTACCTGACCGGGGGAGTCCCGGCGCTGCTCGCCGCCCCGGTCACCGTCGCCGTCCTGGCTTTCACGGCGAAACCGAGGCTCGTCCCGCTGCTGCTGGCCGTCCTGGTGGCCCTGTTCCTCGCGGTGCCGCTGCTGACCAGGATCCAGCGCCACCGGCTGCGCGCCACCGCCGGGGTGCTGATACCACCGCAGCCGGTCACGCCGGACTGGCTGAGCGTGCCGGGGATCGTCGCGATGGCGCGCTCGCAGGCCACCTGGCGTCAGGTCGGCTACCACCTCCTGGCAGCTCCGGCCCTGGCCGCGGCCGCCGTCACGCTCGCCGGGGTCTGGCTGGCGGGCGTCCTGTACACCGTGGTGTACGCCTACGCCTGGGCGCTGCCCGCCGGGAGCCTGCTCCGGCGCGGCCAGTCGTCGCCGCTGCCCGGGCACCTCCCGCCTTTCTCATACATCCCGATGGACGTCTACCTGACCGTCTGCGGGATCGGGCTGCTTGTCGCCGCGCCGTGGCTGACCGCCGCGGTCGGGGCGCTGGACGCCAGGGCCGCCCGGGCCCTGCTTGGCCCGAGCCGCGCCGAGGAACTGGAACACCGGGTGGAACACCTGGCCCAGACCCGGGCCGGCGTGGTCGACGCCGCCGACGCCGAGCGGCGCCGCCTGGAGCGGGACCTGCACGACGGCACCCAGCAGCGGCTGGTCTCGCTCGCGATGCGGCTGGGCCTGGCGCGCGCCGAACTCCCCGACGCGGCGCAGGCGCATCAGGTCATCGCGGAGGCGCACGAGGAGGCTAAGGCCGCCCTGGCTGAGCTCCGCAACCTGGTCCGCGGCCTGCACCCGGCCGTGCTCGAGGACCGCGGCCTGGACGCGGCGCTGTCCGGCATAGCGGCCCGGCTGCCGATCCCGGTCCGGCTGACCGTGGACGTGCCCCGCCGGCCGTCGCCCACGATCGAGGCGGTGGCCTACTTCGTGGTCTCCGAAGGCCTCACCAACATCACCAAGCACGCCCAGGCGAGCCAGGCGGAGGTGTTCGTGCAGCGTGCCAACGACCGGCTGCACATCATCATCAGCGACGACGGCGTGGGCGGCGCCGATCCGGCCCGCGGCACCGGCCTGGCCGGGCTGGCCAAGCGCGCCGCGTCGGTGGACGGAACCTTCGAGGTCGCCAGCCCGCCTGGCGGCCCGACCCTGCTCACGGTGGACCTGCCATGCAAGCGGTAGCCACCTCCGGCCGCTGGATCTGGAGCCTGTCCGGGCTGGTCACCACCGCGGCTCTCGTCGTCTCCGGTACGCACCTCATCACCTCGGCCGGGCAGGCCGACTACGCGCAGCCGCATAGCGTCGCGATCCGCACGGTGACGGTGCCCCAGCCGGTCACCAGCCTGGCGGTGCAGAGCTACGGCGCTCCGGTCCAGGTCACGGCCGGACCGGTCCGCTACGTCCAGGTCACGGAAACGCTCATGTACGACCAGCCGGCTGGCAATCAGTCGGCCGAGCCCCAGTCGGCGGCCGCCAGCCCCGCCGACGGGCCCCTCGGCGGTCCGCCCGCGGGGCCGAAGCCGGCGCCCGGTGCCCCCCTCAGCGGTCCGCCCGCGGTGGTGCAGTCGGTGTCCGGCGGCCACCTCAGCCTGTCCGATCCCGCGTGTGCCGATTCCGGCTGCTCCGTCAGCTTCGCGGTGACCGTGCCGCCGGGTGTCACCGTCACCGCGGTGACCGACGGCGGTCCGGTGACCGTCTCCGGGATCGCCGGGGCCAACCTGGACTCCGGTGGCGGCCCGGTACGCGCCACGACGATCGGCGGGCCGCTCACCGTCAGTACTGACGGCGGGTCGCTGATGCTGGACGGCCTGGCCGGCCCGCTGCGCGCGGACACCGGCGGCGGGCCCCTGATCGCCCAGGGCGTCGCCGCCGCGACCGCCACGGTCATCACGGGCGGCGGCGACGCGCGGGTAGCCTTCTCCGCGGCACCGGACACGGTGGTGGTGAGCACCGACGGCGGCCCCGCGACGCTGGTCGTGCCCGGCGGCCCGTACGCGCTGACCGCCAGCGATGACGGCGGTCCCGCGCCGTCCGTGCGGATCGCGACCGACACCGCGGCGCGCCGCTCGATCACGGTCAGCACCGGCGGCGGGCCGCTGTGGATCGAGCCCTCGCCGAGCCGCTAGTGTCCGTTACAACTGTCTCGGCAGCTCCGCCAGCACAGGACGACGGGGGCGGTATCGACGTAACAGCGCGCATGCTGCGGCGCAGGTACGCGTTCGGCGCGGCCTACCTGGGCGCCTTCCTCGCCGCCGGGCTCGCCTACGCTCAGCTGAGCCCGGCCGCGCAGGCCCGGCTGATCGCCTGGGCCAGCACGAACGTGGCGAACCTGGAGCACGAGCCGGTCGGCCCGCTGCTGCTGTCCGCGTTCGTCACCCCCGGGTACTCCGGAGTCAGCGAGGGCATCGTCGCCTACCGGATCGACGCCGGCCAGCTTTCCGTCGCGAACAGGTACCTCAGCGACGTGGGGCCGTCCTACGTGGTGATCTCGGCCGTGGTGGTCGCGCTGGCGTGCGGCACCTGGCCCGCGCGCACGCTGGCCGCCGCCGATCTGCTGCTGCTGGTGTTTCCCGGGCACATCTTCAGCGGCCTGAGCCAGCTCGACGTCACCGCGGTCGGGCACCTGACCGCGGCGCTCACCGCCGCGGCGGCCACCAGCCTCATCCTGGCCCGCCGCCGGAAGCCAGGCGGAGGCCAGGGATCAGGCGGAGGCCAGGGATCAGCCGACCACGTGGTGGACGCCCATCCCGATCAGGTACGTGATCGCGGTGGCGCAGGCGCCCAGGATCAGCTGCCGCACCGCGCCCCGCCAGAACGGCCGGTCAGTCAGCCGGGCCACCATGCCCCCGCCGAGGACCGCGGCGACGGCGGCGAGCCCGAGCGAGACGGCCAGCAGATGCAGGCCGAACAGGTACGGCAGGAGCGGGATGACCGCGCCGACCGCGAACGAGGCCAGCGAGGCGCCCGCCGCCACCACCGGCGAGGGCAGGTCGCCCGGATCCACCCCTAGCTCCTCCAGCGCGTGCACGGCCAGCGCCTTCTCCGGGTGCGCCGAGATCTCCGCGGCCGCCTGCCGCGCGGTGCCGGCGCTGACGCCGCGGGCCCGGAGCATGGTGGCCAGCTCGGCCTGCTCGGCGACGGCGTTGTTCTCCAGCTCGATCCGCTCCTTGTTGACCTCGGCGTGGATGAGCTCGTTCTGCGAGGAGACCGACACGTACTCCCCGGTCGCCATCGAGAAGGCGCCGGCGGCCAGCCCGGCCAGGCCGGTGAGCACGATCGTGTGGGCGTTCAAGCCGCCGCCGCCCACCCCGGCGATCAGCGACGCGTTGGTCACCAGCCCGTCCATGGCGCCGAACACGGCCGGCCGCAGCCAGCCGCCGGACACGTCCCGGTGGTGATGCCCGTGGTCGGGCCCGTGCGTGCCGGTCCTGGTTCGGTTCTCGGTGGCCATCAGGGACTGCCTTCCCTCTCCATGCCGTCGCACACCCCGCCAGCGCTGGGTAGACGCCGGTCACTCCCTGCGCCGTCGCCGTCAGGCAATTGTAGGAGTACGTCGAGGAGCCGAATTCAGCTCAGCTCCTCGACGCCAGGCTCGGCGATACGATCAGCGGCGGCCAGTTCGCGGCCGCCGCTGATCCACGTGCCCGCTACGATCCCGGGGCTTGGCCCTAGATGATGTGGTTGGCCTGGAGGAATGCCTTGGCTACGGCGTCCGGCTGGTGCTTGTCGACGGCGACCGCCTTGTTCATCGCGATGATGGCGGGGGTGGTGAGCAGCGCATTGACCTGGTTGATGATGCTCATGAAGGCCTGACCGCCGAGCTCGTTGAGCTTCTTGGTGTTGATGACCAGGGCAATGTTCTGGAAGCCGAAGATGTTCTTCGGGTCGGTCAGCACCACGTACTTCCCGGTGGCCAACTGCGGGTCGGTGGTGAACACGTCGACTGCGTTGACGGCGCCGGAGTCGAGCGCCTGGTACTGGATCCCGAGAGCCAGCGATTTGAAGGTGAAGTTATGGATGCCGTAGACCTTCTCCATTCCGGCCGCGCCTTCCTGACGGCCCTGGAACTCCGGCCGGGCGCCGAGCGTGAAGTGCGGGACCTTCTTCAGGTCGGCCGTGGTCTTGAGGCCGTACTTCTGGGCGAATGCCTTGGTCACCGCGATCGCGTCGGTGTCGAAGAACGGGGTCATGTCGCTCATCGACTGCCCGCGCTTGAGATAGAAGGCCTTGGCCAGGTCGTACTCCTGCTGCGGCGTGGTGGGGGCGGTGTTGATCCCGGCCACGGTGGCCACCGACTCGCCGGTGTATTCGGGGTAGGCATCGATCTGCCCGCTCGTGAGCGCCTTGTCGATGACCTCGGTCGCGCCGATGTTGGACTTGTAGGTAATGGTGTATCCCTTGGCCTGCAGGGCCAGCTTGTACAGCGAGCCGAGGATGAATTCCTCGGTGAAGTCCTTCGTGCCGAGCGTGAGCGACTTGCTGCTCCCGACGGCGGCCGAACTCGACGGACTGCTGCTGCTGGAACTGCTACTGCCGCCGCCGCTGGTGGTGGTGGTGGTGCTACTGCTGCACGCGGCGAGAAGGAGGGCACCACTCGCCATCACGGCGAGCGCCGCGGTGCGCGGTAGTCTGCGGTAGCCGGGCACACGGCCCCCGTGCTGAATGGACATATTCTCCTCCAGTTGCCTTCTTAGGATTGCTGAATGACGAGATTGTCCCTGGCGGCTTCGGTGACGGTGGCGGCTGTCCGGCTGAAACGGTTTTGCCGGCGCATTGGCTTAGGCGTGGCCGCGTGCTGGACGAGGGCCAGCAGTCCGTCGATCCCGAACGCGAGTACCGTGATCGCCAGTGATCCGGCGATCACACCTGGTACTCCGTAGGTTGGCTCGTTGACGATAACATCGCCCAGACCGCCGCCCCCGGCGAAGGTGGCGAGTGTCGCGGTCGCCACCACGTACACGGTGCCGGTGCGGATGCCCGCGAAGATCAGCGGCGCCGCGAGCGGCAGCTCAACTCGCGTGAGCACCTGCCAGGGGCGCATGCCAGCCGCGCGGGCCGCCTCGACGGCATTGCGGTCCACATGCTCCACCGCCACGTAAGCGTTGGTCAGCATCACCGGCGCGGCCAGCACGACCAGCGCGACGAGCACGTTGGCGAACCCGATCCCCAGCACGCCGATGCCGATGGAGATCATCGCGAGGCTGGGAAGAGCGCGGAAGATGTTGGAGACGTTGATGGCCAGGAAGGAACCGCGGTGCAGGTGGCCCAGCCACACCCCGAGCGGCACCGCGATCACCAGTGCCACCCCGATCGAGGCGAACGAGATGGCCAGGTGAGCCAGCGTCTTGTCCTGCATCAGGCCGTGATGGCTACCGAAGAACGTGAACGAGTGGATGAGTGTCTGCATGCTCATGCCCTCCTGCGACGTGCCCACGGGGTGAGCAGCCGCTGAGCCACGACCAGCAGCCCGTCGGCCGCCAGCGCCAGCACGATGGCGAGCACGCCGGCGGCGATGAACTCGGTCCTGAAGCCGGTCTGGATCCCGTCGAAGATGGGCTGGCCCAGGCCGCCCGCGCCGATGAGGGCGGCGACGGTGGCCAGGCTGATCGTCGTCACCGTGGCGATCCGCAGCCCGGCCATGATCGGGGGCAGGGCCAGCGGAAGCTCGACCCGTATCAGCATCTGGCGACGGGTGAGCCCCATCGCCTGGGCGGCCTCGAGCGCGTCGGCAGGCACGGAGCGCAGCCCGGCCAGGGTATTGCGGAACAGGATGAGCAGCGTGTAGGACACCAGGGCGATCTCGGCGGTGAACCGGTTGATGCCGGTGACCTGCACCATGAGCTCGAAGAACGCCAGGCTCGGGATGGTGTACAGGAAGGCCGCCAACAGCGAGAACGGGGTCTCGAACCAGCCCTGGCGGTGCGCGAGCAGCGCCGCGGCCAGCGCGATCACCATCCCGACGCCGACGGCGATGGCCGTCAGCTCGATGTGCTCCACCAGCCGCGGGACGAAGCGCGAGCCGAAGTTGTCGATGAACCAGGCCCCGCAGAACTGCCGGTTCTGCACGACACATGCCGAGGCGCCCCCGAAGCTGGGGATGACCGGCCCCGGGCTCGGGCTCGGGGTGCCGCCGAAGGGCACGAGCACGGTCACGGCGCGGGCGTCCGTGGCTCCGGGCCGAGCATGGCCGCGATGGCCTCCAGGCTCACGCTGCCCGTGGCCGTCCCGTCCGGCCCGAGCACGGCGACGCGGGTGGCCCCCGCGCTGAGCATCAGCGAGAGCGCGTCGCGCAGCGAGGTGCCCGCCGGGGCCGACGGCAGCGTATCCCCGGAATACGGATCCTGCTCCAGGTCGTTCAGCGCCCACACGCGCAACCGCTTGAGGCCACGGTCCGCGCCCACGAAGTCGGCGACGAATTCATCGGCCGGCGCGGCCAGCAGGTTGTCGGGCGTGTCGATCTGGACCAGGCGCCCGTCGCGCATGATCGCGATGCGATCGCCCATCTTGATCGCCTCGTCGATGTCGTGGGTGACGAAGATGATCGTCTTGCGTACCTCGCGGTGCAGCCGCAGGAAATCGTCCTGCAGGCGGTCACGGGTGATCGGGTCGATCGCGCCGAACGGCTCGTCCATCAGCATGATCGGGGGGTCCACGGCCATGGCCCGCGCGACTCCGATGCGCTGCTGCTGCCCGCCGGAGAACTCCCCCGGATAGCGGCGCAGGCTATCTTCCGCGCCGAGCCCGACCAGCTGGAGCAGCTCGAGCGCGCGCTCGCGGATCCTGGCCTTGGGCCACCCGAGCAGCCGCGGCACGGTGCCGATGTTGTCCTCGACCGTCATGTGCGGGAACAGGCCGATCTGCTGGAACACGTAGCCGATGCCACGGCGCAGCTGCGAGACCTCGAGGGCGTTGATGCTCCTGCCGTCGATCGTGATGTCGCCGTCGGTCATGGGGATCAGCCGGTTGACCATCTTCAGCGCCGTCGTCTTGCCGCACCCGGAAGGCCCGATCAGCACGCAGATCTCGCCGCTCGGCACCTCGAAGGACAGGTCCCCGACCGCTGCCTGCGTGCGGCCGGAATAGCGTTTGGAGACATTCACGAAGGCGATTGGCGCAGCGGAGGTTGCTGGCCGCCCGACGGCCACCTGAGTACCCTCGCCAGAGGTCATCTCGCTCCAGTTCGTACAACCTGCGCTCAGGACAAACTCGATTAAATGACCGTACGCAGCGAACGTATCGGCCAGGCTACGGTATCTCATCATTAAGACAGCGGCCCAGGTCTGGTCATCTTGCCCGCGGCCACTAGGGTGAAACGTTCCCGGACCGCACGCAGCTGCCCGTGGGGGGGCGCGCACCTGGTCAGGACCGCCCAGGTGAGAGGCTCGAACGTGATCCGGCAGGGGGATGAGGAGGTGAAGCGGCAGATCCACGGCCGGCCTGCGGGCCCGGGGCCTGGCCGCCGCGATGCTGATGACGATCATGCTGACTGGAAGTGACCTGACTGTTACGCAGGTCGTCGCGGCTGCCCGGCATGGTGAGGCCGTCGCCCTGGCCCCCGCGGCCATCGCCGCCATGCACCGGGCGCGCACGGTGGTGGAGGAGGTTCTCAGCGCGAACGAGCCGGTATACGGCCTGACCACGGGGGTCGGCGAGCGCAAGGCGTTCCTGCTCGACCCGGCCGAACGGCAGCGGTTCAACCACCGCCTGGTGCTCAACCACCGGATCGCCCAGGGCGAGGACGCCCCGGCGGACGTGGTCCGCGGCGCGATGCTGTGCCTGGCCAACAGCTACGCCAAGGGCGTGACCGGCGTCCGCCCCGAACTGGCCGAGATGATCGTCACGCTGCTGAACGAGGGGTTCGCGCCGCGGGTGCGCCGGCTCGGCTCGATCGGCCAGGGGGACCTGGGCCCGATGGCCGACCTGGCGCACGGGCTCATCACCCGCAGCGGCTTCGAGGTGGCCGAGAACGAAGGTCTCGCGCTGGTCAGCAGCAACGCCTTCACCACCGCCTGGGCCTGCATCGCCACCGCCGACGCGGACGCCCTGCTGTCGGTGTTCGACGTGGCGGGCGCGCTGGACCTGGAGGCGTTCGGCGCCAACCTGACCTGCCTGCACCCGGTCATCGAGCAGACCAGGCCGTTCCCCGGCCTGGCGGCCACCTTGCGCCGGCTGCGGCGGCTGCTCGAAGGCAGCTACCTGCACCGGCCGGGCGCGGCCAGGTTCCTGCAGGACCCGCTGACCTTCCGCTGCCTCCCGCACATTCACGGCGCCGCCCGGGACGCGCTCGGCTACGCCAGGAACGTCCTGCAGCTCGAGCTCAACTCCTCGCAGTCCAACCCGGTCGTGGTGGTGCCCGCCGGAAATGAGCCGGGCCGGATCGTCTCGGTCGGCAACTTCGACATCGGCCCGCTCGCCGCCGCCCTCGACTTTGTCCGCATCGCGTTCGCCCCGGTAGTGACCAGCGCGAACGAACGCGCGGTCAAGCTGCTGCAGGCTCCTTACTCCGGGCTCCCCGCCGGGCTGGCGGCCCGGCCGGGCTCGTCCGACGACGCGCTGTCCGAGCTGGCCACCTCCGGGCAGGCCATCACCGTGGAGGCCCGCACGCTGGCCCACCCGGTCTCCTACGAGCTGGCCAGCTCGGCGAAGGGCGAAGGCATCGAGGACCGGGCCACGATGGCGCCGCTGTCGGCGCGTCGGCTGGCCGACATGACCCAGCTGTGCGCCCGGGTGGCGGCGATCGAGTTCGTGGTCGCGGCCCAGGCCATCGACCTGCGCGCGCCGGGCCAGCCGCCGGGCCAGCCGCTGGGGCTCGGCCTGGGTACCGGCCGCGCCTACCGGATGGTCCGGGAGCTCGTGCCGTTCACCCAGGCCGAGGGAACCCTGCCGACCGACCTGGAACCGCTGGTCGAGCTGGTCATCAGGGGTGCTCTCACCCCAGCGGCGTGACTCACCGCCGCCCCGGATAGCATGCCCCCATGCAGGATCAGAGGCCGGCATGGCGGCAAAAGCGGCCGGCTTCCGGGTCATGAAAATACGGATATACCGAACGGCCTGGGTGCCGGCCCTCGCGCCCGTGCGCGCCCCGCCGCAAGATCGTGGATCGTTATACCCGCCATAGCAAGTGTAACGATCCGCGATGATTGAGCACCCCTTTGCAGGAGCCGCATATGTCCGTGGACGGGTTTATGATCGCGGCGAAGCCGGCCGCGCACTTCGGGATGGGTGCCGTCGCCCAGCTGCCCGCGCTGGTCCGCGCGGCCGGCGCGGACCAGGTGGTCGTGGTGACCGACGCCGCGACCGCCGCGACGCCGGTGATCGCGACGGTCCTGGCCGTGCTGGCCGAGGCCTGCCTGCCGGCCCGCCTGTTCTCCGGCGTGCACCCCGTCCCCAGCACCGACGACATCGCCGCCGGCGCCGAGGCCGTCGCGGAATCCGCGGCCAGGGCCGCCGCGTCGGCGTCCGCCTCTGCCTCCGCCGCCGCCGTGACCGCCATGCTCAGAGCCTCCGCGCCGCTCGCGGCCCAGGCCGGGGCAGGCTTCCCCATCGCCACCTCGGTTTCCTCCGCGCCCGTCAGCCCCGCCCTGGCCGCGCGGATCGCGCTGGTGGCGGTGGGCGGGGGGGCGCCGATCGACGCGGCTAAGGGGATCGCGATCGCCGCGGTCAACCCGCAGCGCGGCCGGGACCTGGACTACCGCGGCGACTTCGCGGTGCCCGCGCTGCCCATCGTGGCGGTGCCGACCACGGCGGGGCCGGGCGCCGAGACCAGCGCCCTCGGCGCGGTCACCGATCCGGCGTCGCACGGCACGTTCTACGCCGGCCACGCCAGCTCGATGCCGGCCGCCGTGATCCTCGACCCGGCCCTGACCGTGGGCCTGCCGCCGGCCGTGACCGCCGCGACCGGCCTGGACGCGCTGACCCACGCGCTGGAGTCCTACCTGTCGGCGCGGCCCAACCCCTGGTCGGACGGGATCGCGCTGCAGGCGATCCGGATGGTCGCGACCAGCCTGCCGCGTGCCTGCGCGGACGGCACCGACCTGGCGGCCCGGTCCCAGCTGCTGCTCGCCGCGCACATGGCCGGTGTCGCGATGGCCAGCACGGGCCTCGGCCTGTGCCACGCCATCGCCCATTCGCTCGGCGCCCGGTGGAACATCGCGCACGGCGTGGCCCTGGCCATGCTGCTGCCCGGGACACTCCGGTTCAGCCTGCCGGTCCGCACCGAACGGATGGCCGATGTCGCCCTGGCCTTCGGAGCCGGCGACACCCGGGCGGGCGCCGCGCGCAACGCGGAGGCCGCCATCGGCGCGGTCACCGCGCTGCGGGACGAGGTAGGGCTGGACCGGCGGCCCGGCGACTTCGGCGTCACCGAGGCGGACTTCGGCCAGATCGCCGCCGACGCCCTGGCCGACGAGGTGCTGGCCGGCACCCCGCGCCCGCCGGCCGCGGACGATATCCGCGCCATCCTCATGGCCAGCGCCGGCTAGCTCTCATGTCCTCGCCGCCGAGCACGCTGATCACCGGGATCGGTGAACTGGTCACCAACGACGCGGCCCCGGGCGCCTTCGCCGCGGTGACCGACGCGGCGCTGGTCATCGCCGAGGGCACGGTGGCGTGGACCGGCCCGGCGGCGCGCGCGCCCGCCGCCGACGCGGTGGTGGACGCGGCCGGGCGGGCCGTGCTGCCCGGGTTCACCGACTCGCACGCGCACCTGGTCTTCGCCGGGGAGCGCAGCGCCGAGTTCGCCGCCCGGATGGCGGGCCGCCCGTACCGGGCCGGCGGCATCCTGGTCACCGTCGAGGCGACCCGCGCGGCTCCCGACGCCGTGCTCCGCGCGAACCTGCGGCGGCTGGCGGCCGAGATGCTCCGCCAGGGCACGACCACGTTCGAGTGCAAGTCGGGGTACGGGCTCACCGTGCCGGACGAGGCGCGCGGGCTGGCGCTGGCGGCCGAGATCACCCCGGAGGTCACCTACCTCGGCGCGCATGTCGTGCCGCCCGAGTTCGCCGCCGACCCGGCCGGCTACGTCGACCTGGTGTGCGGCCCGATGCTGGACGCGTGCGCGCCGTCGGCCCGCTGGGTGGACGTGTTCTGCGAGGACGGGGCGTTCGGCGCGGACGAAGCCGCCGCGGTGCTCGCGGCGGGCCGGGCCGCGGGGCTGCTCGCCCGGGTGCACGCCAACCAGCTCGGACCGGGCCCCGGCGTCCGGGTGGCGGCCGAGGCGGGCGCCGCGTCGGCCGACCACTGCACGTTCCTGACCGATGCCGACGTGGACGCCCTGGTATCGACGCCGGTGGTCGCGACGTTGCTGCCCGGCGCGGAGTTCGGCACCAGGCAGCCGTTCCCGGACGCGCGCCGGCTCCTCGACGCGGGCGCCACCGTGGCCCTGGCCAGCGACTGCAACCCGGGTTCCTCGTTCACGTCCAGCATGCCGTTCTGCATCGCGCTCGCCGTGCGCGAGATGCGGATGACCACGGAGGAGGCGGTCTGGTCCGCCACCGCGGGCGGCGCCAGGGCGCTGCGCCGGACCGACATCGGCCATCTCGGCGTCGGCGCCCGCGCCGACCTGATCATGCTGGACGCGCCGTCGCACGCCTACCTGGCCTACCGCCCCGGCGTCCCGCAGGTCGCCGCCGTCTGGCAGGCGGGCCGCCTGGTCGCAGGCTCGCCCTGACCGGGCGCGGGCCTAACGGGAGCCTGGCGGGCAGGTAGCGACGGCGGAAGCGGATGAGCGGCTCACCCGAGCCGGTCACGTAGGGGACCCCGGTGATCCCGGCGATGACCAGCACGTGGTCTCCCGCCGTGACCAGCCGCTCCGCCGCGCACTCCAGCGCGGCCAGGCCGCCCTCGGGGATCAGCGCCCCGCAGGCCGGGCCGCGCCGGTGCGGCACGTCGTCCAGCATCAGCCGCGCGCCGGGCCGGCCCGCGGCGGCGAACCGCCCGGCCAGCACCCGCTGCCCGGCGCCGAGCAGCGTCACCGCGAACCGGGTGACCGGATCCTCGGCCCGGCCGAACAGCTCCTCCAGGTAGGAACCGGACATCAGCGACACCAGCACCAGCGGCGGCTGCGCCGAGACCGGGCAGAACGCGCTGACCGTGACCCCCACGTCGTCCCGCCCGTCCGCCACCGTCACCAGCGTGACCGCACCCGCCCAGGCGTCCCGCGCCCCGGCCACGTCCGCGGCCGGGGCGGCCGGGGCGGGCCACCCCGGTCGTTCGGTCAACTGATGATCCAGCGGCCCGGGAGCATCAGCGGCCCGTACGGCGACAGGCCGGCCTGGGCCGCGAGCCGCCAGGCCGGGCCCCACGCGTCGGCCAGGCCCAGCTCCAGCCGGGCCGCGGCGGCGGGGCGGGACTCGCTCGACTCCGGCGGACGCAGCTGGTCGAGCGGGGTCAGCCGGGGATAGACGCGCAGCGGCGCGTCGGCCGGCAGCCCGGCCCGGCGGCGGGCGATGCCGGCCGCGGCCGCCATCCCGCCGAGCTCGTCGACCAGGCCGTTGCGCGCGGCGTCGGCACCGGTCCAGACCCGTCCCCTGGCGACCTCGTGCACCTGCTCCACCGTCATCCGGCGGCCCGCGGCCGCCTTCTCGGTGAAGTCGCGGTAGATCGCGTCGAGCCAGGTGTTGATCCGCTGCCACTCGTCCTCGCTGAATGGGTGCGTGGGCGCGAACATCCTCGCCCCGGTGCCCACCGACACCGAGTCGGTCGTGATGCCGAGCCGCCCGAACGCCTCCTCGAACACGGGCTTGCCCAATATCACGCCGATCGACCCGGTCAGCGTGCCCGGCTGCGCCACGATGACGTCGGCGGCCATCGAGATGTAGTACCCGCCCGAGGCGGCCACGTCGCTCATCGACACGACGACCGGCTTGCCCGCCGCGCGGGTCCTGACCACCTCGCGCCAGATCGTGTCGGACGCGATCGCGGACCCGCCGGGGCTGTTGACCCGAAGCAGCACGGCGCGGACCCGCTCGTCCGCGGTCGCCGACCGCAGCGCGGCCGCTACCGTGTCCGAGCCCATCGAGCTGCCGCCCACCGGGCTCCGGCTGCTGCGCCCCTGCCTGATCGGCCCGGACGCGTGGATCACCGCGACGAAGCGCTCGCGCGGGTTGGGCAGCTTCCTGGCCCGCTGGGCCAGCGCGTGCGCCCGCTGGTAGCGGGCCACGTACTGCAAGATCGCGTCCGCGCCCGCCTCCTTGCGCACGTCCGCGTAGACCTCGTCCCGGTAGCAGAGCGCGTCGACCAGGCCCTCGGCCAGGGCGTCCTCGGCCAGGAAGGGGCCGCGGTCCAGCAGCGTGCGGGCCTCCTCTCCAGTCTTGCCCCGGCGCTCGGCGATCGCGGCGGCGAGCTGCTCGGCCACCGAGACGGCCATCCGCTCGGCGGCCTCTCGGACGGGACCGGTGAAGCCGCGTTCGGTCAGGTTGTCGGCGGCCGACTTGTACTCGTGCCGTTTCGCGCTCTGGAAGGCGACGCCGATCTTGGCCAGCGCGTCGTGCAGGAACAGCTGCTCGACGGCCACCCCGGTGAGCCCGACCGAGCCGGAGGGCTGCAGGTAGATCCGGTCGAACGCGGTGGCCAGGTAGTACGGCGCGTTGCCCCCGGTGAACTCGCCGAAGGACTCGGACCAGGCCACGGTGAGCTTGCCCGAGTCGCGGAACGTGGCGACCGCCTCGCGGATCTCCTGCATCCGGGCCAGCCCGATCCGGCCGCCGCCCACCTTGACCACGAGCGCGCGGACCCGGTCGTCCTGGCGCGCGCGCCGCAGGCCCTCGATGACGTCGGGCAGCCTCAGCTTGCGCCGGGACATGAACGCCGACACCGGGTCCGTGACCGGCCCCTCGGCGATCCCGTCGGTCAGGTCGAGTTCGAGGATCAGCGGCGCCGTCTGGCGCTGCCGTAGCCTGGAGACCTGTTCGGTGAGTTGCCGGGCAAGGTTCGCGTCTGCCATGCGGCCAGCTTACGGTGCGGACGAGAGGGGAATCGGCGGACACATGCCGACAATCGTCGTAGACGTCGCCAACGTGATGGGTTCGCGCCCCGACGGGTGGTGGCGCGACCGGGCCGGCGCCGCGGTCCGGCTGCACGCCGAGATAGCCCGGCTGGCGGCGAGCGGCCGCGCGATCCTCTCCGGTGAGCCCGGCCCGGCGGCTTTCGTCCTGGTGCTCGAGGGCGCGGCCCGGGCTGCCGCCGCCCGGATGGAGCCGGGGGAGGAGCGCCCGGGGGAGGTGCGCGTCGTTCAGGCGCGCGGCTCGGGAGACGACGCGATCGTGGCCGTGGTGCGCGAGTCGCCCGGGCGGCGCGTGGTCGTGACCGCCGATCGCGAACTGCGCGACCGGTGCGTGGCGGCGGGCGCGGAAATCCTCGGGCCGGGCTGGCTGCTCGACCTGCTGCGCGACTGAGCCGCGTGATTCACCGGGATTTCGGGCCACCCGGCCCGTTCAACCGGGTGGCCCCCACTTCCCCTCTCAGCCCGGCGAACTAGGTCGCCGGAGCGAGCATCGTAGCAGCCAGAAAGCCGGCTCCGCCCCGGTTAGGGGGATACGCCCGGTTTGGAAAATCCTGTCAGCACCGGCTTTACTGGGGCCATCCCCTGCCCCGAACGCCGAATTGGAAGATGCCCGTGCTTGTGCTGGCCGCTGTCCTGATTGTCCTGTTTGTCTGCCTGCTGTTCGCCGTCGACCAGGCGGGCAAGGTGATCAAGCGCGAGCGGCGCCGCCGCGAGGCCGCCCGGCGGCTCGGGGCCGCCACGGCCCAGGCCGAAGCGCGGGACAAGCAGCGCAGGGCGGCCGAACAGGCCAGCGGAGCGCTCACCTCGGTCATGCCGACCATCCACGACGTCGATCCCCGCCACGTGGAGTAGCGCCCGTGCGGGTCGTGGTCCTGTCGGACACGCACGCGCCGCGGCGGTGGCGGGCCTGCCCGCCCCGGGTGGCCGAGCACCTGCGCCACGCCGACCTCATCCTGCACGCGGGCGACGTCTGCACGGCCGCGGTCCTGGCCGAGCTGGCCGAGTACGCCCCGGTGACCGCCGTGGCCGGCAACAACGACGGCCCGGACGTGACCGAGTGGGGCGCCGCCGAGACCGCCGAACTCGACCTGGACGGGCTCAGCGTGGCGATGGTGCACGACAGCGGCGCCGCCGCCGGCCGCGTGGCGCGCTTGCGCCGCCGGTTCCCCCGGGCGGACCTCGTGGTGTTCGGGCACTCCCACATCCCGCTCGACCAGTCCGCGGGCGCCCTGCGGATCTTCAACCCGGGTTCGCCGACCGACCGCCGGCGGCAGCCGCACGGCACGCTCGGCCTGCTGGAGATCGACTCCGGCCACCTGACCAAAGCCCGCATCGTCCCGGTCAGCTAGCCGGAAGCATCGCGCAGGCGACGTGGGCCACGCGGATTTGTCTGCAGTTTCGGGTGTCATAGCCCCCGAAACTGCAGACAAATCGCCTGAGGCGAAGCGCCCTTGCGAACAGAGCTACTCAGTCCACCAGTCCTCGTCGTCTTCCTTGCCGTTGGCGGCCTGCTTGGTGCCGGCCTGGGCCGCGGCGGGGGCCGGGGCCGGGGAGCCGCCGTTGGCGGGCCGCTGCTGCGCCTGGGGGGGCGGCGGCGACACCTGGGTGGGCTGACGGGCAGCGGACTGGGCCGGCTGCACCGTGGTGGGGACGGGCGGCGCGGCGGCGCCGTTGCGCGGCGCGCCGGACGGAGCCGGGTCCGCGGCGATGGCCGGCTTGGGCGCCGGGGCCTGCATCGCCGCGTCCATGGGCAGCTGGCCGCCGAGCAGCTGGCGCACCTGCGCCAGGTGGGTGGCGATGCTGTCCTTCTGCCTGGTCAGCTCGTCGACCTCGCGCTGCGCGGCCGCGCGGCGGCGCTCGGCGTCCGCCTTGGTCTCGGCGAGCAGCTGATCGGCCTGGGCCTTGGCCTGGCTGACGATCTGGTCGGCGTTCTTCTTCGCGTTGCCGACCAGCTGCCGGGCGTGCGAGTCGGCGTCCCGCCGGGTCTGGTCGGCCTGGGCGCTGGCCTTGGCCGCCCGCTGCTCGGCGGTGGAGGCGCGCTGCTCGGCCTCGGAGACGAGCTTCTGCGTGGCGGACTGGGCGGCGGAGAGCCGCTCGGCTTCCTGGCGCTCGGCTTCTTCCCGGCGCGCCGCGAGCTGGATCTCGAACTCGGCCTCGGCCTGCGTCCGCTGGGCCTCGCTCTCCTCCAGGATGCGCTGCGCCTGGCTGCGCATCTCGTCGGCCTGGCGCTTGGAGGTGGTGAGGATCTCGTCCCGCTCGCGCTTGCCGGTGGCCTTCAGCTGGGCCACTTCGCGCTCGGTGCTGGTGCGCAGCTTGGCGATGTCGCGCTCGGCCGCGGCCCGCTTGTCCGCGACCTCGTGGTCGGCGGTGGCCCGGAGCTTGGCCACCTCGCGCTCGGTGGTGTTGGTCAGCTCGTCGGCCTCGCGCCGGGCCGTCGTCCTGATCGAGTCGGCCTCGCGCTCGGCCGCCCCCCGCTGGTCATCGGTCTCCCGCTTGGCGTTGGCCCGCAGCTCGGAAGCCTCGTTCTCGGCGCCTGCGCGCAGCTCGGCCGCGTCGACCTTGGCGGCGGCCTTGATCTGGTTCGCTTCCGACCGGGCCGTCTGGACCTGCTCGGTGGCCTGCTCTTCCGCGAGCCGCAGCAGCTGCTCGATCCGGGCGCCGAGGCCGGAATAGGTGGGGCGCTCCTGCTCCTGGATCTGGCGGTGGGCTTCGGACAGCTCCCGCTTCAAGGCCGTGGCCTGCTCGCGGTGCTGGCGGACTTCGGCCTCAATCTGCCTGATGTGCTCATCGACCTGGTCGCGGTCGTAGCCCCGCATCACCGTCGCGAACTCACGCAGCGGGGCTTGTTCGGAGAAGCTGGTCAGCTGGGCGTCAATGTCCGATTGCATGTGGCCTGATCCTGGCTAGACGTGAAGGCGATTGGAGGGGATTTTCACGGCGGGTGTCAGCATGCGGGTACGACTCCCGGCCGGTGAGTGGCACCCTACTCTTACCCGGCCGCGTTGGCGGGCCCCTTCAGCGGTCACGGGGTGGCGTTCAGCCCGGACGGGCGCCTGCTCGCCACCGCCAGCGACGACGGCACGGCGCGGCTGTGGGACTAGTCTGAGCCCGCCAGGTATCCGGCCTGTTGAGAATCGAACGTTATTCTCGACATGATCACCAGCGGCGGCCCGGATCGGGCGCCGGGCCGCCCGGTGACTGTCGGAAAAGGTGTTGCAAAGTCGGCGTGTCCAGCGACCGGGCCGGGACCGTTTCTCTGCAGTCCGGGGTGTGACCGTCCCAAGCCGAGAGCCCCGGAGCCCTCGGCTACGTCGCCCTGTGGTTCGTTCCTTACCGGCGCCCCTTGGCCGCGATGGCCTGGTCCACGGTCTCGTAGATGCCGAAGACCTCTGTCAGCCCGGTGATCCGGAAGATCTTCAGGATCCGCTGTTGGGTGCAGACCAGATCCAGCGAGCCGTCGTGCGCCCGCACCCGCCTCAGGCCCCCGACCAGCACCCCGAGGCCGGTAGAGTCGAGGACCCCGACCTTGTCCAAGTTGACGACCAGCTGGTAGCTGGTCTTGCTGACCAGATCGATGAGCAGCTCACGCAGCCGCGGCGCGGTATAGATATCGATCTCGCCCTCGACGTCGACGACCTCGATGCCGTCCTTGTCGTAGTGACCCAGCTTCAGATCCACACGTCCTCCAGCGCCAGGCACGGCGTCATCTCAACGTCCAGCCCGGCGGGACGGGCCGGCGTAGCCAGAGTCCGGGGCGTGATCTTCAGCCGCATTCAGTCACGCTCCATTATCGTTTCTATACGGAATGGAGCGGCTGCCATCGGGCCCGGCATCAACCCGCTAACCCGGACCGGGCTGCTGACCGCCGATTTCCGGCTCGCGCGCGGGCCGGCATCTCGCCGCGGGCGCTGCGCGCCCGGCGTCCGGGGCCTGGCACGTGCAGGACGCCGGCGCTGGACGCGAAGCCGTGCGGGAACGGCCCGCGTGCCGGGCCAGATCAGCAAGGAAAGCGTGCGATATAGCCGCGAATTACATTAGGTGGCCGAGAGCGTAACCTGACATTGCAGGCAGGGAGCCTTGCCCTCTCTCCCCCCCGGGGGGCAGGGCTTTCTGCGTCCTCCGGAGTGCCGAGGGCTGGCCAGGATGACCAGAGGATCGTTCGGGAGCTCGAAGTTGCCGGAGGGCAGGAGCTTGTGCAGGGCGCGGAGCATGTTGCGGACGAAGATCAGCATCAGCGTAGTCACTGCCATGCCAGCCGGGTCATCATCATTGTTACAGCCCGAGAGCGAGCAGCATCCGGGGCGCTCCCGGGGTGGAGACTGCAACGGAACCGGAACGCACGTTAAGCCGGTTCGGAGGTCAAACTCGGGGCCAGACCAAGTAAGCCCGTTAGAGGCACCGGGCTAGGCGGGTAGTCGGGGCTGATCTGTAACGCCACGTGGTCCGCCGTCGCTTTTCTTATCGACGTGGTCGGTGATCTGGCGAGACGCACAGCAAGACGATATGGCGATGTGGCCGGGAACGGCACGGCCCGGCTGATCAGCGCGGTGACTGGTCACACCGGGGCAGGCACGACCGCCGGGCGCCGCCCGGTGACCAGAGGTGGCCTGCAGGACCAGCGGCATCGGCGCGCCGTTGACGGAGGCGGCTGGCCAGGACGTCCGGGCCCACCAACCCTGCACCGGAGGCGGCGTGCAGCCCTTTCACCTGGAGCCCATCACCGCGGGCGGCGACTGCGCCGTACTGCGGATCGACGGCGAGATCGACGCGTACGCCGCCCCGCAGATCCGCGAGCGGGTTCTCGACCTGGCCCGTAACGGCACCGTTCACATCATCGCGGACCTGCGCGGCGCCGGTTTCCTGGACTCGGCCGGCCTGGGCGCCCTGGTGGGCAGCCGCACGGGGCTTCGCGCCCGCGGGGGATCGCTGGCGCTTGTGGCCAGCGCCGGCCGGATCCTGCAGACCTTGCGGATCACCGGGCTCAGTGACGCCTTCGCGCTGTACTCCTGCGTCCTGGACGCCATCACCGCCGACCAGCACTGGCAGGCGGCCGTCTCAGGCGAAGGCGACAGCACCGGGGAATGGTGCCGCAAACACCGGCTGCTGTGAGGAAGACTTATCGCCTCACCCTGTGGGTGCCAAAACGGTGTCATGTCCTCTGGCCTGCAGTGTCTGGGCCGGAGGGACGTCCTCGTTGTCGACGGCGCTCGAGTCCCGGCATCCAGGACAGCGTCACGCTTACGGCGGATCGCAAGATTCTGATGCACGAGCGGCTGGCTTTCACATCTTGTTGCCTGGTGTCACGGTGGCGCCGGAGAGCCAGTGGCGGACCGCCTCGCTGCCGCGCTCTTCCTGTTCGACCCGGTAGCCGCGGTTAAGGCACACGCGGGCACGTTCTGCGGCGGGACTCTCAAGTGCACGGGTCGGCCCTGCTATCGTGGCGCCGACTGGCCAGCGGGATGGGGGCTTGTGGGATCGTGCCCCGGAGTCGCGG
>WNGH01005318.1_pt1 | contig 27213 bp, 19 predicted proteins | sample 5400631 | NCBI WGS metagenome assembly WNGH01 (sample SAMN13153373, study PRJNA577476) | soil metagenome | isolation source: 115 cm soil or saprolite under Garry oak tree replicate 1 | place: USA:California | collected 2016-06-15
TCCGTTCGGCGTGGAAGAACGAGAGCTCGGAGAGCGCGAAGAGCGCGCTCACCCCTCGTCGGCCGCTGACCACCGCGGCGTGGAGGTCGGCCAGCGCCGCCTCCGGCTCCTCGTCAAATCGCTCGGCCAGGTTCTGTTCATGGAGCACGTTCTGCGTGGGAATGCTGGGCGTGCCGACAGAGAGCACGCTTCCCGTCAGCGTGCGGTGCACGACGTCGGGCTCGACCCTGACGGCGCCGACCGGCGTCGCGCACGCAGCGGCGAGGAGCGCCACGCACCCGACCAGGGACAGGAGAGCGCACCCGCGCCCCTGTGCCATCGTCGAGGTGGTCACCGAGGCGCGGCTTTGATGAAGGCCGAAAGGACGGTCTCGCTGGGGTCCGCCTTGCACAGTCCGATGGCCCGATCGATCATCTCGCCCTCGACGCGCTCGTCCCACGTCGTCTGACGGCGCATGCCCGCGACGTACCCGTCGAAGTAGATCAGCAGACGGTCCTGGCGCTCGCTGGAAAGCGAAAGCAACTCGGCGCACTTGAGTTGCTCCATGTGAACAACCCGTGGAACGACCGTCATCTGCGCCTGCGCCGACACCACCGGAAGGGTCGCTGCGACAACGCCGACACACCACGCGGTGAGCATGACTGGTCTCGGCAGATCCATCGTCGTGACACCTCGCTGTCGGGTCGAATCCCACCACGACATTCGGTCCGGAGGATATCAGACCAAGGTCCAATACGGCTCCAGGGTACGACCATGGTCCGATTGCCCACCGTGGTGCCGCCTGCCAGAGTCCGCAGGCGTTATTCAGCACGACAGGAGAGGTCACCATGAAGGCTGTGCCCCAGAGACCCGAGCGCATCGACCGTCTCTTCTCCACCGGTGAGGCGCGGCTCGATCGCTGGTACAAGCTCACGTTCGCGACGCAGGCCTGGGCGGCCAAGCATGACGAGGGCGGCCGCACCGCGGTCGAGACCGCGTTCGCGGAGCTGCGTCCGGCCGAGAGCTTCTTCGGCTATCCGGGGCCGCGCCTGCTCCGCGCCGTTGAAGACGAGATCGCCCAGGGAGACGCGGGCGACGTCGCGCGACTCGTGCAGCGCATCTACAACGCGCTGATGTCGAACAGTTACCGCGCGGACGCCGCGGACTGGGAGACGAGCGACGATGCGACGAATGGCGCCGCCGCGCTTCGCCTGCCGCCTCGGCTGGAATCGGGTGAGACGCGGCGACCATACTTCGAGATGCTCATCGTCACGCCCGTCCCGCCGGCACGCTGGGCTTCCACCACGCAGGAGCTCCGGCGCCTGCGGCGGCCGGAGGATCAGTTCATCTACGAGAGTGTCGTGGTCGGCAGCTTCGAGGACGCGATCCTGGCCGTTCTGTTCAACGGCAGCATCCAGTCGGTGGTGATCTCGGACGGCTTCCGGTTCCCGTCCTTTCACGATGCGCCCATCCTGCACCAGGTGCTCGCGACCCAGCTTCAGGTCGATGCTGAAAGCGTTGCGCCGCAGGAGTACGGAACGCAGCTAGCCCGCGCGCTGAAGCGGGTCCGTCCCGAGGTCGACATCTACCTGCTCAGCCGGCGCAACGTGGACGCGGTCGCCAGCGACCCCGACGTCGCGACCTGTGTCCGCCGGGTGTTCTACGGCGTCGAGGAACCCCTCGAAATCCATCTCAGCGCCATCGAGGGGGTGGCCGAGCGGTTCGAGACGCCCTACTTCGACAACCTCAAGCGCTACGCCCAGCGTCCGATCGGCACGTTCCACGCCCTGCCCATCGCTCGTGGGAAGTCGATCTTCAAGTCGAACTGGATCCGCGACATGGGCGAGTTCTACGGCCCGACGTTGTTCCTCGCCGAGTCCTCGGCAACCACCGGCGGCCTCGACTCGCTCCTCGAGCCCACCGGCACCATCAAGCGCGCCCAGGACATGGCGGCCCGCGCCTTCGGATGCGACCGCGTGTTCTTCGTCACCAACGGCACGTCGACGTCCAACAAGATGGTCGAACAGGCGCTCCTGGCGCCGGGTGACATCGCGATCGTCGACCGCAACTGTCACAAGTCGCATCACTACGGCATGGTGATGGCAGGCGCCCAGCCGTACTACGTCGAGGCCTATCCGATGACCGCCTACTCCATGTATGGCGGCGTCCCGCTCCGGTCCCTGAAGAAGGCTCTGCTCGATCTCAAGGCCGCGGGTCTTCTCCATCGCGTTCGCCTCGTCACGCTCACCAACTGCACCTTCGACGGCCACGTCTACAACACGCGCCGCGTGATGGAGGAATTGCTCGCGATCAAGCCGGATCTGGTCTTCCTGTGGGACGAGGCGTGGTTCGGATTCGCCCGGTTCTCGCCGTTCCTGAGGCCGCGGACCGCGATGGGCGCGGCGGCCGATATCGAGGCGTGGCTCCAGACGCCGGCGGCCACCGAGGCCTTCGCCGCGCAGGAAAAGTCGCTGGGGCGCGAACTCGATCCGAAGGACCCGCGCGTCCTCGACACGCGCCTTCAGCCCGATCCGTCGAAGGTCCGGCTACGCATCTACCAGACCAACTCGACCCACAAGTCGATGTCGAGCCTGCGCCAGGGCTCGATGGTGCTGGTCCGCGACGTCGACTTCCACCACGTCGAGGCGCAGTTCAAGGAGGCGGTCTTCACCCACGCCTCGACCTCGCCCAACCTCCAGATCATCGCCACCCTCGACGTTGCGCGCCGGCAGATGGAGCTCGAGGGGTATGAGCTCGTCGCCCGCGCCATCCAGCTCGCGCTCGACATCCGCCGCGCCGTCAACAGCCACCCCGTGATCTCGAAGTACTTCCGCGTGCTCGACGCCGACGAGATGATTCCGGCCGAGTACCGGCCGTCGGGCTTCGGGAGCTTCCTGAAGGCCGGCCAGAGCTGGGCCGATGCCGTGAAGGCGATCCAGCGGGACGAGTTCTTCCTCGATCCCACGCGGCTGACCCTCGTCTGCGGCACCGCCGGCTTCGATGGCACCCAGTTCAAGGGCTTGCTCGCGTCGAAGTACAGCATCCAGCTCAACAAGACGTCACGCAACAGCGTGCTGTTCCAGACCAACATCAACAACACCCTCAGCGACGTCGCGCACCTCCTCAAGGTGCTCGGCGAGATCGCGAGAGACCTCGACGAGCAGCTCACCCGCGGGACCGACGGCGAGCGCGCCGCGTTCAAAGCGCGCGTCAAGTCGCTCATGGAAGACGTCCCCGATCTCCCCAACTTCACGCGCTTCCACGACAGCTTCCGCGAGAATCCGGCGAGCGCCACCATCGAGGGCGACATGCGAGCCGGGTTCTACGCCGCCTATGACGAGGCCGGCTGCGAGTATCTCCCGCTCAACAGCCCGGACGTCGATGCGCGGCTCGCGACGGGGCCGGAGCTGGTCTCGGCGAGCTTCGTCATCCCTTATCCCCCGGGCTTCCCGATCATGGTGCCGGGCCAGGTGCTCGATGCCGGCACCATCGGGTTCATGCGCAAGCTCGACGTCAAGGAGATCCACGGCTTCGAAGCGAGCCGCGGCCTCAAGCTGCTCAAGCCGTCGGCCCTCGGCCGGAAGAAATCCGCATCGGCCAGCGCGGAGAAGGGAGGGCAACATGTTTGAATGGTTCGCTCAGACATTGCGTTCCTATCCCGAGATCGCGCTCTTCCTCTCCCTGGGCATCGGCTACTACGTGGGCAAGTTCACCTTCAAGGGCATCGGCCTTGGTGCGGTCACGGCCACCCTGCTGGCCGCTGTCATCATCGGGCAGCTCGGGATCACGATCTCGCCGAATGTGAAGTCGACCTTCTTCCTCATTTTCCTGTTCGCCGTCGGCTACGGCGTCGGGCCGCAGTTCGTCCGGGGCGTCGCCAAGGATGGCCTGCCGCAAGCGATTTTCTCGGCGGTCCTCTGCGTGTTCTGCCTGGGTATTCCCGTCGTGGTCGCGAAGGTCGCCGGATACGACGTGGGCTACGCGGCGGGGCTGTACGCGGGATCGCAGACGATCTCGGCCTCGATGGGCCTCGCGACGGACGCCATCAACCGACTAGGCTTACCCACGGACCAAGCCAAAGGCCTCCTCGACGCGATGCCGATCGCCTACGCCGTAAGCTATATCTTTGGCACCGTCGGCTCGGCGATCGTGATCGCGCTGGTGGGGCCGGCGTTGCTCCGCATCAACCTTCCTGCCGCCTGCAAGGACTACGAAGAAAAGGAGGGCGGCGTCAAGGAGCTGGGCGGCGCCGGTTCGGCCTGGCACCGCTGGGAGATTCGCGCGTTCGTTCTGCAGGCGAACTCCCGGGTCGAGGGCCTCCGGGCCACCGAGGCCGAGGCGCTGGTGCCCGATGCGCGCGTCTTCATTCTTAGAATCCGCCGCGACGGCAAGATCGAGGAGGCCAGCGCCGATACCGTGCTGCGCAAGGGCGACGTGGTGGCCCTCGTCGGCGCGCGCGACGTGCTCCTGAAGCTGATCGGGGCGGGTGCGAAAGAGGTGGAGGACCCGGAGCTCCTGAGCGTGCCGGTCGAGGGCGTCGACGTCTACGTGACCAACAAGGCCGTCGACGGCAAGACGCTCGCCGAGTTGGCCCAACGGCCCACCGCCCGCGGCGTGTTCCTCCGCAGAATCACGCGTGGCGCGGTCGCCACCTCGATTCCGATCCTCCCGAACACGAAGATCAACCGCGGTGACATCCTCACGCTCGTCGGCCGCACTCAGGACACCTCCGCGGCGGCCAAGGACCTGGGCGTTCTCGATCGGCCGAGCGATGTCGCCGACGTTGCCTTCATCGGCGGCGCGATCACGCTCGGCGCGCTGGTCGGGGCGCTCGTCCTGAAAATCGGCGGGGTGCCGCTGACGCTGTCCACCGCCGGCGGCGCCCTCATCGCGGGCCTGGTATTTGGCTGGCTGCGCTCGGTGCGCCCGTCCTTCGGACGCATCCCGTCTTCCACCGTCTGGTTCATGAACTCGGTCGGCCTCAACATGTTCATCGCCGTGGTCGGCCTCACGGCCGGCCCGGGCTTCGTCAAAGGCCTGCAGACGCAGGGCATCGGCCTGTTTCTGTGGGGAGCCGTGGCGACCACGGTGCCCCTGATCATCGGTATGTACCTCGGCAAGTATGTCTTCCGCTTCCACGACGCGCTCCTGCTCGGCATCTGCTCCGGGGCGCGCACGACGACGGCGTCGCTCGGGCTGGTCTGCGACCGGGCCCAGAGCCAGGTGCCGGCGCTCGGCTACACCGTCACCTACGCCGTCGGTAACACGCTGCTCACGATCTGGGGCATGGTCATCATCATGCTGCTGTCATAACGAATTCCAGGAAACGCAGGAGACAAACGCCCATGGACCTTGTGAAGCTCCGCAAGTTCGAGACGCTCAGCCCGTTCGAGATCAAGGACGAGCTGATCAAGCTGGCCAAGAAGACCTCGAAGACCACGCAATCGGCGTTCCTCAACGCCGGCCGGGGGAATCCCAACTGGATCGCCACGACGCCACGCCAGGGCTTCTTCCTGCTCGGCCAGTTCGCGGTCACCGAGAGCCAGCGCGTGATGGAGCATCCGGCCGGCATCGGGGGAATGCCGCAGGCTCAGGGCATCGCGGGCCGGCTGGAGGCCTGGCTCGCCAAGCACGCCGACATGCCCGGCGCGTCCTTCCTCTCGTCGGCCGTGCCGTTCGCGGTGAAGACGTTCGGGTTCGAGCGGGACGCGTTCGTCCACGAGCTGGTGGACTCGATCATCGGCGACAACTACCCGGTGCCCGACCGGATGCTGGTCCACAACGAGCGCATCGTGCACGAGTACCTGATGTGGGCGATGTGCGGGGATCCCCGACCGGCCGGGAAGTTCGACCTCTACGCGGTCGAGGGCGGAACGGCCGCGATGTGCTACATCTTCAAGTCGTTGAAGGCCAATCGTCTGCTCAAGCCCGGCGACACGATCGCGCTCGGCACACCGATCTTCACGCCGTACATCGAGATGACGCACCTCGAGGACTACGCCCTGAACGTGGTGAACATCCATGCCCCGCAGGAGAACCGCTTCCAGTTCACGGACGCGGAGCTCAAGAAGCTGGAGCATCCGCAGATCAAGGCGTTCTTCCTCGTCAACCCCGGCAATCCGACGGGCGTCGCGCTCAGCAAGGAGACGATCGGCAAGATCGCCAATCTGGTGAAGAGGCGCCCCGACCTGATGCTCCTGACGGACGACGTGTACGGAACGTTCGTCCCGGAGTTCCGGTCCCTGCTGGGCGAGGCGCCCCAGAACACGATCGGCGTCTACTCGTATTCGAAATACTTCGGCTGCACGGGTTGGCGGCTCGGCGTGATCGCGGTCCACGAAGACAACATCTTCGACAAGATGATCGCGAAGCTTCCCGACACGGAGCTCAAGGCGCTCGACAAGCGCTACGGCGCGCTGACCCTCGAGCCGCGCAAGGTCAAGTTCATCGACCGCATCGTGGCCGACAGTCGTGACGTGGCCCTCAACCACACCGCCGGGCTCTCGCTGCCCCAGCAAGTCATGATGACCCTGTTCTCCCTCTCCGAGATGATGGACGGCGCCAGGCGCTACCAGCAGGCCTGCATGGAGATCGTCCATCGGCGTGCGTTGGCCATGATCGAAGGCCTGGGCCTCCAGGTCACGCCGAACCCGCTGTTCGATGCCTACTACGGCTTGATCGACTTCGAGTTCTGGGCGCGAAAGAACATCGGCGAGGACGCGGTCGAATACCTCAAGAAGAACGTCCACCCGCTCGATCTCGCCTTCCGTCTGGCCGAGGACCACGGAATCGTGCTGCTGAACGGCGGTGGCTTCGACGCGCCCGACTGGTCGCTTCGCGTTTCGCTGGCCAATCTGGCCGATGACGTGTACGACGACATCGGACGCGGGGTTCGGTCGGTCGCGCGCGGCTACCGCGATGCCTTCGAGGCCTCCAGGGGCGCAAAGAAGGAGTAAGAAACCTCAGGGGCGACCAGGGAGGGAGAGCCATGAACTGGTTCGTGGATGCCCTGCGGCACAACCCCGAGCTGGCGATCTTTCTCACGCTGGCGCTGGGCTTCCTCGTTGGTCGCCTCAAGATCGGTGGCTTCAGCCTTGGGACGGTGGTGGGCACGCTCCTGGCGGGCGTGCTCATCGGCCAGCTCGACATCAAGGTTCCGGCCATCGTGAAAACCGTGTTCTTCGATCTGTTCCTGTTCACGACGGGGTACAAGGTCGGGCCCCAGTTCTTCCGCGCTCTGAAGAAGGACGCCGTGTCCCAGGTCGCGCTCACGGTGGTCCTCTGCGTGACGTGTCTGGTAAGCGCCTTCGTGGCTGCGAAGCTCCTCGGGTACGACATGGGGACCGCCGCGGGGCTCCTGGCCGGGGCGTTCTCGGAGTCGACGGTGATCGGGACCGCCGGGGAAGCGATCAACCGCCTCGCGATCCCGACCGAAGAGAAGACCCGGTTGATCAACAACATTCCGATCGCTTATGCGGTGACCTACCTGATCGGCACCGCTGGACTGGTCTGGTTCCTTCCTGTCATCGGGCCGAAGCTGATTGGGGTCAACCTGAAAGAGGAGGGCAGGAGAGCTCAGGCGAAGACGGTGGGGGCTGCCGAGCTGGAGCCCGGGATCACGTCCGCGGCGCGACGGTACGATGTTCGAGCCTACCGCGTGTCGAACCAATTCCTGGCCAAGAGGACGATCGGCGAAATCGAGGCGATGCCCAAGGACGCACGGGTCTTCATTCTGCGGATCCGTCGTCAGGGCCAGATCGTCGAACCGCAGCCGAGCACGGTGATTCTCGAGGACGATGTCATCGCGGTGGCCACGCGGCGTGCGGTGCTGGTGGAGCACGGCGCCAAGATTGGGCCCGAGGTGGAAGACCACGCGTTGCTCGACATCCCCGTCGAGATGTTGGACGTCGTGGTGACGAACAGGACGCTGGCCGGACAGACCGTGGCCGAGTTGGCCCGCCACGAGGTCGCCCGCGGCGTCTTCTTGCAGAAGCTCGTGCGAGCCGGTGAGGAGATGCCGGCCGTCCCCGAGATGACGATCGACCGTGGCGATGTCATGAGCCTCGTCGGCCCGAGACCCGAGGTCGAGCGGGCGGCCAAGGAGCTCGGGTACCCCGACTGGCCAACGAACACCACTGATATGATCTTCGTCGGCACCGGCATCGTGCTCGGGGGGCTCGTCGGCCTCCTCTCGATCACGATTGCCGGGCTGCCGCTCACCCTCACCGCCAGCGGCGGCGCTCTCGTCATGGGGCTCGTGTTCGGGTGGCTGCGTTCCGTGAGACCGCTCATCGGCCGCATACCCGAACCAGCGATCTGGATCTTCGACACCGTCGGGCTCTGCGTCTTCATCGGTGTGGTGGGCCTGAGCGCTGGCCCGGGGTTCGTCGCTGGGCTTCAGACAACCGGGATCAGCCTCGTCGTCGTAGGGTTGGTGTGCGCCCTGATTCCTCACACCGTGGCGATTCTTTTCGGGCGGTACGTACTCAGAATGAATCCGCTCATCCTCCTGGGGGCGTGCGCCGGGGCGGGAACGATCACGGCCGCGCTCCGGGCCATCCAGGATGAAGCGCAGAGCAAGGTGCCGGCGCTCGGCTACACGGTGCCGTATGCCATCGGGAACATTCTGCTGACGGCCTGGGGGCCGGTCATCGTGGCCCTGATGTGGGCGGGGCGTTAGGAACGTCTCAGAGAAACCGCCGCCTGCCCTGAATTCAGGTCGGATGAGCAGACGACGAACGACGACTTAAGCTCCGTGAGCCGCATGCGGCCGTCGTCCACGACCGTCATCTCGATGATGGCCGGGGGCTCTGACTTCTTCCACGGCAGGTATGAAAGGATGTTGATCGAGTAGGCGATACCCTCGCCGACTTGCTTCGCCCGCGCGTCATAGGCCCAGAACGAGCGCTGTTCGCGCTCGTACGCTTGATAGTTGCAGCGGGTCTCGATCACTCGCCAGGCGAACTCCTGCACCAGCCGTGGCACCGGAGTATTCCGAGCAAACAGGATTCGGGACTCGATGGGGGCAGCGGCGAAGCCCGCCAGAGCACACAGCATCGACACGAGAGTCACCATTCGCCACACGACGTCGCCATCGTAGCGCATCGCCTCGCGGTCGGCCTCTCGACGGCCGTCTCGCTGTCGAGTACGGCCTCTGTCCCATTGCCAAGCGTGCCCCGGCTGTGTATGGTGCCCGCATCTCTGATCGACCCACCGGTGAGGAGGGATCATGAGGCACCGATTCACCGTCTCGTTGGTGCTCGGGCTCACGCTGCTTGTCATCTCAGCTGCGTGGAAGGAGCCGGCTTCGGCTGAAGACGCTCCGCCACCACCACCGGTGCTGTCCCCGGCAGAAGCACTGTTCCTCCCCCTGAAGGAGAAGGTCCACGCCCTGGAGACGCCCTTCCTGAGAGACACGGACGTGAAACTGCACCTTCGCCTCTTCTACTTCAACCGAGAGAAGCCTGACGACTCTGAGAACGAGGCGTTGGCCTTCGGAGGCTGGGTCGGCTACAAGTCCGGGTGGCTGCTCGACACCTTCGCGATGGGGGCGACGCTGTATGGCTCAGCCCCGCTCTACGCGCCGACCGACAAGGACGGCACGCTCCTCCTCAAGCCTGGCCAGAACGGCTACTACGTGCCGGGCGAGGCGTGGGGCGCGCTCCGATATCAAGACTACGCGCTCCTCAAGGGCTATCGTCAGCTGGTCGATCAGACCTACATCAACCCGCAGGACAACAGGATGACGCCGAACACCTTCCAGGGCGTGACGCTCGGGGGCAAGGTGGCCTGGGTCCAGTACCTTACCGGGTTTCTCTGGCAGATCAAGCCGCGCAACTCCGATGAGTTCATCAGCATGTCGCAGCAGGCGGGGGCCGGGGTGAACAGCAACGACGGCGTCGGCCTCGCCGGCGTACGGCTGACGCCGCTCCAGGGGCTCCGGATCGACTTCAGCAACCAGTACGGCGTCAACACCTTCAACACCATTTATGCCGAGGCCGACTACCTGCGGCCCCTGAGCGCGGACTGGAAGCTCCGCATGGGAGTGCAGTTCACCGACCAGCGCGCTGTCGGCGATGGGCTCCTGCCCAGGGCCGTCGGCAAGCAGTTCTGGGACACCCAGGCGGGTGGGGCGCGCGTCCAGGCGATCTACCGGGACCTGACGCTCACCGGAGCCTTCTCGATTATCAGCGCCGGCAACACCATCCAGTCCCCGTGGGGGAGCTTTCCCGGATACCTCTCCGAGATCGACCAGGACTTCGACCGCGCCCGAGAGAAGGCGGTGGGGGTCGGCGCGGCCTACGATTTCAAGGCGCTCGTCCAGGGCTTGAGCAGCAACGTCAACTTCACCTGGGGGTGGGATGCCATCAACCCGTCCTCGGGCAAGAAGGCGCCCAACCAGGCAGAGTACGATTTCACCGTCGACTACCGCCCGCCCGTGCAAAAGCCGTTCTTCCTCAATGGGATGTGGTTTCGCTTCCGCGGGGACATGCTCGATCAGCAAGACGCCAAGAAGCTCGGCTACCAGTTCCGATGTTGAACGGCTCACCAGCGTCCTCGGTCACCAGGATCGGCATGGTTCGCTCCGCGCCTATGTCACCGGGCTCTGTTTGCCGGGGGAACGGAAGAGCATCGAACCGATGGCCGCGCGTGTCGACCTGGAGTGGCTGGTCGAAGTGCATCGCGCCCTCGCGGAGGACGTGACTGTCGTTTTGCTTCGACATCCGCGGTCAGCGCCTTCGCTGATCACCAAGGCCACCGTTCACGTTTCCGCCTGATCGTCAACGCCGATCTGAATCTCCTGTCATCGGAAGTCGTCAGCGCCCCGACCGCCCATCGCGAACGCCCTGATCGTAGGCCTCGGTCTTCGACTTCTCGTGCTGGTCGTAGATGATGCCACCCAGAAGTCCGACGCCGGCGCCGATGGCGGCGCCCATTCCCGCATTGCCGGCGATCGCGCCGAGCGCCGCCCCTCCGGCCGCGCCCATCGCCGTCCCGCCCGCGGCCCGCCGCTCCGTATCGGTCATGCTGGCGCAGCCTCCGAGGGCGAGGGCCAGCACGAGCGCTGCCGCCGTGTGTCGTGCTCGCATGAGACCTCCCTGCCCGTTCACTTCGGGTTACACGGAAACTGCGCCAGGAAGAAGCGCCCGACGAAATCGACAGCGGGCTCTGCCTGGTACCGTGGGTTGTCGTTCGCCCATTGGACGAAGAGCCGCACGGCCTCATTGCGCGACGGTGGCGGGTCCGGGGGACAGACGACCGCCTTGAGTTTTTCGTGACGGGTCATCGCCATGATCGTCTGATAGGCTCCCGCGCCGAACCCATGACACATGTGGACGGCGGCGGTGTACAGCGGATCGCTGGCCGGCGTCGAGCAGAGCGCGACGACGTCGGCGCCGGAACGCAGACGAAACTCATCGAGCGTGATCGCGGGTGCGGGCGTCGTGAATCCGAGGATCGCGATCACGAGCAGCCGCCATGCGAGCGTCGCGCGCCTGGCCATGAATGCACCTCCAACACGGATCCCGTCGTCTCGAACGGATTCGCGATCGTTATACGGCTAGGATGTCCAGGTCGCCATAGTCCCTTGGTCGTACTTCGGGCCGCCGGTGCGCGGCAGTTTCATGGGACCAACGTCCCATTGTTGACGGCCGTGACGGGCCGTAGCTTCCGCGGCGTGACGGTGCCGCGGCCGCTGGTGCGGGATGCCTCGCGCTCGGGGTGGAGAGGCCCGACGCGCGGGAGCTCGTCCGTGTCGCCGGGTGCGTGCAATGGGTTGGCGGCCCCCCGGTGATCGCGCGCGACATCTGGCGCAACGCGGGAACCGGCTTCGAGTCGCCCTGACGTGGCGTCGCGACCCCGTCTGCTCTTTATCTTCGCCTGCTTGCTCGGGATCCCCGCGGGCCTCGGCGGCTTCACCTTCGTGTACGCCAAGGGTCTTTCGTACTTGTCGGCCGATCCGCGAGCGTGCGTGAACTGCCACGTCATGAACGAGCAGTACGATGCGTGGCTGAAGAGTGGGCACCGGCACACCGCCACCTGTGTCGAGTGTCATCTCCCCTCGAAGGGCCTGGCCAAGTGGGTGGCAAAGGCGGACCACGGCTTCCGGCACTCCATGGCCTTCACCCTCCAGAACTTCAAGGAGCCGATCGAGATCACTCCGCGCGATCGCGTGATCGTGCGGGAGAACTGCCTTCGCTGCCACGGAGCCTTTGTCCACGCCGTGTATGCGAGCGCCGGGCCGCTGCGGCACGAACTCGACTGCATGCACTGTCACTCGAGCGCGGGCCACGGCGCGGGCGGCTGAGCGACGGCGGCGGAATAGGAAGGATCACGTGCTGCCAAATCGAACGGGTTGGCTTCCGCTCCTCGCCGCCTTCGTCGGCGTCGCAGGCGTCACCGTTCTCCTCGTGGCGCTCCTCACCAACATCTTCGAGCGCAAGCAAGAGGCCCGGCAACCCTTCGTCCGGCTGGTCGAGGTGAGCGAACAGACCGCGGACCCAAAGGTATGGGGACAGAACTGGCCGCTCGAGTACGACTCATACCTCAAGACGTCGCTTGCGACGACGACCAGGTACGGTGGCCGGGGACTCGGCGCGAGCGATGGTGGCCTCGCCGAGCAGAAGCTCGACAAGGAGCCGTGGCTCCGGCGGGTCTTCGCCGGTTACGCGTTCGCCATCGACTATCGAGACCGCCGCGGCCACTCCTACGCCCTCTTCGACCAGGAGCAGACCCGCCGGGTGACGGAGCGGAAGCAGCCTGGCGCCTGCCTGCAATGTCACGCCTCGAACCTGCCTCTGTACCGCTTCGCCGGCCAGGGTGACGTGACGAAAGGCTTCGTGCTGGTCTCCGGCATGCCGTACCAGGAAGCCCGGAACATGAAGGACGACAAGGGCCAACCGCTGATCCAGCACTCCGTGGCCTGTTTGGACTGCCACGATCCGAAGACGATGACACTGCGCGTGACGCGGCCGGCGTTCATTGCCGGCATCAAAGTCTTGCGGGCCGCGCAAGGCATTGCGGACTTCGAGCCGAACCGGGACGCCACCCGCCAGGAGATGCGGTCGTTCGTCTGTGGCCAGTGCCATGTCGAGTACTACTTCAAGGGCGACGCGAAGACCGTCACCTATCCCTGGGCCAATGGAGTCCGGGTCGAGGAGATCGAGGCCTACTACGAGAAGGAAGGATTCACCGACTGGATCCACGCCGAGACGGGCACGAAGGTCCTGAAAGCCCAGCATCCCGAGTTCGAGGTGTGGCAGCAGGGCATTCATTCGCGGGCCGGTGTAGCCTGCGCCGACTGCCACATGCCCTACGAGCGCGTCGGAGCTCTCAAGGTGAGCGATCACTGGGTGCGAAGTCCGCTGCTCAACATCAATCGCGCGTGCCAGACGTGCCACGCGGTCGCAGAGAAAGAGCTCGAGGCGCGGGTGATGACGATCCAGGATCGTCATCACGCCCTGCTCCAGCGCGCCGCGAAAGCGACGACCGACATGCTGGATGCCATCGTCGCCGCGAAAGCGACGGGCGCCTTCGAGGGTGATCTCCGGCCCGCGCAGACGCTTCACCGGAAGGCGCAGTGGCGGCTCGACTTCGTGGCCGCGGAGAACTCGATGGGCTTTCACGCTCCTCAGGAGCTGGCGCGCATCCTCGGCGAGGCCATCGACTACGCGCGGCAGGGCCAGCGTGAGGCCGAGCGCGTGACACGGAGGAAGTAGGCACTTGCGAGTCGGCCCACAGGATCGTGGCCGCGATCACGAGCAGAGTTCAACGAGCAGCTTTTCGGGGAGACTCCTCGAGGGACCGCGCGGGCTCCTGGTACCACTGATCTGGCGGCACCACCTTCGGGCTCGCCGGATCCGACTCATAGGCCGGCGTCATGATCTGCACGCCGTATTCGTTGAACACGTCCTGGATGTTCCGGTGGAGCGCGGTGTAGCGCGCCGCCATGCCGTGCGAGTCGCCGCAATACGCGTTGAGCTCGTAGTTGACGGCAAAGTCGCCGAGCGACGTCTGCAACACGAAGGGGGACGGCACCGCCTGTAGGTCGGGAGTGCGGCTGGCCGCCAGGAGCAGCATCGCCTCGACCTGGCGCCACGGGACCTCGTAGCCGATCCCGACGGTGGTGTGGAGGATGAGTCCCTCGCGGGCGGCGTAGGTGCTGTAGTTCACGACCTGGCTCGTCAGGATGACGGAGTTGGGGACGATCACGTCCTCGTTCTTGATCGTGCGGAGGTGGGTCACCTGAAGCCGCATCGCCACCACGTCGCCGACCACGTCGTTGATCTTCACGCGATCACCGACCTTGAACGTCCGGCGATAGATCAGCGAGTATCCCGCCATCATGTTGGCGACGACCGACGAGGCCCCGAGCGAGAAGAGCACGCCGAAGAAGATCGACATGCCCTTGAAGGCGGCGGACTCCGACCCCGGGATGTACGGATAGGCGATCACCGCCGCGAACCCGATGATGGCGATGCGGACGATCCGGTACGTCGGCACTGCCCACTCGCGCTCGAACCCCGCGAACGTGACGGTTCCCCGCTCGAGGCTCGTGAAGACGAGCGCCACGATCTTGAGCACGTAGCGGGTGACGAGGACGAGGATCACGAGGAAGACGAGATTGGGCAGGTGCGTCAGGACGCCGCCCGCCATTGTCGCAAGGGGGGCAAGGACATAACCGAGGAGCCGTGCGGCTGCTGGCCGCGTCCACGGGAAGCGCGTGAGGACGAATGACAGGTAGAGATAGGCGAGGCCGAGGATGACGAGGGCGCGAACGACGCGGAGGGCGGTGCGCACGGCCTCGCGGAGCCGCTCCGCATGGATGACCTGGACCGACTGGATCTCGAGCGAGCGCAAGCGTCGCGTGTACCGGCTTTCCAGGATGAGGTTGAGGCGCCGCCAGAACCGGATCAGCACGAGGACCGCGCCCGCGAGCACCACGGTGGCCGCAAGGCTCGCCCCCGCGGCGGCGAGAAGATTCCGGGGCGAGCGATCGCGTCGATACGCCTCGACGGCGCCGCGGATGCGGCGGGCATACCAGCGGGCGAGGTCGTCTCGGTGGAACCCCTCGACCTCGGCATCGGCCTCGAACACGGACATGATGGGGTCGTCCCCCATCACGATGTCGCTGGAGCGCTCGCCCGGGACGACGCGCAGGGTGTCGATCGCCGCCCCCCGGTCAGCGGCCGCCGCGCGGACGCGATCGGCGATCACGCTCGCGCGCTCGTCCGCAGGGTAGGCGGACAGGCCGCGAACGCGGAAGAGCGTGACGCCGTCGACGACGACGGGGGCGGTGGCGGTGCCGGGGGCATCCGCAGCGAGAGCCGGCGACGTCGCCGGTGCGAGCAGCGAGAGAAGGAGCAGGATGGTGATCGCCACGAAGGTGTTCTCGCGACCGTAATGTCGGGCCCCGTGGCGCGCTGTGCAATACGACCAAAGGCCCATAGCGGGCGCCCGCGCCTCCCTCTATCGTCCCGGCAAAGACAGCCGTGTGAACCCGAAAATGCTTACCTGGGCCGCTGTCGTGCTCGAGGCCGGGCTGTTGGGCGGAAAGCACGATGGATCGCCGATGAGGTACCTGATGGACGAAGCCAGTCGTGATGAGGGACAGAGCCCGCCGATGAAGCGCCTCGGGGCCGTCTTCGTGGAGCGCTTGACCCGGCAGTGGGTCGTGCTCGATCCCGAGGGCAAGTTCTGGATCCTGCCCGCCGGTGACGATCCCTGGCGCAATCGCCTACCGTTCCACCCCACCGAGGACACCGGTCTCGATCCGGTGCCAGGGCATTACAAACACGTCCTTGGGCTCCCATTTTAGCTAACGGAAGGATACGGCCATGACAGCAGAGCACCTTCGACTCGAAGCGGACCGTGAGCGACGTCTTCCATGGAAGAAGTGGGGCCCGTATCTGAGCGAGCGGCAGTGGGGCACTGTTCGCGAGGATTACAGCGAAGGGGGCGACGCGTGGCAGTACTTCAGCCACGACCAGGCACGCTCTCGCGCCTATCGCTGGGGGGAAGACGGCCTGGCCGGTTTTTCCGACGACCAGCAGCAGCTGTGCTTCGCGCTGGCCTTGTGGAACGGCAAGGATCCGATTCTCAAGGAGCGTCTGTTCGGCCTCACCAACAGCGAAGCCAATCACGGTGAGGACGTCAAGGAGTACTACTTTTACCTCGACAGCACCCCGACGCACTCCTACATGAAGTATCTCTACAAGTACCCGCAGGCCGCCTTCCCCTACTCGGATCTGGTGGAGACCAACCGTGGCCGCGGCCGGAACGAGTTCGAGTACGAGCTGCTCGATACGCACGTGTTCGACGAGGATCGTTACTTCGACGTCTTCGTCGAGTATGCGAAGGCGACCCCGGAAGACATCCTGATCAAGATCAGCGTCCACAATCGCGGCCCGGAGACGGCCGAGCTGCACGTGCTGCCGACGCTCTGGTTTCGAAACCGGTGGTCCTGGCAGGGCGACGTCGAGCGTCCGCTGCTGAACCAGATCGGGGCGTCCGGAGGCGTGATCAAGGCCGTGGATTCCGGCCTGGGAGAGCGCTACCTCTATTGCGAGGGAGACGCGCCCCTCCTGTTCACGGAGAACGAGACCAACACGGAGCGCATCTTCGGAGCTCCCAGCCGCAGCCCGTACGTCAAGGACAGCATCAACAACTACCTCGTCAACGGCCAGCGTGACGCCGTGAACCCGGACAAGAAGGGGACGAAAGCCGCCGCGCACTATCACCTGAGCGTCGGCCCCGGCGAGTGCCAGGTCGTTCGGCTCCGCCTCTCGGAGGTTGCCCCGACCGCGCTGACTCCGACCAACGGCGCCAGTCCATTCGGAAAGGGATTCGAGGAAGTCGTCCTGACTCGCCAGAAGGAAGCCGACGAGTTCTACGCGTCCATCACACCGGACACGTTCGACGCCGATCAGGCCAACGTCATGCGCCAGGCCGTGGCCGGCATGCTCTGGAGCAAGCAGTTCTACCATTACGACGTCGACAAGTGGCTGGAGGAGCGCGGCTCGGACCCCTTCAAGGCGTCACGGCGCGCGGCTCCTCGCAATGACCGCTGGCACCACATGTACAACGGCGACGTCATCTCCATGCCGGACAAGTGGGAGTATCCGTGGTACGCGGCGTGGGACCTGGCCTTCCACGTCCTGGCCCTGACGCTCGTGGACCCGGACTTCGGCAAGCAGCAGCTGAAGCTGATGCTGCGCGAGCGCTACATGCACCCGAATGGCCAGATCCCGGCCTACGAGTGGAACTTCGGCGACGTCAACCCTCCGGTGCACGCGTGGGCCACCATCTTCACCTACCGCCTGGAGAAGGCGGAACGGGGGGAGGGAGACAAGGAGTGGCTGAAGAGCAGCTTCCAGAAGCTGCTCTTGAACTTCACCTGGTGGGTGAACCGCAAGGACCGCTCCGACCGCAACGTGTTCGAGGGCGGTTTCCTGGGCCTGGACAACATCGGTGTGTTCGACCGCAGCGCGCCCCTGCCGACCGGCGGTTACCTGGAACAGGCCGACGGCACCGCCTGGATGGCGCTCTTCTGCGAGAACATGCTCGAGATCGCCTCCGAGCTGGCGCTGAGCGATCCAGAATACGCCGAGATGACGCTCAAGTTCATCGAGCACTTCTACTGGATCGCCTCGGCCATGACGCATGCCGGCCAGGACACGGGGATGTGGGACGAGGAGGATGGCTTCTTCTACGACGTCCTCCGGCTGCCCGACGGCAAGGCCCAGCGCTTGAAGGTCAGGTCCATGGTGGGTCTGCTGCCCCTGTGCGCGGCGACGGTGTTCGACGGGAAAGTGATAGAAATGTACCCGGAGATCCGGGAGCGGGCGTCTCGGTTCCTCTCGGCTCGCCCCGAGATTCGCGCGGCCATCCACGACCCGGGCAAGCCCGGTGTGGCCAATCGCCGACTGGCCTCGATCATGAACGAGGCCAAGCTCCGCCGGGTGCTGGCAACCATGCTCGACGAGAAGGAGTTCCTGAGTCCCTTCGGCATCCGCTCGGTGTCGCGCTACCACGCCGACCACCCGTACGTCTTCTGGGCAGGAGACCAGGAATTTCGCGTGTCCTACCTGCCAGCGGAGTCCGACACCGGGATGTTCGGCGGAAACTCCAACTGGCGCGGGCCCATCTGGATGCCCATGAATGCCCTGATCGTCCGGGCGCTCATCCAGTACTACCTGTACTACGGCGATGACTTGACCGTGGAGTGCCCCACGGGGTCCGGACGCCGCATGAACCTGTATCAGGTCGCCGGGGAGATCACGCGACGACTGTCCAACATGTTCCTGCGCGACAAGGACGGTCGGCGTCCCGTCTACGGTGGGACCGAGAAGTTCCAGAACGACCCGCACTGGCGCGATTGCCTGCTGTTCTACGAATACTTCCACGGCGACAACGGGGCCGGCCTCGGCGCGAGCCACCAGACCGGCTGGACGGGAGTCATCGCCCGCATGATGCATCTCTTCGCGACCATCGACCCGGAGAAGATGCTCGAAGCCGGCAAGATGGGATACGTGGACATGCTCGCGGCAGAAAAGTCATGACGCGCGACGGCTATCCTTCGCTGTTCCAGATCAACACCCGGGTCTGGCTGACAGAGCTGTCCCGCGTCATCGGACGGCCGGCCACGCTCAACGACATTCCTGACGTCGAGCTGGACCGCGTTGCGGAGATGGGCTTCGACTGGGTCTGGCTCCTGAGCGTGTGGCAGACGGGTGAAGCGGGCCGGCGAATTTCGAGAAGCAATCCGGAGTGGCGCCGGGAGTTCCAGGAAACGCTCCCTGACCTGCGCGAAGAGGACATTCCCGGTTCGGGGTTCGCGATCACCGGCTACACGGTGCACAAAGATCTGGGAGGGAATGTTGCCCTGGACCGTCTCCGCGAGCGGCTCCGGAAGCGAAATCTGAGATTGATGCTCGACTTCGTCCCCAACCACACGGGCCTGGATCACCCGTGGGTCGAGAGTCATCCCGAGTACTACATCGCCGGGACCGAACGGGACCAGGCCCGAGCGCCGGCGAATTATGTCTGGGTCAAGCGCAAGCGCGGCGACCTGCTGCTGGCCCACGGCCGCGATCCGTACTTTGCCGGTTGGCCCGACACCTTGCAGCTCAACTACGGCAACCCGGCGCTTCAGGACGCGATGATCAAGGAGCTCGTGCGCATCGCCGGGCAGTGCGACGGCGTGCGCTGCGACATGGCCATGCTGGTCTTGCCGGAGGTCTTCGAGCGAACCTGGTCCATCCAGTCCGCGCCGTTCTGGCCGAAGGCGACCCAACAGGTGCGGGCACGGGTTCCGGACTTCTGCTTCATGGCCGAGGTCTACTGGGATCTGGAGTGGACCCTCCAGCAGCAGGGATTCGACTACGCGTACGACAAGCGGCTCTACGACCGCCTCCGCGAGGGTCACGCCCGGCCGGTGCGCGAGCATCTCTACGCCGGGCTCGACTACCAGAACAAGCTGGCCCGGTTCCTCGAAAACCACGACGAGCCGAGGGCGGCCGCCGTCTTTTCCCCCGAAGTCGAGGAAGCCGCGGCCGTCATCACGTTCCTCACCCCCGGGCTACGCTTCTTCCATCAAGGCCAGTTCGAGGGACGCAGGAAGCGGATCTCTCCCCATCTCTCGCGGCGCCCGGATGAACCCGTCAATCCGATGCTGGAGCAGTTCTACGCCCGGCTCCTCGCGGTGCTGCGTCGTCCGGAAGTTCGCGACGGCCGGTGGCAATTGCTCGATTGCCGGCCCGCCTGGGATGGCAACTGGACCTCGGATTGTTTCGTGGCCTTTGCCTGGCAGGGCTCGCACGGAGAGCGTCTCGTCGTCACCGTGAACTACTCTCCCAATCAGAGCCAGTGTTACGTCCGGATGCCGTTCAATGACCTCGGCAACGGTCAGTGGCGGCTCGAGAACGTGATCGGTGACGAAGTCTTCGACCGGGGAGGCACGGACGTGATGTCACGCGGACTCTACCTCGACGTGCCTGCCTGGAAGGCGGCGGTGTTCGCCATGACGAAGAGATCCTGAGCCCATGGACCGTCGTGAGCTGCTCGGCAAGATCTCCATGTTCAGACACGCAACGCCGGACGATCGGCGCGGACCCGCGAGACGACGCACGTGCTGCGCATCCCCTACGATCGGCTCGACCAGTTCATGACCGAGCGACCTCACTTCGGAGTCACAGTCTACCGGGGCACCCGCGGGTTCCTCACCGGGCACCTCCGGCGTCTCGTGCTCGAGTTGAACGTCGATATGAACCGAAGGTTCCTCTAGCTCTTACATCCCACCCGCCTCATGAGTGCGGTCGGCGACGCGGTCGGGGAGCGCAACGCCGCAACCTTCTACGGCTCGGCGCCGCTGTATGCGCCGAATAGCCGCGACGGCAGGTTGCTCCTCGAGCCGGGACAGACGGGCTACGACGTCCCCAGCTCGGTGTTCAATTCCGCTTCACGATCAACCGGGAACGGGATCTGCTGTGAAGTCGGTCTGATGGAGTAAAGAGCGGCGGCGGCGCCACATCATGACAGCTCGTGTTCTCTCGATGCTCGCCATGCTGGCGGCACTCTGGCTGCCCGCCGGCCTGCCTGCGGCGTGGGGGCAAGCGCCTCCGGGGAGCACCGCTCCGTCCAAGGCTCCTCCTGCGCCGACGGCAACGGAAAAGCCGGCGCCGCAGTCCATCCCGGTGCCCGAAGTCGCCCGGCGAGCCGATGACATCGGCAAGGAGCTCCGAGACCTCGAGACCCTCGCGGTACCCAGCCCGGCTATTGGCGCCATCGAGAAGCGGTTGCCCGAGATCACGGCCCAGATCGTGGGGCAGACCGAGACCTCGAGCCGCCTGCTCGACGACGCGCAGCCGGTCGCGGCGACGCTCGACGGGATCGCGACTCAGTGGCAGGCGACCCGCGCCGAGCTGGCCGGATACGTCACCGTCCTCGCCGAGCGCGCCACCGCCATCGAAGAGGCGCTCAAGAACCTTACGGCGAATCGAGAGAGGTGGACCCGGGCCCGGGCCGACGCCGTTGCTTCGCGAGCACCGGCGCAGGTGATCGAGCGCATCGACGGCGTGCTGACCGCCGTGGCCGCCGCGCGCGCCCGGTTGCAAACGCAGCGCGGCGCGATCCTCATCCTGCAGGATCGGGTCGCGCAGGAGGTGGGACGCTGCGAGGACATGCTGGAGCGTGTGGCCTCGCTCCGGCGCGGCATCGCCGGGCGACTCTTCACGCAGGACAGCGTGCCGCTCTGGGACACCCGGCAGCGCGCCAGCGCCTTCCTGGAGTTGCCCGACCAGATTCGCAGTGCCATCGCCGCAGACGTTGCTCAGCTCCGGCAATTCGTTGGGCGCCAGGGTTGGAAGGCCGCCGTTCAGGTCGCGATATTTCTCGGGTTGGTGCTGCTGATGAGCGCTGTCCGACGTGGCGCGTCCCAATGGGCCGGGTCCGCCGAGCTCGAGACCACCAGCGTGCTCGTGTTCGCTCGACCCATCTCGGCGGCTCTCGTGCTCACGGTCCTGCTCTCAGGCTGGATCTACCTGACCGCACCGGTGCGCGCGATCGCGACCCTGGGCAAGATCGTGGTGTTGCTCCCCGCCCTCCGGATCACGCGGCTCTCGCTCGATCCGGTGCTCGTGCGCATGCAGAACGTGATCGGCGCGTTCTTCCTGGCCGAAATCATCCGCAACTTTGCTTCGGTCGTCCCGTTGCTGGAGCAGCAGATCTTCCTGCTCGAGATGGCCGCGGGGATGGTGGTGCTGGGGTGGTGGCTCGTGTCGAGGCGGCGCCAGAGGCCGGCCGGCGCGATCTCGAGTCGGGAGCGCGCACTGCGCCTCATCACTCGCGTGGTGCTCGCCGTGTTTGCCGTCGCCTTCGCGGCCGGCGCCGCGGGAGACATGACCCTGGGCCTGCTCCTCGGCTCGGGTGTCCTGGGAGCCGGCTACTTGGCGCTGGTGCTGTACGGGGGACTCCGGGTCGCCAGTGCCCTGGTGGCGTTCGCCTTCCGCGTGCGTCCTCTGTGCTCCCTCGGGATGGTCCAGCGCCACCGCGCGCTTCTCGAGCGGCGCACCTACGGCGTGTTGCGTGGGCTCGGCGTCGTCGCCTGGGTAATCGTCTCGCTCCGGTATCTCGGCCTCTGGCCGGCGACGGTGGAGCTGATCGACGCGGCGATGGACGCTCATCTGCAGCGTGGAACGCTCAGCATCTCGCTGGGCGATGTGCTGGTGTTCGCGATCACGGTGGCCGGGTCCTTCATCCTCTCCGGCCTCCTCCGCTTCGCGCTGGATGAGGATGTCTACCCCCGACTGACGCTCGGTCGGGGACTGACCGGAGCCGTGTCCAGCCTGTTGCACTACACGCTCCTCCTGGCCGGCTTGCTACTGGCGTTGGCGGCGCTGGGCGTCGATCTCACCAAGCTCACCATCCTGGCCGGTGCGTTCGGCGTCGGGATTGGCTTCGGGCTCCAGACCGTCGTGAACAACTTCGTCTCGGGGTTGCTCATCCTGTTCGAGCGACGGATCGACGTGGGCGATGCCATCCAGGTCGGCGACGTCGCGGGCCAGGTCCAACAGCTCGGCATGCGCGCCTGCACCGTACGCACGGCCGCCTGCGACGCATTGACGTGGGCGTGGGAGTCGCCTACGGCACGCCCCCGGAGAAGATGCTCGACATCCTGCTCGCGGTCGCCCGAGCGCACCCACGCGTCCTCACCGACCCAGAGCCGGCCGCGTTTTTCCTGGGGTTCGGCGAAAGCGCCCTGCGCTTCGAGGTGCGTGCCTGGACGGACCGCTTCGATCTCTCGGCGCAAACCCAGAGCGAGCTGGCCGTGGCCCTGTACGCTGCGCTGCGTGAGGCCGGATTCGAGATTCCTTTGCCGCAGCGCGAGGTGCGCGTGCGGGACGGTGATCGTGGCGCGCTGAAGCGAGAGATCTGACCCGGTTAGCGCCAGGGCCACCCCTGACGGCGATAGTGCTCGCCGATGCGATCCGCGACCGCGTCGGCCGTGCGCCGCGCGTCCGTGCCGGGAATGAGGCTCCTCGGGGTATTGACCTCCATCTCGGCGATCAGGCGCGTGTTGCTTCCCGCGCCCTGATACACCTGGATTCGCGCCCGGATCTCCTGGCCACCCGGGACGTACACAACCTCGCCGAGGATCGAAGCCGTCCTGGGTCCCGGCAGCGGCGTGGCGCTCACGCGAAAGGCGTCGATGCCATGATCGCTCAGGGCGGTGATGAGGGCGTCGGTGAGCGCTTTGGCGAGCGCCTGTCCTTCGAGCCGTTGGTCAGCCGGCGCGTTCACCCCGAAGTCCTGCACGATCACCCGGTCCGGCCGCGGGCGATCGGCCGCCAGTGGCTGTGTCGTCGTCACCGTTGCGGTTCCACATCCCGCCACGACGAGCACGCTCAGGACGATCAGGGATAGTCGTCGCATGGATCCGTCCCCCCGTCGGAGACCGAGCATATCAGACTAAAGTCTGATTGCCGGGTGCCGACACACCGAGTGAAATGGCGGCGCGGGAGGCGGAGTATGCGAACGCTGAGAAAGGTTCTCGTCTGGGTCGTGCTGGTCGTCGTGTTCCTGCCCCTTCCGGCAATAACGCAGGATGCGCCGAAGACATTCAAGCCCGAGGAAATCGATCAGCTCGTGGCGCCGATCGCGCTCCACCCCGACGCCCTGGTGGCGCAGATCCTGATGGCCTCCACCTATCCACTCGAGGTCGTTCAAGCCGCGCGCTTTGTGAAGGAAAATCCCAGTCTCAAGGGCGCTCAACTCGACGAAGCGCTGAAGCAGCAGTCCTGGGACGACAGCGTGAAGTCGCTGGTCTTCTTCCCCCAGGTGCTCACGATGCTGAACGAGAAGCTCGACTGGCTCCAGAAGCTCGGCGACGCCTTCCTGGCTCAACAGCAGGAGGTGCTCTCCTCCATTCAACGCCTGCGCGCCCGCGCCCAGTCGGCGGGGCAGCTGAAGAGCGGCCCGGAGCAGCAGGTCATCGTGGAGCCCGCCGTCGCGGCGGCGCCACCGCCCTCCGCGGGAGCGGCTCCGGCCGCGCCGCCCCAGACCAACGTGGTCGTTCAGACCCCGCCGCCCCAAACCAACGTGCAGGTCGTTCAGAGCCCACCGACGGTGATCCGGATCGAACCGACGAACGCTGAGGTCGTCTACGTGCCGAGTTACGACCCGGCGGCCGTTTATGGCGCGTGGCCGCCGGCCTACCCGCCCTATTCTCCCTACCCCGCGGGCTACTTCGCCGCTGGACTGTTCACGTTTGCGGCAGGGGCCGCGGTGGGCGCAGCGCTCTGGGGAAACTGCAACTGGGGCGGCGGTGACGTCAACATCAACTCCGACAGGTCGAACAACTTCACGCGGAACGTCAACAACGCGAACGTCGCCAACGCCCGCGTCGAGCACCGAGCCCAGGGAGGGGGCGGGCAAGGCCGAAACCAGTGGCAGCACAACCCCGAGCATCGCAAGGGCGTGCAATACCGTGACAACGCCACCCAGCAGCGCTTCAACAAGGGCGGCCCGGGCAACGCTCAGTCCAGGGAGGCGTTCCGTGGCCGCACCGGGTCCGACGCCGGCCGTGGGCAGCAGGGCGGGATTGGTCAAGCGGGCGCTCGGGGGGACCGCCAGGGCGGGCTCGGTCAGCAGGGTGGGCGCGGCGAGGGCGGAGTCGGACAGCAAGGCGGGCGTGGGGAAGGCGGGCTCGGGCAGCAGGGCGCGCGCGGCCAGGGCGGAATCGGTCAGCAGGGAGGCGGCGGCCTCGGCGACCGTGGAGCACAGGCATCACCCCGCGCTGGCGGTGTCGGCCAGGGTGGCGCCGGTCAAGGCCGCCAGCAGGGTGGCGCCTTCCAGGGAGTGGGAAGCGGCCGTGACTCTCAGAGCTTCAGCAACCGCGGCAACACGAGCCGTGACAGCTTCAATCGATCGACTGGTGGAGGAGGAGCTCGGGGCGGTGGCGGCGGTCGGAGCGGTGGCGGTGGCGGCCGCGGAGGAGGTCGTCGATGATTCTGCGAATCTCGTGGCTCGTGTTCGTGACCATGTTCGCGCTCGCTCTGGAGGCGGGCGGGCCGGCAAACGCCCAGGCGCCCGCGCCCGCGAAGCCGGAAGCACCCACGGCCGCAAAGCCGGCGACCGCGCCGAAACTGGCGGTGGTGCCGCCAAAGAGCTTCGCGTCAGCCGAGGAGGCGACGCAGGCCCTCGTCGCGGCCCTGCGCGCGGGCGACACCAAGGCGCTGTTGGGGATCCTCGGCAGCGAGAGCCGCGCGCTCGTTTCCTCAGGCGATGCGGTGGCCGACAAGCAGAGCCGAGAGAAGTTCCTGAGCGCGTACGACGGAGCGAACAAGCTCGTCGCGAGCGGTAACTCCACGGTGCTCCAGGTCGGCAACGACGACTGGCCGTTCCCGATCCCGCTCGTGAAAGACGGAGAGCGCTGGCGCTTCGACCCGGAGCAGGGACGCGAGGAGATCCTCGCGCGGCGCATCGGCCGGAACGAGCTGTACACGATCGAGACGTGTCTGGCCTACGTGGACGCGCAGCGGGATTACTACTCGGAGGACCGCAACGCCGACGGCATCCGCGAGTACGCGCAGCAGTTCGCCAGCACGCCCGGTAAGCGCGATGGGCTCTACTGGCCCACCCGCCCCGACGAACCGCTCAGCCCGCTGGGCTCCCTGGTCGTTCGGGCGCGGGCCGAGGGGTATCGGCGCGACCAGTCGGGCGGGCCGACGCCGCTCCACGGGTATCTCTACCGCATTCTCACCGCTCAGGGCGCCGATGCCCCCGGCGGCGAGTACGATTACGTCGTGCGCGGCCGCATGATCGGGGGGTTTGCGCTGGTGGCCTTCCCCGCGCAGTACGGCGCCTCCGGCGTGATGACCTTCCTCGTCAATCACGATGGCGTGGTCTACCAGAAGGATCTCGGACCGAAGACGCGCGCCCTCGCCCAAGCTATGAAGAAGTTCAACCCGGATGGCACCTGGACGAAGGCGGACATCCCCGAGATCGGCGCCCCCACCGATGACTAGCCCGAGGAGGAGAGACCGCTACGACGCCGTCCAGCCACCTCCGAGCGCCCGGTAGAGCCGCACGACGGCGAGCAGCTCGTCGCGCTCGAACTGGGCCAGCTGCAGCTCAGCGTCGAAGAGCTGGCGCTCGGTGTCGAGCACCTCGAGATAGCTCGTGACGCCGCCGCGATAGCGAACGTTGGCCAGCCGCGCCGCGTCAGTCAGGGAGTTGACGAGCGCCTGCTGCTCGATGCGGGCTTCCCTCCGCTTCCGGTGCTCGACGAGTGCATCCGAGACGTCGCGGAATGCCTGCTGGATCGTCTGCTGGTACCTGGCCAGGGCCGCCTGCGCCTGAGCCACGGCCGAATCCACGCCAGCCCCGACGCGCCCCATGTTGAAGATGGGCACGCTCACCTGAGGACCGATCGCAAGCAGGCCGGTGGGGCCGAACCAGCTTCCGGTGATCAGCGTCCCGCCGACACCAGCCGAGCCGATGAGAGAGACCTTCGGGAAGTACTCAGCCTTCGCGACGCCGATCCGGGCCGTCGCCGCCGCGAGCTCGTCCTCGGCCTGGCGGACATCGGGCCGGCGCTCGAGCAGCGTCGCAGGCAGCCCGGGCGGCACGATCGGGCCCGAGAACTGCTGAAGAAGTGGGCGGCCCCGCGGAACCGGGGCCGGGTTACGCCCGAGCAGGACCGAGATGAGATTCTCGGTCTGCTCGATCCGGCGCATGACGTCGGGAATCGTCGCGGCCGCCGTGTACAGCAAGACCTCCGCCTGCCGCAGGTCGATCAACGCGGCCACGCCTCCCTGGTAGCGGAGCGTCACCAGGCGTACCGCCTCTTGCCGCGTGGTCAGCGTCCTTCGGGAGATATCCAGCTCCAGGTCGAGCTCACGGAGCTGGAAGTACGCGGTCGCGACGTCGCTCACCAGCGTGGTCACGACGAACCGCTGCACGTCCTCCGAGGCCAGCAACTCTGCGCGCGCCGCTTCGGTGGCGCGGCGCAAGCGGCCCCACAGATCGAGCTCCCAGACGAGATCGAGCGTTCCCAGCGGGCTGAAAGTCTCCCTCGACTGCAAGGGTGCCCGGTTGCCCGGAAGGTTGACGTACGGGGCGCTCGCCGATCCGCTGACATCCGGGAACTGGGCCGATCTGACGACGGTAACCTGGGCGCGAGCCTCGAGGATGCGAGCGGCCGCGATTCGCAGGTCGTAGTTCTCGGCCAGCGCG
>WNGH01001423.1_pt1 | contig 27210 bp, 23 predicted proteins | sample 5400631 | NCBI WGS metagenome assembly WNGH01 (sample SAMN13153373, study PRJNA577476) | soil metagenome | isolation source: 115 cm soil or saprolite under Garry oak tree replicate 1 | place: USA:California | collected 2016-06-15
CACTGGCGGCCATGCTGGGCATCACTGGCATCCTGGTCCACAGTTTTATTGATTTCAATCTGCAAATCCCAGCCAACGCTGCGCTTTTCTACGTGCTCTGCGTTGTGGCCGCGATTGAACAGCGTTTCGGCCGGTCCATTCGCAAGCATGTTCGAAGACCGACCGAGGCGCCAGAAGTCTCAGCGTAGAGAAATTGACGGCTGTGCCGGACAGGCGTGAAGCTCAAACGCGTGAAAAGGTTCAACCGTTCTCACTTTGGTTTTTACGCCGTCCAAAGTTGCAGGAACCGCCCGGTGCGATTTTGTCTGGTCTGCAAACACGATGATCGCCGCTTCGCCCGGCGTATCGCCCGCTGCTACTCCAACGCCGATAATCGCTGGATCAGTCATGAGAGCAGCCACGTGAGTCCTCTTGGCATTTGCAGCCCGCTCAATCTCCACGTCTGCAAGTCTGGCAACAGTCCTGACCATGCTCGTGCTCGCATTTACCCCACTGGCCCCGCTGAGCGTGCCGGTACATCCTGAGACTGGATGCTTTGCTCCTCCGACAAACGTAGGGAATACCATAGGATGCTGAGGATCTGGCAAGGCTGCCAGAACTGCTTGAATCGGGTTGGCGATCGTAGAAGTATTGTCACCGGCAAACAGAAGGGCGGCCGGCTCAGCGGTCAGCGCATTCACGATCAATGATCCTGAATCGCCGGCAGCGCTGAAGGTCGTGCTTGCGATTTCCACCTGATTGTCGTATGTCACCACGAAGGTCGTTTTCGATCCGCAAGTGTTTTCATATCGCACCTGGACAGTCATGTTGGTCGCTTCAATCAGGTCACACGTCAGGCCGGTAGTACGACCGCTCTTGGCAACTTGCATCCCAATCGCAGGCGCGACAATTGTGCTCGACGGAGGAGCCGGCTGTGCTAAGCCTCCAGTGACGGCCCCCAATTGCAAAATCGCTCCTGTAGTATCTACTTCCCCGGAAATCACCTGGGCAAGGGCCGCATCCGCCGGAGCAATATTGCTGGGATTATTTTTCAGCTTAACCTTCTGAGTGAAGTTCGCGACAGGTGTTGCCGGTGTGCAACTATTGTCCACCAACCCTGGTTGAGTGATAGGTTCTCCGGCAATCGCCTGATCGCTTCGCGCCAGCACGTGATTGTTGCTGAGAATAAAATCAGTGCCGCCACGGGTTACCAAAGCTCCGAGTGTCCCCGAACAACAGAAACTTGCCGAGCTATCCTTCGCATTACCGCCAGAAGTGCCTAATTTTATGGGGGCGGTTTGTGGAGCTTGATTCACGCCAGGTCCGCCCGCCTCAATCACGACCCTCGCACCTGATGCTTGTGTTGGGTCAGCCTGTGAAGTTGCGGTGACTTGAAAATTTGGTGGATTGGGAATCGCATTGGGAGAGCTGTATAAGCCGGATGCAGTGATCGTCCCAAACGTCGTATTTGGGTCGCCCGGCGGCAATCCATTAACTGTCCAATCGACTCCCGTATTCGCGGTGCCAGTCACTACCGCATCAAACTGCTGCTGTGTCCCTCCGACATTTAGCAACACGGAGATGGGCGAGACGCTCACTCCGATAGTGATAGTCACACTCGCCGAAGCGCTCTTCGTGGCATCAGCCTGCGAGATCGCTGTGACCGTAGCCGCGGGGGGATTCGGAACCGTACTTGGAGCGGTAAAAATTCCAGAAGCACTGATCGTACCGAAGGTTGCATTCCCGCCCGTGACCCCATTCACCTGCCATGTAACAACAGTGTTTGTGGTGCCCGTGATGGTTGCGAAGAAAAACTGTGTGCTGCCCGCCGTGACACTGGCGTGTGTCGGCGAAATTACGATACCAACCGAGACTCGTTGCGGGGGGATGGAACCGGAGCCGCCACCGCAACCGGGGAATGAGAACAACGATGAGACCACGATGGCAGCCAGAATCGGCAGGCGGCTACGCATATCTCCTTCCATCTTCTCACGAAAAATCCCGTTGTCGCGTGGAAAAGCCGCTGTAATAAGAGGGAAAGAGAAGGTGATTGCACACTTTCTAAAACAGAATTGAGCTCGACTCGGCACCGCGCGTAGCCCAGCAGGTTGGATCTACGGGTCTACGGGACTGGCTGGCTCGTCTCCCTGTAACAGCACCCATAGCATGAGTCCGCCAACGGCTCCGGCGCCTGCGCCAATGGCGTAAGGAGAATCCAACAGAGGACCGCTGGCGGCGGGAACTGCCCCGCCCGCTCTCCTCGTCTTTTTCTGCTTCTGGGAATCATTCCGATCATCCCGCGTCGTCTGCTCGCCCTGCGCCAGCGTGGTGGTCTCGGTTCCGTTGCTGACACTCACATCGCCCTTGCGGGCGGCGATATGGACGGTGCCATCCACATCACTCACATCAAAATCCGTCGCACCATTTGCGTTCGCGGGCTGCACTGCCACTTCTCCCGCACGAATGCTCATGCCTTTGATGGTCGCCACTTTTACCGCTCCATGCTCCAGCGACACCGTGTTGCCTTCATATTTCACCAGCGAATCAGACAAGATCGTCACACTCGAACCCGTGGCGTTGATATGAACCACTGCATCCGCTTTGGTCTGCACCAGGTCGCCAGGAAAAACCGCGGAAGTGCGCGGCACGCTGTCCCCGTTAAGCCAGGCTGCGCCCTGGGCATAAAGCATGGCCGCCCCGGAATTGGCGCCCAGCAATGATGCCGGCATTATCGCCAGCAGCATCCAGCAAAAAATATTGCGTAGCCATGACGGATGCATTCCAACTCCAGTCTTTCAAAGTATTGAGGTCATCCTAACTGGTACCACAATACCGGTCAATTGCTTTCCCGGGGACAGGATTTGCAATTTAGTTATCAACGATACTAACGCCAGCGATCAACCAGTTCCCACCACAACAGGCGCAACCACTCATAAAAGTTTACTTTCGCCCATTCCCGGTGTTGCCACCACCGCACTCCAAACTCTCGTGCATCAAACGCTGCCGCAATGCTGAAATTGCGTTCGGGGACTTCGTGCTTAAAAATGCTGAGTGCCCGCCTGGTGTGATAGTCGGAAGTGACCAGGAGAACGTTTTTTCCGCCAACCTGCTGTAAACAGCGTCTGCTGTCGATGGCTTCTTCTTTGGTAGAAAGTCCGTCGATGCGACAGATTGTTATGGACTGCGCCCGTCCCAACGCTTCGACATATTTCTCCGCCAGTTCCGCCTCGTTCCATTGATAGATTTTGGATTCTTGGACATTGAGAATCAGCCGAGGCGCATAACCTTGGGTGAGCAATTCCACTCCGCGCGCTGGCCGATGTTCCGTTTCTCCGGCCAGAACCACGATCACGTCCGATTGCCGCGGTTGATTCACCACCAGAAACCGCCCCGAAGTTGCAAGCAACGCCAATGCCAAAAGAGCGAGCACCAAGCTGATCCTGGCCTTACGCATCATTGGAGTTTGCTCCTCCAGTAGTGAACAAGTCGGTTTTCCGACCTGTCATTATCGTTGGCTACCACTTTTGCCCAGGATCCGCGACTCCTTGGCAGATGACGGAAGTAATCGAGGATTACGCGAAATAAGTCCCAAAACAAGCGGCAATCTGGGAACCTGATCGGTGCGCGCTGCCCACCAGTGAGCCGGATGGGGCGTGCTAAAATCTCACAGACTCCAATCATGACCACCCAATCAGCCTCCACCACGCTATTCTCTGAACTGAAGACCAAGATTGAAGCCCGGCAGGCGCGGGTTGCCGTGATCGGGTTAGGCTACGTCGGCTTACCCTTGGCGTTGCTCTACACTGAGCAGAAATTCCCGGTCACCGGTTTTGACATTGACCAACGCAAAGTGGCCACCCTGGCGCAGGGTGGATCGTATATTTACCGCATCCCGGCGACCGAGATTCAGGAAGCGCGGGCGCATGGTTTGGAAGCCACCGCAGACTACACGCGAGTGTCGGCGATGGATGCCATTATCATCTGCGTTCCCACCCCGCTCAATGAGTATCACGAGCCCGATCTCAGCTACATCACCGACACTGCACAAGCCTTCGCCCCATATCTACGCGCTGGTCAATTGGTGATATTGGAAAGCACGACTTATCCGGGCACAACCGAGGAAGTGCTGATCCCCATTCTGGAAAAGGGCAACAAGACGGGCTTAAAGGCAGCTCGTAGCGGAACATCGAATGGCCAGGAATTCTACGTTGCGTTTTCTCCCGAGCGCGAGGATCCAGGCAACCAGAACGTGGCGCGGCGTGATATTCCAAAGGTGGTTGGAGGCCTGGACACGCAAGCCTCGGATTTGGCTGCCGCCCTATATGCCGCAATCTTCAATCGAGTCGTGCGGGTGTCTTCTCCGGCAGCAGCCGAAATGACGAAGCTTCTGGAGAATATCTATCGCTGCGTCAACATCGCCTTGGTTAATGAATTGAAACTCTTGTCGTTACGTATGGGGCTGGATATCTGGGAGGTAATCGACGCGGCCGCCACTAAGCCGTTTGGATTCCAAGCCTTCTATCCGGGACCAGGCTTGGGTGGACACTGCATTCCGGTTGACCCTTTTTATCTTTCATGGAAGGCCAAGGAGTGGGATTTCCGTACCCGTTTTATTGAGTTGGCCGGCGAAATCAATATCAACATGCCCTATCACGTGTTGGCCTCGGTGGTCAGCGCGTTGAACCAGCGCAAGAAGGCGCTCAACGGGGCGAAAGTGCTGGTGCTCGGAGTAGCCTATAAAAAGGACATCGACGACCTGCGCGAGTCTCCGGCTCTGACCATTATCGAATTGCTGCAGAAGGAAGGCGCGCAAGTCAGCTACAACGACCCCTACTTCCCCATGGTTGGCAAGGGACGCAAATACGATTTGCAAATGAAGTGCACCCCGCTGGAGACCGACTATGACTATGGCCGCATCGTGCGTGAGTCACAACTCGTCGTAGATACCCGAAATGCCACCAAGGGTATTCGCAGCCCGAATGTCGTGCGCTGCTGAGCAGCGACAGCCCACCCCGTTGATCCTTCCAGATGCAGCCTGTTGATCCTTGCGGGATGGGCTATTGTTAACAGGAAGATACAAATTCTTGTCTTTCTCGTCGCCGCTTTTGATAATATGTTTGCCAATAAGGTTATGTAGCTGCTTGACAAGCCCTGGCTTCGGTTTTCCCTCTGAAAGTTCTGTAAGCGGACTTTCACGGCCGAACCACCTCTTGACCAGCTCCTGGCGTCTCCCATAAGGCCATGAGTTCTGGGCACTTTCTTCGGGTTTCGAGGAAGAAAGCAGCTTTCCCCGGTTGTTGAACATTGGACCCGTATTATGCCTCAAGCTCCTCTCAACGTCCTGTTCTGCCCCCTTCCTGAGCGGCGCCCACCATGGATAGAATTCGTGGGCAGCATGGGGGCCCAGGGTCTTCTCCTTCTACTGTTCGCCTGGGTTGGGGTCATCCATCCGCATGTTCTGACTCCGCCGGTACACGATTACCACTTTGTCCGATTAGTAGATACGCCGCCTCCGGTAAATCATCAGCCCCAACCGGTGCGGTTGTTCAAGCCTCCTGCGGTCGTACAGATTCCATCGCAAGCTGTTCTACGCCTTCCCCCTGAGATAAGGGCGAAGGTCCAACCCGATGATCCACCAGCTCCGCCCAAAATCGAGGTCGCCGCAAACAAGCCTGTAGCTCTGCAACCGGCTGCACCGGTGATCCCCCGACAATTGGTGAAAACCAATGTTTTCTCCAGGGGAAGTTCGGCGACCCCAACCATGGCGCGGGCGCCGGAACACGTGCAGACCGGAGGGTTTGGCGATCCGAATGGCGTACCCGCACGCGAAAACAATGGCCGACCGGTGACCATCGCGCAACAGGGATCTTTTGATTTGCCCACGGGGCCTGGGTATGGCAATGGCACGGGGGGTTCGCGAGGCGCTCGTGGGGTCGTCGCAAGCGCCGGATTCGGCAACGGTGTCGCTGTCGGGGATGGAAGCGGGACGGTGAATGCCACCCGGGGAACGGTGAGGCAAAGCGGCTTCGGGGATACCGAGGCGGCTTCCACGACCCAGCTCAAAGGCAAGGCTGTTCAGCCTACTCCTGCCAAATTAGTGCCTGCGGAAATTGTCTCAAAGCCAACCCCCGTCTACACGGAGGAAGCTAGAAAGCTGCGTATCGAAGGAGAAGTACTGCTGGAAGTCGTTTTCGAATCTTCTGGGCGACTGCGCATCGTGCGGCTGGTTCGCGGACTGGGTTACGGGTTGGACGAAGCAGCCACCCGGGCCGCGGAGCAGATTCGCTTTAAGCCGGCATTGCGGGACGGTCAGCCCGCTGATTCCACCGCAGTGCTGCATATCGTGTTTCAGTTAGCCTGACGTAAGCAATTTCGAAAAGGAGTATTTATGGGGAGTCCGAGGACCGCTTTTCTTCCGTGTTTCGCTTTTCTACTTCTTTTTTCTGTGTGTGCTGTGGGCCAGGATAGCGACTCCAAGAGCGTTCCCTTGCCCAGCCAAGGTTCCGCAGCTCCCCAGTTGAGTGTGCCGGCGCCTAGTCCTGCATCGTTTGACCAGGTCATCGACAAGGTCGTGGAACGCGAGCATTTCTTCACCGCGCAAATGCACCATCTGCATCCTCTGGTCGAGACTTATATCCAAAACCTGAAGTCAGATAAAGAACTGGGCATGGTACCTGCAAGTGATCAGTATTTTCTGGGTCGAATCGATTTGAGCGAAGGAACCGAAGATCGTTCCTTCCTGGGTCAGGCTGGGTTTCGCACTCGCGTCTTTTCCAAGCTGACTAGCCTGTACTCCATGAAATTCTTGCCCTTGGGCTTTGCGCAAATGGTGATGCTTGACGAAGACATGCAGCGCAAGTATTACGACTTCAGGTTTATCAGGAGAGAATTCCTGGGAGAAGTCCGTTGCCTCGTGGTCGACGTAGAGCCCAAGAAGCATGCCAGCGGTGGACGATTTACCGGAAGAATCTGGGTGGAGGATCAGGACTACAATATTGTCCGCTTCAATGGAACGTACACCGCCGCTTCGCGCAACAGTTACTATCTACATTTTGACAGTTGGCGGCTGAACCTGCGTCCTGGTCTGTGGTTGCCGGCCTACGTTTATAGCGAAGAATCCGATCTGCATTATCGAATGACTCGAAGCTTGCGCTTTAAAGCTCAAACCCGGCTCTGGGGGTATGACCTGCAGCGCATTGGACGCAACGAGGAATTTACTCAGATTTTGGTGGACGCCCCGCAAACGGTGCATGATCAAAGCAACGCCGCACAAGATGCGGCACCCCTTGAGAGTGAGCGGCTATGGGAACGTCAAGCTGAGAACAACACCGTCGAACGACTTCAGAAGGTTGGATTGATTGCGCCCGAAGGTGAAGTCGACAAAGTCCTGCAAACGGTGGTGAACAACCTCGTAGTTACCAACAACCTCGAGATCCAGCCTGAGATCCATACCCGCGTGCTGCTGACATCGCCGCTGGAGTCCTTCACCATAGGACATACGATCGTTATGAGCCGTGGTCTGCTTGACGTACTGCCCGATGAGGCGTCACTGGCAATGGTGATGGCTCATGAACTCGGCCACATTGTTTTGGGTCACCGGTTGGATACCAAGCTCGCTTTCAACGATCGCATGTTTTTTCCTGATCAGGATACGTTTGAGCGTCTTGACTTCGGCCGAAACGCCAATGATGAGGACGCGGCCGACAAGAAGGCGCTGGAACTGCTCACCAACTCGCCTTACAAAGACAAACTTGCCAATGCCGGACTTTTCCTGAAAGCATTGCAAGAGCGTGCCCCAGAGCTCAAAAACCTTATTCGTCCACATCTAGGCAACGGCCTGGCAAATGGCAAGTCGTTACGCATGTCCGCGCTGCTGACTTCCGCGCCCCAACTGGAAGTGCGACGAACTGATCAGATCGCCGCCTTGCCGCTTGGCGGCCGCGTCAAACTGGACCCGTGGAGCAATCGCATTGAGTTGGTGAAGACGAAACCTGTCGCCATTCTTTCCCCGCGGGAAAAAATGCCATTCGAGGTCACGCCCTTCTTCCCCTTTTTGATTCGGCTTCCCGGAGTGACACCAGACAAGGTAGCGCTCACCGCACCTCTGAAGTAGTCTCCCAGACGAACAAATGCGTGAGCTTTGGGCTCACGCATCGGGTAAGAGGGTAGCACGCTGGGAAATCAGGACAGAAAGGAATTCGGTTGCGGGGGCTGGACCCGTTCGTCGTCAAACGTTGTCACACCACCCAGTCTCGGGTTTACTGGATAGCGCTTCCAACCGACGAAAAGACGGTGTTGGCATTGGACCCAATTAGACGGATCGTGCCCACAACGATCACTAAAATGACGGCCAGCATCACTGCATATTCAGCAATGTCCTGACCGCGTTCATCTGACCACAGTTGACGTAGAACACTTCTCACGGGCTTCCCTCCTTGCGCATTAGCGCCTCCCGCTGCATCTGAGAACACATTCATCCTGCGGCCAACTTGCCGTGGAACGTCCTCAAATTGTACTGAGGCTACTATGGTAGATGGATGATCGCCTTCTGCCAATAGCCCCCTGTGGAAAACCTATGGCACGAAAGTGCCATACGGCTCAGGCTATCGTCTTGAGCGGTAGCGACTGATTGACCGCAAACAACGCCAATTCCAGCCTTGTGGAGACGCCCAGCTTATCAAAGATGTTACTGAGATGGTGTTTAACGGTGTCTTCGCTGATCTTAAAGTATTCCGCAATCTCTTTATTGGAATAACCGGCAACCACGGCGGATACGATTTCTATCTCTCGCGGCGTGAGACCGAATTTCTTTTGCCGCGCTTCTTCGCCAGAAGATTGCACCAGTGTTCTGAGGTATTGCACCAGATTCGAGACACTTTCGCGCCCCACCCAGTATTCTCCCGCCATGACGGTATGAATACTTTTCAGTAAGAGTTGGGTAGCAGAATCTTTCAATACCACGCCGCGGGCTCCCAACTGCAACGCCTCGACGATCTGATTTTTCTCGGCAGCGGCCGTGAGTAAAATGACGCGGACAGAATTCGTGGAACCAGAGCTCAATTCTCGCAACGCCTCCAATCCAGGATTGCGAGGCATCGCCAAATCCAACAGTAGGATATCGGGTTTAAGTTGGCGTGCCAGCTTAACCGCTTCGGCGCCATCGCTCGCTTCGCCGATTACTTTAAGATCGGCTTCTGCTTCCAACAGGCGGCGCAAACCATCCCGAAAAATTGGGTGGTCGTCGGCAATCACGATGCGAATGGGCTGCGATCTTCTGTTATCCATACGCTGCTTCCCGCTTGTGCGGAACCCGGATTTCCAGTCGGGATCCCCGGCCCGGATTTGATTCTATCGTGAGTTCGCCTTCAATTAAACGAATGCGCTCTTTGATCACTAATGGACCTTTACCCATCGCTTCAAGTTCAGCCTGCGAAAGACGGCCGGAGAAGGGGAAACCGCGCCCATCGTCTTCGATGACCAGATTCCATCTGGCATCAGCGGAACTGAATCGGACCAGCACCTGGCGGGCTCCGCTGTGCTTGCGCACGTTCACCAATGCCTCTTGGACGATGCGGGCAATCTCCCGGCATACCGGTTGAGGCATGTTGAGTTCGATCATCTCGGAGACGAAGCAGGCAGAAATTCCGGTTTCCCGTTGGAACCTCTCTACCGTGTCTTCCAAAAAACGCAGCAGTTTGCGGGAGTCCACGTCCAGCGATTTCATCTGCTGCATCAGTTCCCGTAACTTGAGAACTTCTTCACGAAGCAATCCCTGGATCCTTCCCAATTCGTCAGTTACCCCTCCAGACTGGCTGACCGATTGACGACGCAGCACATCCACTTGCATCTCCACAGCGATGAGTGACTGCACCGCGCCATCATGCAGCTCGCGAGCAAAACGCGCACGTTCCACCGCTCCTGCCCGCAATCGCAAACGGCGTAACAGGTAAACGTTGTAGACGGCTGGTCCCACTTGCCGCACCAATTCTTGCAAGAACCGCAATTCCTCTTCGAGATCCGCGGTCAACGAAGGATCCAGGAAAAAAATGCGCCCCCACCACTCCCGTCCAAAGATAAAGGAAACTGCCATTACACACTGGAACTGATGTTGTTTGGCCAGGCTGTCCAGTAATGTTGGAGAAATACTACGTAGCCTGGCGCCAGTTTTATCCAATGCCACAACTGTTGACGCTGAGGAACCCTTGGCCGGACAAACGTAAACAGTTTCCGCAGGACAATCGTACAAGTATGTCTCGTGATCGGAGGGGGATGATTCCAGCCAATGCAGAACAGGTGAGGCTTCGGCCTGGGACACAACTTTGCCTACATACACATGTTGGCTGCTGGTGTCCTGCGATGCCACCAAGGCATAGCTTGCACCGTACATAGTCAACAATTCTCCTACGATTTCCTGAAGCGTCCCAGTCAGGCCCGACTCGACTCGAGCTTTGCCGAGAATGCGTGCGATCACTGCTTTTTCTGCGCGCAGCTGCTTTTGTTGCTCGGCTAAGTATCCCAGGAGAAGTCCCATCACCAATAGGTAAGCCGAGCGCATGAAAAGCCGCTTAGGCTCGAAGTCGCCAACATCTATCTGGAGCAGAGGCAGATTACGCCGTAGAAGTACTCGATCCGCCCACTCAAGGAAGCCGGTATGAAAGATGAGGCTCTCGCCCCATAACAGGCAGACCGCGGCCGCAGCGGTTCCCACCGTTTCCCACAATCCCCAGCGATATGCGGCAGCTGCCAGAACAAACACAAAGAAAAGGAAGAATGGATTGCCTTGGCCGGTGGTGAAGGTGGAAATCAGCGCCGGCCAGACTACATCCGCGGCGTGAACCAGCAGGCGAAATGAAGCAGTGGATTGGTGCCGTATGCGCAACAACAACATGATTACGACACCGTGGACGATGTAAATGCCTAATAACCAATAAGCCCACGGGGAATAGCGGATTTCGCCTGGATCCATCCAGACCGCCACCAGGAATGAAATGGCTAGGAAGACGCGAGCGGTGGCTAGCCAACGTTCGATGCGGCGTATTTCACCGGGGCCAACGGGGGCTCGGAGTCGCCACAGGAATCGGTGTCGAAGCGGACGGAATGGCAATCGAGTGCGACCGCAGAACAGGGGTGTCGCCACGGATATTATTGTCATCCTAACCGAAGAGCAAGCCGAAACTTGCTCATGGCTCGACACACCGGGACGATCCCTTAACTGCTGCTGTCACCGGGTATTACGGAAGTAACGTTTCTTTGTCTAGTTTGGTGTCTAGAATTGCCGCACGGGTGTCCATGACGAAGCGTTCGCATATATGCATTCTGATTGCGTCTGGCTTGGTAGTTGCCCAATCCATCGCGTCATTGGTGTTGCGGAAGACGTTTGCGCTGACTGTGTTCAGCGACCTCACTCAATGCGCGCTCCTTCTTTGCGGCACCCTTTCGCTTCTGCCTAACGTGGCAGTTACGCGCGGCCGAACTCGTCTGTTCTGGGCCCTCATGACGTTGGGAGTGGCATTCTGGCTGGCGTACCAACTTCTCTGGACATATTTTGAAGTCATCCTGCGTCGAGATGTTCCGAACCCATTTGTCGGGGACGTAGTGCTCTTCCTGCACATCGTGCCCATGATGGCGGCCCTCGCGCTACAACCACACGTGGAGCAGGATGACCGCACCGCCCGTCTTGGATCACTTGACTTCGCGTTGCTCCTGATCTGGTGGCTGTACCTGTATCTATTTGCCGTCATCCCCTGGCAGTACGCCCACACCAATGAGACCACTTACGAGCATGCGCTCAACGTTCTCTATTTGACGGAGAAGATGGTATTCCTCGCCGGTCTGGCACTGGTTTGGACCCGAAGCAAAGGTGCGTGGAGGACAGTTTACGCGCATTGGTTCGGCGCCAGCCTGGTTTACGCCTTGAGTTCCTACGTGGCGAATTGGGGAATCGAAAGACACACCTACTACACCGGTAGTTTTTACGACGTGCCCCTGGTGGCTTCGATGGCGTGGGTTATTGGAGTGGGACTTCTGGCGCTTGATCTGTCACCCAAACAGATGCCCGCTCCGCTCTCCCCCGGCCACGGAGTGTGGGTGGCCCGGCTGGGAATGGTTGCGATCTTCTCTCTGCCCCTTTTCGCAGCATGGTCAGTATTCGATCCGAGCACACCTCCCGACGTGAGCACCTTCAGGCTCGTGGTCACACTGGCAACTATGCTGGTAATGGGAGCGATGGTTTTTATTAAGCAACACCTGCTCGATCGTGAACTCCTGCGATTACTGCGGACATCCCAGGAGTCATTTGAGAATCTTCGACGAGTCCAGGCACAGCTTCTGCAATCGGAGAAGCTTGCTTCCCTCGGACAACTGGTAGGCGGAGCGGCTCACGAACTCAACAATCCGCTCACCGCAATGCTGGGTTATGCGGATCTGCTGGTGGAGACACCGCTGCAAAATGAACAGCGAGTATTGGCAGAAAAGATCGCTCAGCAGGTACGCCGCACCAAGGGTTTGGTTTCCAGCCTGCTCAGCTTCGCGCAACAGGTACCGGCGGAAAAAGTCCTGCTGGATATGAATGCCCTGGCCCAGACCGCGGTCAAGCTATCTCAACCTCAACTGCGCGCCCGGAACGTTCAAGTTCACACGGAGCTGGCTCTTGACCTGCCGCAGATACTGGGCGACTCCAATCAACTTTTGCAGGTGTGCCTCCACATCACGAATAATGCGCTACAAGCCATGGCGCAAACTGGAGGTGTGCTCAGCGTGAGCACACGCCGTCATGATCAGTTTGTGCAGCTCGAGTTTTCCGATGATGGTCCTGGCGCGCAAGAACCTAACCGTGTGTTCGATCCCTTCTACACTACAAAGCCCATCGGTCAGGGGACCGGATTGGGATTGAGTGCGTGTTACGGAATCATTCAGGAACACAAGGGGAAAATCCTGTGTCAGAACGGACCCCAAGGCGGGGCCATCTTCCGCATCGAACTGCCGGCAGTAGTGAAGGAAGCGACTTGGGCCGAAGCGCCGTCGGAAGCTGGCGACGCTGAAGTACAGGCCAGCGCAACCCTGACTTTGCCTCCGACGCCTTGAAGGTCAATAATTGTCTACCACCTATCTCACGTTGCGGTCAGGAACTCAGTCCGACCCAACCATTTCAGCGGTGATCTACTGCACACCCTGGCGATTTCCGGGCTCTCCCGCGTGCGCACCGAGTTTTCTCAACTGTTCGTAGTCCCATCCCTTGCGCCACATCCAGATTGGGCATCCCGCTCCCCTTCGGGGAGTTCGAAATAGTAATCATGATCGCAGTTGTGATCGAAGAGATGCGAGCGAGCCTTTGGTTGGACGTGGCAAACAATCCACGAGAGCGAAATGGCGCTCGTTTTCGAGTGCACGTCGCAGTGTGCCCGAAACCCGCTTGACACCGCCGACATTGTTAGAGATGGCGATATTACGACAGTTATGACGACCCGCTAAAATCGTGAAAAAGGGGCGGAGCAGTGCGCGAATGGACACTCGAGAGAGCTTGTTTTCCTTTATCAACATAATCATCGCTGTCATCGCTGCGTACTTTCTGTTCCGTAAAAAACCCCGCGACGCCGTAGTCTCTCGCGGGCCTTTGTTTATGGTCTGCTTTCTGCTGTTCTTCTCCGTTGGAGTCGGAAACTTGCCGTTGGCGCTGCCGGGGGTGTTCGAGCGTGCGCTTGGCCACTCGGTGTGGGTTAACTACATGCCTCCGGTAAAGATGAACGTCACCCAAAAGGGAGGAACATGGTGGCTTGTACGCTGGCGTGAACCCATCCAGACCGGGTATTTTTATGTGTTCCTAGCTGGAATGGTTTGGGCGGCACTCAACATTGTACAGAGTCGAGCACGGAAATTGAACCTGTTGTGTGTCTGCGTCGGCATCCTTTGGATGCTGGCGTCCCTTGTCTTTTCATTCGCGTGTTTCCCCTTCTGCTTCTAAGCTGGCAAACCTAAACGAATGCCGGGCCGTTTATCAGTGTCCTTCTTGCTTGAGCGTTCGCGCGAAGAAATCAGCCGTCGCAGTGTATGCGCGCACCCAGTTCTTCCACATCAGGAAATCATGAATGTCATCGGGGAAGATGAGTTCCTCAAACCGAACATGGTTCTCACGCAGACGTTGCGCCAGGTCCACGGTTTGATCGAAGGGGACATTACGATCATCATCGCCATGAATCAGCAACACGGGAGACCTCCACGTTGCCACGGAGGCGTTGGGTGAAGATTCAAACGCCAACTTCTCCGCTTCTTTGTTGTCTGGCGCGCCGGGGCGATTTTCCCAGCGTGGAAGGAATACGGACCAATCGTGCACGCCGTGAAGATCCACTCCTGACGCGAAAAGATTCGAGTTGCGGGCCAGTCCCAACGCGGTCAGATATCCACCATATGATCCGCCCCACAGTCCTATTTTCTTCGGATCCACGGTGGATAAACCTTGTAGGAATTTCGCGCCAGCAAGCACATCTTTGTACTCTGATGCGCCGCGCCAACTGGCGTTAGCAGCTTCGCGGAAAGCGCGTCCATACATAATCCCAAGCCGGTAATTCACTGACAGTACGACATAGCCCTGGCTCGCCAAGTACTGATTCATGGCGTACGCATTGTGGTAGTAGTACATGTAGTGAAAGCCGAGCAGCATTTGCCGCATCGGACCACCGTGCATAAAGATCAGCGCTGGACCGGGCTGACTTCTGCCTGGAGGAGTGAACAGTTGACCATGGATGTCTAAGCCATCTTCGCTTTTGAAAACCACCGCTTTCGGTACGACCAACTGTTTCGACGTGAAGTCTGCGGGTAGAGCAGCGGCGGCGATCATCTCTTTGCCCTGCGCGGTCACCCGATAAAGCATCGCGGGAACGGTTGCATTCGAAGCGAAGCAAACTACGAAATTACCCTGGCTTGTTTCTACCGGGTTCCATTCAATGCTTTCACCTGTCGTCAAAGCCTGTGCTTTTCCCGTCTCCAAGCCGACGCGCCAAATGTGACGGCGATCCACATCACCCTGATTCGAAGAAATGAGCACAGAGCGTCCGTCAAAGCTGGGAGCGACATCTTCCACTTCAAACACCCCTGGTGTGAGCAAAGTGGCTGATCCGCCTGTCGGGGAGATCGAGTACAAGTGATTCCATCCATCCTGCTCGGAGGCAAAAATAAGTTTGTCATCCGTGACGAAGTAGAACGAAGAGTTCGCCGTCAGCCGGGGGAAAGAATCATTGGGCTGATTTCCGCTGTGCCAGATCTCTTTGCCGTTTCCCGTTGCCGCATCAGCCATCCAAATTGCCCAAGGCGTTACTCGGACCGGGATCAGTGGAAGTTTGTCCTGGACGCCGGGAGTTCGAATGAAAGCGATACGGCGTCCATCAGGGGACCAACGAGGTGAAAGATCGCGATCGGCGCTGGGGGAAAGATAGTGAACGCTGTCGCGGCCGAAATCATAAATTGCGATGAAGCTGTGCCCGCCGCGATCACTTACGAAGGCGATCTGACGTCCGTCCGGAGACCATTTGGGAGCTGAATTTTCGCCGCGCAGATCGGTCAATTGATGAGAGGAGGTGGCGCCTGAAACCGGCGCAATCCACAATTGTTTTCGTGTTGCCCAGACTGCAAATTGTCCGTCGGGTGAGAGTTCGACATCTTCACATTCTTCCTCGCCGCAACCCATCTCTCCTAGTAGTCGTGGACTGTCGCCATCCACCTCCATAGCCCAAACCTGTTGTTTACGCGATGACACGCCGCTGGTTGGATCGGCGACACGTCCGGCTTCATTGGTTTCGCTGCCGCGGACGTACACCAGCGTGCGTCCATCTGGTGTGATTCGCAGGCTGGCAATTGGCTGTCCGTCATCACCGCTGTAGTGTGTTACTGGACGCGCGGCGAAGCTGGGAACGTCGGCGATCCACAGGTTGCGAGATCCCTTGGCGTTGAATACCCATGCCATCCTGCCGGCACGCGAAGCCGCCACCAGGTTGGAAGGAAATGGCGAACTCAATACTTGTTCCACTGTGAAAGTTGCGGCCGCTCCCTGGCTGGTGAAGGAAAGAAAAAGCAGGAATAAGAGTGACGAAGCAGCTCGGCTAAAGGCCATTTTCATAAGAGGCAAAGCCTACTCTAGCCATTCGTAGTTGCCAAGTACGCAGCGATAGATCGCTCCGCCAATGTTTGGTCATGCAGGCGCGACAGCCTCTATAATGCCCCAGCCTTAATTGGCTCAGTCATATTGTTCTGGAGGATTGAATGCGCCTTCGCGCAAAGCTGATTTTCCTGATGGTCACTTGTCTTTTCCTTCTCGCTGCCACTTCCGATGAAGTGGTACCGCTACTGGGGTATTCAGCGGCTTCCTCGCGCACCCAGCGTGATTGGGAAGGTAAGTTCCGCATGATTCCCACGCCGGCAAATCTGCGCGACTACATGCAGCGTCTTTCTGCCCAGCCTCATCATGTCGGTTCTGCCTATGACAAGGACAATGCCGAATGGATGCTATCCAAGTTCAAGGAATGGGGGCTGGATGCGCATATTGAAACCTTCGATGTCCTTTTCCCCACGCCGAAGGAGCGCATTGTGGAACTAGTGGAGCCTTCCCGGTTTCAGGCCAAATTACAGGAAACAGCGCTAAGCGTTGATCCAACTTCTAACCAACAATCCGAACAACTGCCTACCTACAATGCCTACTCGATTGACGGCGACGTCACCGCACCGCTCGTGTATGTGAACTACGGCATTCCTGAGGATTATGAAAAGCTGGAACAAATGGGAATCTCAGTGAAGGGGGCCATCGCGATTGCGCGGTACGGGCATTCCTGGCGCGGCATTAAGCCCAAAGTTGCGGCCGAGCACGGCGCCGTGGGGTGCCTGATCTACTCTGATCCCAGGGACGACGGCTATTTTGAAGGAGACGTATTTCCGCAGGGAGCGTGGCGTCCACCGGACGGCGTGCAACGCGGCAGTGTCATGGATATGCCCATCCATCCCGGCGACCCACTGACTCCGGACGTAGGAGCCACGAAAGACGCAAAGCGCCTGGCTTTGAAAGACGTGAAGACCTTTACCCGCATCCCGGTTCTCCCTATTTCCTATGGCGACGCACAGAATCTGCTCAAAGCTCTGAAGGGTCCGATAGGGCCGGAGAGTTGGCGCGGTTCCCTGCCCTTCACGTATCACGTAGGACCTGGACCCGCGAAAGTCCATCTGAAAGTGCAATCAAACTGGGACATCAAAACTCTCTACGATGTCGTGGTCAAAATTCCTGGCTCGAAATATCCCGATGAGTGGGTAGTGCGCGGCAATCATCATGACGCCTGGGTAAACGGCGCCGAGGATCCGGTTTCAGGCACGGTTTCCCTGATGGAAGAAGCTCGGGCGCTTGGAACATTGCTGAAGCAAGGCTGGAAGCCGAGCCGAACCATTATTTATTGCGTGTGGGACGGCGAAGAGCCAGGCCTGCTGGGGTCGACCGAGTGGGCGGAAACCCATGCTGATGAACTCCGCCAACACGCCGCGGTCTACATTAATACTGATGCAAATGGCCGTGGTTATTTGTCTGCCGGAGGATCGCATACGCTGGAAAAGTTCATGAATGGAGTGGCGCGCGACGTTGAGGATCCTGAGAAAAAAATCTCGATCTGGAAAAGAAGCCAATTCAAGCAAATTGCCGATGCCACTTCAACCGAAGAACGTCAGGAGGCACGTCAACGGACTGATCTGCGAATCCATGGCCTTGGTTCAGGTTCTGACTACACCGTCTTCCTCGATCATCTCGGCATAGCTTCGCTTGATGTGGGTTTCGGTGATGAAGACGGCGGAGGAATTTACCATTCCATCTATGATGATTTTTATTGGTACACGCATTTTTCCGACACCGACTTCAGCTACGGGCGTGCCTTGGCACAGACGGTTGGCACCGCCGTCATGCGAATGGCCGATGCCGATCTGCTTCCCTACGAGTTCACAGATTTTGCCGACACGGTTCATCGCTATCTGGGTGAATTACAGAAACTATTGAAAGACAAGCAGGACCAGGTCAGCGAGCGGAATAAAGAAATGGATGAAGGCGTTTTTTCCGCAACCGCCGATCCGAAAAAAACCTTTGTCCCTCCTCAGCGTGAAGAGGTTCCACCACATCTCAACTTCGCCCCGCTCGAGAATGCTTCGGAAGCGCTCACTCGCAGTGCGGAGCGTTATCAAAAAGCGTATGAGAAGGTGGCGAAGAATGGAGACTTGGCTGTGAATTCCGCTTCGCTCCAAATTGTGAATGCAAAACTGCTGCAGAGCGAACGCAAACTAGCCAGTCAAGATGGGCTCCCAGGGAGACCATGGTTCAAGCACATGATTTATGCGCCAGGGCAATACACCGGATACGGAGTGAAGACAATCCCTGGAGTTCGCGAGGCCATTGAACAGAAGAAGTGGAAAGAAGCGGATGACCAGATGCAGCGCGCCGCTGCCGTGCTGCTGGACGAAGCGGCGCTGATCGACGAGGCCGCGCAGGAATTAGAGAGAGGACGATAACTTCAGACTGAGAAAGTCATTTCCAGCGCTCGAGCCTCAAAAGTTAAGCGCTCATTTCCAGGGTTCGCTTGAGTTGCCCGCAAGCAGCATAGATGTCGCGGCCGCGCGGACGGCGGATGAATGTAGGCACACCAGAATCGATCAATATATTTTGAAACCGGGCGACACGATCTTTGGCCGGCGTGAGAAATGGAATTCCCGGCCCCGGATTGAGTGCAATCAGATTGACCTTGGCGCGTACCCCACGAATGAGCTCCACTAATTCACGGGCATTCTGTTCAAAATCATTCACTTCGTCCAGCAGAACGTATTCAAAAGTCAGTCTCTCCCGGTTTCTGAGAGGAAAATCACGCGCAGCGGCCATCAGCTTTTCCAGGTTCCACTTGCGGTTGATGGGCATCAGCCGCGTGCGTAAGTCATCATTGGGCGCATTTAGCGAGATAGCCAGCTTGGGCCGGATGGATTCGGCACCGAGATCATGGATGCGCGGCACAATCCCAGCTGTTGACACGGTCATACGAGACTCGGGAATGCCCACGCCTTCTACGAGCAGACGAACCGCCTTGATGAAATTGTCATAATTCAGAAAAGGCTCTCCCATTCCCATGAACACGAGGTTCACTCGATCGCGAGGTGGGGCAACATGCTGCTCATTAAGAACGGCGGCAATCTGCCCTACAATTTCTCCGGCAGTAAGATTGCGCTTTACTCCTAAAAGCCCGGTCAGGCAAAACTTGCAATCCACAGCGCAGCCGACCTGACTGGAAACGCAAATGGTGGCGCGATCCCACGTCCGGCTTGTCTGTTTTTCCAATTCGTTTCCCGCCTCGCTGCCGTCCCCGGCTTCACCCGCGTCGCCTTCGGGCATCCAGACGGTTTCCACACTTTCTCCGTCGGCAAAAGTGACGAGATAGCGGACTGTGCCGTCCACCGAAACGAATTTCTTATCCGTTGTGGGGAGGCCTACGGAGAATCCTTTTTGGACCAGGGCGGCCCGACATTCCTGCGACAAGGTAGAAATCTGCTCCGCAGACCCCACCCTTTGCCGGTAGATAGCTTCAAAAAGCTGCTGAGCCCGATATTGGGGCTGGCCGGATTCTTCCACCAATAATGTAAGTTCATGAAGGCCAAGGCCCAAAAGTATGTTCTGTTGTTTTGTGTTTGTCATCATCTAACTACTAGCATTCATTTTCTATAATTGTAGAGTATTGTGAGATTCAGCCAGGGAAAACGTCACTTGGCTGCTAACTTACCTGTAAGTTATTGATTATAAGCCATTAATTGCCCATTCGCGCATGTCGGCGGGTGTGTAACAATACTTAGGGAAGGAACTCCTCCCCGCAATCGGTTGGCAAGAAATATGGTTGAAGAGAAGCGCAATATCCATCGCGAAGTTCTCCCCAACGGTCTGATTGTTCTGACCGAGGAGATGCAGCATATCCGGTCGGTCTCCATTGGTATCTGGATCAAGACCGGGTCGCGCGATGAAGACCTGCAATGGAACGGCATTTCGCATTTCATTGAGCACATGGTTTTCAAAGGAACCAAGCATCGCTCGGCCGAGGAGATTGCCCGGCAGGTGGATTCGATTGGTGGCAACATGGATGCCTTCACCGCCAAAGAGTGCGTTTGTTTCAACGTGAAGGTGCTCGACGATCATCTTCCGATTGCTATGGATGTGCTTAGCGATCTGGTCCTCAATCCGGTGTTTGATGGGGCGGACATTACTCGTGAGCGCGGTGTCATCCTGGAAGAAATCAAGATGGATGAGGATAGTCCTGACTACCTGGTCCATGAGATCTTTACCCAGAATTTCTGGAAGGATCATCCGCTGGGTAAGCCAATTCTGGGAACCAAGGAGACAGTGAAGAAGTTCGAGCAACCGGTAGTGCTTGATTTTTACGGCCAGCGCTTTGCTCCCGGGAATTTGATCATTTGTGCAGCCGGGAATTTAAAACATGCCCAATTCGTGGAGTTGGTGAACAAACACTTCGCGCAGATGCCACCCAAAAAGAATGGCTTTCACAGCCCACAGCCAAAGATCGTCCCGCGCATCATTATGCGTAACAAGAAAGCACTGGAGCAGGTTCAGATCTGCGTGGGTGTTCCGTCTCATCCCATTGCACATGGGAAGCGGTATGCCTCGTATATTTTGAACACTCTTTTGGGTGGAGGCATGAGTTCGCGGTTGTTCCAAAATATCCGCGAACGGCAGGGGCTGGCCTACGCTATTTACAGCGATTTGAATCCTTACCGCGACACCGGCTGTCTTTCTGTTTACGCAGGAACGTCGCGCGAATCGGCTGGCAAGGTGGTGCAATCGATTGTCTCGGAATTCCGGAAGCTAAAAACTGAGACCGTTCCCCCTGAGGAACTCCGCCGGGCAAAAGACCAGTTGAAGGGCAGCCTGATGCTTTCTCTGGAATCCTCAACAGCGCGCATGTCTAATCTGGCGCGGCAAGAGATGTACTTCGATCGCTTCTATACCTTGGACGAACTTATCGAAAAAATCGAAGGCGTCACAGCCGAGGAATTAAAAGAATTGGCAGAGCAGTTTTTTCACACCGATTCGATTGCGGTCACTGTGCTGGGAAACCTGAATGGCCTGAAGCTTACCCGCGAGCAACTGGCCTGCTGACAGACTTACTTCTTCCAACCTGAACTCAAAGACATTGAACCTGCACCCCGCCTGCCGCCCTGCCTTCCCCTGGCATCATTGTGCTCTGCTGCCCGCATCTAACTAAGTAATTGAGCACACGTACATCCCCGGGTGACACTGTGAAACGGTAGGCGTGCTGCTGTCTCGGATCGGAGGGGTGATATGGCACAGGTGATTGAGTTCTATATTCCGGCAAGGTTTCACAAGAAAGTAAAATGGATTCCCCCGGAGCAGCGAGGGAAAGTGATTGACTTTCCTGTTGAGATAAGAAAATCAGCATGAACAAGTGAACCGAACATTCCGGCAACTACAGGCGCCCGGCTGATCATGGCCGGGCGTTTCCTTTTTGAGCAGTGACCGGCAAAGCAGGAAGCCTAACTTCGACCGGCAGCAATTGTCGGCGGCGGCGGCCACGCCCTAATCCGATCACACGCATGCGGTTTATAGGCAACATGCAAGTCGTGGCTCAGCAGTTGAGCTAGCTGCAAGCAGGTCTCACGGTGGTCGTTCAGAAACTGCAGCAGATCCTTGCGATTGATCATGGCCACGCGAGCGTCGTCCACTATCTCCGCAGTCAGTTCATAAGGGCCACTGCACAGCGAGGCGCTTAGTCCCAACACTTCTCCGGGGCCGGCAATGCGAAGCATCAAACGCTTGCCTGACTGCGAACATACCGACAGTCTTACCTTGCCCTCGCACAATACAAAAATGCCTCGGGCCCGGGCGCCCTCGCGAAACAGAGTCCTGCCACTCGAATAAAGCGAGAGCGACTTGAGGGTATCGAAATCCTTCAGGGCCTCAGCTGGCAAATCGCAAAAGAGGCGCTCCGGACGCAAGACGCATTCGAAGCAGGCCTCCTGAATGGATCTCATTGCTCTGTAATATCTCAACCACGGCGGAAAAGCGGTGACTCCAGTCACCTATCTGCGTGACTTGTGCACGTCATGGTTGCGTAAAGGGAATAGTGTCCGAACACCGACGGTTGTGACTAACTGGTGTAGGAACCCCTGCTTTTACTAGCTTCCTCACAGCCTTTCGAGGCATACTAGGCGACGATACCTGAGGGTCCGAAGGGTGCGGAGGGGATTGATTCATGCCAATGCTCGAGGAGAACCGCCAACCGGAGATGAATGAGGTTCCGTTTGATAGCGGTTCCGAACTGAAACAGCGACGCCAGATGTTAATCGCGCTGGCATTGCTGCTCGCCGCTTTGATTGTGGTCCTCTACAAGGACTGGCAGTTCTGGTACCCATCCACCGCCACTGTCGAATCAGAGCCTTCGGAACCGAGTGCGTCCCAAACTACCGGGGAATCTCAACGATTAGCGAGCAAAGGGCAAACAACTCCCGCAGCACGATCAAAGTCGAAAAAGCCGGTGACTGAAGTTACGGCGACGCCCACTGCAGACACAAATCCCTCACCGCTGATTACCAATCGAAAAGTGCTCCCGCCTCTACAGGTCGAGGTGGTCGCCGGAGACCAGCATCAGACTGTGACACCCGGTAACCCTTCTATCAAGCTCGATCTCGGACCAAAATCGCCTGCTAGCAGTGAAACAGCTCCTTCTGCCATATCCCAAAGCCCTAGCGGTGGGGTGACTAATGCCACGGCACAGGTTCGCCTTTCGCCAGGTACCGCCGAAGTAGTCTCGCATCCAGTCGATCCCAACTATCCGATGCTGGCAAAGCAAATGAAAGTGCAAGGCTCGGTGGTGCTACAGGCTCTGATCGGAAAAGACGGGAACATCCAGGATCTGCAGGTGCTCAGCGGGCCGGCCATTCTCTCCGCAGCAGCCCGGGAAGCGGTGAAACAGTGGCGCTTTAAACCTTACCTTCAGGCGGGCCAGCCGGTCGAAACCGAAGCACGCATTACGGTTAATTTCACTATTTCCACTTACTGACAGAGCGCGCAGTGGAGAGAGATTGTAAAGCCCAGTAGGCGAGCCTTGGCACTATCCCTGCTACGGTCAATTCTCGCGCTGATGATGGCAGAGTTAAGCTCTATCGCTCTTCCCCGCATCAAAGAGCAAGGTTACTTCTCAGTGAAGGGAGGAGCACCGATGGCATTCAGTATTTCCAGCCCAAGTTTTCAAAATGGAAAAGATATTCCGAAAAAATTTACTTGCGACGGCGACGACGTTTCCCCCGCATTATCCTGGATGGATCCTCCGCAGGGCAGCAAAAGTTTCGCGCTGATTGCTGACGATCCCGATGCGCCAAGGGGCACGTGGACCCACTGGGTATTATTCGACCTGCCGTCGACGACTTCTAATCTTCCAGAAGCCATGCCGAAGGTTGGCGAATTACCGGGCGGTGGATTCCAAGGCGTCAATGATTTTCCCAAAATCGGCTACGGAGGCCCCTGCCCGCCTCCCGGCAAACCTCATCGTTACTTTTTTAAGTTGTATGCGCTCGACAACAAGCTCAATCTCAGCAGGCACAAGCAAGCGGGAAGTTGAGCTGGCAATGCAGAATCACATCTTGGGTAAGGCTGAAATAATGGGCAAATATAGCCGATAATCGCGTGACGTGATTTTTCTTGCACTAAAGCCAAAACTCCGGAAGGAAATCAGCGGTGCAATTATCTCCAAAAAATTAACAGGCGTCCCGACTCTTTCGAGTCAGCGGACGCCCGGGCAGCCCTCCCCCAGAACTGCTCGCCCAATAAAGTAAATCGTCTCTCCCCGGGTGTGAATAGCACTTCGGTGCCAGCGCAGTCCACTAAGGTGCTATCGCAAGGTTTGTTTCTTCCACTATTGGGGCGCAACCTTGAGTTCAGCGATCTCTACGCGGGTTTCGGCCTTTGGCTTTGGCGCGATACAGCGCGGAATCTGCCGCCTGCACTAGAGCAATGTGTTCGACGGGTTTCAAATTGCCGGCGCCAACAGATACAAGTCCGACACTGATAGTGACAGGAATTGGACCCGAAGTATTGTTGATCGGGCTCTCAGCTATCACGCCACGCAGCCTTTCCGCGCTGATGATCAAGCCCTGAGGATCGCAGCCCGGAAATCGGCAACGTGAGGAGAAGAACGGCAGATCCGGAAGAGCGAGTGTTGCTGCGGTATCGTTGTACTGTTGGCTATGGCCGGACAGTTCTCCTGGGCGTCCACTCGGGGGCAGCCGCATCCAGCATCAGAGGGACCGGCGATTGAAGTGTTGAGCGCAGGTATTCCGGAGCCTGTGCCAATGCCAACTTCTCGACCGCAAGAAGGCGAAGTCGTGGTGGCGGATCTACCATTTTCATCGCTGCGGCTTTCAGCTTCATTGGTCAGCTACTTGGAGCTCACACAATCGCAGATAGTAATGATCCAAGTCCTGGTGGGAGCCGAAGGGCAGCGGATTGAACCCGTGTTGACGAGACTCAGTGCAAACCGGCAGCTCCTCGTCACCGCGACAAAGAACGGGAGGTTCGACGAAAAACATATCCGAAAACTTGCCACTCAACAGTCGCGTCTGATGGCAGAGTTGATTGTGGCCACATCGCGATTCCAGGCCGAAATCGACAGTTTGCTAACTCCCGAACAACGGGGCAAGGTTGACGATGCGCGCGATCGGCAAGACGATGCCTCCGAGACTGAGGGGCCATGAGATGATCTAGAACCTGACGTCGTGTTGTTGCGACCTAGGGCCTCCTAAGCGAGATCCCCTCGATGGACGGTTAGCTTCTCACCTCTGCCCATGGTCCGGCGAGAACGGCGGCAATTCCGCAACGCTCGCTTCTTTCGCTGGCGGCTCAGCCTCGATCGGTCGATGATATATTCTCCCGGTAATCGTTTTCCTTACGAGAGACACGATGCCAGAATCGACACGACGAACTTTTCTCACACTCTCTGCTCTTGGACTTGCCACCACCGCAACCTCAAAAATGGTCGCAGGTCTCAACGATGAAACTTCTAGTGCAATGCCAGCTGGCAACATCAGATCCTGGGTCAGCGCTCAGCAGTTGCGTTGTGCTCAGTCTCAACCCATTTCCTGGCAACAGGCCTCCGGTAAGCCTTCGGAGCCGGCGATTGTTCTGAATCCTAGCAAGAAGTTTCAAGCCATTCTGGGGTTCGGCGCGGCTTTTACCGATGCGGCCTGTTACATGTTCAACCAACTGGCTGGTCCCGCGCGGGAGCAGTTGTTTCATGAAATGTTCCATCCCTCAGAGATGGGCCTGAATGTGTGCCGCACCTGCATGGGGGCAAGCGACTATTCGACTCAGGCCTACAGCTACGACGAGGGCGACCCCGACCCCGAGTTGAAGCGCTTCTCCATCGCTCACGATCGTGAATACATCCTGCCCATGTTGCGCCAGGCCCGACAAATGAATCCTGATCTGTTTCTTTTCTCCTCGCCCTGGAGCCCTCCCGGCTGGATGAAATCTAGCGGAACGATGTTGGGCGGATCAATGCGGCGGAGATCCATAGGGACCTATTCGCAATATTTTCTTAAGTTCCTTCAGGCCTACGCCACCGAAGGGGTGCCAGTGCAAGCAGTCACTCCGCAAAACGAGGTCGATACCGACCAGGACGGCAGAATGCCAGCCTGCATTTGGCCCCAGGAATATGAGATTGAATTCGTAAAGCTACTCGGCCCATTGCTAAAGCAAAATGGCCTAGTGACGAAGATCTGGATCCTCGATCACAACTATAACCTCTGGGGCCGCGCAACTGATGAACTCGAGGACCCTATCCTGCGCGCATCCTGTAACGGGGTTGCCTGGCACGGATACGCCGGGACGCCCGAAATGATGAGCCGAGTTCACGATGCTTTTCCTGATGTCGGGATGCACTGGGCCGAAGGCGGGCCGGACTATACGAATCCGGACTATCTCACGGATTGGACGAAATGGGGACGAACCTTTACCGCTGCACTGCGCAATTGGTGCGATTCAATCACTGGTTGGAATCTCGCGCTCGATGAGAAGGGCCGGCCGAATATCGGGCCGTTCCCCTGCGGCGGTGTTGTCACCATTCATTCCCAAACGAAAGAGATCACGCGCAGCGGCCAATATTGGGCATTCGCCCATTTCGCCCGGTTTATGCGCCGCGGAGCGCGTCGATTCGATTCCCAAACCGCGGTGACTGGTTTGGATCACGTGGGCGTGGAGAATCCCGACGGCCAGCGCGTACTAGTGCTGAGCAATTCTGCCGGCGAGCGAAAGGTCACCCTGCAAATGGGTGGAATGTCAGCGGATGTGAATTTGAAGAGCGATTCAGTGACCACACTACTCTGGGCCTGATGGTAGAGCGGATCTCATTTCCCATAAGCGAAGGCATCGGGTTTCAGGACAAATGTCATTTTCTGGTCTCTCCAGGAACACAAAGCAAACGCACGCGACGGCTACTTGCGAGCGCCGAGCCAGAGAACAGCGTTTTCGAATAGTTTATTCTGCTCCCTGCTAGTGAAAATCTTGTCGCCGTGGCCCATGTTCATGTAGATCATCCGATAGCGCGTATTTGTCCACACTACGGGAAGATCCCCACCGATGATGGTGTCCTTGAGTCCTATCGGATAATTCTGCGGATTGAGCGTGAGCAGCACTTTTACGTGCGTATTCAGCCGAGGGCTGGGCTTCCAGATGTACCACTCATTTGCCGGTGAAGTGAATGTGTCTGGCAGGTGATGCGTAACCGGGTGTGCGCGGTCGTCGACGATGAGCTTCGCGGGAAGCGGAGGCCAATTGTTGCCATAGAAGACGCCGCCACCGATAAAATCAACGAACCAGGGCCAGCGCGTACTCTCATCGTTGTAAGCAGACACATGAAAGCCAAGCCAGGCGCCGCCCTGTGTCATGTAGTCCTGGAACGCCGCGCGCTGCTCCGCTTTTGTCGGGAAATCGTTGATCCACATAATCAACTGGAAGCGCTTTAATTTTTCGGCGTTCAAGGATTCCCATTGGGTGGTCGACTCGAAGTAAAAATTGTTTTTCTTGGCGAGTTCCGCGAAGAATGGCAGGGCTTGTTCCGCGAATGCGATATGGTCCAGTTCGCCTTTTGCGGTATAGAACGCCAGGACACGGAAGGAAGCCTGTCGTGCAAGAGTCACTGCAGGCGAGAGAATGGC
>WNGH01003132.1_pt1 | contig 27201 bp, 32 predicted proteins | sample 5400631 | NCBI WGS metagenome assembly WNGH01 (sample SAMN13153373, study PRJNA577476) | soil metagenome | isolation source: 115 cm soil or saprolite under Garry oak tree replicate 1 | place: USA:California | collected 2016-06-15
GCGACCGAGGCGTTTGTCAGCCAGAATCTGCGATCGAGTGATATTGTGAAGCAAGGTGAAGCATTCCACGCGACACAGGATGTTCCACAGCATCAGGGCGAACGATGGCCGCCAAGTGATACGTGGTTCGGGGATGTTGCGAAAGGAATCGCGCACATTGTTCGAGACATATTCCCCTCGCCTTCAGTGGTAGGTGAGGCCTACGACAGAACCTTACAGGGATTCGAAACGATACAGAGTGGCGCTGGAAGTCGGACAATCTCTCCTGATCTGACGACTCCCGTTGGAGGAGCGAACACAAGTCAGCCATCCCTTAACAATTTGCAGGATATCGGCAGCGCGACCTCTGTTGGCCCCTATACTGGTAGCCAATCCTGGGGCTTTAACCCGCGGGGTATCAAATGAGGGTGTCCATTGGAGTCCTTACGCGAGATGAAGGTCCCAATTTTCCTTCTACCCTTTCTGGGCTTAGTCGTAGGGATTTCGTGCGGGTGGGGTGCAATGACAGAGGAGAGCTCAGTCGAACAAGAGCGGCAAAAGAGGGAGGGGGAAGAACTGGTGCGGAGGAGTGCAATGATCGGCACGGTAAGTGTGTCAGTACCGGTCGGCCGATTTCTTTTGATTCGCAATGGCCGCGACTTTTGCGCCGTGCGCTTTACAGAGTTTCATCGAGAGCCTAACAAGGCAACACGATTCTCCCCACCTGATGACAGCCAGTATGCGGAATACGAGTGGTTTTACCGGGGTGATGGGAGTGGGGATCTCATTAAGCCTGTTGAATCAGGCCATGGGAAACTTTATCGGAAGCCGGCCGTGGGCCTCTTTCATCCTTTCGTTTGGCCCCGAGGACGAAATGTTGTGCGATGTGGGCCGTTTCGGCTGGGATGGGATTACCCGACTCAGATCGGGTTTAACACGACTTACAGGAAAGAGGACGATGTCGGCAATGAAATTGCTCCCACCAAGTGGAAAGAAATCAGGGAAGTGAATGCCAAAGATCCTCGCCTGAAATGGTATCGGCTTGACTACACGCGCAAGGAGATCGATATTCCTATCGAGCAACTCTGGTAATTTTCCACTCTAAGTCGCCTTAAAAGCCTGCTCAGTGTTTTCCGAGGTGCCGTGCTTCGTGGCCGACCTGGAGCCGCTCGCGCGGCCTGATTTCGCGGCCGCGCCCGTCCTGGCGGCGTAAGGATTCTCCCCCGAGCGGTTCACGGCTGCGTCTGGACGGTCTGCAAGTAGATGAAGATGCGCCGGAGCATCTCGTCGCTCAGGACGCCCTTCCAGACGGGCATCCCCTTGTCGAGGCGCCCCTTGCTCACCGTTTCGCCGAATACCTCGGGCGCCTGCCGCCCGTAACGGAGCGTCAGTCGACGCAGGTCGAGCGGCCGCTCTCCCTGAATCGCGTTCGGCCCGTGGCAATGGGCGCAGTACTGGTTGAACAGGCTCCGGCCATCCGTGATCGCGTCGGCGGAACCCTCCTGGGCCGCGAGGGTCGCGGCCCAGGAGAGACAGAAGGCGGCGGCTGCGAGCGCCGCGACGCCCAGAGAAACGCGGAGCCCCGTCAGTTGCCGAGCTCGAACACTACGAGAACGCCGCCCTCAGGGCTCGCGTCGATGACCTTCTGACCGATCTTGCCCAGGAACGACGGCGGCCCCTTCACGCGGCCCGCCACGACGGCCAGGTACTGCTTGCCGTCGACGGCGTAGGTGATCGGGCTTTGCAGGATCCCGGTGCCGACGTTGAACTTCCACAAGACGTCCCCGGTCTTTGCGTCGACCCCCTTGAGGGCACCGTGGGTGTTGCCGTAAAAGACCAGGCCGCCCGCGGTGGACATCACGCCGCCGAGGAAGGGCAGGTCCTCCTTGATGCCCCAGGCGGCCGTCTGCTTCACCGGGTCCCAGGCCTTCAGCTCCGAGAGGTGCGCGCCCGTGCCAGCCTTGTCGAGGTCGAACTCGGAGGCCAGGTAGAACTTGCCCGGTGAGTAGTCCTCCGCCTTGCCCGCGATGTCCATGCACAGGTTGAAGGACGGGATGTACGCCAGCCCGGTCTGGCGGCTGTAGGACATCGGCTCCCAGTTCTTGCCCCCGAAGAGGTTCGGGCACACGTTCCGCGCCCATTTGTTGAGCCGTGGCCGCTTCTCCGGGTCCTCGATCGGACGGCCGGTGCTCTTGTCGATGCTCTTGGCCCAGTTGACCTCCACGAAAGGCTCGGCCGAGACCAGCTTGCCGGTCTCGCGATTGAGCACGTAGAAGAAGCCGTTCCGATCGGCCTTCATCAGCGCTGGTACCGTCTGGCCGCCCACCCTGAGATCCGCGAGCACCGCCTCGTTGACGCCGTCGTAGTCCCACACGTCGGCCGGGGTCATCTGGTAGGCCCAGGCGATTCGGCCACTGTCGGCGTCGAACGCGAGCTGTGAAGCCGTGTGGAGGTTCGTGTACTGGCCGTACTCGCTCGTATCCGTGCTGCGCGTGTGGGCGCCCCATGGTCCGGCGTTACTCGTGCCCCAGTAGACCAGATTGAGCTTGGGATCGTACGAGCCCACATACCAGGTGGAGCCGGCCCCCGTCTTCCAGGAGTCGCCCATCCACGACTCGTTCCCCGGCTCGCCCGGCCCGGGGATGGTATACGTCTTCCACGCCAGCTCGCCTGAGTCCTGCCTGTACGCCTGGACGGCGCCGCGCACGCCGTACTCGCCGCCGGCGAAGCCGGTCACCACCAGGTTCTTGTACACGAGCGGCGGCGACGTGATCGCATGGCCAGCCTTGTAGTCCACCACCGTGACGGTCCACAGCTCCTTGCCCGTGTTGGCGTCGAGCGCCACCAGCTTGGCGTCGAGCCGCGTGACGAACACCCGCCCATTTGCGTAGGCGACGCCGCGGCTGTCCAGCCCACAGCACACGGTGGCGACGACGTCTTTCGGCAGCTCGGGCTCGTACTTCCACTTCACCGTGCCATCCCGGGCGCTCAGCGCGAAGACGTATCTCGGACCGGTCGAGGTGCTGACATACATGGTGTCGCCGACGACGATCGGCGTGGCTTCCTGGGATTCGATAGTACCGAGCGAGCGGATCCAAGCCACGCGCAGCCTGCGCACGTTCTTGGTGTTGATCTGGTCCAGGGCGCTGTAGCGCGTGTTCGCATAGTCCGCGCCATATATGGGCCACTCTTTGCCCTGCTGCGCGCCCGCGGACAAGGCCCAGAGAACCAGAGCCACGGTCAAGACGCTTCCCGTCAACGTACGCCAGACGTTACTCATGGTGGTGTCGCCTCCTTGGTGGTACCGCATCGCGAGCAACCGCGCCCGCGCTCCCAACGCTTTAGACCGAGCGCGGCGGCCTGTCAAGGGGAACCCTCTCAGCTGTAGGGAGCAGATGATCTGTCCGCTCCCGAGAGCAAGTGAAGTGTCCGCTTTTCGCGCGGTCCAGGCTATAGCCATGGTCAGCCAAGGGGGTGACCATGGTCTTCGCCGCGGCCGCGGTGGAGCGGGCGATGAAAGTCCAAGAGGTCATCATGCGGGCGTTGAGTGGAGCGCTGAGCTGGCTGCAGGCGGCGGACATTTTGGGGATCGATCCGCGCAGCCTGCGGCGGTGGCGGGCCCGGTATGAAGCGCACGGCGTGCTCGGCTTGTACGACGGGCGCCGCGGGCAGCCGTCGCGCCGGAAGGCCCCGGTGGGGGAGGTGCAGCGTATTCTGCGGCTCTATCAGGACGGCTATCGCGGCTGGAACGTCCGCCACTTCTACCGCTTCGCGCGGCGCGAGCATGGCGTCACCCTGTCGTACAGCTTCGTGCGGCTGGCGCTCCAGGAGGCCGGGCTCGTCCGCAAGGGGCACGCGCGCGGGCGGCATCGCCGCCGGCGCGAGCCGCGCCCGTGCTTCGGCGAGCTGCTCCAGCTGGACGGCAGCACCCACGCCTGGCTGCGCCGCTGCCCCGAGCAGAAGCAGACGCTCATCGCGGTGGGCGACGACGCCACCAAGCGGCTGCTCTCCGCGCAGCTCTGGCCGAGCGAGACCACGCACGCGGTCATGAGCGCCTTGCGGCACGTGTTCACGGCCCACGGGCTGCCGATCGCGCTGTACACCGATCGGGCGGGCTGGGCCTTCCACACGCCGAAGGCGGGGGGGCGCGTGGATCGGACCCATCTCACCCAGGTCGGCCGCGCCCTCGCTCACCTCGGCATCGAGCACATCCCGTCGTACTCGCCCCAGGGGCGTGGACGCAGTGAGCGCCTCAACCGGACCCTCCAGGGCCGGCTCATCAACGAACTCGACGGGGCGGGCATCACCACCGTGGCCGCGGCCAACACCTACCTCACCGAGCGCTTTATCCCCGACTACAACGACGAGTTCGCCCGGCCCCCGGCCGACCCCGCCAGCGCGTTCGTGCCGCTCCACGGCGTCGACCTCGACAGCGTCCTCTGCCAGGAAGAAGAGCGCTCCGTCGGCCAGGACAACGTCGTCGTCCTCGAGCAGGTCCCCTTGCAGCTGGCCAAACAACCCGGTCGCCGCAGTTGCGCCGGGCTGCGCGTGATCGTCCGACGCCATCTCAGCGGACAGCACTCGGTGTGGCACGGCACTCGGTGTCTGGGGCACTACGATGGCCAGGGCCGGCCGCTGCCCACGAGTGCCCTCGCAGGGCCGTCGATGTCCCACCGCCCCCCGCGGCCGAAAAATGCACGCGCACATTTGCCCCAGGGACCACGATCGGCCGCACGCCAAGGGTCTGGTATCCCCTCGATCCTACCCCGTCCCAAGCGCCGAAGCGCGCCCCGACTGCCGGTCGGCCCTCGCCAGTGACCGGACAGATTACTTGTCAAAACCGAGCGGACATTTCACTTGTCAACAACAGGGGAACCCCTCTCAGCTTCCTGCCCGCCTTCAACGCCGAGTTCGGCCGGCCGCCGGCCGATCCCGCCTCCGCCTTTGTGCCGCTGGGCCGCGTCGATCTCGACCAGATCCTTTGCGTCGAGGACGAACGCACCGTCGGGCGCGACAACGTCGTGACCGCCGACCGCGTGCCGTTGCAGCTCGCCAAACAACCCGGCCGCCGCACGTGCGCCGGGCTGCGGGTCCTGGTCCGCCGCCATCTCAGCGGCCAGCACTCCGTCTGGTATGGCGCCCGCTGCCTCGGTCGTTATGACCCTACCGGCCAGCCGCTCCGGGCGGCCTGAGCCCGTGCGGTTCATCGAGCGGCCAACTCACGGTGTCAAACAGTTGCGGCCAAGTCACGTATCAGCAACAGGGGGACCCTATCAGCAACAGAGGGACCCTCTCAGCCTCCGAGGTACGCCCTGCGAACGAGGTCGTTGCCGAGCAGCTCCGCCGCCGGCCCGCGGAGGACGACGCGACCCGTCTCCATCACGTAGCCGCGGTCGGCCATCCGGAGGGCAAGGTACGCGTTCTGCTCGACCATGAGCACCGTGGTCCCGCGCCGCCGGATGTCGGCGATGATCTCGAAGGTCGCCTCCACCAGGGTCGGTGCGAGGCCGAGCGAGGGCTCGTCGAACAGGATCAGCCGCGGCCGCGCCATCAGCGCGCGGGCGATCGCGAGCATCTGCTGCTCGCCGCCCGAGAGCGTGCCCGCCATCTGCCGCCGCCGATCAGCGAGGATCGGGAAGTGGGCAGAGACGCGCTCGAGGTCCTCGTCCACAGCGCGGCGGTCGCGCCGCACATACGCTCCTATCTCGAGATTCTCCAGGACCGAGAGATGGGGAAAGACGCGACGTCCCTCGGGACAGTGGGCGATGCCCGCCGCGAGGATGTCCCGCGGATCGGCGCCGTGGATGGGACGCCCGTCGAACACGATGCGCCCGCGCGTGGGGGAGAGGAGGCCGGAGACCGCGCGCAGCGTGGAGGTCTTGCCGGCGCCGTTGGCGCCGAGCAGGCAGACGAGCTCACCCGGGTGCACGACGAGATCGAGGCCCCGGAGCGCCGCGACGGGACCGTAGGCGGCGTGGAGGTCTTCGAGGCTGAGCAATGGAGTGCCGTCAGTCGTGGTCACCGGCGGACCCCAGGTAGGCGCGGATGACGTCGGGGTGGGCCTGGATGGCGGCGGGGGCGCCTTCGGCGATCACGCGTCCGTGGTTCATCACGATCACCGTGTCCGAGATGGACATGACCATCCGCATGTCGTGCTCGACGAGGAGCACGGTGGTGGACTGGTCACGGATCCGGCGGATCAGGCTGCTGACCGCCGCCTTCTCAGCGGTGGTCATGCCCGCGCCGGGCTCGTCGAGCAGCAGCAGGCGCGGCCGGGCCGCGAGCGCCACCGCCAGCTCGACCAGCCGCTGCTCGCCGTACGGCAGCTCGCTCGCGACCTCGCCACGGCGATGGCCGAGGCCCACGAACTCGAGGATGCCGTCGGCGTCGTGAGCGAGCCGCGACTCCTCGGCGGCGCGCCGGCGCCACCCGAGAAGCACGTCGAGAACGCCCGCCGACCCGCGGAGGTGGAGGCCGATCATGACGTTGTCGGTGACGCTAAGCGAGGGGAACACGCTCGTGCGCTGGAACGTCCGGACGATCCCGCGCGCCGCGATGGCCGAGGGCCTGAGCCCCGTCAGCGGGACGCCGACGTACTCGATCCGCCCGCGCGTGGGGCGCAGGTAGCCCGTGATCGCGTTGAAGGCCGTCGTCTTGCCGGCGCCGTTCGGCCCGATGACGCTCGTGATCGTGCCGGGGTGGACGTCGAAGGACACGCCGGCGAGCGCCGCGACGCCGCCGAAGCGGACGGCGAGGTCGCGGACCGAGAGGGTCAGGGCGCGTTCCGCGCGCGCCACGCGGCGAGCGCCGGAACGATGCCGCGCGGGAGGAAGAACACCAGCAGGACCAGGAGCACGCCGTAGGCGAGCATCTGCCACTGCCACGACGTCACCGCGCGCAGCGCCTCGGGCAGCGCCGTGAAGATGAGCGCGCCCACGAGCGGCCCCGCGAGCGTGCCCTTGCCGCCGGCCACGACCATGATCACCATCGTCACGGTGTAGCTGAAGAGGAAGACTTCCGGGCTCACGAAGCGCGTGTAGTGGGCGTAGAGGCTCCCCGCCATGCCGGCCATCGCCGCGCTCACGACGGCCGCGAGCACGAGGTAGTGCGTGACGTCCACGCCGACCGACTCGGCCAGCGCTTCGTTCTCCCGGAGCGCCACGAAGGCGCGGCCGATCCGCGACGCGACAAGCCGCCGGCAGACCAGGTACGCGAGCAGGACCGCCACGAGCACCAGGTAGTAGTAGACGCTCTTGGCGCGGAGCGACCAGGGGCCGAGCGCGGGCGCCGGCACGCCGGGGAGGCCGAGCGGGCCGTTCGTGACGTCCATCCAGTTGACGCTCACGAGCGCGATGACGCCGGCGAAGCTGATCGTGACGAGCACGAAGTAGGCGCCGCGGAGCTTGAGCGCGAGACGGCCGATGAGCCAGCCGGCGAGGCCGGACGCCGCGACCGCGCCCGGGAGCGCCAGCCAGAAGGACCACTCGAGCCTGAGCGTGAGCAGCGCTGAGGTGTAGGCGCCGATGCCGAAGAAGGCGGCGTGGCCGAGCGAGAGCTGACCGGTGTAACCGAGGAGGAGGTTCAGGGACAGCGCCAGGATGCCGAAGATCCCCGCCATGATGACGACGTGAAGGAAGTACGGGCTCCCGAGCCAGAGCGGCAGTGTGAGCGCGAGGAGGACCGGCACGACGCGGCCCGCCCGCGTCATCCGATTCGCTCTTGTTTCGCGAAGAGTCCGGCGGGTCGGAGCAGCAGAACGAGGATGATGATCACGAACCCGACGGCGTCCCGGTAGCCGGAGGAGACGTAGCCGGCGCCGAGCTCCTCGGCGACGCCGAGGAGGAGGCCGCCGAGCGTGGCGCCGGGGAGGTTGCCGAGGCCGCCCAGGATCACGACCGAGAACGCCTTGAGCGCGGCGAGGTCGCCCATGGAGGGGTAGACGAGGAAGACCGGGCCGAGAAGCGCGCCGGCCGCGGCCGCGAGCCCCGAACCGAATGCGAAGGTCGCCGTGTGGATGCGGCCGATGCGGACGCCCATGAGTGCCGCCGTGTCCCGGTCCTGGAAGGTGGCGCGCATCGCCATGCCGAGCTGCGTCTTGTGGATGAGGAGGTAGGACGCGACGATGAGGCCCGCGGCCAGCACGAGAACGAACACCCGGAGCGGCGCGATCGAGACCGGCCCGAGCACGAGCGGGGCGGTCGGAAACGGATGGGGGATCGACTTCGCCACGCCTCCCCAGAGCAGAAGCTCTCCGTTCTGCATCGTGATCCACACGCCGATCATCACCAGCATCGTCGTGTCGATGGATTCGGCGCGGAGCGGACGCAACAGGGTGAGCTCGCACACGGCGCCCAGCGCTACGCCGCAGGCGATCGCCGCCAGCACGGCCGCGACGAAGTGGGTACCCGCGAGGCCGAGCGTCGCGAACGCCGCGTACGCGCCCAGCGTGTAGAACTCGCCATGGGCGAAGTTCACGACGTTCATGAGCCCGAAGATGAGCGTGAGGCCGATGCCCAGCAGGGCGTAGGTCCCGCCGAGCACCAGGCCGTTCACCAGGTGCTGAAGGAGCGCGTCTACCAGGGCAACGCGACCTTGCCGTCTTTGATCTGGACGACGAAGATGCTCGGCTTCGACTGGCCGCTCTCCTTGCCGGCGGGCCCGTCCTTCTCGAACTTGATCGGGCCGTTGACGCCGACGAGGCTCACCTTCCAGAGGGCGTCGCGGATCGCCTTGGGCTCGTCCTTGCCGGCGACGCGAATCGCCTCGGCGAGCGTGGCGATGCCGTCGTGGCCGCGAAACCCCTCGGTCAGCCCCTCGAACGGGTGGCCGCGCTTGCTCCACTCGTCCACGAACATCCTGGCGAGCTTGCCGTCGGGCATCGCCTCCGGGAACCAGGGCATGAAGAAGACGATGTGGTAGCTGCCCTCGGCTGCCGCGCCCGCCTGCTTGACGAGCTGCGTCGGCGACGAGCTGCCACCGGTCGTGATGATCTTGCGCGCCAGGCGCTGCTCCTGCGCCTGCTTCATCACGAGCGTGATCTGCTCGACGGCCGTGGTGAGGAAGAGGGTGTCCCCGCCCGTTCCCTTGATCTTCGTGAGCTGGGCGTTCATGTCGGTCGCGGCCTGATCCATGAACTCGGCGGCGCCGACCACGGCGCCCCTCCGCTTCAGCATGTCGCCGAACGCGCTGATGGCGCCGCGCCCCCAGTCGGTGTTGACGGCCAGGAAGTCGGCGCGCTTGACGCCGAGCTTGTCCACGTACTGCTCGAGACCGAGCGCCTCCATCTCGGAGGGCGGGCTGATGCGGAAGATCCACGGGTTGCCGCGCTTGGTGATCGAGGCGGCGCTCGAGGTCTCGACGACCATCGGGACGCCGTACTCCTCGAGCTTCGGCATCGCGGCGAGCGTCATCGAGCTCCCCCAGGCGCCCATGATCGCGGGCACCCGGTCGCGGACGATGAGCTTCTCGGCGGCGCTCGCCGCCTCCTTCGGGTCGGACTTGTTGTCCTCGATCACCAGGTCGATCTTTCGGCCGTTGACGCCGCCGCGGGCGTTGAGCCAGTCGCGGGCGATCTCCGCGCCCATCCGGACGTAGTTGCCGGACGCCGCGACGGGCCCCGAGAGGGGTTCGATGACGCCGATCTTGATCAGCGCCTGCGACTGCGCCGGCCCCGCCGTCGTGGCGATCGCGGCTAGGACGAGAGCCACCAGGACGATCCACCGTGTAACCATCGGACGCCTCCTGCGAGATGGTGAAGGTTGGCAGGGAGAATACCCCAGGCCCCCGGTCGAACCAAGAGCTCGCTGACCGCCGGGTCCCAGTCCGACACGTGGTATATAGTCGCGTGCCGGTGAGGAGTTGAGGACCTGATGGGCGCGAAATATTTCGGCGCGGCGGTCAAGCGGCGGGAGGATCCGCGCTTCCTGCGGGGCGAGGCGCGCTACGTCGACGACGTGAAGCTCCCGGGGATGCTCCACGCGGCGTTCCTCCGCTCGCCCCACTCCCACGCGCGGATCCTGGCGATCCACGCGGAGGCGGCGCGCGCGCTGCCGGGCATCGCCGCCGTCTTCACCTTCGTGGATCTGGAGCGCTGGATGAAGCCGCTGCCGATCTTCGGCGCTCCACCGCCCGGCCTCGCCGCGGCGATCAGGTTCGACGTCCGCCAAGCGCCCCAGTGGGCGCTCTGCCGCGATCGCGCGCGTTACGTCGGCGAGATCGTCGCCATGGTCGTGGCGGAGAGCCGCGCGCGCGCGGAGGACGCGGTGGGCCTGATCGAGGTGGAGTGGGAGCCGCTGCCGCCGGTGGCGGACATGGTGGAGGCCGGAGAGGCGGGCAGCCCGCTCATCCATCCCGAGTGGGGGACGAACGTGGCGGTCAGCTTCACGCACGCGATCGGCGACCCGGACGCGGCATTCGCCGGGGCCGACGTCGTCGTGAGCGAGACCTTCCGCATCCAGCGCTACGTCGGGATGCCGATCGAGGGTCGCGGCGTCGTCGCCCTCTGGGACCGGCGCGACGGCACGCTCACCACCTGGAACTCGACACAGGTGCCCCACTTCGTCCAGCAGGGGCTCACCACCACGCTCGGGCTCCCGCCCCACAAGATCCGCGTGATCGCGCCCGACCTCGGTGGCGGCTTCGGGACGAAGGCGTCGGGCTATGCGGAGGACGCCCTGGTCCCGATCGCGTCGATCGTGCTGAGCCGTCCCGTCAAGTGGATCGAGGACCGGCGCGAGCACATGGCAGGCGCTGCCCACGCGCGCCATCAGACGCACACGATCGGTCTCGCGGCGAAGCGCGACGGGACGATCGTCGGGCTCCGCGACCGAATCTGGCTCGACCTCGGCGCCTACAACGTCTGGGGGATCGTGCTGCCCTACAACACGGTCGCGCACCTGATCGGCCCGCACCGCATCAAGAGCATGCGCGTCGACGTGCGGGGGGTCGTCACGAACAAGACCCCGAATGCGCCCTACAGGGGCGCGGGGCGGCCTGAGGCCGTCTTCGCGATGGACCGGGCCCTGGACTGCCTCGCGCGGGAGCTCCGGATGGATCCCGCCGAGATCCGGCGGTGCAACTACATCCGTGCCGACGAGCTTCCGTACGACCTCCGCATGCCCTACCGCGACGGCAACCCGCTCGTCTACGACACCGGCGACTTCCCCGCGGCCCTCGAGGGAGCGCTCGCCGCCGCCGGGTATGACGAGTTCCGCAAGGAGCAGGAGCTGCTGCGTGCGGCGGGCGTCTACCGCGGCATCGGGATCTCGGGCTACGTGGAGGGCACCGCGATCGGCCCCTTCGAGGGCGCCACCGTCAAGCTCGACCTCCACGGCCGCGTCGTGGTCGCAACGGGCGCGGTCAGCTCAGGCCAGGGACACGAGACGAGCTTCGCCCAGATCGCCGCCGACGCGCTCGGCGTGCCGCTCGACTGGGTGACGGTGGTCGGCGGCGACACCGCCGCCGTGCCCTTCGGCATCGGAACCTTCGCCAGCCGGAGCGCGGTGACGGCGGGCAATTCCATCGCCGATGCGTGCCACGAGGTGCGGGCCAGGCTGGTGCGTGCCGCGGCGACGCTGCTCGAGGCCGCGCCCGAGGACATCGAGCTCGAGGACGGCCGGGCGTTCGTCCGCGGCTCGCCGCAGCGGGCGTTCGACCTCGCGCGGGTGGTGCAGGCCTCGATCCCGACCTTCGCCGGGCCCGGCATCGCGTCGCCCGACTTCGAGGCGAGCGCCTACCACCACGTGCCGACCGTCACCTACGCGAGCGCCGTCCACGTCGCGCAGGTGGAGGTGGATGTCGAGACCGGCGGCGTGAGGCTCCTGCGCTACGTCGTCGCCCATGACTGCGGCAAGGTGATCAACCCGATCATCGTCGAAGGCCAGATCCACGGGGGCGTCGCCCAGGGCGTCGGCGGCGCGCTCTTCGAGGAGATGGCCTACGACGAGCAGGCGCAGCTCTTGACCGGGTCGCTCATGGACTATGCAGTGCCGAAGGCAGACGACTTGCCGTCGATCGAGACGGTCCACCTCGAGTTCCCCTCGCCGCGCAATCCGCTCGGCGCCAAGGGGCTCGGCGAGGGCGGCGCCATCTCGCCTCCCGCCGCGATCGCCAACGCCATCGAGGACGCGCTGGCACCGTTCGGCGTGCGCATCACCGAGACCCCGGTGACACCGGCGCGCATTCTCGCGCGGCTCGCGGCCGAGCGCGCCCAGGGTTCCGTCTGGGGAGTCGGCGCGCCGTGAAATCCGATGACGAAGTAACCCGACGAGGGCCCGCCGCGGAGTGCCGCCGTTGCTCGATTCGCCCCTGGGCCAACCGCACGCTACCTGTCGCTCGTCGGATACAGACCGGCACGCTTGTTCGCTCCACGGGCCGCGCGCTATAGTCGATTCGAGAACGAAAGGGCGGACCTCCTTGGGGGCCGGCCACGACATCCGTACTGTCCAGGCGCCGCTGGGTCACCATGATGTCAGCACCACGATGATTTACACCCACGTCCTGAACGGGGTCCGTCGGCGCGTGCAGCCCCGCCGACCGTATGGGGCTCTGACCCATGGTGACCGGATCTCGGGTGCTCATCACGACATCCTGCACGGGATATCCTCGGTCTGTGTATTCCGGCGGGGGCCGCAGGCCATCGTGATTAAGGCACGATCGCAGCAGGCGAATCCGACCCGGTGCCGATGGAGTCCACCGGCGCAAGCCTGTCCGGGCGCGCTACGTCGCAGCTGCAACGCTGTTCAAGCCACTAAGAGTTCGGCGAATGAGTCGTGATCGAGACCGTCGTGCTAGCTTGGGCCGATGGACTTCGAAGTTGTCGGCCCGCTCCGGAACATCCAAACTATTGCCACTGGGCGGGCGATCAGGGAGCTGAGGCGACTACGCCGACGGTACGGTAGGGGACGCTGGCGCAAGCGGAAGGCCATCGCGACGGTCCGTCTCCAAGACGAGACGGTTCACAAGGCTGAGGTGCATTGGTACGAAGCTCACGGCATCGGCCGGCGGGAGATGAAGATCAAGTTCCCGCTACTGGATTGAGGAATGAAGAGACCGAGGAGGCAGGGAGTGCGTTTCGCCGTGTGCATCAAGAATCGGGGTTACGAAGCCTCGCTCGAGGTTGGGAAGCTGTATCGAGTCGTTCCCGATGAGGATGCCGAGAAGCGCGGGTATCTTCGGATCGTCGACGAGAGCGGCGAAGACTACGGCTACGCTGCACGTCGCTTCTTCGCGGTCGATCTACCAAAGCCTCTTGAAAAGGTTCTTCTCCGAGTTGCGTCCTGACGACGATTCGCCGAACCACGCGCTTCAGCGGACGCGCTCTGCGCGCCGCTGAGCGCGGACGTTCGGCGAATAGGGACTGAACAAAGCGGAGGGTGTGAAATGGCTGCCGCCAGTCTCGGACGCATCATCATTAGATCCGCGAAGCGCGCTTGGAAGCACCGCAGAACCATCGGTAAGGTCGGAAGCACTATCTTGACGGCTGGTACAGCGGTGATCGAGAAAGGTGGTCCCATTCTCGAGGGCACCAAAGACATCTTAAGAGGCTACAAGTTTTGCCGCGAGGACGAGAAACACATTGTGGATAACCCATTGGCTGAGAACAAGTGGGTGATAGCGAGAAAAGGGGAACGATGTCGCATCTGCACGAGAAAGACGGATAGGTCTGGTAACCCAATTCCGGGAACAGAGAGAAGGCCAAAGAGCGGCGGACCGAGGTGGATCCAGTCGAAAGGCGGAGTTGCACTGGTATGAGGCGCATGGCATTGGACGTAAGGAAATCAAGCGTAAGCGTTACCTCGACTAGAGCAGCCAGAAGGCGTCGTCGCTTGGCGCCGAAGTCTGCGGTATGCATCAACAACAGTGGGTACCCGGCCTCGCTGGAGCTGCACAAGATCTATCGCGTCGTGTCCGATGAAGAAGCGATGCGCCAGGGCGACCTTCGGATCGTCGACGAAAGTGGCGATGATTACCTCTACCCGGCGGCATGGTTTGTTCCGCTGGGGTTGCCGCCGCGTGTAAGGGGTTCGCTGCTTCGAAGTCGGTGAGCCTGAGCAGTTGGCCGCGGGGAGGGCGTCTGGAGAAGAGCGCCCGCCGGCGCGATAAATGGGGCCCCGACATGGCCCCCCAAACCCCCCAACGCTCGGAGCCCCCCGGTGAAGCCGTGGCGCTCCTCGATACCCCGACAGGCTCCTGTCTAGCCGGCGTGGTGGCGGGCCGTCTCGGCCGGCGCGAGGGGTGCCCGCACGTGCTCGGGCCGGATACCGATCCCGACGAGCCGGGCGGGAATCCTCCGCAAGAGGGCGCAGCGCGCGAGGAGGCGGACGGCGAGGGGCGGCTTCAACGGCCGCGCGCCGGCCAGGACGGGCGTGATGAGGCGCCGCTGGATCGTCACCTGGAGCCACTGGGTGATGCGCGTCGGCAGCTCACGCCGCTTCTGGACCCTGCGCAGCTGGTCGAGCGTCGGCCGCCCGTCACGCAGTGGCGCGGCGAGGATGTTGGCTGCGGCCACCGCGTCCTGAATCGCCAGGTTGATGCCGACGCCGCCGATCGGCGACATCGCGTGCGCGGCGTCTCCGATGCAGAGGAGACCTGGACGATACCACTGGGACAGGCGGTCGACGCACACGGTCAAGAGCTTGACGTCGTCCCAGTCGCGGAGCTCGTGCGTTCGATCGCTCACGTACGGTACCAGCCGGGCCACGGCCTTGCGGAACGCGAGGAGCCCCCGCTGGCGAATCTCGTCGACCGTGCCCTTGGGGATCACGTAGCCGCACTGCCAATACTCGCCGCGGTTGATCGTGATGAAGATCTGTCCGACATCGAAGCGACCCATCGTGGCCGTCGGATCGCCCGGCGTTCGAGAGAGTCGGAACCACAGCACGTCCATCGGCGCCCCCAGCGCCTTGACTCGTAGTCCGGCCTTCTCCCGGACGATCGAATGCCGACCATCGGCGGCGACGACAAGGTTGGCGTGAACCTTCAGTGGACCGTTCGGCGTCGTCGCGAGGACGCCCACGACGCGCCGTCCCTCCTGGAGGAGCTCGGTCACCTCGGCCCGCATCCGCCGATGGAATGCGGGATAGCGGGTCGTCGCCCGTTCGACGAGGAGGTTCAGGAAGTCCCACTGTGGCATGAGGGCCAGGAACCGGCAGCGCGTCGGCAGGTGAGTGAAGTCCGCGATCGGCAGCGCCACCTCGCCGAGTTGTGCCCTCAGCTCGCGGACCTCCTGGTGCGGTAGCCGGAGGACGTCGTCCAGCAGTCCCAGCTCGTGCATCACATCGAGCGTGGACGGGTGGATCGTGTCGCCGCGAAAATCTCGCAGGAAATCGGCGTGCTTTTCCAGGACGAGGACGCTCACGCCGGCTCGGGCCAGCAGGAGCCCGAGCATGATGCCGGCCGGGCCGCCCCCCGCGATGCAGCAGCGCACCGAAACGGAGTCGCCAGTGGCGTCCGGCATCCTAGGCGGGAGCGGTCGCGGTCTTCGCGCGGCGGAATCGCAGCTTGTAGTACGTGATCCACGCGGCGACCAGCGGCGTGCCGATGGCGGTGGGCCAGAGCCAGCGGACCGCGGTCGGCAGGAACGTGAAGTTCACGACGGAGAAGGCCGACACCGTGGCGATGTAGGAACCGAGCATCCCCGCCATGTGGTCGAACCACCATTGGTTGCGGTCCGCGCGTGGCCGCGCGAACTTCCAGAGGTCGAGGCCGGAGAGGACCATGCCGACACCGCCGAAGATCACCGGCACGACGCCCACGCGCTCCCACGCGGGGCTGGGCTTGAGCACGCCGAGGACCGCCAGCGTTGCGCTCGCCGCGAAGGTCATCACGATCGCCGCGGTCCAGTCGAGCGCGCTCGCGTGCGCCCCCTCGCGCGGGCGCTTGCGGAAGAGCGCACGATACCCCGAGAACGCCGAGTAGAAGCTGAACACGGCGAGGAGAGCCAGGAAGACGACGGGGCGCCAGACGGCGAGGACGACGGCCGTCAGCGCGACGGCCGCCATCGCCCAGAAGTAGACCTTCCCCCAGCGGCGGTGGGTGCGGCCGCCCTTCGCTGTGAGCATCGGGACGGGCGCGACGAAGAGCGCGATCGTCCCCGCGAGGATGTGGATCCAGCGGACGCCCGCGATCAGCGAGTCCACGGCTCAGTCGTCCTCTCCCAGGACGAACAGCTCCCCCTGGCGCCAGACGCCGGCGAACGTGCGCCGGTGGATCGGGCAGGGCCCGTGACGGTCGAGCGCGGCGAGGTGCTGGGCGGTCGCGTAGCCCTTGTGGCGGGCGAAGCCGTACTCGGGGAACTGCCGGTCGGCCTCCACCATGATCAGGTCACGCGTGACCTTGGCGACGATCGACGCCGCCGCTACGCTTGCGCAGCGCCGGTCGCCCGCGACGAGGTTTTTCTGCGGACAGGGCAGGGCAGGGAGGTTGACGAAGTCGGTGATGATCAGCTCCGGCATGACGGCGAGCTGCGCGAGCGCGCGCGCCATCGCCTGCCGGGTCGCCTCGAGGATGTTGATCCGGTCGATCGTCTCGTGGTCGACGACGCCCACGCCGACGGCGAGGGCGCGCCCGCGGATCAGGTGGAACAGCGTCTCGCGCTCTCCCGGGAGGAGGAGCTTCGAGTCGGCGAGCCCTTTGATGCGCCGGTCGGGAGCGATGACGACGGCGGCGGCGACCACCGGCCCCGCCAGCGGCCCGCGCCCGGCCTCGTCCACTCCCGCGATTCGCCCGACACCGGTCTTCCAGGCTTGAGCTTCGTAGCGGTACGGTGCCGAGGGCGGCGTCACGCCGGCGGGATCGCGGCTACTCTTCGGTCGTGGTGGGGACCATGGCGGCGCGCTTCTCCTTGAGCCTCGCCGCCTTGCCCGCGAGCCCGCGGAGGTAGTAGAGCTTCGCGCGTCGCACGCGGCTCCGCCGCACGACCTCGACGCGCTCGATGCGCGGCGAGTGCAGCGGGAACGTGCGCTCGACGCCGACGCCGTACGAAACGCGCCGCACCGTGAACGACGCGCGGCCGCCCTCGCCGCGCTTCCTGAGCACGATGCCCTCGAAGACCTGCGTGCGCTCCTTCTCGCCCTCGACGACCTTGACGTACACGCGGACCGTGTCGCCCGGCCCGAATCCGTCCCGGTCCTTCTTGAGCTGCCCGGCCTCGACCAACCGAATCGCGTCCATGACGTTTCGCTCGGAGGGGGGCTTCGCCCCCCTTCCGAATCCTCCCCCCAGGGTCGATCGCGCCGGCCAAGCCGGCGCTCGAACCGTGGGCTAATGCGCGGAGGCGTCGATCTGCTCCGGCGTCTCCCCGCGTTCGAATCGTTCGACGAGCCGCTGCTCGTCGGATGTCAGATCCGTGCTCTTCAAAAGCTCTGGCCGTGTCCGCCACGTGAGCCAGAGCGCCTGCACCCGCCGCCACCGGGCGATCCGCGCGTGATCCCCGGAGAGGAGCACCGCCGGCACGCGTGCGCCCTGGAACTCCTCGGGCCGCGTGTACTGCGGCGGCTCCAGCAACCCGCTCGCGAACGACTCCCGCTCCGTCGCGCCCTCGGCGCCGAGCACCCCGGGCAAGAGCCGCGCGACCGCGTCGGTCACCACCAGCGCCGGCAGCTCGCCACCCGTCAGCACGTAGTCGCCGATCGAGATCGAGTCGTCCACCAGTCGCTCGCTCACCCGCGCGTCGACGCCCTCGTACCTCCCCGCGAGGAGGATCAGGTGCGTCTCGCGCGCCAGCTCCGCCGCGACCTTCTGCGTGAACGTCCGCCCACGCGGGTCCAGGAGGATGACGCGCGCGCCCGGGGTGCGCAGCGCTTCCACCGCGGCAAACAGAACTGATAATCGTCGGCGATCCGATGCTTGCCCTTCGCGTAGTCTCGGAGATCCAGCACCCGGATGTCAACGAGCCCGCGGGCGCGCGCGCGACCGAGCATCGACGCGCCGAGCACCGGCTCTACCATGCCGGGGAAGAGCGTCACGATGTCGATCCGCATCCCGTACCTACAAGTCGAGCAAGCCCTCGGGCGGGCGAATCACCACCCGGCGCGCCTCGAGGTCGACCTCGCTCACGATCTCCGGGACCGCCGGGATCAAGTGCTCACGCGCCTCGTCTGCCACGACCCAGAGGTCCTGCGCCGGCGACCGCTCGATGCCGGTCACCCGCCCGACCTCCCGCCCGTCCTCCGTCACCACGCGGCACCCCTCGAGCTGCCAGGGGTAGAAGTGCCCGGGCGCGAGCGGCAGGGCGTCGTCCTCCGGCAGCGCCACGAGGCGTCCCACGAGCGCGGTCGCGGCCTCGGCGGAGTCGCACCCCTCGAGGGTCACCAGGACCGCCGTGCCCTGTCGCCGCACGGCGGTAATCCGGTGCTGCTCGCGCCGATCGCGCGCCGTGTCCCACAGCAGGCACTCCCGCAGGCGCGCGAACCGTTCCGGATGGTCCGTCATCGGCGTCACGCGGACCTCGCCGGAGAGCCCGTGGGCCCGCGCGATCGCGCCGATCACGACGAGGCGCTCGCTCACTCGGCCTTCACGTTCGCCAGGAGCTTCCGCACGGTGTTCGAGGGCTGGGCGCCCTTGGCGATCCACGCCTGAACCTTCGCCCGGTCGATCTTCACGGTCGGAGGCTGCGTGAGCGGGTTGTAGTGTCCCAGGATCTCGATGAACCGTCCGTCGCGCGGCGCGCGCGACTCTGCGACGACCACCCGATAGGTCGGCCGCTTGTTCGTCCCGGTGCGTCTGAGTCGAATCGAAACTGCCACGTCGTCACCCCCTCAGTGTGGGAAGCCGCAGCTTCCCCTCCATGCCCTTGAACTGCTTCATCATCTTCCGCAACTGCGCGAACTGCTTGAGCAGCCGGTTGACGTCCTGCACGGTGGTGCCGCTGCCGCGCGCGATCCGCTGGCGACGGCTGCCGTTGATGATCTCCGGGCTCCTCCGCTCGGCCGGCGTCATCGACGAGAGGATCGCGTCGAAGCGGCCGAGGTCTGCCGACTCCGCGGTGAGGTCTTTCGGCGCCGCCTTGAGCGCCTTGCCGAAGGGTAGCATGCCGAGGATCTGGTCGAGCGGCCCGAGTTGGCGCACCTGGTGGAGCTGCTCGCGGAAGTCGTCGAGTGTGAACGCGTCCTCGCGGAGCTTCCGGACGAGCTCCTCGGCTTTCTCCTGGTCCACCGTCTCCTGGGCGCGCTCGACGAGCGAGAGCACGTCGCCCATGCCGAGGATCCGCGAGGCGAGCCGGTCGGGGTGGAATGGCTCGAGCGCGTCGGTCTTCTCGCCCGTCCCCGCGAACGCGATCGGCCGGCCCGTCACCGAGCGCACGGAGAGGGCCGCGCCGCCGCGCGCGTCGCCGTCCAGTTTCGTGAGGATCACGGCGTCGATGCCGACCGCCTTGTTGAAGTGGTCGGCGACGGTCACCGCGTCCTGGCCCGTCATGGCGTCCACGACGAGCAGCACATGGTGGGGTCCCACCTGCTTGCGGATCGCCACGAGCTCCTCGAGCATCGCCTCGTCGATGTGGAGCCGGCCCGCGGTGTCGAGGATGAGGGGCGTGAGCCCGCGCGTCGCGGCCTCCTCGCGCGCCTGGCGGCAGATCTCGAGCGGCGTCTGTCCGGCGGCCGCGACGACGGGCACGTCGAGCTGGGCGCCGAGCGTTCGGAGCTGTTCCTGCGCGGCCGGGCGCTGGGTGTCGGCGGCGGCGAGCAGCGGATGCTGGCCCTGCTTCGTGTACCAGCGCGCGAGCTTCGCGGCGGTCGTCGTCTTGCCCGAGCCCTGGAGCCCGATGAGCATGATCACGGTGGGCGGATGAGGCGCCGGGGCGAGCCGGTGGCCGCTGCCGCCCAGGAGCTCGACCAGCTCGTCGTGGACCACCTTGACGACCTGCTGGGCCGGCGTCAGCGACCTCAAAACGTCCTGGCCCACGGCCTTGTCTCTCACGCGATCGATGAAGGTGCGGACGACCTTGAAGTTGACGTCGGCCTCCAGGAGGGCGACCCGTACCTCGCGCAGGGCTTCCTGGATGTTTTCTTCCGTCAGGCGGCCGTGGCCGCCAAGGCGGTCGAAGATCGACTGCAAGCGTGTGCTCAGGGAGTCCAGCATAGAAACACTAACTCTACGGACTCACGAATGAAATTTCAACAGAATGTGCCCTCTTCGCTTATTCTAGGATTCGGCAGAGTGAGCCATGCGCACACGCGTAATCGTCGCGATTGCGATCACCCTTGGCCTGGTCACCGACGCGAGTGCCCAGGGAACCGGACTCGGGAACGTGAACCCATTCACGCCGCAGTTCAACAAGGATCCGTTGACCGGGAAGCTCGTACCAACTCAGCCCTTTACTGGCGAACCGAATCACCTGAATAACGCCTACCCGACGCAGCCGTGGAATCAGCTGGGCGTCGGCCGTGTTGACTATGGCCAAGTCATCCAGTACATCGCTGTCCCGCCGCAGCAGGCAGTGCTCAGCCTCTACGTGCCGCTCCCCGACGGCGTGCCGCCCCAGACCCGAGAGGAGATCGTCGAGATCCCTGGCTACTACGTCGCCGAGACGACGACGGGCTACTGGTACCCCGCGCGCTGGACGCTCTGGCAGCTTAACCTCGGGGTCTACCAGTGGGTGGCGCTCCCGGCCGAGTTCCGCAGGAAGTAGGCCGCATCGTCCACCTGCCTGATTTCACCGACCGTAAAATCGATCGGGTTGCACCCTCAATATGAACTCCTCGCGCCTCACTTCGATGGCCCGCACGCAGGGCACCTGATCCACACGGTCTGACTGCCCCGTCTCTCGCTTACGCCGCCGGTCAGTTCGACACGGCATTAGATGATCGTCGCGAATTCGATTCTGTCAGCGTGGTGACGATTACAAGGAGCGCGTCACTCGGCTGACTCGCGGCGTTCTGAACGTGCCACTCCGCGTGTCGATCGGTGTCATTCAGTCGTGTCGACCCGTGGAACGGTCTTCGATTCCACCGGGTCAGCGCGGCCGGCGTCAGGGTTCATCCTTGCGTTGCGTCGGCGATTTTTCCAGGGAATCGCGTCAGGGAAGCCACGCAGTCGGATGCTGGCAAGCGCGTTGCACCCGCGCGGCGGGCTCCAACGACGGATGTGAACCACGAAGACGGATATGAACCACGAAGGAGGTTCTATGTTCCGACGCATTCTCGTGCTGCTCGACGACGGCCTCGTCGGCCGTCGAATCGTGCCGTGGGTCCGTCGCCTGCTGGCCCCCGTCGGCGGCGACGTCCATCTGCTCGCCGTGCTAGCGCCGGGGCAGACGGTCATCGCGGGATCACGGACGCTGAGCTACGCCAACCAGAGCGAGGACGCCGCGCGCGGCGCGGCTAGCGTTGCGCTGGCGGCAGTTGCCGCCCGCCTTCGCGATGACGGGTTCGCGGTGAGCTCGGAGGTTCGGTTCGGCGATCCAGGGGCCGTGGCGCTCGATACTGCGCAGGCGTGGGGCGCTGAGGCCATTGCGCTCGTCGACGTCCCCGCCCGCGGCGCCCGCCGATGGCTCACGCGGAATGTTGCCGATGACCTCATCCAGAAGTCCACGATTCCGGTCCTTGTCGGACGCGTCTCGGGACAACGTTCAGCTTAGGGACAACGGTCAGCCTAAGCCAAGGAGGCCACTATATGCGAATCAAGACGTTGATGCGGTGCTCCAGCGGAATCGTCGAAGCCCGGGAGAGCCTGGCTGCGGCCACGGTGCGGCTTGCCTCGGATCCGGGCGGCTGTCTAGTCGTGGTGGATGGCGGTCGCCTCGCAGGGGTGCTGACGCCAGCCGACGCTCGTGCCGCTGGCCCATCAACTGTGCCGTGCCTCGCGGTCCACGAGATGCCGGCCCTCACATCCCGGCTGACGGTGGCGGACGCGATGCGCCGCGACCCCGTCATCGTCCCGCCGGACGCGACGTCGGCGAATGTCGCCCACGCGTTGAGGGTGCGCGGACACCGCGCCGCCGTCGTGGCCGACGGCGTAGAAGTCGTGGGAGTGGTGACCACCACCGATTTGCTCGGGTCGCTCGTCGAACGTCTCGAGCAGGAGACGCCGCCGCGCCTCTCGCGGCTGCTCGTGGCCGTCAGCCTGGCGGCCTCGCCGCGCCGGCGCTGCAGCATGCAACCGGCGCTCGACGTCGCCCTCGACATCACTCAGCGACACGGCGCGATGCTGACACTGCTGCACGTCATGCGCGGGCTGTCCCTGCGGGTCGCGGAGGGCTTACCCTCGGGTGTCGATGCCGACGTGCAGCGATGGCGCCTCGCGGAGGCGCGCGCCGCCCTCCAGAGCCTCGTGCCGCGTGAAGATCGCGCGATGACCCGTGTCGACGTGCTGGCCGGCGATGTCGTTGAAGGCGTCCTCAAAAGCGCGGCGACCACGGGTGCCGAGCTCATCGTCATGGGAGGCCGGCCGGGTGCCGCGGTGGTGCGCGAGACGATACGTCGCGCCCCCTGTCCGGTGCTCGCCGTATGACGCGAGATGTCCGTTCGCTCCTGCGCCCAGTCCCGGTGGTAGAACCCACGGCGACGCTCGCGGACGCCGAGGCAGCGCTGCGATCGAGCGGAGGGCGGGAGGCCGTCGCCGTGGTCCATCATGATCGGCTCGTCGGGTTGGTCATGGCCGACGATCTGGCTGCGGCACGGCCCTCCGCGGCGACGACCCTCTTGATCGGCGAAGCCAGGAGTGCTCTCGCGCGCATTCCGGTTCAGTCGATCATGCGGCGTGACATCACGACGATCGTGCCCGACACGCCGATCGCCGAGGCGGCTCGACTGATGAGGGACGGCAGCGGGCCCCTCGCGGTGCTCGCGGGTGATGACCTCGTGGGGCTCGTCGGTGCGGCCGAGCTCCTGTCCGAGGTGGAGCGGGAGGAGTCATCCTAAAGGAGGCACGCAGATGCGCAAGTTCCTGCTGATCGTCGGCACCCTGATCATTCTCGCGCTTGGCGGCCTCGAGGTGATCGCGGCCCGCAACCTGGCAGTGACCGAGGAGCTCTCGGAGGCCAGCGCCGGCCTCTGGAAATAGCCGAGCGGCGGCGCGCCAGCACCGGACGGCGGCGAAGGAGGCTAGACGAATGCCACGGGATCGCCGACCCGCAGCACGCCGCCCTCGAGGACGTCGCAGTCGAGCGCCATGCGCCCGCCGAACTCACTGACGATGCGCTTCAGGACCGAGAGGTCCTGTACCTGCGTGTCGGGGTCATACGTCGTCATCACGCACCGGCCGCGGACCTTCTCGACGGCGATGAGCGCGTCGGCGATCCTGAGCCGGCGGCCGGGCCACCCGCGCTCGGCCAGGCCCTCGACGCCCTCGACGACGATGTTGGGCCGCAGCCGGCGCCCGTCCACGCCGAGCGCTGCGATCGCGCCGTCGGTCGCGACGAGCAGCGGGAGCACGTCGAACCGCTCGCGTCCGTCGTAGCGCGCGAGTCGCGCGTCGGGGCCGGCCGCCTCTCGTACGGCGGCGGCCGACTCTTCCGCGGCCCAAGGCCGGCCGTCGAGCCGCGGCTCGCCGTCCGGGCCGAGCGTCGCGTGGAGCGCGAGCAGCCTCGGATGGGTGCGCGCGGTGATCACCCGGCCGCGCTCGTCACGCACGTGGACGACCCGATCGCCGACGATCCCGTTGACCGTGAGCTCCGCGCTCTCGAGACGCTCGCCGGCGAGCGACTTCACAGGATAGCGCCAGAGCTCGGCGACGCGCATCATCGTCTCCCGGACGTTGAGACGAGGCGCCGCCGCGCGGGGATTCAGTGGATCGGGAGGGCCCTGCGGCCTACGGCAGCTGATCCGCGACGGCGACTTCCAGGGTGCTCATGGTCAGTACTCGGGCGGCGCGTAGACGGTGACGAAGAAGAGCGGCGTCGGGCCGGGATTGCGGACGTGGTGGCGCGTGCCCGCGGGGATCATGACGAGGGCTCCAGGGCCCGCCTTGTGCTCGTCGTCGCCGAGCGTCACGATCGCCTCGCCCTCGACGACGTAGACGATCTGATCGGCGTCGTGGACCTCGGGCGGCCCGGCGTCCGCCGCGGGCGCCACGGTCATCACGGCCGTCTGGCTCCGCTGCGTCTCCTGGAGGACGCGGAAGAACTCCCCGCGGTGGGCGAACACGTTCACGACGGACACGGCGTCGCGGCTACCGCCCCGTGGCGGCATCGCGTATCGCTCTGACCGCCGCTGCCGGATCGGCGGCGCCGAAGATCGCCGAGCCGGCGACGAGCGTGGAGGCGCCGTCGTCCGCGAGCGACTTCGCGAGGTCGGTCTTGACGCCGCCGTCCACGGAGACGTCCACGCTTCGGTCGCCGAGGCGCGCGCGGATTTCCCGGATCTTGCGGTGAGTGGTCGGGATGAACGCCTGGCCACCGAACCCGGGGTTGACCGACATCACGAGGACGAGGTCGAGGTCGTCGAGGACGTACTCGAGCACGGCCGGCGACGTCGAGGGGTTCAGCGCCACGCCGGCCCTGGCACCGAGCTCGCGGATCTGGGCGAGCGTGCGCTGGAGATGCGGGCACGCCTCCGCGTGGATCGTGATCATGTCGGCGCCCGCGGCGACGAACTCGGAGATGTAGCGTTCGGGCTCGACGATCATCAGGTGCACGTCGAGGGGCAGCCGGGTGCGCTTACGGATCGCGGCGACGACGACCGGACCGATGGTGATGTTGGGCACGAACCGCCCGTCCATGACGTCCACGTGGAGCTGGTCGGCGCCGCCCGCCTCGACCCGCGCGATGTCGTGGCCGAGGGCGGCGAAGTCCGCCGAGAGGATCGAGGGCGCGATCTTGATCACGGTGCTGTTATACCCCGATCCGGAGACCGGCGGAAGCGGACGGCCGTGAACCCGTCGGTGCCGTGGCGGTGGGGCAGGCAGCGCAGCGTGCCGTCCGGATCGATCGGGAGCGGAAACTCGCCTGGCGGGTCGACGCGGATCTCGGGATGGGCGGCGAGGAACGCTTGCACGACCGCCTCGTTCTCCTCGGGCTCGAGCGAGCACGTCGCGTAGACGAGGCGGCCGCCCGGCTTCACCATCGTCGCCGCGGCGTCGAGGATCCGTCCCTGACGCTCCGCGTTCGTGGCGAGGTCGGCCGGCTGCCGTCGCCACTTCACGTCGGGGTTGCGCCTGAGGACGCCGAGGTTCGAGCACGGCGCGTCCACGAGCACGCCGTCGCAGGCGGCGCGGAAGGGGGAAGCGAGAGCCTCGACCGTGCCCTCGACGGGCTCGACGATGGTGATCCCGAGCCGCCCCGCCGCCTCGCGCACACGCTCGAGCCGCCCCGGCTGCGGGTCGAAGGCGAGCACGCGGCCGCGGTTCTGCATGAGCTCGGCGAGGTGAGTGGTCTTGGTTCCTGGCGCGGCACAGACATCGGCGATCGTCTCTCCGGGGCGCGGCTCGAGCAGCCGCGCGACGAGCATCGACGCCTCGTCCTGGACGACGAAGCTCCCGTCGGCGAAGGCTCCCCAGTTCCCCGGGGCCCCGCCAGGCCCGACCACCAGCCCCTCGGGCGCCCACTCGGTGGGCCGCCAGGCGAGGCCCTCTTCCGCGGTCAGGCGCGCGGCGAGCGCGTCGCGCGAGGTGCGCAACGTGTTCGCGCGGAGCGTGAGCGGCGGGCGCTCGTTCATGGCGCCCATCAGGGCTTCGGCGTCCGGCCGGCCGAATCGCAGCGCCCAACGCTCGGCGATCCAGGTCGGGAACGAACGGCGCGTCGCGAGCGCCTCGAGGGGATCACGGGGCGGCGCAGGCTCGCGCTCGCGGACCCCCCGCCGCGCAAACGAGCGGAGCACGGCGTTGACGAACGCCGTCACGCCGGGCGTGCGGGGCGCGAGCGCGACCGCGTCGTTCACGGCGGCGAACGACGGGACGCGCTCGAGGAACGCGATCTGATAGGCCGCCATCCGGAGCAGCACACGCACGCGGGCGTCCAGCGACTCGAGCCGGCGTCTCGAGTGCGGCGCGAGGATCCAGTCGAGGTAGCGCTGCCAGCGGAGCGTGCCGTAGACGAGCTCCGTCGTGAGCGCGACGTCGCGCTGCGAGAGCCGATGCGAACCGAGCGCGTGGTCGAGAAGCACGTCTGGATACGCGGCGTCGGCCTCGACACGCTCCAACACGTGCGCCGCGACTTCGCGCGCGGGAGATGGCCGCGTCGGCGAGGGGCGGGAGGGGGTCCTCCGCGTCACGGCGTCGTGAAGAGCGCGCCGGGAGCGAGGCGCGCGCCGCGCAGATAGTCGCCCCACGACATCGGACGGCGGTTCTCGGGCTGGACTTCGACTGGCAGGAGCGCGCGCTCGCCGGTGGCGATGACGGCGCCGGCCTCACCTGCGACGAGCGTGCCCGGCGGCGCACTAGACGGGGTGTCCACGGCCGTCGCGCGCCAGATCGCGAGTCGGCCCGACGGTGCCTTGGCGACGGCGCCGGGCCAGGGATTGCACCCCCGGACCAGATTCACGAGCTCACGCGCAGGCCGCGCGAACTCGAGATAGCCGTCGGTCTTCTTGAGCCGCGGCGCGAGCGTCGCCTCTTCGTGGCGCTGGGGCGTGGGCGTGAGTCTGTCGAGGCGCGCCAGCGTGTCCACGAGGAGCTCGGCGCCGAGCGTCGCGAGACGCGCCGCCAGCTCGCCCGCGGTCTCGTCGGCGCCGATCGGCGTCGGCGCCGCCATTAAAATGGGTCCCGTGTCCATACCCTCGTCCATCTGGAACGTCGCCACGCCCGTGACCGTCTCCCCGCGAATGATCGCCCACTGGATCGGCGCGGCGCCGCGATAGCGTGGCAGAAGACGACGGCCACATCGGCGCGGAACTCGGCCAGACGCGCGGGCCATTCCGGGTCGCGCAGCCGCGCGGGCTGCACGACGGGAAGCCCGGCGGCGAGGGCCTTGAGCTTGACCGGCGGCGGCGTCAGGCGCCGACCGCGGTGGGCAGGGCGGTCGGGCTGGGTGACGACCGCGACGACGTCGTGGTGACGGAGGAGCGCCTCGAGTGTCGGCAGCGCGAACTCGGGCGTGCCGTAGAAAAGGACTCTAAAGCGCGAAGGCGTGGTGGGCGGCGTCCTCGCGGAGACCTTCCTTCTTGATCTTCCGCTTGATGCGATCGCGGGTCACCGGGTCGAGGCGGTCGATGAAGAGGATCCCGTCGAGGTGGTCCAGCTCGTGCTGGAGCACGCGCGCGCGCAACCCTCGCGCGTCGATGGCCACCGGCCGGCCGTCGCCGTCCCGGGCCTCGATCTTCACCCACTCCGAGCGCGTGACCGGCGCGA
>WNGH01000862.1_pt1 | contig 27199 bp, 24 predicted proteins | sample 5400631 | NCBI WGS metagenome assembly WNGH01 (sample SAMN13153373, study PRJNA577476) | soil metagenome | isolation source: 115 cm soil or saprolite under Garry oak tree replicate 1 | place: USA:California | collected 2016-06-15
CCGAACGGGAACAGCGGCGCGACGTTGTGCTGGTCGTACCAGCGGTAGCCCTGGTCGATGCCGTTGACCTGCATCGCGGTCAGCGTGCGGAAGCTGGTCGTAGCTCCAGGCAGGAACGGGCTGGGGCCGACGACTCCTGGATAGATCGGGCAGTTGCCGGTGGCCGACGTGTCGGTGCAGTTCGGGTCGTATGTGGGGAAGTGGGTCGCGTCCGCAGGGAATGTGATCGGTAGCTTGCCGCCAGGATCGACCTTGCCGACAAGGACGTTCGCGGTAGCGGGTCCACCCATCTGGCCGGGGTACCACATCTCCAAGATCGCGTTGACGCTGCTGGCCCACGGCATCAGTACCGCGTCGCCGGTGTTCAGCACGACGACCGTGTTGTGGTTCGCGGCGGCGACGGCCTGGATCAGAGCGTCCTGGTAGCCCGGCAGTTGCAGCCCGAGCGCCTGGTTGCTGGTTCCGCGGTCGCGGCCTTCGGTGCCTTCGTCGTAGGCGAAGATGACTGCCTTGGGCGCGGTGCGCGCGGCGGCAACCGCGGCGTTGATCGACTGCGTCTGGTTGTCCGGTGGTACCCAGCGCAGTTGCACGTTGGTCGGCGCGGTGCCCGCGTAGACGCGCAGGTCGAGGTGGATCTGCTGGCCCGGGGTGAGCGTGATGGACGACGTGGCCTGCTGGAGTGTCTCGTTGGCCGGGTCGTGCGAGCGGGCCGTCTCGGTCAGGCCGGCATAGGACGCGGTCGGCGCGACCGGGTACGCCCCGATGTTGACCAGGCGGCCGGGATTGGTTGCGAGCGAGTCGACGAACAGCTGCGTGCCGGCCTGGTTGGCGACGAATGCCTTGAGCTGCCAGGACGTCCCGCCGGGGTTGGCCGGCGCGGTGAGCTTGCCGGACCAGCGCCACGCGGTGCCGGCGGGCAGCGTGTTCTGACCGGTGTAGTCGACCGTCGAATCGACGCGGTCAGGCGCCGCGTCCGGCGCGGTGTCGAGTACGGGCTGCGCACCGGTCGGGACCGGGTCGGTGGTGATCTGCTGGCGCAGCAGGCCGGGCTGGCCGGCGAACGCTGCGTCGGCCGGGGTCAGCGTCCAGTTCGGGTAGCTCTCCGCCGGGTTCGGAGCCGACATCACGGTGGCCGGAACGACCTTTCCGTCGAGGTCGTAGCCCGGCACATAGCGGAGATTGCCACCGGTCGAGGCGGCCAGCGCGTCGAATGGACCTTGCACCGGGTCGTACGGCGTCACATGGGCGCTGCCGCCACCGCCGACGTACGGCGCGATCGCAGTCGGCCCCATCACGACGGCGCCGTCGCCTGACAGGTCGCTGCTCGTAAGCGGCAGCGCGCCGCCGTTCTTCAACAGAGTGGCGCTGCGTTCGGCGATCGCCTGAGCGATGGCGAAAGCGATCGGCCGCAGGCTGTCCAGGTCCGGACGCGGCGGGATGTACGGCGCGTTCGTGGCCGGGTCGTAGTGAGTGCCGTACTGGGTGCCTTCGAGCAGTCCGGCGTTGTTCTCCTCAGTCAGGATCGCCAGCACCGAGTTGTCGACGGCGGCCTTCCACTCCGCGGCGGTGTGTGCGGGCTCGGCGGGGAAGTCGGCGGTCGCCGCCACATCGGCGGTGCCAGTCGCGAGTGCGGTAAGCAGTTGCTGCCCATAGGTGCTCATGCCATTGGCGTTGCCCGGCTGCTCGATGTCGTTGCCGTGCAGCAGATCGGAGACGCGGTGCACCGCTCCCCAGTCCGACGTGACGAAGCCCTTGAAGCCGAGCTGTCCGCGCAGCACGCCATTGAGCGTGGCGTCATTGCCGCACGAGTAGACCGTGTTGATGCGGTTGTAGGAGCACATCACTGCGCCGGCGCCGGCATCTATTGCGGACTGGAAAGCCTGTAGCTCGGTCTCGTGCAGCGTCTGGTCGTTGATGGTGACGCTGGTCGAGGTGCGTCCGTTCTCGAAGTCGTTCTCGGCGTAGTGCTTGATCTCGGCGATCATTCCCTTGCCTTGAACTGCCTGCACTTCCGGGACGACGAGCTGGCTGGCCAGGTATGGATCCTCGCCCAGTGTCTCGAAGTTGCGCCCGCCGGTGACGAAGCTGACCGCGTTGATCATCGGTGCGAGCCACACGTCCTCACCGGTCGCCCGCCCGGCGTCGCCGACCGTGGCGCCGTATTGCCCTGCCGCGCTCGGATCCCAGGTCGCCGCCAGCCCGACCGGCGCCGGCATCGCGGTCTCGACGTGCCGCAGCCGGATTCCCGCCGGCCCGTCGGTGAACCGCAACGGCGGGATGCCCAGCCGTGGCACGCCCGCGATGCCGCCGGCCTCCCCGTTCACGCTCGGCACCGGCGAGGTAGCCGCGGGTGGATCGCCGTAGCCGTGCAACATGCCGACCTCTTCGTCCGGCGTCATCAGGGCGACCAGGCTCGCCAGCTGCGCGCTGGTCAGCGTCCCCGACCCCCACGCCCCGGACGGAGCCTGGGCCTGCCCGCCCGGAGCGGCGCCGCCGACGAAGCCGGCTACGACGACGACCGCCAGTGCTGGCAGTGCAAGAACGCGACGCAGAGACATGACGCCTCCTACGGGGTGACGAGGCCGAGCTGATGGACGATTGTTACGTTTCAATCACATGGGCGTTCAGGGACGTTACTCGTCGATACCGCCAGGCAATAGGCGTTGCGCAGAAGTTGGCCGAACTTGGTCAGCGACGCTCACTGCGAAGAGGTGCATGGCGGGTGTGCCGGCCGTTGCTCCGGCGCTGATGTCCGGTAGGACCAGGTCGGCGACGACCTGGTCGCCGGGTCGAGCGTGCGAGCTACAGTACCCCTGCTGTTGGGTGCCCCCGGCAGGACTCGAACCTGCGCACCCACCTCCGGAGGACGGTTGAGCGAGGCCTCATGGCCACCGTCGCCCGCATTGCCAGCAATCAGCGGCCCATTGACCCCAGAGTTCCCTCGGGTCGCCACGATTTCATTCCACGAACCATTCCACGGGGGAGACCCCGCGAGGCAGCTCGCCCCACCTCGCCGGCGATAACCGGCGCCGACGCTGGTCACGCTAGCGCCGATGAACTCGGCCGTATGAGCCGGGCGCTGATCGAGCCGCCGCAGCTACCGCCGGCCCCGGAGGAGCAGGTGCGGTCGCACGCTGCCGCGCTGGTCGAGCTGGCCACCGAACACGGCATCAGCGAGCTCGCGTTCGCCGGACCGGGTCGGTTGTGCGGCCACGTCGCTGCGGACAGCGATCCCTTCGCCCCATTCGGCTTCCAGCTTGCTGCGAGTGAGCTGCTGGGCGCGGAGGTCGCGTTGTTCTCCGACGAGGCGCTACACAACGGGCACGTCAGCCCTGACCTGCTCGCCACGTCGCCCGTGTGAGCGGCGCAGACCTCAGGCCGGATCGGCAGGCGCTGCTTGAGTTGGACGCTCTGCTCGGGGAGATCGTCGCTGTGCGCGACGAGGGCGACGGCGACCGCTTCGACCGTGACCGTCGATATCGATGGCTTCTGCACCGGCTATGGATCGCCATCGGCAACGAGGCACTCGCTTACACCGCTGCGATCGGTCGACCGTTCGGGGTGCTCAGCCCTGGGCGAACCGCTATGAGCTGCGCAACCATCTCGCGCACCACCGCCTCCCCGACGTCGACGACGGACGAGTCGGGCGAATCACCTGGCTGAGCACCGACCAGCTGCGAACACAAGTGCAGCATCCACGGCCATTCCTTTGCGAGTTCGCCGCACCCGCATGTCGTGCGCGTGTGCGACCACGAGGTTCGATGTCGAAAGTTCAGACGAGGCGGTGCTCGTAGGCGTAGACGACGACCTGGACGCGATCACGCAGCCCGAGCTTCATCAGGATGCGGGCTACGTGGGTCTTGACGGTGGGCTCGCTGACGAACGCCGCTGCGGCGATCTCGGCGTTGGACAGGCCGCGGGCGATCAGGCGCATGATGTCGGCCTCGCGGGGCGTGAGCTGTTGCAGCTCGGGCGGTGGAGTGCGCGTTCCGTCGGGCGGGCGCTGCACGAAGGCCTCGATGAGCCGGCGGGTGATTAACGGGGAGAGCAGGGATTCTCCTTGTGCGACGGTGTGGATCGCCGCGACGAGTTGTTCCGGCGGCATGTCCTTCAGGATGAACCCGCTGGCCCCTGCTCGGAGCGCCTCGTACACGTAATCGTCGAGGTCGAAGGTCGTCAGGATGATCACGTGTGGGTCCTGGTCGTCGCCGACGAGCAGGCGACGGGTGGCTTCCAGCCCGTCCATGCCCGGCATCCGCACGTCCATCAGGACGACGTCTGGGTGCGTGTCGTTCGCGACGAGCACCGCCTGCTGGCCGTCGGCCGCCTCCCCGACTACCTCGAGATCGGTTTCAACCTCGAGGATCATGCGCAGGCCCTTGCGCGCCAGGGCCTGGTCGTCGGCGATCAGGACGCGGACGGGTGCGCTCATGTTTCGGTCCTGACTGGGAGGTAGGCGCGGACCACGTAGCTGCCGTCGGTGCCCGGGCCGTTCTCCAGGTGTCCGCCGTAGAGGCTCAGCCGTTCCCGCATGCCGGCATGACCGAACCCGGTACGCGGGTCGTGCGGCCGGCTGTGGCCGTCGTTGCCTACCTCGATGCACAGCTCGTCGACCGCCCAGCGGATCCGGACCCACGCCCGCGCCGGCTCGGCGTGTTTGCGGGCGTTCGTCAAGGCCTCCTGGACGACTCGGAAGGCGGTGAGGTCGATCCCGGGTGGGAGATCGTGCGGTTCGCCTTCGAACGCCACGTCCACGGGCAGGCCCGTCTCGCGCACCGTGGCGATCAGCGCATCCAGTGACCGCATGCCCGGTTGTGGCGAGTATGCAGCCGCTGAGTCTTCCGCCTTGAGCAGGCCGACGAGCCGGCGCATCTCCGACATTGCGTCGCGGCCGGTCTGTTCGACCGACAGCAGCGTCTCGCGCTCGCGAACCTGGTCGGGTAGCAGCAAGCGACGCACGGCACCTGTCTGCATGGTCATGACCGACACCGAGTGCGCAATGATGTCGTGCAGCTCTCGCGCGATGCGGTGCCGTTCCCCAGTCACTGCCCGGCGTGCGGCCTCTTCCTGTTCGCGCTCGAACCGGGTCGCGCGCTGCTCGGCCGAGCGCGCTTGACTGACCGGCCGGCGGGCGAGCAATCCGACACACCAGGCGATGCACATGAACGCACCGACTTCCAACCAGCTCGCGGCGCTGCGCTCGGGATTGCGCCACTCGGCCAGGCTCGCGACGGCCCAGACCACGCCGAGGCCGAGCAGTCCGACACGTCCGCCGGTGAGGTAGCCGCTGAGGCCGCACACGAACATGACCAGCAGGTAGATGAGGGACGAGTTCAGTAGCCATGCGGGTGCGGGGATCGCCGCCAGTCCGACGGCCGCGAGCGCGGACAGCGGCCCGACCACGCCGAGGCGACGCCGGAACGCGACCAGCGTGACCGCTGCGCCCAGCGCGATGACTACGACGACTTCCGGCGCCCGGTCGTAGCGACGCCCGCCAACAGTGACCATCGGGCTGACCAGATCCTCGATCAGCGCGCCGAGGGCGAAGGCAGCGGCCAGCGCTGTCGGCGCATAGCGCTCGATTCGCTTGCCCAGACCGGCCCCCATATCGGCGACGCTACGCGCCGGCCGAAGCGGCCGCGTCATTCCTGAGGACGAGAGGAAACACCGCCGCTGGGACGACTCGGAAGGGTCCGGCGGACCGACGATTCCGGCCGCCCGGATACCTAGCGTTCGAGCGAGGCGTTCACCGGGACGCCGAGAATAAGGAGTTCCGCCATGCCCGTTCAGCAGCCGACCGTCCTCGCCGGCCCGCCGCCGCTCACCGCCGGCCGACCAACCGTCCACATCCCGCAGTACCGACGGCGATCCATCCTCGCCGTGTGGGCCGCAGCAACAGCACCCATGGCCGCGCTGGCATGGATCGTCGCCCCGCAGTTGGCGTTGACATTCCACGGGCCGGCACCCCTAGGTCGAGCCCTGATCCTGCTCCTGGGCGCAGGCCTGATCTGGCAGTTCGTGCTGGTCGCCGGGCTGGTATTCACCGAGCAGCGCACCCTGCGCTGGTCCGTACTACGGGAGGCACTGTGGCTGCGACAGCCACGAAGCCCCCGCAGCGGGCGAGTGGGCGGCCGGCTATGGCTGCTGCTGATCCCATTGACCGCCGGCCTCGCCGTCGAAGAGCTCATCCCGCAGATCAACCACCCGATGACCCGCGACTTCGGCGCCGTCATGGGGACGCATTCCTTCCACACGTTCCTCCACGGCAACTGGACCTGGTTCGCGATCATCATCCTGGAAATGATCTTCAACACCGTACTTGGCGAGGAACTGCTATTCCGCGGGTTCCTCCTCCCGCGGATGAACCGCGCCTTCGGGCAACGGGACTGGCTCGCCAACGGCGTGCTGTTCGCGCTCTACCACCTGCACGTGCCGTGGGCCATCCCGGGCGCACTCGTCGACACCTTCCTGCTCGCCTACCCCAGCAAGCGATACCGCAGCGCATGGATCGGCATCTGCGTCCACAGCGCACAGACCGTCGTCCTCGGCCTCGGCGTCCTCGGCCTAGTCCTCTAATCAAGACCCGCCGACGCCGGCGTGCTCACAGACTTTGCCCGTCCCCGGCGTCCAGCAGATCGTGCTTCAACACTCAGTCCGATCGCTCGCCGCATCTATCGTTTCGCGCGTGCAGGTACGTCGATGACAACGCCTCGCTCCCTCCAATGAAGGGTTGGTTTGCGCATGACCGGTATTGATCTGCCGTCGTTCGAACTGGCCTATCCCGGCCCGCTGCGGGATCAGCTCGTCGCCGCCGTGCTCAGCGGTGCCAAGACATCCACGTCCAGTTTGCTGGCCGAGTTCTCAGCGGAGGACGACCCGTTGCCAGTCGCCGGTCAGTGATACGTCCTAGTCGACTCCGACACTCGTGCCGTCGGCGTGGTCGAGGTAACGGAGGTCCGCACGCTGCCACTGAACGAGCTCGACCTCGACTTCGCGCGCGAGGAGGGCGAGGGCTACGAGTCGGTTGCAGCATGGCGTCGCGCCCACGAACGCTTCTGGAAGACCAACGCACCGGGCATCACCCGTGACGACTCCACGGTCGTCGTCGCCGAGCGGTTCCGCCTCATCGAGCGTCTGTGACCGGCACCGCGAGCGCCTCGACCAGCTCGTACAACTGACCGTCCGGTGCGCGGAAATGGATGTAGCGCTGCCGAGCGCTGGAGGAGATCTCGTCGTCGGTGGCGATTCCCGCGGCCCGCAACTCCGTCGTAGCCCGCTCGACGTCGTCCACCAGGAAACCCACGGTCCGCCCGCCGCCGGCTGCCTCGTCCTGCGACGTGACCGCGAATGACGACCCGTCTGGCAGGGCGAACACGTCGGCGTCCATGCCGTCAATGCGCGCCGGCACCAAGCCCAGCACGTCTCGCACGAACACCACCATGGCGGTCCGTGCTGCAGTCCTGGTCCCCACGAACGTGATGCCCTGCAAGTGCATCCGCCGTCCTCCGCACTCGGATCGCGTCCGCGAAGCTTACCTACTGCCGCGGCCGACGAGCCGCAAAGACCAACTAGATGAGCAGAGGGCGAGCCGATACGCGAGGCTTCCGCAAAGCCTGGGTCGACGCGCCCTGACACAAGTCTGCCCAGGTCCCGACTCGAGTCAGAACGAAAGGCCGGATGGGCTTGTGCGCGAACGGTCACTCGACCCGCTACAAGGGTTTTGACTGGCGGTGAATATCCGCATGTTTTGTAGCCTTGTACGGAGCGGGCCCTCACGGTGAACGGCCAGGAAGATCAGATGGCCTGTTTCACAGGGATCCCGATACGAGGCAGGTGGTCCACGGACCTGGCCTGGGTCGTGTTCGGCCGGCGAAGGGGCGCGGACAGCCGATCGGCACCGCACGGCGGTCAGCTGATCGCTGCGCAGGCGTGGAGCAGGTGCCGCAGCGCCGGTGAGGGTGGGCCGTGCGGTACGGCGAGGTAGGTGTGCGCGGTCAGTCCGGCGAGCGGGCGGAACGCGATCCGGCGGAGGGGCAACTGGTCGATGGCAGATGCGTAGAGGACCGTCCAGGACGCTGGTCCGGTGCCGATCTCGGCGAGGGTGTCCTGGGCGTTGGTGAACGCTGGGCCGGCCGGTGGGTCGAAGCCGGCATCGGCGCAGGCGCGCGTGATCAGGTCGTGGAATGGGGCGTTGTCTTCTCGTGGGGCGAGGCGCAATGGCAGGTCGCGCAGTTGCGGCAGGTGGACGACCGGTTCGGCGGCCAGGGGGTGTGTCGCGGGCAGCGCGACGGCGAGCGGCTCGTCCCAGGTCGGCAGCAGCTCGACCCCGGCCACGGCAGTTGCGTTGCGGACGAACGCCGCGTCCAACCCGCCGGAGCGAACCCGTGCGACCCGTTCGGCGGCAGGGGCGGCGATCAGCCGGACCTGCAGCGCCGGAGCGTCTCGCGCCAGCTCGGACAGGACCTCATCGAGCCGCTCGCCGAGGCCCTCGCTGGTGCCCAGACGCAGGATGCCGGCGGTGCCGGCGGCGATCTCGGCGGCGACCTGCCGGGTCTTGTCGGTGGCCGACAGGACGCTGCGCGCCTCGGGCAGCAGTCGTTCTCCGGCCGTGGTCAGCCGCACGCGCCGGGACGTGCGGTCGAACAACTGCACGCCGAGCTCGCGTTCGAGTCGGCGGATCTGCTGGCTGACCGCGGGCTGCACGATGTGCAACCGCTGCGCCGCGCGGGCGAAGCTCAGCTCCTCGGCCACCGCGGCGAAGTAGACCAGCTGCCGGATCTCCACGCCATCCCTACCCATCACGACTCGCGATCGCTGCGCGGTACAACCGCTCCTTGGTCGCCCGCTGTTCCGCTGCTGGGCTGGAAGGCATGAAAGCCATCCTGAACACACCCAATGGAGCCGGCATCGCCGATGTCGACGACCCCCGTCCGGCGGGCGACGAGGCGCTCGTCGCGGTGCGGGCGTTCTCGATCAACAGAGGCGAACTCGCCCTGCTCGCCGCCCGCACCGACCAGTGGCGGCCGGGCCAGGACATCGCCGGGGTCGTCGTCGAGCAGGCAGCCGACGGCTCGGGTCCGCCGCCGGGCACCCGCGTCGTGGCGCTGGTCGAGCAGGCCGGCTGGGCCGAACTGGCTGCCGTGCCCACCGCGCGGATGTCCGCGCTGCCAGACCGGGTGCGCATCGAGCAGGCCGCCGCGCTGCCGCTGGCCGGCCTGACCGCACTGCGCACCCTGCGCCTCGGCGGCGACATGCTCGGCCGCAGGGTGCTGGTGACCGGCGCCAGCGGCGGACTCGGCGGAATGCAGGTGCAACTCGCCGTTGCCGCCGGCGCCCAGGTCACCGCAGTCGCGCGGGCCCAACACGAGAAGGAGCTACTCCGCCGCGGCGCGACGTCCGTCGTCGCCGACCCCTCCGGCGCCGACGGCCTCTACGAGCTGGTCGCGGACTGGGTCGGCGGCACCTCCCTAACCGCCGCACTGGGCAAGGTCGCGCCCCGCGGCACCGTCGTCGTCGGCTCCGGCAACCCGGACAAGACCCCGATCAACATTCACGACTTCTTCGGCCACGAGGGAGCGCGGCTGGTCAGCTACCTGTCCTACGCGCATCCGGAGCCACCCGGCCCCGACCTCGCGATCCTGGCCAGCCTCGTCGCCGCCGGACGGCTCGACCCGGTCCTCGCACTCGTCGAGAACTGGACCCGGCTGCCCGACGCCATCACCGCCCTTGCCGAGCGGCGCATCACAGGCAAAGCCGTGCTCACTGTCGGTTAGGCTGGCCAGCGCCAGACCGGCGTCGCGGACACCAACGATCTGCGCGAGCGCGAGATACTCAAGCGCGCCGCCCGCACCGATGGCCGGCGCCCTCCGCGAATGCGGCGTGAGGCCCCGACCGCGAGCCTCGCCGCCGAACTCGGGACTTGAGGTACTCAGCGATCCTTCTTGGGCGACCAGGCTCGAACGCAAAGCCCGCGAACGCAAAGGTCTGGAGATGGACCTGCGGGCCACGGCCGGTCGGAACATCCGCGTCCTCCCCGCCGCTCATCGAGGTTCTCATCCTGGTCGGCTGAGGGCAACGGCATCCGCCCAGCTTGAAGCCATCGAAGCAGACGACGGGCGTTGGGTGCAGACTCGTACACAGCGCTCGCGAAATTGGGGTGGTTGGGATGTCAACGGAGCGTGATCATTCACCTGAGTTTCTTCCGCTGCTGTCTCGCGGAAAACACCGCAGGCCAAGGCAGGGCGCATGCGTCATGGAGTACGCGTCCTACCTGGCCGGCGAGAAGTGGAGCGACCATCCGGCCTGCACGCACCCACTGCTCGCCGAGCTCGCCCGGCAGGTCAACGACTTCATCTCCGACGAGGCTCGACAGGCACTGGTCGAGCTCGTTCCCGACGTGATCGGCCTAACCGGCTCTGATCTGCGCGTCGACCTCCGGATCGCACTGCGGGCTGCACGGACCGCGTTGCCGGTCGTAGCCGAAGGACGACAGCAGATGATGGCTACCGCCGTCCTGACCTGCGAGCGGTTGCTGGCCGACCTGGACGGCCGTCCCGGTGCGCCGCTGAGCCACGAGAGCAGTGACGCACTCGCCCTTGCTCCTGGTGCGGCCACGTGGGCGCAGCGGTATATCCGCAATGTCTCGATCTCCCACCGGGCATTCCGTCGACAGGCGGCACCGACCATCGTCCGCTATGCCGTGCAAGGGATCGCGCACGCCTGCATACCCGACCCTGAGTCGCTGCTGCACGACCTGCTGGTCGGGGCAATCGAAGACTGCCAGACTTGTCGCAATGGTCAGGTGGCCACGACCGGGTCGCCGAGTGCGGCCAAGGCTGCGGCGACGTTGTCGGGGCAGATCACCGCGTAGAAGTCCTCGTCAAAGATTCACACCGGAGGGAAGACCTCCAGATTGCGCGATCTTCGATGAGCCGAATCTCGTGTCGCCGGCAGGGCTGGTGCCGGTGGCGGCGGTGGCCCGCGAGGCGGGGTTGCGCGCATTGGTCGACAAGCATCTGTCGGTGCCCCACCGATAAGGGCGCGAACGCCGGGTGGAGATCACCTCGCTGGTCGCGGGGATGGTGGCAGGGGCGGACAGCATCGATGACATGGCGCTGCTGCATCACGGCGGGAAGGGCAAGGTGTTCGACGCGTGCTAGTCGCCGTCGTACTCGGGTGTGCCGGTGGGACCGTGACTTGCCGCGAGACCTGCCCTTGGCTCGCCGGATTCGCTTGCCCTCGTGCGCGAGGTCGTATTCGAGGTCTGGGCCGGGTCGGCCGCTCGGGCGCCCATCCGGCTGCTGATCGCTCACGGCTCATCCCCTGGGATCGAGACGTCAAGTATGAGCTCGTCCGTGCCGAGTCGGCTGACCCCGCAAGAACGTCTGTCCACTGTGGACATTCAACCTAGATGATCTTGTGATCGTTGCGCGGTCGTGATCGTCTCTGGTCGACGACATGAGCGATACTGGCTAGCGTCGTTCCCCGCTAGAATTCGTGGTGATCGGCGTTGGCCCCTTCAGCTGGTCCGCTCGCTCTGGTGCGCGGTCTGAGCCGGACGACGTGGCTGGCCCGGCTCGACGGTTCGCCGGTGGTCGCGCGCGCCGTGGCCGCGCCGCCCGAGCACATCGTGGACTCGCCGCTACTCGTGCCGGTGCTCGGCACCGCCGAACTCGACGGGACGACCTGGCTGTTGTCCGAGCACATGGACGGGGCATCGGTGCAGCGGCTGCTCGACTTGGTCACGCTCACCCGGGCGCAGGCCGCCTGGCTCGCGGCCCGGGCCCTGGCCGGGCTCGCCGTACTGCACGACGCAGGGTTCGCGCACGGGCGGCTGCACGCCAGCAACGTGCTGGTCGGTCGGGACGGGGCGGTCTGTCTCGCCGACTGGGCGCTCGGACCGCCCGCATCGGAGCACTCGCGACGTGCCGACCTCGCCGCGGCGCGGACGTTCGTCGCCGCGCTGCTACGCAATGCCGACCGTCCCGCCGCCCGGCACGGCGGCCTGCTGGCGGATCTGGAACGGCTCGCCGCCGAACCGATCGCCGATCCTGCCGCGGCGGCCCACGAGCTGGACGCCGCTGTCGGCGACCCCGCGACCGTGACGTCCGAGCTGGGCATTCTGGTCGCCGCGATGAGCCGAACGTCCACCCACGTCGTGACGCCGGCGCAATTACCGCCCCGCCTGGCGTACACCAGACGTCCGCCGCCCCGGCCTCTCTCACAGCGACGGTGGGCGGCCACGGCGGTCACCCTTCTCGTACTCGCTGCCGCCGTGGCGGTCGCCGTGGCGGTGTCACATCGTCGGCATGCAGCGGCCCCGTCGCTGTCGCCGTCCCACGCGTCGCGGAGACCGACACCGACCCACAGCCCCACCCTGCGCTCGACCGCACCGAGTCCGGTGGCCGCCGTCGCACCGCGCAGCGCCGGGTTCGTCGACGGCGTGGTGGTCACGCCGGTGACCAGCTGCCAGCCCGGGGCGGCCTGCTCGGTGACCGTGACCATCCGGATCGTCGCCCACTCCGACGTCAAGCACGTTCGTTGGACGTTCGTGCTGGTCGACCCGTGCACCGGCGCGCGCAAGGAGATCCCGGGCGGGTCGATGACGGCGCAGCCGAGCTGGCAGCACATCTACAGCACAACGACGGTGGCGCTCCCGCAGACGCGGTCGGTGACGGTCGTCGCGATGACCACCGCGCCGGTGCGCGCAGCGTCGGCGCCGCTGACCGTCCCGCCCGGCCGTGCTCAGTGTTGAGTGGGCGTCTCCGCGGTCGGGGTGCCGGGTCGAGCGGCCGCGTGCGCGCCGGGATGTCGTCGTGATCGGCGGGCTGGCCGTCCTTGTCGTGCTGGGCCTGGCGAACCTGCGAGCGCTCGACGCGTCGTCGCTGGCCGACCACCAGGCCGCCGTGGTCGCTGGCAGCATCGTGCTGTTGTGCGTGCTGCGCCGGTGCCGGACCACCAGCCTGCGCTGGCTCGGGTGGGGCTGTTACGCGGCGAGTATCGGGCTGCTGCTCGCGGTGGCCGTCGCGGGCGACCTCGGCTACGGCGCGCGCCGCTGGCTGACGTTCGGGTTGTTCACCCTGCAGCCGTCCGAGCTGGCCAAGGTGGGCCTGCTGCTCGTGCTCGCTCGGGTGCTCGGCACCGACCGCCCGTGGTATCGCCGCCTCGCCGCGGCGCTGGCCGTCGCCGCGGTGCCGATCGGGTTGGTCGTCGTCGAGCCGGACCTGTCGACGGCCGCCGTGTTGGCCGCGCTGACCGTGGTGATGCTCGTGCTCGGACGGATCCCGCTGCGCGCGATCGCGGCCCTCGCCGGGGTGGCGGTGCTGGCCGCGCCGCTTGCCGAGCACCTGCTGCGGCCTTACCAGCTTGAGCGGTTGCACGCGTACCTCGACGGCTCGTCGAGCGGTGCGGGCTGGACGATCCAGCAGGCGCACATCGCGCTGGCCTGGGGCGCGCAGGACGGGCTGGCGCACCAATCGCTGCACCTGCTGCTGGCCGACTACCTGCCTGAGCACGAGACCGACCTCGCTTTCGCCAGCCTGGTCGAGCAGTGGGGGATGCGCGCCGGCGTCCTCGCGGCGCTGGCCGCCGCGGCGGTGGTTTGGCGGATCGCGCTGGCCAGTCGGTGCGCGCGCACTCGCGACGCGGCGCTGTTCGCCGCGGGGCTGGCCGCGCTGGTTGGGATCGAGGTGGGGGTGTCGATCGCTGCGAACCTGGGCCTCGTCCCGACGGCAGGCGTGCCGTTCCCGCTGGTGAGCTACGGCGGAACTGCAGTGGCTGTCCACCTCGCCGCGGTCGGGATGGTGCTGGCGCTGCGCGCGGACGCGCAGCGCCGCGAGCTGTGGCTGGTGCCTCGGTGGCGGCGGTCGCATCCGCGGCTGGTGCGGTTCACCGCGCTGGCCGTCACGGGAGTGCTGGTCGCGATGGTGGCGTTCGTGTGGCAGCTTCAGCGCACGCGCGGCCCGGCTCTGCGCGCGGCGGGGTTGGAGCAGATGACCCGCTGCGTCCCGGTCCCGGCGGCGCGCGGCGCGATCAGCGACCGGCACAGCGTGCCGCTGGCTGTCAACACGCCGCAGGACGACATCTGGGCGGTGCGCGGCATGGCCACTCGCGCGACGCTAGACAGGCTGGCGCCGCTGGTCGCGCGGCCGGCCACGACGGTGCGGCGCCTCGTCTCCGCCTCCGGCGACGTTGTCGCCGTCGTCGCAACCCTGCCACCTGCTGCCGCGGCGCGAGTCAGGGCTGCGCACCTGCCGGGCGTGCTCGTCGTCCCGGCGCCGCGCCGTACCTACCGGTATGGTTCGTTGCTTGGCCCCGTCCTCGGCTGGACGGGTGTCGCCGCCCCGGCGGACATGAAGCGTTGGCCCGACCTGCGGCTCGGTGCCACCGTCGGACGGGCCGGCATCGAGGAGCAGTACGACACGGTCCTGCGCGGGGTGGACGGCCGCCAGTGCGTGTACGTCGACCCGGCCGGCACGCCGGTCGCGTTGGCTGGGTACACGCCGCCGCTGCCCGGCACGTCGCTGCGGCTGACGCTCGATCTCCGGCTACAGCGCCACGTGGACGCCGCTCTGGTGGCCGCGCTGCGGCAGGGCGGCGGCCAGGGCGCCGCGGTGGTGCTCGACCCGCGGAACGGAGAGGTGCTGGCGATGGCCAGCCGGCCGTCCTACGACGACAACGTCTTCGGCCCGCCGGTGGACGACGACGCGCTGGTTTCCTTGGGCGCGGCGGCGGGCAACCCGCAGCTGGAGCACGTGACCCAGGTTGCGGCGCCGCCCGGCTCAACGTTCAAGCTGGTCGTCGCTGCCGTGAACATGGCCCACCGCGTCGTATCGCCGGACCAGGTCGTCTCGACCGGTGCGGCGTGGACGCTCGCCAGGCACACATTCCACAACTGGGGCGCGCTGCCGGCGCAGAACCTCGAGCAGGCGATCGCCTGGTCCAACGACGTGTACTTCTACAAGCTCGCCTGGGCGCTCGGCGCTGACAAGATCGTGTCCACGGCCCGGCAGCTCGGCGTCGGGGCGCCGACAGGTATCGACCTACCCGGCGAGGCCAGCGGCTACCTGGGCACCCCCGCGGCGCTGGGCAGCCGGTGGTACCCCGGCTCGACGGTGCTGCTCGGCATCGGTCAGGGCTACCTCACTGCCACGCCGCTGCAGGACGCGCGGTGGACGGCGGGGGTCGCGACCGGGGCGCTGGTCACGCCGCACCTAGGGCTGTCGTTCGGGTCGGGCAGCCGGCTGAGCTGGCCAGCGCCGAGGCGGGTGCCGTACGACCTGGGTCCGGTGCGAGCCGGCATGCGGACGGCGGTTACCTCGGGCACCGCGACGCTCCTGGCGACGCTGCCCGTGGCCGCCGGCGGCAAGACCGGCACCGCGGAGGATCCGAGCGCCGGCGGCGAGGGCCTGGACTCGTGGCTGTCCGCGGTGGCGCCGATGGATGCGCCGCGGGTGGAGGTGACGGCTTTCATCCGCGGCCAGGGCAACGGGCACCCGTCCAGCGAGATCGTCCGTGACGCCCTCGCGTACTACTTCACCGACACGCGATGAGCGCTCGCACGAAGTGTCCGGCCCGCGCGCGCCCGAAGGGCGCTTGCGCCAATCGGGCCGGATAGGTCAGGCGACTTCGGCGAAGTCGTCGTCGAAGGCGTCGAGGATCTCGCGGTGCAGCAGGCACTGGGCGGCTCCCTCGGCGACGCAGGTGAGCGGCCGCTCGGCGAGCCGGACCGGGAAGCCGAACGCGTCCTCGAGCAGCTTGTCGAACCCGCGCAGCTGGGTGCCGCCGCCGAACGCCCACACGCCGTCGTCCAGGATGTCGTCCACCGCCTGCGGCGGCAGGTCCTCCAGGCAGCTGGCGAGCGTGGAGATGATCGTGTCGGCGGTGGGCCGGATGGCGTCGACCACCTCGCCGACGCTGAGCGTCACCAGCCGGGGCTGCCCGGTACTCGCGTCGATGCCCTGGGCGACCAGCGACGTGCTCGGCTCGGTGGCAACGCGGCACTTCACGGTCTCCGCGGTGAGCTCTCCGACGATCAGCTGGTGCTCGGCGCGCAGATGCTGGTACAACGCAAGCGTCATCTCGTCGCCTGCCACCTTGCACGAGCGGTGCGCCAGCACACCACCGAAGCAGAACGCGGTGACCTCGGCGGTGCCGCCCCCCACGTCGACCACCATGTGCGAACGGGGTTCCAGCGGGTTGACGCCGCAACCGACCACGCCGGCGATCGGCTCGGGCACCAGCCGAGCGCGACGGATACCGGCCTCGTCGGCCGCTTCGATGAGTGCGCGCCGCTCGAGCGCTGTCGCGCCGGCCGGGACGCCGATCACAGCCCGCGGCCGGACGCGCTGCCAAGGGTGCTCGGTGACCCGGCCGAGGATGCCGACGATGAACGCACGGGCCGCCTCCAGGTCGACGATCACGCCGTCGCGTAACGGCCGCAGCGTCGCCAGTCCAACCGGACAGCGGCCGATCAGGGCGCGGGCGTCGTGGCCGAGCAGCAGCGGCGCGATCCGCTTACCCCGGCTGCCGGCTCGCACCACCATGACCGACGGCTCGTCGAGCACGATGCCGCGCCGGACCTCGCACACGACGGTGTTTGCAGTGCCGAGGTCGATTCCGAAGCCGCCCATTTGCATCCCCTCCGGCAACGGGCTCAGTGTCTCAGGACGATGGCGCCGATTCCAGCCACGCTGTGCGCGCACCGGACGAGATCGCTGCGCCGAACTCAGGTTTGTGGAACGATCCGTCGGCATCTGGAGCTCGGCATCTATTGCAGTTCACCGTCGCTGACGCCTGCAGGGTGGGCACATCGTTGCCGTACGGGAAGCATCCGAAGCCTCGAGCGGCGTGAACGGATTCGGCACGGCTGGATATCTCGGGCCTGCACCACCACGTGGCGACCGCGTCGCGCCTAGCGGGTTTCCCATTGACGCGTGAACCGGCCCCTGTCGGGCCCGGGCGGCGCCTGCTTCGATGTCATGTACCCATTGGATGCGCGTACTTCTCCTCTAGCACGGTCGACGTGCGGCTGGGCTGGGTGAAGTCTGTATTTCGCGCGGCACCGGGCTGGGCCGGTGAGGGGGTGCCCGAATGCGTCGAGCGGGACGACGTGAGGGTGGCACGCTGCTGGGCGGTTCGGGCCTTGGGCGGTGGCCGCTTGCGTTGGTGACGCTCGGGTTGCTGTTCGTGGGCTGTACCGGCAAGCACCCTGTCAGCGGTCATGCCGATGCTGGCGGCACGACGACGCCTCAGGTGGTACAGAGCACGCGGACCGGTGCATCTGCTGGATCAGTTCCGGCGCCGATCGCCACCTCGCCCGGCCCGGACGGGATGCGGGCCGCGTGGGTGCAGCGGGAGAACGCCCGGCCGGGGACGGCGGACTGGCGGATCACCGCCCGGGCCTCCGGTGCGATTTCCGGGTTCGCTGACAAGGTGTACGCCGCCGTCGGGCAGTGGGTGTCGCTGTACGTGTCGACGCCGGCGCGATCTTTCCACGTCGAGGCCTACCGCATGGGTTACTACGGCGGCACCGATGCGCGGCTGGTGTGGCGCTCGCCGGAGCACGGCGGCCGGGTGCAGCGACTATGCCCGCGAACACCGACCACCAACATGGTGTCCTGCGGGCGTTGGAGGCCGTCGCTGTCGCTGTCGCTGAGCGAGGACTTCGTGCCGGGTGATTACCTGTTCAAGCTCGTCGGCAGTGGCGGCCAGCAGAGCTACATACCGCTGACGGTGTGGGACCCGGCCAGTCACGCCACGTACGTGGTCAAGAATGACGTGTTCACCTGGCAGGCATGGAACTCCTACGGAGGCTACGACTTCTACGCGGGCGGCGGAACGTGCCCACCCGGGGTCTACCCGCCGTGTTCGCGAGCTCGAGTGGTGTCCTTCGACCGGCCGTACGCCGCGGCGCGCGGCGCGAGTGACTTCCTCGGCTTGGAACTGCCGCTGGTGGCGTTCGTCGAGGAACACGGCCTGGACGTCTCCTACGCCACCGACCTGACCCTCGTGCAGCATCCGAGTTTTCTGTTGCGGCACAAGACGCTGCTCTCGCTCGGCCACGACGAGTGCTGGGACCTACGAGAACGACGAGCCGCCCTCGCGGCGGAGCGGCACGGGTTGAACATCGCCTTCTTCGGCGCAAGCGCGATCCTGCGGCACGTGCGTCTGCAATCGTCGCGCCTTGGCCCCGAACGGGAAGTCGTCGACTACCGCGACTCAGGCGAGGATCCCCTCAACGGGCACGGCAACCCGTTGGACGTCACCGGGAACACGTGGGCCTCGCCGCCCGCGAACTGGCCCGAGGACAACTTCGTCGGCGAGAGCTACGTCGGATATCGCGAGCCCAACACCCGGCCCGTCGCGTTCGTCGTCGCGACCGCTGCCGCCTGGATCTTCGCCGGCACCCATGCCCACAACGGAACAGTCGTGCGCAATGTCATCGCCGCCGACGTCGACGGTTTCAACCCCAATGCGCATCCGGCCAACCTGCAAATCCTCGGCCACTCGCCGATGCCGCTCACCGGCTCGCAGGTCAACGGCATGCGCTGGGGGACGGTCTACTACTCCGACATGACCTTCTACACCGACCCCGCCAGCAACGCCGGCCTATTCGACTCCGGGACGAACAACTGGATCCCGGCGCTCGGGCCCTGCCCTTCCGGCACGACCGCGTGCCCGGCAGCCTTCGTTCGACGCGTCACCGCCAACCTGCTCCGCCGCCTCGGTCACGGACCTGCAGGAGCGACCGGACCGTCACGCGCCAACTGGCCGCACGTGCACCCCTACTGACCGCAGCCAGGACGCGTTGGCCGGCACCGGGGACCAGGACGGCTGTCGACTCGGTGAGCGTTCGGGCCAAAAAGGGGTGAGCTGACCGGGCCGAATCCCACAGATCGCGGCAAGAACGGCTCCAAGTACCCCCTGCTGGTCACCGCCGACGGACTCCCGCTCACGATCGCGGTCACCGGCGCGAACCGGCACGACAGCATGCTCGTCGAGCCCATCCTCGATCGGCTGCGCCCGGTCAAAGTCCCCGGCCGTGGCCGGCCGCGGCGCCGACCGGCCAAGCTGCACGCGGACAAGGCCTACGACAACCGCCGCGTGCGCCGCTGCGGCATCACCGCCGGATCGCCCGCATCGGCATCGACTCCAGCCAGCGGCTCGGCCGACACCGCTGGGTCGTCGAACGCACCGTGGCCTGGCTACTCGCCTTCCGCCGCCTTGCCTGCGCTACGACCGCACCGCGAGAACCGTCACCGCGCTCGCCACCCTGGCCTGCGCCCTGATCTGCCATCGCCGGCTGCGCTGATGTCGATGCCACTCACCGCACCCGACCGGACCGGGCTCTGAGCCCAGGTGAACGGGTCGAGCGCCTTGTCCACCGCCGCGAGGTCGAACTCGGCGGGATCGAAACTGCCGCCGACCCACTCCACCCACTGCTCGTGCTCACCATGGCCCGGGTCGCTCACGGCCACCAAGAACTCTTGGTATCCCCACGGCCCGCCGACATCCTCCGGGGGGCACGCACCTCGACCGGCGATGCAACACGGATACCGCGTTCCAGGCTGCCAGCCGGTCACCTTCTCCACCGTCACGTCATGCACCCAGCCGTCACCGAAGTCGTAGGCGTACCGCAGCCGGCTGCCCGCCTGCGCTACCCGAAACAGCTTCACCCGCGACTCGTCTACGACCTCGTCGGACCCCCAGTCCGGATCGGGCAGTCCGTAGCGAGCACCCTCGAGCTCGAACTCATGCAGATGCGAGTCGGTCCATCCCATCGCTGTCTGCACCACCTCATGCAATTCCGCCAAGTTCATCTCGCCAGGCACCAACACCCGGCGCCACACCGGTGGGCGGACCTCCCGCAGCTGAATCTTCAACTGGAACATCCGCGTCTTCGCCGTAACCCGACGCGCAGCAGCCATGTCCCGATGCTCCCACTCACCCCTCGCACCACCGACACCGACACCGCACACCACTTCTGAAGCGACTTCTTAGGCGGTCTCGGCGCCGCGCGTCTTGCGAGACACGGTTAGCAAACGACGCGTCGACCCGGTGCCACCAGCAGGTCACGCGGGTCTGCTCGCGCTGCACGTGGAACCGCAACTCACGCACCTTGCCATCCAGGTGGCGGGTATACAGCTCACCGAATGTCTCGGCACGCTCGGCGAGCAAGGCGACCAGGAAGTCAACCCGGCCGAAGGCGCGGTCAGACAGGCTGTCCAGCCACACCCTCACCTCGGCTCGACCTCGACTTCGCACAGCGCCGCCATGCATCCGGAGGCACATGGATCTGATGCTCTAGGCAAGCCGCTTTGATATCTCGCACGATCCCGCTAATCGGAGGGCGAGATCAACTCACGAGCCGCGCCTTATCGCACCTGACCTCTGCCCATGGGGTTCTGCGGACGCACCGCCCGCACGCGAACGCCGAATCAGCGCGAACGTCCGGCTGCTGCCTCGACGGGTGGCTGGTGCGTTGTTGTGCGCGCGGGCCGACCTGTTGCCATGGGCATGATCGATCGTCTCAGTCGGTTCCCGAGTTGCCGACGCTCGGGCGTTGCTAGCGCTGTCGTGGTCCGTAGGCGCCGCGGTACTGGCTAGGGCTGAGGCCTGTTGTTTGCTTGAACGCCCTGCGGAACGCGGCCGGGTCGTGGTAGCCGGCGCCGCGGCGGATCTCGTCGATCGGGTCGTTCGTCGTCTCGAGCAGGCGCTTGGCGTGCTGGATGCGGGCGTGTTGCACGTAGGCCTGCGGCCCGCGCCCGGTGGCGGATTCGAACCGGCGTGAAAGGGTGCGGCTGCTCAGCCCGAACTGCGCGGCCAGCTTGCCGATCCGGAGCGGCTCGTCGAGGTACGTGTCGATGTGCTGCTGGATCTCGTGTACGACCCGGTCGTCGTGCGACCGCCCGGGCACGGCGGCGAGATAGGGCAGCTGGCTGTTGCGGTGGCCGTCGACGAGCAGCACCTTGGCGGCCAGGTTGACCCGCTCATGTCCGCCGAAGCGCTCCACGAGATACAGCACAAGGTTCAGGAACGCGGTCGCGCCACCGGAGGTGATTACGTCGCCGTGGTCGATGACCATCCGGTCCACTCTGACGTCAACGTCCGGGCAGCGCCGGCGCAGGTCGTCGGCGAACAGCCAGTGGGTTGTGGCCGCTCGCCCGCGCAAGACGCCGGCGTCGGCGACGAGGAATGCGCCGGTGCAGGAGCTGGCGATCCGGGCACCCGCCTGGTGCCACCGTCTGATCCATGGCACCCAGCGCCGGTTGCGGACGAACGAGGCGGCCAGGTCATCATCAAGCCCCGGGACGACGACCAGGTCCGGGGTCGGCATCTGGTGCGCGATCGCGGTCGGGTGCAGCCGGACACCGTCGCGGCACACCACCGGGCGGCGGTTGAGCCCGACCAGCTGGACGTTGAACAGCCGGCCGGACTCGCTTCCGTTCACGAGCGTCCATGACCGGTCGGCCTTGTTGAGCGCGTCCATCAGGCCCGCGGTCCCGATCGACGCGGTATCGGCAAGTGCGGGGATGGCGACGGCCAGCATCGCCGCCGACTGTACGACGCCGGTAACCAGGCGCGGCATGGTTGGCTGATCCGGCACGGAACTTGTCCGATCTGCCACTCACCACCGCGATCGCGGCGACCTTATCGTCGCCGCCTATCGACATCACTGACCGAGAGGCGGGCGACCGGTGGCGCAGCAACCGCAGCAGGTGGCATCCGGCAAGTGGGCAACGCTCACCTATTACCCGGACTGGAACACGCTGGAACTGAAGTGGGGTGAGCAGACCCGCTCGATGAGCGACGACGGGTTCAAGGAGACCCTGCGGATGCTGGCCGACCAGGGCCTCAAGTTCCGGCCGTCGTACATGATCATCGACGCGGTCGACTTCGTCCACGAGATCGGCGAGGGCACGATGTCCTGGCGCGACGAGCACATCGTGCCGCTCTACAACGAGGCCGGCTTGCAGAAGTTCGCATTCCTGGTCACCGGGCGAACGCCGGGCACGGTGGAGAAGGGCGTCGAGCCGGCCCGGGACGGTCCGGCCCAGTTCCCGACCGGCTGGTTCGAGACCCGCGATCGCATGTATGCCTGGCTGACCGGCGGAGCGACCGGAGGCTGACCCGTGGTGTTTCGCGGCCCGATCCTGGTGACCGGCGCGACTGGCCGGCAAGGTGGCGCTGTGGTCCGCCACCTCTTCGGCCGTGGTGCGGAGGTGCGGGCGCTGACCCGCGACCCGTCGACGCCGCGCGCCCGAGCGTTGGCGGCCCGGGGCGTCTCGACGGTACAGGGCGACATGGACGACACCGAGAGCCTGCGGCGTGTGATGACCGAGGTTTACGGCGTGTACAGCGTCCAGGACTTTTGGACGGTTGGTGCCCGACGTGAGATCCAGCAGGGCAAGAACGTCGCGGACGCCGCGGCCGCGGCCGGGATCGAGCATCTCGTCTTCTCCTCGGTGGGCGGCGCCGAGCGGAGCTCGCGGATCGAGCATTGGGACTCGAAGTGGGAGACGGAGCAGTACATTCGCCGGCTCGGGCTTCCAGCGACGATGATCCGGCCCGCCTCGTTTATGGAGAACTACTACATCCCGGCGGTCGAGAAAGGGTTGCTGAGGGGGCGGCTGATCGACCCGCTGTGGCCCGACAAGCCGTATCAGACGATCGCGACCGACGACATCGGCAAGTTCGTCGCGCTCGCCTTCGACCGTCCGGAGGAGTTCATCGGCACCGAGCTCGAAATCGCCGGCAGCGAGCTGACCAACCACCAGGCGGCCGAGGTGTTCGGCCGCGTCCTCGGCCGTCCAGTCAAGTTCCGGCGGCTGCCGATGCCGGTCGTCCGGGTCGCGCTCGGCAAGGAGTTCTTCCAGATGTTCCGCTGGTTCAACCACAGCGGATACCAGGCCGACGTCGAAGGCTTGCGCGCCCGCTATCCGGAGGCCTACGCACGCTGGAGGACTGGCTGCGCGAGGAAGGCTGGGAAAACCGGCGCACCATCACCCTCAAGCGCGACAAGATCGGCCGCCCGCTGCCACAGCCATAGACATCGTCAACCCGAGGAGCACAGATGGCACAGTTCCCGGCGCCCGCCGAAGGATTCCTGCTCACCCACTTCATCGTCTCGAGCGACGTTGATCGCTCCCGGCGCTTCTACACAGAGGTGCTCGGCGGCGAGGCGGTGCTCGAGGGCGAGTTCTCGATTATCGCCCTGGCCAACGGATGGGTCACGATCAGCACCGGCGGAGGACCCACGGACGACAAGCCGACCGTGACGCTCGAGCCGCCGTCAGATCCTGACCATGCTTCGAGTTTCCTGAACGTCAGGGTTGCCGACATCGCCGCCATATACAAGCAGTGGAGCGCGCGCGGAGCGCAGTTTCTGACCCCGCCGATCGACCGGGGCAGCGAGATCCGCTGCTACATGCGCGACCCCGACGGGCATCTGATCGAGGTCGGCCAGCTGGTCGGGCGGCCTGACGCCTGATTGCGCCCGACCGTGTCAACTTGGTCCAGCGGCGCTAGGCCCATTCCCGGATGGCCGCGACGATCTCGTCCGGCGCATCTTCTTGGATGTAGTGGCCTGCGCCGTGGAGCATCACTGTCCGGTGATCAGGGAACAGCTGTTCCCAGCGGCGTAGCTCGGCGGAGCGGAAGGCGACGTCTTTGGTCGGCCAGACCAACAGGACGCGGCGATCGGTCAGCTTGGCCAGGCCGGCTTCGATCTCGGCGAGGAACGGTCTGCTGGTGAGGATCTCGCGGGGGAAGACGTACATCGGCCGCCGCGACTCCGGCGTCGGGAAGGGGCCTCGGTAGACGTCCATCACCTCGGCCGGCAGCTTCTTGCGCCGGACACCGGCCGGGATGATGCGCTCGACGAAGAAGTTCCGCTTGCCGATCAGGTAGCGCCCCAGCGGCCCGCCCAGCGTGCGCGAGAACAGCTGGGTGCCTGGGTCGGACTTGCGCCATGCCCAAGTGTTGCCGATGACGAAGGCGGTGAAGCGCTCGGGGTTGCCGGTGGCTACGGCAAAACCGATCGGACCACCCCAGTCCTGCACCATCATCGTGACGCCGGTCAGGTCGAGCCGCTGGACCACCTTCTCGAGGACGCCGGCGTGCTCGGCAGGGGTGAACCCGTAGCCTGCCGGCGCGCTGGACAGCCCGAAGCCGGGGTGATCGACGGCGATGCAGCGGAATCGCTCTCGCAGGCCGGTGATGATGTCGCGGTACAGGAACGAGAACGTCGGGTTGCCGTGCAACAGCAGCAGCGGTGACCCGTCCCCTTCGTCGACGTAATGTACGCGCGCCCCGTTGACGTCGAGAAATCTGGACTCGAACGGGAACAGGTGCGCGGGGAGCCACGAGGGCCGCGCCGGCTCAGCAGGCCGGGGGTTGTTCGCCATCAGGCGAACATAATCGCCGAAGCTGACAACGGCGCTTTCGTCATCGAACGCCGCGATCTGCGGTGCGTGTGTCGAGCGCAAGTCCAGTCCGGGATGCGATGTTCTGCGATGCCTTGATCCCATCTCGAACCGCGTCCCTTCGCCGATCTCGCCGGTGTCAGCTTCTTGGCCCACGGTTACGCGGGCTTCACGGCGGGAACTCGTCGCGGCGCGTGGCGGCGGCGAAGACCGTCTCGATCGGTCGGTTGATCGTCTGGTTCATCGTGAAGAGCGCAGTCATCGTTAGTGCTCGAGATGCGCCTGGAGCGCGGCCGCGGTGTCTCTGAGGTTCCGGCGCCCGATCGTTCCGATGATCGGCGCCATGAACCTGAAGAGCCCCTTGGGGCGCATCTCAAGCTCATGGTCGACGCGTGTGGTGTCGCCTTGGGCAGTGAGGCGGAAGCGGTGGCCGCCCCCGAGCGTCTTGATGTGGGGGACGATGCGGACGTGCGTCGGACGGTCGAACTCCTCAAGCTGCTGCACGACGTTGCCGAAGCCGCGCAGTTCCCACTCGAATCGGGTGCCCTCCCTGGCCGGGCCGTCATCGAGCCTCCTCGATGCCCGGATCGTCGGGTTCCACACGGCGAACTGGCCGCCGTCGACGATCGCGTCGAAGACCTCATCGATCGGTCTCCTGATGACCTGACTGCGCGTTATCACGGCCACATCGCCCTCCTGACTCACGCGCCACTGGTCGCAGCAGGCTTGCACAATTCGCGAGCTTCGCGCCGGGACTGCCGCGCGGGCCGGCGATCGGCCGCGAACCATTCCTCGTGCGGCGGTACGGGCTGGCCGATCCCGTAGAGGAAGTGGTAGGCGCCGCTATCGCCGATAAAGCGGAACTGCCGCTTCAGGTCGCCGACCGTCCCTTCGAAGCCGCCGTGCGATCGCAGATAGCGCGCGAACCCGCCGTGCTCTGAGTCGAGTTCGAGCAGGGCTTGCGCGTTGTCGATGGTCGCCTCGATCTTCGCCTTGCTGCGCACGACCCGCGGATCGGCTAGCAGCCGCTCGATTTCGCGTGGCCCGAATTCGGCCACCGTTTGGGGGTCGAAGCCGGCGAATGCGTCGCGGATGTCGTCCCACTTGGCGTCGATCACCCGCCAGTTCATGCCTGCCCGGAAGACCGGCCGGCTCAGTGCCTCGAGATATCCGGCGAGATCTTGGGGCTTGCGGCGCGGCGGAGGCTTGCCGTCCATCTCGACCACCTCCCCAGCTCAGTGGTCGTGCCGCGCCTCGAACATGGCAGCGAACGGGCGCGCGTCGAACACGACCGAGACCGACGCGATCTTGCCGCCGCGCACGCGATACCACTCGCAGGTGCGCGAGCTCGGCACCGGCACAGTCTTCAGGTCGTAGATGACGCACACGTCGTCGCCGTCGACGAAAACCTTCTGTTTCTCGGCCCCGGTGACGATCCCGCTAAGCTGCTGCAGCGACGCGACATAGCTGTCGGCATCGCTGAATTTGTCGATCGGCCCCTCGAACGAGACGTCATCCTGAAGTAGCGTGCGCGCCCGCGCGAAATCTTTGCTGGTCCACGCCCCGAGGAATCCCTCGGCCACTTGCGCTGCCTCGCTCATACCGTCCTCCTGGCCTTACTACCTCTGACGGCCGTAAACGTAGGCGTCCCAGCGCGGCCGCTGAATGGCCCAATGTCTCGGATCTTTGTCCCAACCGCCAGCGATCCTGGCGCGCCGCCACCGGCGCTGAATTTGCCGGTATCGTCGATCTGCCCGCAAGCAACGGGAAGAGCCCGATGGAGCTGCTGAACGACTTCGACACCGCCGATGAGATCAGCCAGCTACTTCGGTTGGTCCGGATTCGCAGCACTGTCTACTGCCGATCGCTGATGGGCGCGCCATGGGGTTTCGGTGTCGAGGCGCACGGCAACCCGGCCTTTCACCTCGTAACCGCCGGCGCGTGCTGGGCCGAGGTCGAAGGCGTACCCGATCAGCTTCCGCTGGCCGCCGGAGACCTCGTCGTGTTACCGATGGGCTCGCGGCACTGGGTTCGTGACGCACCCGACACGCCGGTGACCGAGCTCGAACAGATCCTCGCCGCGAACCCGGTCGACGCGCAGCGCCGTCTGCACTACGGCGGCCGTGGACCGCGCACAGGTCTTCTGTGTGGCGCGTTCGCGCTCGAGGGCGGCGCACATCCGATCCTTCGCGCCCTCCCGCCCACGCTGGTTGTTCGTCGTGTCCGCGACCGTCCGGTGCCGTGGCTTGCTGCCACTATCGCCTTACTTACCGCCGAGACCGCTTCCAACGCCCCGGGAGCGCCCGAGGTCGTCAGCCGGCTGGCTGACGCTCTGCTGACCCAAGCGTTACGTGCGGCGCTCACCGAGCTCCAGTCATCCGACCGTGATGGCCTGCTCGCACTTCACGACCCGCAGATCGCCGCCGCGATCGGGCTCATCCACCGCCGTCCTGGCCACGCCTGGACAGTCGGCGAACTGGCCGCCGAGGTGGCGCTCTCACGGTCCGCGTTCTCCGCCCGCTTCCGCCGCCTTGTCGGCGAATCGCCACGACGCTACGTCACTCGCGCGCGCCTCGCCCACGCCGCGACGCTGCTGCACAAGACCGACGCCTCGCTGGCCCAGATCGCAGCAGAGATCGGGTACAGCACTGAATTCTCGTTCGCCAAGGCATTCAAGCGCGCCTTCGACGTCGCCCCAGGTGCGTACCGCGGCCAGCCCGACGGAGTCCCGGGGCTCGCCATCGCCCGGGCCGAGGCCCGCGTCGCTAAGTAGG
>WNGH01005891.1_pt1 | contig 27176 bp, 20 predicted proteins | sample 5400631 | NCBI WGS metagenome assembly WNGH01 (sample SAMN13153373, study PRJNA577476) | soil metagenome | isolation source: 115 cm soil or saprolite under Garry oak tree replicate 1 | place: USA:California | collected 2016-06-15
CGGCGCGCGCACCGTGTCGGGATCGGACCCAATCTTGAACCCCGTGTCCTGAGCAAAAACACCAAACCCAGCCCGTGCCGGCGTACAAAGTCGCCCAAGACGTAGGCCAGATTCGCGGCGACGGCCCCGTGCCAGGTCCCGGGGGGCTCCCCCACCACGAGTTGCCCCCGGACGAGCTCGACCTGCTTGCCCGGAATGGACATGCGCTCGACATCCAGCGCGGTCAGCCCAGGGAGCGTTCTCCCGTCGCGCGACATCACACCGGACGAAACAGCTCCGCCAACTCCAACGTGAACCCCTGCCGGGCTCCTGCTGGCCGCCACACGAGCCGCTCCCGCTCGACCGTGGGGAACTCCGCATCTGGCGTCCACACCTCGACCTGCTGGTCTGCACCATCCACCACCCAGTACACCGGCACGCGGGCCTCCTGGTAGCGGCGGCGCTTCGTGAACCGGTCGGCCCGCGCCGTGGTCGGGCTCAGCACTTCGGCCACAACGAGCAGCGAGCGGAGCTTCGACCAATCACCAGTCCGCGCCTCGTCCAGCGGGATCACGAAGACGTCGGGCTGCACCAGAACGTCCTGCCCCCAAGAGATGTCGGCGGGCGACGTCAGCATCACCCCAACCGGCTCGTGTTCCAGGTAGTTGGCGATTGCGACGGCCAGTCGGCTCACCAGCAGCTGGTGGTCCAACCGGGGCGCGGGGGTCACCAGCAGCTCCCCGTAGACGACTTCGTAACGATTGACGTCGTCGGGGAGCTGGCGGACCATCTCCGCAGTCCAGTAGGTGGGGGCGGCCATACCCATAGTATCTGCTCCTCGGCATGCGGTAAGCAAGCGAGCGGCATGGCAAAGCATGAGGCCCGGCGCTCGCGCCAGCGTCACCGTTTCCGTGCCGATCGGCACGCAAAAACCGCCCCACCCCGCCTGCTGGGGACTAACGCCCGGCCCCCCTGGCGCGTATTTCTTTCGGTGCGCCGTCGCACCCTTCCACTTCATTCCTGAGGCCGTCATGTCCCTACGCCGCTGGGCCCGCTTCGCCGTCCTCGCCTTCGTCTTCCCCGCCCTGCCGCCCCTCGCCGCGCAGACCGCTGCACCGCTCGACTCCACCGTGCTCGCCGGGTTCCGCTGGCGCAACGTCGGACCGGCCAACATGGGCGGGCGCGTGTCGAGCGTCGTGGGTATCCCGAGCCCCTCGAAGACGTTCTTCGTCGCCGGGGCCGCGGGCGGGATCTGGAAGACCACCAACGCCGGGACGTCGTTCCGGCCGGTGTTCGACAACCAGCCCTGCATCTCGATGGGCGAGCTGGCGATCGCGCCCAGCGATACGCTGCAGCTGTGGGCGGGCACCGGGGAGGAAGACTCCCGCAACACGATCTCCCCGGGCTGCGGCATCTTCAAGTCCACCGACGGCGGGCTCACCTGGAAGCTTGCGGGCCTCGAGAAGACCGGCGCCATCGGCCGCATCGTGGTGCACCCAACCAACCCCAACATCGTGTACGTCGCGGCGCTCGGCCAAGCCTGGGCCGCGAACCCCGAGCGCGGGCTCTACAAGACCAGCGACGGCGGCCAAACGTGGCAGCTCGTCAAGTTCATCAGCGACAAAGCGGGATTCATCGACATCGCGATGGACCCGACCAATCCGGAGGTGCTGTTCGCCTCGAGCTGGGAGCGGGTGCGCGGGCCCTATTTCCTGAAGAGCGGCGGCCCCGGCAGCGCGCTGTGGAAGACCACCGACGGCGGCAAGACGTGGACCGAAGTGAAGGGCGGCGGCTTCCCGGAAACGATGAAAGGGCGCATCGGCCTCGCGATCGCGCCAGGTGACAACAAAGTGGTCTATGCGCTGGTCGAAGCGGATACCGCGCCGAATCCCAAGGTCGACAAGGCCAAGCCATCGCAGAAGCGGCCTTCCGGTCTATACCGCTCCGGCGACGGCGGGACGACGTGGACCAAGACGAACGACAACGACGTCCGCCCCTTCTATTACTCTCAAGTCCGCGTCGATCCGAAGGACCCGAATCGCGTGTACTGGTCGTCCACGCCGGTCAACTACTCGAACGACGGCGGTAAGACCGTCGGCCTGGCGACGCAGGGCATCCACGTGGACCATCACGCCATGTGGATCGACCCCAACGACGCGAGCCACTTCATCGTGGGCGATGACGGCGGCGTATCGCAGACGTGGGACAAGGGTGGGAACTACGACTTTCTGAACGTCATCACGATTGCTCAGCCCTACATCGTCAGCTACGACATGGCGTTCCCCTATCACGTGTGCGCTGGGCTGCAGGACAACGGCTCCTGGTGCGGCCCGAGCCGCCATCGCCAGGGCGCGGTGACCAACGCCGACTGGATCACCATCGGCGGCGGGGACGGCTTCTACACCGCCCAGGACCCCACCGACCCCAACATCGTTTACTCGGAGTCCCAGGGCGGCAACATGGGGCGCTTGAACCTCGCCACGGGCGAGCGTACCTCGCTCCAGAAGCCCAATTGGCGGCCCCGCTACCAGGTGTTCGAGGATTCGATCATCATCGAGCACCCCGACACGACCAAGCCGCCCACGTCCACGCAACAGAAGCGGCTCGCGGACCTGCGCCGCCGCCAGCTCGCCGACTCGGCCGAGGTCGATCTGCGCTGGAACTGGAACACCCCGTTCTTCCTCTCACCGCACTCGCCGACCACGTTCTACGCGGGCTCGAACAAGGTGATGAAGTCGACGAACCGCGGCGAGAACCTGCTGGCCATCTCGCTGGACCTGACCACGCGCGACACCATGAAGATCGGCGTCAGCACCCACACGACGGGCGGGGTCACGCCCGACGTCACGGGCGCGGAGACGTACTGCACCATCGTGTCGCTCGCCGAGTCGCCGGTCCGGCCGGGCCTGCTGTTCGCGGGCACGGACGACGGCAACGTCTGGCTCACGCGCAACGACGGCGGAACGTGGGAGAATCTCACCGGCCGGTTCCCCGGCGTGCCGGCGGGCACGTACGTGAGCCGGATCGAGCCCTCCCACTTCGACACGGCCACCTTCTACGTGACGTTCGACGGCCACCGCACCAACACCTTCACCCCCTACGTCTACGTCACCACCGACTTCGGCAAGACGTTCACGGCGATCACCCACAACCTGCCGACCGGGGGACCAGACTACGTGCACGTGGTGCGCGAGGATCCGTTCAACCGCAATCTGCTGTATGTCGGCACCGACGTAGGCGCCTACGTCTCGCGCGACCGGGGCGTGTCGTGGCAGAAGTTCATGACCGGCCTGCCCGTCGTACCGGTGCACGACCTCAAGATCCACCCACGCGAGCACGAGCTCATCGCTGCGACGCACGGCCGGGGAATCTGGATCGTGGACGTCGCGCCGCTCGAGCAGCTCGCGGACAGCGTGCTCTCGGCGAGCGCGCACCTGTTCGAGCCCAAGACGGCCTACGAGTACGGCGAGGCCGTGCGCGCGAATACCAGCGGGGGTCAAAAACAGTTCATCTCGCCGAGCCCGCAATACGGCGCCGAGATCGTGTACCGGCTGACGAGCGGCGACCGCCGCACGCAGACCAAGATCGTCATCCGGGACGTGCGCGGCGACACGGTGCGCACCGTGAACGGCCCGGGCGGCCCGGGACTGCACCGCGCGACCTGGGGATTCCAGGGACGGACGCCACCTCCGCAGCCGTTGTCCCCGTCGCAGCGGCGCGACTCGACGCTGATCGTGCGCCGCATCCAGGTCGTGTTCGATTCGCTCGAAAAGGCCGGCACCAACGCGCAGATGCTCGGGCCCTTGAAGACGGCGCTGTTGGCGGGCGATCTGCAAGGCCTGGCGCAGCGATTTGGGTTCGGTGGAGGGGGTGGAGGTGGTGGCGGTGGGGGCGGCGGTGGCGGTGCTGCGGCGTTCAGCACCGCGCGGTTCGTGGAGCGCCCGGGCGAGACCACGCCACGCGCGCCCGGGGCGACGGGGGGAGGCCCGGCGGCGCAGCCACAAGAAGGCGGCGAGTCCGGTGCGGAGCAGCCCGACGTGGGCTTCCTCGGCACGCTGGGCCAGCTGATCCGCGTCGCCCTCCCCAGCCAGCGTGGCCCCGGCGGGGGGGGCGGCGGTGGGCTGGGCGGCCTCGGGTTCATCGCCCAGGCATTTGGTCGCACCGGCGGGGGCGGGGGGGCCGGGGGCGGCGGGGGATTCGGTGGGTTCGGCGGCGGAGCGCCCGCCGTCCCGAGCGGCGACTACCTCGTGAGCATCACCGTGGACGGCAAGACACTCTCCCGGGTGCTGCGCGTCGAGCGGGCGAGTGGCACGGGGCTCGGCGCATCGTTCGCGTTCGACGACGACGCGGACGTCGACCCGTAGGGGCCTAAGGGAGAAACCGTGACGGCGTGCGGGGCGCCCGCCCCGCGCGCCACACCGGGAACTCGCGCCCCGAGGAGGGGTCGAGCTGCGTGCCGGGGGCGCCGCTGAACGCGCCCCAGCGCGCCAGCCCGAACCCCTCCGGCTCGAGCAGGGCGAACACGAGCCTGCCGAGCGGTTGCGCCGTGGACACGAAATAACCACCCGCCGGCACGCGGCGCGACGCGCGGGCCCAGGTCCCCGTCACCTCCAGCAGCTGGTGTCCCTGAAACTCCCGCGTCGCCCACTTGAGCTCCGTGCCCGTGAGCACTTCCACCGTGTCGGTCCACTCGGCCGTGAGCCGCTGCACTTGGATGCCGTGGAGCCGGAGCAGCGCGGCGACGCCGCTGTCGGCCGCGGGCAGGAAGTAGCCTGCCGGCAACGCGCGGGTGAGCGAGTCGACGAAGCGGTCTCTTACCGGCAGCCGGTAGGTGCCGACCTGCTGCCTCACCTCGAGCCGCACCGGCTCGATCCCCCGCGTCGCCAGCTTGTAAGCGACCGCCAGCGACGGCCGCAGATCTGAGCCCGCCCCTTCCAGTGCGGTCTGGCGGTCGGCCGCGCGCTCGAGACGGCGGATCTCATCGCCATGCCGCGCGACATAATTGAGGATCTCCACCAGGAAGTCGTGCGTCACCTGTACACGGGTCTTGAAGTCGGCGTGCGAGTACGCTTCCGACAGGATCGCCATCCGCCCCCGCAGCCCCACGTAGTTGGTGCCGTACCAACCGTACGGAGCGTAACTGTCCCAGCTCCGCTGGGCCTGCGAGGTATCCACGTTGCCGTAGTCGAAGATCGGCTCGTGGTACTTGTGCGCGAGTGTCTGGCGGAGCGCGGGGAGCATCCCGTCTCGCACAAAGGCAGTAGGGCCGGCCGGGCCGTTGGGATCGAGCGGCGGCGCGTAGGTGAGTTGATAGCCGTGCAACGTGCCGTCGGTGGTGTGGAGGTCCACCATCAGCGCCGGGTCCCAGGTGGTGTAGACACGGGCGAGCGACGCGCGGGTCTCAGGTGCCTCGGCCTTGAAGTAGTCGCGGTTCAGGTCGAGGTTCTTGCCGTCGGCGCGCTGTCCGATGAGCGCCGGGCCATTCTGCTCTGAGCGGTTCACCGCCTGCGGGCCGAACGCGTCGTTGCCGTCGGGGTTGTAGTCGGGCGCGACGAGAACCACCAGCGTCTGCAGCAGCTCGCGCCGCGGTCCCGCCAGCTCGCGCAGCAGTGCGAGCACGGCCTCCTTCCCCTCTACTTCCCCTCCGTGGATGTTCGCCTGGAGGTAGACTACCACCTTCCCGGACGCCGCCGCTTCGCCCGGGGACGTCACCGTCGGGTCGGAGGCGATCACGAAGTAGATCGGCTTCCCGAGCGCGGAAGTGCCCATCTCGGAGACAGCCACCGGTGCCCCGGCGAGCGCGAGGCTGTCGAGAAAGGTGCCCACATCCGCGTTCGTGGAGGTGGCCGCGTAGTCACTCCGCTCGGCGGTGGTGTGCGGTAGTGCCTGCGCCGCGAGCCTCGGCGCAATAGCGGCGGGGACCGCGAGCAAAAACCGCAACGGAAGCTGCATCGGCTATCTCCCTCAGCGCTGCGGCCGAGTTGGGACTTCAGTCCCTCATAACCTGTTAGGCGGGACATATCACCTACACGGCCGCTCCGCCGTCCATGACGGCCGCCTCCGCCATCTATGATGAACGTCGCAACATTACCACCGGCCACGCGAGCCCCAGCGCGAGCCCCCCCGCCGCGCTGCCGACGAAGGCCGTGGCTGCGCCGTACGCCTGAAACACCGCGCCCAGGCCGATGCCCCCGGCGAGCGCCGCCAGCCCGGTCACACCGTGGTACAGCCCGAATCCGCCCGGCCGCCACGCCCGCGTAGGCGAGCCATCCCAGCCACATGGTGCGACTCGCGCCGATCCGGTCGGTGAGGCGACCACCCACGAAGCTCACCGACGAGCGCACCACGTGCAGCGCGGCCCACAGCAACAGCACCGCCGCCGTCGACACGCCGAGCTGCTGGGATCGCAGGATCAAGAGCGTCTCGGGCATGCGGAGGAGGTAGAAGAATGAGATCGCGAGCAAGGGAAGCGATGGGGAAGGACGGGGAAGGACGGGGGAAGACGGGGAAGGCGCAGCGACCGGCTCCCCGTGGTTCCCCATCCTCCCCCGTCTTTCCCCGTCCCGCACCGCCCACGTCGCCAGCACCAGCACCACAACCCCCGGCGCCAGACTCCAAGCAATCACCGTCCGCACGTCGGCGCTCCCCGACGTGAGCAGCCACCACGCGGTGAGGGGACCGAGCACTGCGCCGGCGTGGTCCATGCCCCGCTGCAGCCCGAACGCCCGGCCTCGGAGCGGCACCGGCGTGACATCCGCCATCAAAGCGTCCCGCGGCGGGGTGCGGATGCCTTTCCCGATGCGGTCCACCACCCGCAGCCCGATCACCTGCCATGCCGCCGCCGTGACGGCGATGATCGGCCGCACCAGCACGGCGATGGCGTAGCCCAGCACGATGAGCGGCCCGCGGCGCGCCGGCCGGTCCGAGAGCCGCCCCGCGGCGAACTTTACGATCGACGCGGCGAACTCCGCCGCGCCGTCCAGCGCGCCGAGCGCCTGCGGGCCCGCGCCGAGGACGCCCGTGACGAACGCCGGCAACAGCGGGTAGATCATCTCGCTCGCGAAGTCGTTCAGGAGCGAGACGAACCCGAACAGCTTGACGGGCCGCGGCAGCCGGGATGCCGCGGCGCCGCTAGCGGTCACCGAGCCCCAGACCCCACCGTATCAGCGTGACGGGCAGGCCGCCGTACTTGAGGATCGCGTCGTGGAAGCCCCGGAGCGTGAACGCCGCGCCCCGCTCCGCGCGAAAGTCGTCGCGCAGTTTGAGCAGCTCGCGCCGCCCCACCGCATAGCTCAGCGGATACGCCGGCTCGGCGCAATAGCGCCGCACCTCCCCCTCCGCGTTGGCCCGCTCCACGTTGACGTGGGTCGCGAGATAATCCACCGCCTGCGCGAACGTCATCCCGCGGGTGTGCAACCCCACGTCGAGCAGCACCCGGACGGCGCGCCACAACAGGTGCACGCGCTGGAAGAACTGCTCCTCCTCCGACCGGTAGAATCCCTCCTCCCCCATCATGTCTTCGCAATACAGGGCCCACCCTTCGACCGTGACCGGTGTCCACACGTTCTTGCGCGTGTCGGACCGCTGCTGCTGGGCGTGCACCAGCTGGAGGTGATGGCCCGGGTAGCCTTCGTGCAGCGCGGTGGCGGCGAGCTCGTGACGGCAGTGGTCGCGCAGAATGCGCTCCTGCGCGCTCGCCGGCAGCGCCGGATCGGGGAGGGTGACGTAGAACCAGCCGGTCCGATCGCTCGAGTAGGCGCCGGGGCTGTCGTACGCCGCGAAGGGAATCACCGGTCGCATGAAGGCCGGCGTGGGCACGACGTCGAGCGGGGCGTCGGGGATCGGGGCGAGCCCGCGCTCCGCCACGAAGTCGCGGGCCCGCACCATCTCCCGGGCATACGCTTCCACCAGCCCGGCGGCAGGGGGATGGTCGGCGCGCAGCCGGTCCGCGACGTCCTGCCAGCGCTTGCCGCCCTCGAGCCGCGCGGCGCGGCGCCCGAGATCGGCCTCGACCTCCTCCTTGAGATGCAGCCCGTAGCGCCACAGCTCCGGAGCGGTGTCGCGCAGTGCGTGCTCGTAGTGCAGGTGAAAGTTGAAGTCGTCCTCGCCCAGCGCGAACTCTTCCGACGCCGTCTCGAGCCAACGCTCCAGGTCGCGGTCGAACGCCGTCATCGCTTCCGCCGCCTGCTCGACCGCCTCCCGCAGGGCGTCGCCCGGTCCGGGCGGGGCGTCCGGAATGGCGGCGGCGATGCCGCGCACCAACCCCAGCCCTCCCGCGTTGATCCGCAGCGCCGTCTCGACGAATACCCGCACCGGCTCCGCCAGTGCGACGCGCGCGTCATCGAGCAGGCGCGGCACGTCCTCGAGCCGTCCCACCAACGCGCGGGCCCGCTCCTCGTCGCTCCGGTCGCCGCGTCCCAGCAGAAAGTGCAGCCCGCTAAGCAGATGGTTCAGCCAGAACGCCGGACTCTTGGCCTGCGGTCGCTCGCGCTCGAAACGGTGCAGCACCACGCGGATCTCGTTCAGCAGGGCGGTGCGGTCGATTTCGTCTTCCCGCTCGTCGGCAGCGGCCTCTTCGAGCGCCCCCGCGAGCGACTTCAGCGCGGCGAGGTGGGGCGCGAGCGCCGGCGGGCTGTAGCGCCCGTAGCGATCGTCGTAGGCCTTCACCCCGGCCTGCGTGGCGGCGACCGGGTCGAGGTGCCATCGCAGGTCGAAGTACGCCTTCTCGATTTCGTGGAACGTCCCTACCGCCATGCCCCCGATGCCCCCTGCCTGACCAAGCGGTGGCATTCTTCGTCCGAGAGCACCCGGTCGGTGCGCTTCGCCGCCTCGAACAGCACGCGGCACGCCGCTTCATCCTCGCCGTCGTAGCCGTGCGTCTCGAGCCAGTACTTCACGTTGGACAGGCCTGAGACGGGCGAGATCTCGATCTTCTGCTCGAGCCCGAACTCTTGCGCGGGCACGGAGCTGTACACCCGGTCGGCGAGCCAGGCGTGGCCCTTCTTTTTCGCTTTGATGATCGCCGCCGCATGCACCCCGGTGCCGGTGCGAAACGCGTCCGCGCCGAGCACCGGATAGTTCACCGGAATCGGCACCCCCACGGCGTCCGCCACCAGACGGCAGTACTCCGGCAGCTTGGCGATGTCGTGTCCATGCGCGCCCAACAGCTTCAGGTTCACGATCAGGAGATCCATCTCGGCGTTGCCCACCCGTTCGCCCACCCCCAGGGCCGTGGCGTGGACCCGATCGACCCCGGCCTCGATCGCCGCCAGACAGTTGATCAGCCCCATCCCGCGGTCGCGGTGTCCGTGCCAGTCGACCGCCACACGTTTGTCCGCGACGATTTCGCGCTTGACGAACCCCACCAACGCTTTCACGCCGTCGGGAGTCGCGTGGCCGACTGTATCGGCCAAGCAGATCCGCGTCGCGCCGCAATCGATCGCCGCGCCGTACAGCGCTTTGAGGGCCTCGGGCTTGGCCCGGGTCGTGTCTTCGGTGACGTACATGACCGGCAGGCCGTGTTTGACGGCGTACGTCACCGCCTCCTCGCTGGCCGTGAGGATGCGATCCAGGGTCCAGTCTTCGGCGTACTGCCGGATCGGGGAGGAGCCGATGAAGGTGGCGGCCTCGATCGGAATCCCTACCTCTTCGGCGACGCGGACGATCGGCTCCACGTCCGCGATCACCGTGCGGGCCGCGCAGTTGGGGAAGATGGGGAGCTTCTGGTCGCGGATCTCCCGGGCGAGCGCCCGCACCTGCTCCACGACACGGGGCCCCGACCCCGGGAGCCCGATGTCCGCCGCCACGATCCCCAGGTCCGCCATCAGGTGGAGCAGCCGCCGTTTGACCTCGATCGAGGGATCGCGCACCGAGGGGGACTGCAGCCCGTCCCGCAGCGTCTCGTCGTTCAGGTCGATCCGCACCTGCGACCAGTCGAGCGCCGGCCCGCTCCCGCTCTTGTTCCAGTCGTAAATCAGCTCGCGCTCGTCCATGACCCTAGTGTCGCCCTCTCGCCGGGCACCGTCAAGGCAGTTAGTGTGCAGGTGTGGATCAGACCATCTCGCGCCTGCTCGCACACGACCGCGTCCGTGCCGCGCGCTCCCACTTGGAGCGCACCGACGAAGTCACGCTCGCGCGCCAGGCCGCGCTGTGCGCTATCCCAGCGCCGACCGGCGCCGAGGGGCGCCGCGCCGCGCACGTGGCCGAGCTGTTCCGCGCCGTCGGCCTGCACGACGTCACGATCGACGAGGTCGGAAACGTGTACGGGTGGACGGGCAGTAACGGTGGACGGGCCGACGCGCCCGTCGTCCTCTCGGCCCACCTGGACACGGTGTTCGGACCCGAGGTGAACGTCGCCGTGGAGCGTCGTGGCCAGCGGCTCGAGGGCCCGGGCATCAGCGACAACGCCCGCGGCCTGGCGGCGCTCGTCGCCGTCGCCGAGGCGATGGTCGTCACGCGCGTGCGCACGGCTCGGCCGGTGCTGTTCGCCGCCACGGTCGGTGAAGAGGGATCGGGGGATTTGCGGGGCGTGAAATACCTCCTGAACGGCCAATCGGGAACAGGGGAAGGCGGAAGGGTCCACCCCGCCCCGGCCGCGTTCATCGCGCTGGACGGCGCGGGGCTCGAGCGCGTGGTGCACCGCGCGCTCGGCTCGAAGCGCTACCGCGTCACGTTTCGCGGGCCCGGCGGCCACTCGTGGGCCGCGTTCGGCGTCGCCAACCCTGCGAACGCGGTCGGCCGCGCCACCGCGCTGCTCGCCGACTTGCCCACCCGCGCCGCTCCCCCCGCCCCGCGCACCACCTGCGCCGTCGTGCGGCTGGGCGGGGGCACGGGCCTCAACTCCATCCCCCAGGAGGCATGGCTCGACCTCGACCTGCGGAGCGAAGACCCCAAGGCGCTCGCTCAGCTCGACGTCACCGTGCGCGCCGCCCTCGACCGCGCGCTCGACGACGAGAACCGCCGCCGCGCGTCCGGCACGCCGCCGCTCACGCTCGAGCACCGGCCCATCGGCGACCGGCCATCGGGCGTCACGCCGCGCACCCACCCGCTCGTCCTCGCGGCAATCGCGGCCAACCGGGTGCTGGGCCGCGACGCCGAGCTGGCAAGCGCGTCCACGGACGCGAACGTGCCGATCGCCCTCGGCATCCCGGCGATCGCCCTGGGTGCGGGGGGCAAGGCCGGGGACGCGCACCTCGCGACCGAGTGGTACGAAAACACCGAAGGTGCGCTGGGGATCGTGCGCGCCCTGCTGGTGACGGTGGCGATGGCGGAGCTGGAGTGACGGCGGCGCCCTGACGAGCAGGTTGGTGCGGCAGCGCCCCCACACTGTCGACCCGACGCGGCAGCCGCCCCTCGTCCGGATGGTCACGGGACGCCGTTCCGGCCTGCACCAGATCGGCACGAACTTTGACCAGTATGACGGGCAACCCGGCCCGGACCCGATGTCGCCGCTTCGCCCTGTCGTCGCCTGCACGCTCTGCCTCGCCTGCCTCACCTGCACCGAGGACTCTACCCGCTCGGGCCCGACCGGGCCGCGCGCCGCGACCCTGGCGCCGACCGGTCCGGTGCTCGTCGGCGCGGGCGACATCGCGCGCTGCGACGGACAGGGGGACGAGGCGACCGCCGCCCTGCTCGACGGCATCCCCGGCACGGTCTTCACCGCCGGCAACAACGTGTACGGGTCGGACAGCGTCACCCCCGACTTCACCAATTGTTACGGGCCGTCGTGGGGGCGGTTTAAGGCGCGCACCCGGCCGGCCGTCGGCTCGCACGAGTACTACAGCCCCGGGGCTGCGACCTACTGGCAGTACTTCGGCGCCGCCGCCGGGGATTCAGGCGCCGGGTACTACAGCTACGAGCTCGGCAGCTGGCACATCATCGTGCTCAACTCGGGCGTAGACATGCGGGTCGCCTCGCCGCAGGAGCAATGGCTCCGCGCCGATCTCGCCGCCCACCCGGCGCTGTGCACCCTGGCATACTGGCACCATCCCCGCTTCAGCTCCGTGCCCAATTCGGCGGGCGTGAAGGTGCTACCCCAGATCAAGCCGCTGTGGGACGACCTGTACGCCGCCGGGGCCGAGGTCGTCATCAACGCGCACTATGAGGTATACGAGCGGTTCGCGCCGCAGACGCCGGACGGCGCCGCCGACCCACCGCGCGGCATCCGCCAGTTCACGGTGGGCACGGGTGGGATGGATGTGCAGCGGTTCCCACTCGCCGCGCTGGCGAACAGTGAAGTCCGGAACTCGGGCACCGCAGGCGTGCTCCAGCTGACATTGAGCGACGGTGGTTACAGCTGGCAGTTCGTTCCGGTCGCCGGGGAGACGTTCACCGATTCGGGGAACGGCTCCTGCCACGACACCTCGCCGCCCACGCCGGTCTCGTCGGTGGACGTATCACCCTCGTCCGCGAGCTTCGAGGTCGGCGCGCGCATCCACCTGACGGCGGTCGCCCGGGATGCGAGCGGCGCCCCCGTGGGGGAGCGCGTGACGACCTGGACGTCGAGCGACCCGAGTGTGGCCCGGGTGAGTGCGCGCGGCGTCGTTACCGCGTGGGCACCGGGATCCGCCACGATCACCGCGACCGTCGAAGGTCAGCAGGGCACCGCCGCCATCACGGCGACGCCGAGCTCGGCCGCAATCCTCGTCGGCGCGGGCGACATCGCCACGTGCAAGGGCGTCTACGACGAGCAGACGGCCGCGCTGCTCGACGACATCCCCGGAACCGTCTTCACCGTAGGCGACAACGTGTACGACAACGGCACCGCGACTGAATACACCGATTGCTACGACCCATCCTGGGGACGTCATAAGGCACGCACGCGACCGACGCCCGGGAACCACGACTATTACACGCCCGGTGCGACCGGGTACTTCGGCTACTTCGGGGCCGCCGCGAGCGACCCGACGCTGGGCTATTACAGCTACGACTTAGGCGCGTGGCACATCGTCGTGCTCAACAACTACCAGACGATGACCGCCGGGTCGACCCAGGAGCAGTGGCTCCGCGCCGATCTCGCCGCGCACCCGTCGCAGTGCACGCTGGCGATGTGGCACGAGCCGCTGTTCAGCTCGGGAATGACCCACGGCGGCAATCTCCGCACTCAGCCGCTGTGGCAGGCACTGTACGACGCCGGCGCCGAGGTCGTAGTCACCGGGCACGACCACAGCTACCAGCGCTTCGCGCCCCAGACTACAACCGGCGTCGCCGACGCCGCGTACGGCATCCGCCAGTTCGTCGTGGGGACGGGGGGCGCGGGGCTGGAGGAGTTCGTTTCGGATGTCCCCAACACCGACGTGCGCAACAACAGCGCGCACGGCGTCCTCAAGCTCACGCTCCGGGAATCGAGCTACGAGTGGGAGTTCATTCCCGATCTGGGCCAGACGTTCGCGGACTCAGGGGGCGCGCCGTGCCATGGTGTGCCGGGTGCGCCCGTGAACACGCCTCCCCAGGCATCGTTCAGCGCCGCCTGTTCCGGGCTCAACTGTGTATTCACCAACACGAGCCACGACGCGGACGGCACGGTGGTGGCGTCGCGCTGGACCTTCGGCGACGGCGCCACGTCCACCGATCCGAATCCGTCGCACCGCTACGCCGCGTCGGGCGGCTACAGCGTCGGACTCACCGTCACCGACGACGGCGGCGCGACCGGCGCGACGACCAACACGGTCACCGTCAGGCAGCCGCCCGTGGCGAGCGCGGGCGGACCGTACCGGTCGGAGGATCAGGTCACCGTTGACGGCAGGGGGTCCTACAGTCCGGACGGCAGCACGCCGCTCACGTACTCCTGGAGCTTCGGCGATGGCGGCACCGGCAGCGGCGTCGCGCCCACGCATAGCTATGCCGCCGACGGGACCTACACCATCACACTCGTTGTGACCGACGCGACCGGCGCGGCGAGCGATCCCGCCACGGCGACCGCGACGATCGCCAACCTCCCGCCCACGGTCGACGCGGGGCCGGACGCGAGCATGATGCCCGGATCCTTCACGTTACGGGCGCGCTTCAGCGATCCCGGCGCCAACGACGCGCCGTGGCGCTACACAATCAGCTGGGGTGACGGGGCCTCGCAGAGCGGCTCGACCTCGAGCCAGAGTGACCCAATCACGGCGAGCCACCTGTACGTCCTGCCAGCCACCTACCGCGTGCGCGTCACGGTGACGGACAAGGACGGCGGCGTGGGTACAGACGACCTGCTGGTGACCGTGCGGCTGACGCCCTGAGGGAGGGCAGTAGACTCCCCAGGGCCTCAGGCCGTCGCGGTGGCTGGGTCCTCCGCCAGGCCGGCCAGCGCCGCCAGCGCCACTCGGCTGTGCCGTGTAGCCAGCACTTGCGAGGAATACCTGCGCCGCACCACACCAGCCTTGTCGATCACGTACGTGACCCGGCCGGGCAGGAAGCCCAGCGTCTTGTCTACGCCGTACAGCTCGCGCACGCCGCCGCCACGGTCGGAGAGCAACAGGAACGGCAACGTGTGGCGTGCCGCGAACCGGCGGTGTGACGCGACCGAGTCCGAGCTGATGCCCACGACCTCCGCGCCCGCGGTGGTGAACCGGTCGTAGCTATCCCGGAAGGCCCGGGCTTCGAGCGTGCACCCCGGGGTCTCGTCCTTGGGATAAAAGTAAAGCACCACGGTCCCGCGGCCGAGGAGATCGCGCAGTTGCACCGGCTTACCCGTTTGGTCCGGCAGGGTGAAATCCGGCGCGCGATCGCCGACGCGTACCTTCTTGTCTCTCGGCATCCACTCCTCCATATCAATGAGCGGCGGCGCCCCCCGGCATCCCCTTGCTCTTGTGCATCAGCAGCAAGAGCGGCAGGGACAACACGAAACACGCCCCGAACAACAGGAACAGCTGCTCGAACGACAGCATCATCGCCTGCCGCGTCACCTGGCCGTTCAGCACCATCAGCGCTTTCGATTCGGCGAGCGGTACCGGCGTGCCCGTGGCGACGAGTCTGGTCATGATCCCGGCAAGCCGCTCGCGCGTCACTTCGGAGAACTGCGTGACGTTGGCGATCAGGTCGGCCCGATGGATCGCCGTGAACCGCTGCACCAGCGTCGCCGAGATCGCGATTCCCACGCTCCCGCCCAGCTGGCGCATCAGGTTGAACAGCCCCGTGCCATTGGGGATCTTGCTCATCGGGAGGTCCGCGAGCGCCAGGTTGGTGAGGGGAACGAAGATCAACCCGAGCCCCACCCCGCGGAAGATCAACGGCCAGAAGAAATCGGACATGCCGCTGTCGGTGGTAAAGTGGGCATGCTTCCACATCGACAGGGCGAAGATCGAGACGCCCGCGAGGATCGAGAGCCGCCCGTCGAACTTGCCCGTGAAGCGCCCCATCGTGGCCATCGTGAAGGCGCTGGCGAGCGCGCCCGGCAGGATCACGAACCCCGTCTGCTCCGCCGTGAAGTTCTGGAGGTTCTGCAGGTACACCGGCAGCACGAACACCGTCGCGTACAGACAGATCCCCAGTACCCCGCCGAACACCACGCCGACGGCGAGCTGGCGACTGTTCAGGATGCGGAGGTCCACCACCGGATGCTCGGTCGTGAGCTCGTGCCATACGAACGCGATCAAGGAAACCGCGCTGATCACGCCGTACAGCGTGACCTCGCGGGAGTCGAACCAGTCGAGCCGCTCGCCGCGCTCCAGCATCGTCTGCAGCGTACCGATGCCGATGGCGAGCAGCAGCAGGCCCGGGTAGTCGACCTTCTCGGCCTTCACCTGGTACCGCGAGTTCTGGATGAAGCTGAGCGACAGCGCCAGCGCCAACATCCCGATCGGGATGTTGATGTAGAAGATCCACGGCCAGCCGAACGCATCGGTGATGTAGCCGCCCAAGGTGGGCCCGAGCGTGGGGCCGACCATCACGCCCACCCCGAAGATCGCCATGGCGGTGCCGTACTCCTCGCGCGGGAACTCCTCGTACAGGATCGCCTGCGAGGTCGAGAGCAGCGCCCCACCCCCCAGCCCCTGGACGATCCGCCAGAACACGAGCGCGACGAGCGAATGCGCGTTGCCGCAGAAGAACGACGAGACCACGAACAGCGCGATCGAGCCCGCGAAATAGCTGCGCCGTCCGAAGAACGCCGACAGCCAGCCGGTGATCGGCAGGATGATCACGTTGGCGACGATGTAGCCGGTCGACACCCAGGCAATCTCGTCGAGCGTCGCCCCCAGGTTCCCCATCATGTGGGGAATCGCCACGTTCACGATGCTGGTGTCGAGCAGCTCGAGCACCGACGCGAGCGACACCGTGATCGCGATGATGTAGCGGTACTTGTACCGGTCGGCGTCGGCGCCGAAAGCGGGTACGGGCAGTGCGGCGGTGGCCACGGGATCGCCTACTTCGTGGTGATGGTCACGTTCACGCTCATCCCCGGCCGGAGCGGATGCGCGGCGTCGTTCTTCCCGTCGAGCCGGATCCGCACCGGGATCCGCTGCACGACCTTGGTGAAGTTCCCCGTGGCATTGTCGGGCGGCAGCAGCGAGAACTTCGCGCCGGTCGCGGGCGAGAGGCTCTCCACGTGCCCGCTGAAGTGCCGGCCGGGGTACGCGTCGACGGTGAAGTCCGCGGGATCACCGGGGCTCACGTCGGCGGTCTGCGTCTCCTTCAGGTTCGCCGTCACCCACACGTCGCCGAGCGGCACCAGGCTCATGAGCGGCTGACCGGGCTGCACCAGCTGCCCGACCTCCACGGTCTTCTTGCTCACGACGCCCTCCGCGGGCGCGGTGATCCGCGTATACGACAGGTTCAGCGCCGCCTGATCCCGCGCCGCGCGGGCCGCGCCCACCCGGGCGTCCGCGCCCAGCAGCGCGGCCTGGGCGGCCGCGAGGGCTGCGTCCGCTGCGCGGGCCGCGGCCTCGGCCGCGTCGAGCGCCTGCTTGGGAACGATGTCCTTCTCGGCGAGCGGTTTGATCCGCTCGAGGTCGGCATGTGCCTTCTCGGCGTTCGCCTGGGCCTGCGCCACCTGCGCCTCCGCCTGACCCACCCGCAATCGATTGCTCACACCCGCGAGCGCCACCGCGAGGTCGGCTTCCGCTTGCGCGAGCCGCGCCTTGTAATCGCGGTCGTCGAGCACCACCAGCGTGTCACCTGCTTTGGCCGGCCGATTCTCGTCGGTCCGCACGTCGAGCACGTAGCCGCCCACTTTCGGCAGGATCGGGACGATGTGCCCGTCCACCTGGGCGTTGTCGGTCGATACGTGACTGAGGCCGTAGACCCAGCGCCGCGCCCCCACGGCCACCAGGCCGAGCAGGACGACGCCCATAATGATGAAGGCGGTGCGCCTGCCGCCACCTGGCTTGGCCGGGGCGGCCGGTTCGTCGGGCGACACCGGGGAAGGCCGGGCGGACCGCTGGGCAGTCTCACGTTCGATTGTCGTAGCCATGTCGTCACTCATCGGTGTGGGCGGTTAGTGAAGGGTACGGGCGACGCCGGCCGCGCGCGCCAGGGAGATCCGGGCTGCAGCGGCGGCGAAGCGGGCATCGATCTCGGTGTCGCGCGCGCGGATCAGCCCGGCCTGCGCGGTGATGACGTCGATGTTGCCGGCGACCCCCGCCTTGAAACGCTCGCGCGACTGGCTGAGCTCACTTTCGGCGAGCCGCAGCTGCTCGCGGGCCACCGCACCGCGTCCTGCTCGGCGAGCCGCGCCTCGCGCCGGAAGCCGTCGAGAATCGGCACGCTCACCTGCAGCGTGAGGTCCCGGGTGGAGATCGCGCCCGGCACGGTCGCGCCGTTCACGCCGTAATCGCCGGCCAGCTCGAGCCTGGGCAGCCGCTCCGCGCGGATCGCGGATCCGGTCTGCCGCGCCGCGGCGGCGCGCGCCAGCTCCGCCCGCAGCTCGGGTCGGTTGGCGAGCGCGGCCGTGACGACCGACTCCCGCTGTGCCGGCACGTCGGCGGCGCCGAGCGACGGCGCGAGCGAATCCGTGAAGGCGAGCGGGGTAGCCGCGTCGAGGCCCAGCGCGCGCGCCACGTCGATGCGGCCGCGGTCGAGCTGGTTCCGCGCCACGAGCAGCAGGCCCTCCGCCGTGGCGAGCTGCGCCCGGGCGCGCGTCACGTCGATCGCCGGGCTCACCCCGGCGGCCCGCTGTGCGTCGGCAAGTCCGACCAGCTCGGCGGCAATGACCGAATCCGCCTGCCGGGCCGCGACCACCGACTGCGCGCGCACGGCGCGAACATACGCGAGCGCCGTCGTGAGCACTGAGCCCTCGACCGTCACTCCGCGCTCGGCGCGACTGCCGTCGGCCTGCGCGCCGGCCGCCCGCACCCGCGCCACGCTCGACCAGTCGAACAGCGTCTGAGCCGCGTTGAAGCGGGCATCGTAGTTGTTGAACGGTCCGATCAGCTCAGGCACGCCGGGAAACGAGATCCCGATCGAGCGCGAGTTGAACGAGCGGTTGAGCCATGCTCCGCTCCCCGAGAGCGACGGCAGCAGTGCCGCGCGCGCCTGCCGCACCCGCGCGTCCGCTTCCGTCGTGCGCAGCGTGGCCAGCTCGACGACGGGCGTCTTGCCCGCCGCCATGGTCACCGCATCGGCGAACGAAAGACGGAGCGGCGCACGCGTGCCGGGCGCCTGCCCCGCCACGGGAGCGGCGCTGAGCCCTACGAGCAGGGCGACCAGCCGGCTGCTATTGCTTGGCGATACCATGGAGATAGAGGTCGATGTGAGTGTCGAGGTATGCCTGAACGTTGAAGCCCTCCGGCATGCACGAGGCGAACGCCCGCCGCACCACGGTGGCGTGCATCAGCGGCGACATCGCCAGTTTCGCGGCCAGCATGACGTCGACCGGCCGAAACTCGCCGTTCTTGACGCCGCGCTCGATCACGCCCGCCATCAGGCGGTGCCCGCGGGCCACCACTTCGTCGTAGTAGAAGCGCGTCAGCTCCGGAAAAGTTGCCGCCTCGGCCATCATGAGCTTGGGAATGCCGGCGAGTGCAGTCTCCCCCACCAGGCGCCAGTATTCCCGCACCAGCTGCTCGAGCAGGTCGCGGGCGCTGCCGGTGAACGACCGCGCCAGCGCTTCCCCCTGAGCGATCACGGGCACGATGGTCTGGCGCACCACGGCCTTGAAGAGTGCTTCCTTGTTCTCGAAGTAGAGGTAGATCGTGCCCTTGGTGACACCGGCGCGGCGGGCCACGTCGGCCAGCGTGGTGCCCTCATAGCCTCGCTCGACAAATACTTCGAGCGCGGCCGCGACGAGCTCCTCCGGCCGCGCGTCTTTGCGACGCTGCCACCGCGGCTTGGCGATGCGCTTTGAAGGAACGACGGCGTGCGACACGGTGCCTCCAGGGAATTAATTACTGAACGGTAAGTAAGTAACCCAGGTTCCTGTAACTCGTCAACCTGTCTCAAACAGCTGATAAATCAGAAGTTAGGAATCTGGCGGCCGGTGGCCCGCTCGCGGTAGAACAGGATCAGCCCGGTGCTGGGCGGCTTCACGCCCAGCTGTCGCAGCAGCGTGATGATTTGACCCCGGTGGTAGGACGAGTGATCCACCGCATGTTGCAGAGTTTGCAGGTAGGTGTGGACGTACGCGCCGCCCGTGGAGGGCTGCACGGTGAGGGTCGCCGTCAACTTCGCGTCGGTCAAGCCTTCGAACAACGCTCGCCGTTTCGTTTCGACATCCTCCCAGCGGGCCCGCACCTCTGCGAGTGAGCCGAGGTCCCTGCCCTGTGCCACGACGGGTGGTGGGGCGCCAAGCCAGCGGGTGAGCCACAGCTGCTCGGCCCAGACGATGTGACACAGCGTGCCGTGAATGCCGCCATGGCTGCTCTTGAGATCCCGCCGGTATGGCTCCGGGGGAAGGCCGGCCAGGGCGTCGAAGATGCGGCGGTGTGCCCAGGCGTTGAACTCGTACAGCTCCCGCACGAGGGCCACGGTCATGCCGGGGCCAGCGCTCCTCCGTCGAGCACGCTGCGCTCGATCGTCTTCCCCTCGATCACCGCGTCGTCTCCCACCAGCGAATCGCGCACCGCGCTTCGCACCACGCGGACGTTGCGCCCGAGGATCGAGTTCGCGATCTCGCTCTCCGTTACGTAGCTCCCCGCCTCGAGCGAGACATTGGGTCCGACCGTGGCGTCGTGGATCGTCACGCCGTCCTCGATGTAGACCGGCGGCACGATCGTGCAACGGGGGGAGGGTCCCTGGGGCATACGGGCTCGTCCCTGCTCGAGCAGGTGGCGATTGGTCTCGAGTAGCGTCTCCACCTTGCCGCAGTCGTACCACCCACCCACCGGTGCGGTGTAGAGCCGTCGCCCGCGGTCCACCATGTACTGGAACGCGTCGGTGAGATAGTACTCGCCCCCCTTCCCGGGCGGCTGCTTCAGGACGTGCGCGATACCGTCGAACAACGTCTTCCAGTCCTTGACGTAGTAGAGCCCGATGTTGGCGAGCTTCGACACGGGCGTACTGGGTTTCTCGACGATCGTCTTCATGTAGCCGTGCCGGTCGGTGACGATCACTCCGAACCGCTGGTAGTCCTCGACCTCCTTCGCCCAGAGAATGCCGTCGGCGTCGCTCGTCTGGGTGAGCGACAAGTCGGCGTCGAACAGCGTATCCACGAAGATGATGAGCACCGGTCCGTGGACGTACGGGCGGGCCAAATTGATGGCCCCGGCGGTGCCGTCCAATGTCTTTTGCTCGACGAATTTCGCCTTGACGGGGTAATGCTCGACGATGTATCGCTCGACGACGTCTTTGAGATGGCCGGTGATGACAATGAGCTCTTCGAGGTCCAATCCTTTGACGGTGTCCATCACGTAGTCCATGACTGGTCGCCCCGCCACGCGGACCAGCGGTTTGGGCACGCGCTTGGTGAGCGGCAGCAGCCGGGTCCCTTTTCCCGCCAGCGGCACGATGATCTGCACTTACACCCTCCCGTAGCGGTCCTTGAGCCGCACCACGTCGTCGATCTCGGGCGTCGAGGCTTCGAGCAGGTCGCTCGCCACGACGGCCTCGAACTGGTGGATGGTCTTGGGTGCGATGTGAAACGTCTCCCCTTCCCGCAGCGGCCGCTCGATCAGCGTCTCCCCCTGCTGGAGACGCAGCACGATCTCGCCCGACAGCACGTAGATCGACTCGTCCTTCTTGTTGTGATACTGCAGCGACAGGACGTGCCCGGGCTCGATGTGCAGGATCTTCCCGACGTAGCGGCTGGTCTTCGCCCAGATGAGCTCGTGGCCCCAGGGCTTGTCCACGCGGTAGGGGACGTCGGGCATGCGAGCGGTCAATTGCGGATTGGCGATTGCGGATTGCGGATTGGCAGAGCGCGTGTCGAAGCGCACGACCCCCCCTCGCCAATCCGCAATCCGCAATCCGCAATCCCCAATTCCCTCATCCTGGTATCAGACTCAGCCGCAGCGAAGATGGTGAAGTCACGCACGCCGTCACGCACACCCCACACCCCACGCACCCCTCGGGCTTGAGGATGGGATGGCCGCCGGCGTCGAGGGCGAGCGCCCGCTCACCCACGGGACAGGCGCGGGCGCACACGCCGCACGGGACGCCATGGAACGTGATGCAGCGCTCCGGCTCGAGCTCGAGGATCCCCAGGTGCACGCCCGCCCAGCCGTCGGCGGGCGGGACCAGCGCGCCCGTCTCACAGGCGTGGGCGCACGGCATGTCGGCGCACGCGACACACGCCTGGATGCCGGGATCGATCATGGGCGTTCCGGCGGCGAGCCCGGTGCTGGCGGGCGCCTTGACGATCGCGTGCACCGGACAGACGTCGATGCAGTCGCCGCACCGGGTGCAGGAAGCGAGGAAGGCGAGCTCGTCCGCCGCGCCGGGCGGGCGGAAGTGGCGGCGGGGTGCCACGCGTTGCTCCGTGCGCACCCGCACTTCCTGCAGCAGCCGGCCGAACGTCTCGCGGAAGAAGCCGCGCCGGTCGCTCGCCCGCGTGTCCATCAGAAGCTGGATCCGAGGCTGACCTGCCACCGGAACGCGAAGCGCTTGTCTCCCGGCGTGAAATCGCGGGCGTCGTCCCAGCGGTTCACAGCCAGCGGCACTTCGAAACGCAGCGTCCAGGCCAGCTCTTTCACCTGATGGCGCGTCATCACCCCCACCCCGATGTCGTACAACGTCGTGTACCACTGCCCCGGGGGCGACGACGGGATCGCCGTCGTGTCCACGATACCGGCATCCGCGAACGCCTCCAGGCCGAGCCCCCGCAAGATACCCTGATCGCGCCGCAGCACCCACGGCGTCGCTTCGAGGTTGAGCCCCACCGCCCAGCGGCCACCCAGGTCGGGCCGGAAGCCCCGGAGGTTCGCCCCGCCGGGCGCTTGATAATGAAAGTCGGGGCGCACCAGCAACGCGCCCTGGCTCCGCAGGAAGGGGTTGGTGAACGTCTCATAGGGATCGGCGCCCGCGATGGAGATGCGCCGCTGCCGCACGGGATCGGACGAGCCGAGGTAGGCCCCTGCGAACAGGCGCGCGCCCCACGACCGGCTACGCACGCTCGCCTCACCCGTGACACGGCTGAACGCCTCGAAATCGTAGCGGTTGTTGGCGACGATACCCGGCCCCGGGTTCCAGTACACGACCCCCGCATGGCCGCCGACCCGCGCCCGCAACACCGTATTGCCCCGGGTCCGGGTGGTGCTGAACCACGGGCCAGCTTCCACCGTGCCCGCGTCGTCCCACAGCCGACGATCGAGGTACCCCAGGGCCGTGGTCGCCATCCACATGGCATCGAACCCCACGTGCGGGTCGGCGGCGTCCACGAGACGCTGCCGCAACGCGTGATCGACCTGGATCTTGGCACCCGCACGGCCCTCGACCGCCCACGCCGTTACGCTCGTCTCGGTGCGCGGCCGGAGCTGGCCGATCGGATTGCTCCAGCGGCCGTACAACCCGAGCACCTGGCTGGCGCCGCGCCGCGTCGCGACCGTGCCGAGCAGTAGGCCGCGATTGAAGGCGCCGAGGTAGTTGGCCCGCTCCCGCAGGCCGACCGTCACGCCACCGAAGTCGTTGGACCAGATCACGGGGAACAACCCGCGCACGCCGAGATCGCGGCGCACCGTCTCCTGAAACGGATCGTCAACGCGCAGCGTCCACGCGCCGCTTCCTCCCAGGAGTCCGTGCCGTTCCCGGTTGTTCAGCATGTCGTAGTCGTGGGCCCGCACCCGCGGATCGAGCATCAGCGGGCCCGGTCGCTGGGCCGTGGTGAACTCGACGCGCTCGCGCGCCGGCTGGCCGGTGGCGCGGGCGTAGACCGTGTCGCCCGCTCCTCGCCTGCCCTGCGTGCCGATTTCGACCGGCATGAAGCCGTCACCCTTGCGCTCGATCGTCACCACCGTCAGCCAGCGGCCGTCGGCCTGCCGCGTTCGCTGCACGTGCTTCAGGGCGTAATCGATCAACGGCGTCCCGTGCAGCCATTGGCCGAACAGCCACTTCAAGTCCTGCCGCGAGACCTGCTCGGCCACTTCCCGGAACGCCTCCTCGTCCACGTGCTTGAGCTTCCAGCGGGCGTAATAGGCCCGCAGGATGCGGCGCATCGTTTCATCGCCCACGACGTACCGCAGCTGCTCGTAGAACAGCTGCGCCTTGTCGTACACCATCTGGTTGTAGGTGAAGAAGTCGCGGAATCGCTCGCTCGGCAGGGAGATGGGCTCGCTCCAGCGAGCGAGGTCGAGCATCAGCACGTCCGCCTCGAGCGCCGGGTAGGCCGGGCGGCCGCCACGTCGCTCGAAGAACCAACCCGTCTGGAAGCTCGTGAACCCCTCGTCGAGAAAGGCCTCGCGCCATTCGTTGTTGGCGAGGATTCCCATGGTGTAGTTGTGGCCGACTTCGTGGACGATGAGGCCGAGCCCGGCCGAGCCGTCCATCACCATCATCGGGAACTCGGTGCCGCCCCCTTCGATGCGGTGCACGTTGGTGAGCGTCGGCCAGGCGAATTTCCCGTACAGCGAGTCGAGCCACGCGAGCGCCGCCTCCGTGTTGCGTACCGCGATCCCTCTTCCCCACGTCGCGCTGTCCTCCGGCAGGTACAGCACCCGCACCACGACGTCGCCGTAGCGCCCTTCGTCGTACCGGTAGCGCGGGTTGAGCGAGAAGGCGAAGTGATGGACCTGCTCGGCGTGGAAATGCACGCACTTACGTCCGGGCGCCACCGGGCCGCACCCCGGCCCGGAGGCGCGCGGCCCGTACCAGCCGCGCTGGTAATCGATCCGCAGCCGGGGATCGGCCTTGGCGTGCTCCCATCCCGGGTCGCCTTCGACCACCACACCGGTGGCCCCGATGACCTGGTCCTGGGGCAGGTCGAGCAGCACGTCGTAGGTGGCGAACTCGCCGTAGAACTCGCCCGCGGGATAGAGCGGGTGGTCCTGCCATCCCCCGCGGTCGTACACCACGACCTTGGGATACCACTGCGCGAAATCGAGGCGCCGTCCCTGGCGCCCCTGACGCCGCGGGAGGGTCGAGGGGCGCGCCCGCCAGTCGATCTCCACGACGCCCGAGTCCCCCGGTGCGAGCGGCCGCGGCAGCGCCCAGTGCGCGATGGTCGAATCGGGCGCGTACGGATAGTCCGGCCTGGCCCGCTCTCCCATCACCGTCGCATCGGTGATGCGCTCGAACGCGTAGTCGGGGTCTCGCAGCCGCTGGAATCGCACGCGTCCTTCGGCGGCGTCCGCCGCGGCCCAGCGCGAGCCCGGCCGAAAGGCATTCAAGTACTGGTGCACGAAGAAGTCACGCAGCGTGTCCGGGGAGCGGTTCACGTAGGTGATGCGCGCGTGACCGAGCAACACGCCCGCCGGCTCGTCCAGCGCCGCCGTGATGTGGTAGGCAGCCCGCTGCTGCCAGTAGCCGGCGACCGGCAGGGAGTCCTTTAGGGCAGTGTCGGGGGGCATCAATAAGAGAAGGATCGGGATCATCGGGGTCATGGGGATGGGGAAGCTACACGCCCCTCGTTCGGACGGGGAGGCGTGCCGCGTGATTTCGACCGGCGGTGCATCAATCGGGCGCCGGTGTTCGACGACTGACTCCTCATGTTGGGCGGGTAAACCCTCGACAAACAGGAGCCAGTTATGACGCATAAATCGCGCTATCTCCCGATCCTGCCGGCCGTGGCGGCCCTCGCGACCCTGGTGGCGTGCAGCGACCGTCCGCCCGCGACGGGCCCAGCCCCTGGCAAACCCGAACCGGCGGCCACCCCTTTCACCGCCGAGCTGCGAACGACATCCGAGGCATTGGCGCAACACTTGGCGCGCGCGCTCGCGCATCCGGCGTTTCGTGCGTACGTCAAGGCACAGCTCGATTCGTCACCGTTCCGCGAGCACAAGCTCCACTTCCAGCGCTTTCTCGGCGCGCACGGGGGCCACGCCCGCGACGAGGTCGCGCGGCACGCCGGCGTACCGGCAGGCCAGATCGACCGCGAGGCTCTGGCGGTGATCCCGCTCGAGTTCTACTTCCCCGTGCCGGCGCACCGGCGTGCCTGGACCGGCGACGCCAACGTGCTCGTCGCCACCGCCCTGCGCGACCACGACGTCCCGGTGGCGTTCGACCCGCAGGGGCACCGCATCCTGCTCGACCCAGACCGGCCGCCCGCGACCCCGGTGATCGCGCTCGTCCCGGTCGAGACCGACTTCACACCGCGACCCGCGATGCAGCTCTGCCAGGAAGACTGCGGAAGCGGTGGTGGCGGCGGCGGCGCGCCGCCCCCCACGCCTTCGCCGACCCCTCCGCCGGCACCCACGCCCGGGCTCTACATGACGCAAGCCCATTTCGCAGCTGATTTTGAAGGTTGGTTGAAGGGCGCCCCCGAATTTGAGCTGCACGTGCTCGGCCAGAAGGGGCAGACCGACTCGCTCACCGACTACCAGTGTGCCGGTGAGAAACAGCCGGCACCGTATTACTTCGACCAGAACGGCCTCGACTGGGGCGGCAGCGTCATGGTGTTCAGCAAGAGCCAGATCGACGGCTACAACGCCGCCCACCCGGGCCAGAACGTGCGGGTCTATGTCGTGGAGGACGACGACACGGCGTGTCAGATCAAGACGAGCAGCGACGCCTGGAAGAAAGCGCTCGAGGCCGTCGACGCGGCGAACAAGGCGCGGACGGCCGGTAAGGACACGACTTCGAGCACCGGCGAGAAGTTGTGGAAGTTCGCACAGGCGTTTCAGAAGCTCTTGAGCGCGCTTGCGTCGATCATCAACACGAACGACGAGCTGGTGGGCGACGCCGTCCAGGACAGCGTGGCAGGCGAGTATCACGCGGGATTCAACTGGATCGTCAAGGGTGAGAACAACGTCACCAACGGCTGGGTGCGGCTGGAGATGCAGTGAACGGCTCACATAGGAGAGCAGCAATGCGCACGCTCATCGGATTGCTCGCCGCGGTCGCTCTGGCCGTTCCCGGTCAGGCCGGCGCTGCGCAATGGGGCCTCTCGGCGGAGGTCGGGGTGGCGCGTTTCGGAGGCACGTCCCGGGACAGCTCGGGCGCCACGCTCGGCCCCTACCGCCCCACGACCTTCGGTGTGCGGGTCGACCGCGAGCTGGGCACGGTGCGCGTCGGCATGGAACTGATGTACGCCCGTACCGGCCTCGCGGGGGAGCAGGACCAAACGGCGGTCGTCTTCTACGACCGCGCGTCGCTGGTCGAAGCCGCTCCGGAAATCTCGATCACGGTGGCGCGCTTCGGCGCCGGCGTCGTGACCCGGGTGGCCGGCGGCCCCAGCCTCGACATCTGGGATGTGGACGGGGCGTCGCGCGCCCGGATCGGGGCGCGGGGAGCGGTCGCGTTGGAGTGGCCGCTCTCGGGACGGTGCACCGGGTCGTTCCGCGCGACCGGGGTTCTGAGCGGATCGGTGATGAACCGCGATGAGACCCCGGCGGGAGTGGAGCGGCGCAAGACGCGTCGCGGCGGCGTGTCGATCGGGCTGCGCTACCGGTTGTAGTGCAGGAGCGAGCGGCCCGGGCAACCCTGGTTGAGCCCGGGCCGCTACTCCCCCGTCAGCATCCTGCGCCGCAGCACGGCGAGCTTGCGCTTGAGCGACCCGTCGTAGATCCGGTCGCCGATGCGGACCACGATGCCCCCCAGGATCCCACCGTCGGTGCGGAAATGCGTCCGGACCTCCTTGTGGAGCGCCGCCGAAAGGCGCTCAGCGATTCCGCCCTCGAGCCGATCATCCGGGTCGCGCGCCAGGGTCACGCCGGCATGCACCCGGTTGAGCCGCAAGTCTACCAACCCCTGGT
>WNGH01004235.1_pt1 | contig 27153 bp, 24 predicted proteins | sample 5400631 | NCBI WGS metagenome assembly WNGH01 (sample SAMN13153373, study PRJNA577476) | soil metagenome | isolation source: 115 cm soil or saprolite under Garry oak tree replicate 1 | place: USA:California | collected 2016-06-15
CTCAGGCGCATACTGAGCTGCGCGGCTCGCCGCGGCCCCCGGCCTGGCGGCCTAGCGGCGCCGCCTGCCGGCTGCCGTTCAGCACTCAACTGGAGTACACGTGGTTTTCCCCTATGACGACTGCCTTGCCCGCGATCTCGCCGTGGCGGCCGGCGAACGCCTGCTCAAGCTCCGCGCGTCCGGATCGGCGGCCGACGATCTGAGGTGCGCCGGCGACCTGGGCTCGCAGGAGTTCCTCGCCGCCGAGCTGGCCAGGGCACGCCCGCACGACGCCGTGCTGTCCGAGGAGGCGGTCGACGACCCGGCCAGGCTGGCCGCGGACCGGGTATGGATCATCGACCCGCTGGACGGCACCAGGGAGTTCGGTGAGGAGGGCAGGGTCGACTGGGCGGTGCACGTCGCCCTGTGGGAGCGCGGCCAGCTCACCGCCGGCGCGGTCGCGCTGCCTGCCCACGATGCCGTCCTGTCGACCGCCGAGCCGCCCGCGCCGCCGGCGGCCGCGCCAGGCGCCGCGCTGCGGCTCGTGGTCAGCAGGTCACGGCCGCCCGAGTTCGTGCAGCGGTTGGCGGCGAAGCTCGGAGCCGAGCTTGTGCCGCTCGGCTCGGCCGGTGCCAAGGCAGCGTCCGTCATCACCGGCGAGGTGAGCGCCTACGTGCACAGCGGAGGTCAGTACGAATGGGACTCCGCCGCCCCCGTGGCCGTCGCCAGGGCCGCGGGCCTGCACACCTCGAGGATCGACGGGTCAAATCTGCGCTACAACTCCGAGCAGCCGTGGATGCCGGATATCCTGATCTGTCCCGTCCCGCTGGCTGGCCGGCTGCTCGATGCGATCAGCGCGGTACAGCAGCACCAGCAGTAGGCCGAGCCCGGCCCCGCTCGGGCCGGGACCGAGTGCACCCGATCCGGAGTTCGCCAGATGACAGTGTCCCGCTCTGATTACCAGCTATCGCAGCTCGACGTGCTCGAGGCTGAGTCCGTCCACGTGATGAGGGAGGTCGCCGCCGAGTTCGAGCGGCCCGTGCTGCTGTTCTCCGGCGGCAAGGACTCGATCGTCATGCTGGCGCTCGCCGAGCGCGCGTTCCGGCCCGCCAGGATCCCGTTCCCCGTCATGCACGTGGACACCGGCCACAACTTCGACGAGGTGCTCGAGTTCAGGGACCGCAGGGCGGCCGAGCTCGGCGTCCGCCTGATCGTGGCCTCGGTGCAGGAGTCGATCGACACGGGCCGGGTGGTGGAGGAGACCGGCCGGTGGCCGAGCCGGAACCGGCTGCAGACGACGACGCTGCTCGACGCGATCGCCGACCAGCGCTTCGACGCGGTATTCGGCGGCGCCCGCAGGGACGAGGAGAAGGCCAGGGCGAAGGAGCGGGTGTTCTCCTTCCGCGACGAGTTCGGCCAGTGGGACCCGAAGAACCAGCGGCCCGAGCTGTGGAGCCTGTACAACACCCGGATTCACCGGGGCGAGCACATCAGGGTCTTTCCGCTGTCGAACTGGACCGAGCTCGATATCTGGCACTACATCACCAGGGAAGAGCTCGAGATCCCTTCCATCTACTTCGCGCACCGCCGGTCGGTATTCGAGCGCGACGGCATCCTGCTCGCCGACCACCCGCATGCCGGCCGGTCCGACGCCGAGCCGCCGTACGAGGCGCTGGTCAGGTACCGCACCGTCGGCGACATCAGCTGCACGGGCGCGGTCGAGTCCTCGGCGGCCACGCTCGCCGAGGTCATCACGGAGATAGCCGCGACGCGGATCACCGAGCGCGGGCAGACCCGCGCCGACGACCGCGCGAGTGAGGCCGCGATGGAGGACCGCAAGCGAGAGGGCTACTTCTGATGACATCCGACCCGGACGGCATGGAGCGGGCGCGACAGGACGGCGGGCGGCGCGGTGGCCCCGGACACGGTGCCGCTAAGCACGGGGGCACGGGAGTACCGGAAGGGGACAGGGCGATGGACATCCTTCGGCTGGCTACGGCCGGCTCGGTGGACGACGGGAAGTCGACCCTGATCGGGCGGCTGCTGTATGACTCGAAGGCGATCTTCGAAGACCAGCTTGCCTCGGTGGAGCGGACCAGCAGGGAACGCGGCGAGGACTTCACGAACCTCGCGTTGCTCACCGACGGCCTGCGCGCGGAGCGCGAGCAGGGAATCACGATCGACGTCGCCTACCGGTACTTCGCGACGCCGCGGCGCAAGTTCATCATCGCCGACACCCCGGGCCACATCCAGTACACCAGGAACATGGTCACCGGGGCGTCCACCGCCGACCTGGCGATCGTCCTGGTCGACGCGCGGAACGGGCTCACCGAGCAGAGCCGCAGGCACGCGTTCCTCACCACGTTGCTGCGGGTGCCGCACCTGGTGCTCGCGGTGAACAAGATGGACCTGGTCGGGTACGAGTCGGCGGCCTTCGACCAGGTCGTGGAGGAGTTCACCGCGTTCGGCAGCAAGCTCGAGATCGGCGACCTGACCTTCATCCCGATCTCGGCGCTGCACGGCGACAACGTGGTCGAGCGCTCGCTGAACATGCCCTGGTACAACGGCCCGTCCCTGCTGCATCACCTGGAGCACGTGCACATCGCGTCCGACCGCAACCTGATCGACGTCCGGTTCCCCGTGCAGTACGTGATCAGGCCGCACCAGGCCACCGACCCCGACCTGCATGACTACCGCGGTTACGCGGGCCAGGTCGCTGGCGGCATCCTGAAGCCGGGCGACGAGGTGATGCACCTGCCGTCAGGGCTGACGACCACGATCAGGCGGATCGACGCCGCCGCCGGCCCGGTCGACGAGGCGTACCCGCCGATGTCGGTGACCCTGCTGCTCGACGACGACCTCGACATCTCCCGCGGCGACATGATATGCCGGCCGCACAACCAGCCTCATGTCACCCAGGACGTGCAGGCGATGGTGTCCTGGATGGCGGACGCTCCGGTGCTGACCGAGCGCAGCCGGCTCATCGTCAAGCACACCACGCGGACGGTCAAGGCAATCGTGCGCGACATCGGCTACCGGCTTGACATCAACTCGCTGCACAGGGACGAGGCGGCCGACCGGCTCGGGCTGAACGAGATCGGCCGGGTCGCGCTGCGGCTGACCCAGCCGATCTTCTGCGACCCCTATGCGCGGAACCGGATGACCGGCGGCATGATCCTGATCGACGAGGCGACCAGCGCCACCGTCGGGGCGGCGATGATTACAGATCCGTCCTGACCGGCACGCCGGGCAACGCCTCGGAGTGACCGCGATTTAGCGGGCATTCTGCCCGCGAGCGGCCCCGGGGAAGCTACGATCAATGCGTGTATCGACGGATTTCCTACTGGCGCGTGGCCGGCCTGCTCGGCGTCGTCACTTCGCTGGCCCTGGCCCTGGCTCTGCCCGGTCCGGCCGGCCAGGCGGCGACGAGCCGGGCCGGATCATCGCCCGCCGCGCTGCCGCGGGTGCGGCCCGCGTCGGGCACCCCGCACTTCCCGCTCGGTACCCGCCGCGTCGAGCAGGTGCGCCAGCTCGTCCAGTGCGGCGGCACCATGTACGCGGTCGGCAGCTTCTCGACCGTCGAACAGGGTGGCCATACCTTCAGCAGGAACAACGCGTTCAGCTTCCGCGCGACCGCGCCGTTTAGGATGACGTCCTGGAATCCCAACGTCAACGGCGTGGTCAACTCGATCACGTTCAATTCTGGCCACTGCTCGGCCGCCTACCTCGGCGGCAACTTCACCAGGGTCCGCGGCCAGAAGGCGATCCGCATCGCGAAGGTCCGCACGGCCGCTCCCGGCGCGCTGGTCGGAACCTTCAGGCACTCGGCCAACAACCAGGTGGAGACGCTGGTCAGCTACCAGAACCACGTCCTGGCGGGCGGCTTCTTCACCGCGATCAACGGCAGTTCCGCCGGCCGGTACATGACCAGCGTGAACCCGAGGACCGGCCGGAACGACGGGTTCCTTCGGCTGCGGATCTCCGGCCACTACAGCTTCCCCGGGGCGGTCGCGAACGGGACGCGGATCTTCAACCAGCAGATCAGCCACGGCGGCCGCCGGGAGCTGGTCGAGGGCGACTTCACCTCGGTCGGCGGCAAGCGGCGGCACCAGATCTTCATGCTGAACCTGGCCAGCCGGCCCCGGGCAACGCTGACGCGGTGGACGTCGCCGCGATTCGACGGCAGCCGCGGCTACCCGCCGAACGGCTACTTCTACAACTGCGCTGACAAGGAGCCGTTCTACCTGAAGTCCGCGGCCTGGTCTCCCAATGACAAGACGGTGTACCTGGCCGCCACGGGATTCCGGCCATGGAACCACAAGACGGGCTTCCCGCTCAGGGGCTTGTGCGACGCCGCGTCGGCGTTCAGCGCGGGCCGCGCCGCGACGTTCAAGTGGATCGACTACACCGGGTGCGACTCGCTGTACTCGGTCGCGGCGAACGCGAGCGCCGCGTTCTTCGGCGGTCACCAGCGTTACGCGCAGAACCCGAACGGCTGCAACTTCCAAGGGCCAGGAGCGATCGCGGCCCCCGGTCTTGATGCCCTGAATCCGTCCACCGGCCATCTGGTGGTCAATGCCCAGGGGACCTCGCTGTACACCAGGGACCGGGGAATCGGCGCCGACGACCTGCTCGTGACGAAGTCCGGGCTGTGGGTCGGCAGCGACAACTTCGCCAAGAGCGACAGATGCGACGGGGTAGCCGGCCTGTCCGGCATCTGCTTCCTGCCCTACGGTCCCTGAGAGTCCGTACTTGAGGGGCCATGCCGGCTCTTGCCATGCTCTGCACCGTGTCACTCGCTTGTAGCCAGGATGTACTATCCTGTACCCACCGAAACTACCGAGTGGAGCGTTCGCCTCCTGCCCTATCGGCCGAGTTCGTCAACGGCGGGTCCTAGCTCCACGTCACGCAGACTGGGGCGGGAGTGCGCGAAGGTCTTCGAGTCGTCTATCTCGGCGGTCTGGGACGCAGCGGCAGCACGCTGCTCGAGCGGCTGCTCGGCGAGCTGCCTGGCGTCAGCGCTGTCGGCGAGGTCGTCCACTTGTGGCAGCGCGGCGTGGTCGAGAACGAGCGCTGCGGCTGCGGTGACGAGTTCGGCGCCTGCGACTTCTGGTCCCGGGTGGGTAAGGCCGCCTTCGGCGGCTGGGACAAGATCAGCGTCGAACGGGTTGCCAGGCTCAGGGAAGCGACCGACCGCACCCGCTTTATCCCGCTGCTGGCCGGCCCCGAGCTGCCGGGCAGGATGCGCCAGAGCCTGAGCGAGTACACGGACTACTACCTGCGCGTCTACCAGGCGATCGCGGAGGTCACGGGCAGCACGGCGCTGATCGACTCGAGCAAGCACGCGTCCTTGGCGTTCTGCCTGGCCAGGCGCCGCGGGGTCGACCTGCGGGTGATCCACCTGGTACGCGACAGCCGCGCCGTCGCGTACTCCTGGACGACGCGCGTGGCCAGGCCGGACGCCAGCGCGGAGAGCTACATGACGACGTACCCGCCCGTCCGCGCGGCCGGGCACTGGAACGCGGAGAACTGCGCCCTGCAGTTGCTCGCGCGGCGCGGCACGCCGGTGCTGCGCGTCCGCTACGAGGACCTGGTCCGGGATCCCGAGCAGACCGTGCTGCTCGTGGCCAGGTTCGCCGGACTGCGCGCGGACGAGAGCATGCTCGGCTTCCTCGGCACAGAGGGCGGCTCCCGCAGCGCTGTCCTGCACGAGGCGCACACGGCATCGGGAAACCCGATGCGCTTCGCCACCGGCAGGGTGAGCATTCGCGGCGACGAGCGGTGGCGTGCGGAGATGCCGGACTCGCACCGGCGCGCGGTCACCGCGATGACGCTCCCGTTGCTGACGCACTACGGCTACCTCGGGCGAGCCGCATGAGGCGAGCCGGGCAAGCACTGCGAGCGGGAGACACATGAGCGAGCCGGAGGGGCGCGGCGTCGCCCTGACTGAGGAGCGAGGGACGAGCGACGAGGGAAGGCGGGCGGCCGCCTCGAGCTCGTGGTGGTCTTCGACCAGGGCCCGCCCGACTCGACCCTGGCCAGGCCTGACCGGGTGCGGGTGCTGGTCAACGACCGCAAGCCGGGCCTGGCCGGCGCCCGCAACTGCGGCATCCTGGCGCTCGGTACCGACCTCGTCGCCTTCTGCGACGACGACGACCAGTGGCTGCCCGGCAAGCTGATTGCCCAGGTCAGCGCGTTGCGCGCGGAGCCGGGCGCCGAGTTCGCCAGCTGCGGCATCACCGTGCGGTTCGAGAACCGCTCGACCCCCAGGCTGGCCGGACGCAGTGAGGTCACCCACCGGGACCTTCTCAGGTCCCGGATGGTCATGGTGCACTCGTCCACCTACCTGGCGAGCCGGCCGGCCCTGGTCGACGGAATCGGCCTGCTCGACGAGGACATCCCAGGCAGCCAGAACGAAGACTGGGACCTGGCGCTGCGGGCGGCGCGACGGCGCCCGATCGTGAACGTCGACCGGCCGCTCGTGCGCGTGGCCTGGGGAGCGGGCTCGCACTACGCCAGGCAGTGGGAGACCAAGGCGCTGAGCCTGCAGTGGATGCTCGACCGGCATCGCGACATCGCCGCCGACCCGGCGGGTGCGGCCCGGGTGTACGCCCAGATCGCCTTCGCCTACGCCTGCCTTGGCCGGCGAGCCGAGTCGCTGCGGTGGGCCGGCCGGGCCGTGCGCCGTAACTGGCGCGAGCGGAGGATTCCGTTCGCCGTGGCCGTGGCCTCCGGCGCGGTCTCCGGCGAGCGCGTGCTTCGGACGCTGCACGCCCGCGGGCACGGGATCTGACAGTGAGCGGGAGACACCACGTGAGCGACCGGGTCCGGGTCGGCGGGCTGGACTTCGACGTCATGACCGGGCCGCAGCTGATCGCGCAAGTGACCGATGCGATCCGGCGCGGGCTCGGCGGCACGATCGTGACCCCCAACGTCGACATCTGCCGCCGGGCCGGCCTGGACCCGGCCAGCCGCGAGCTCGTGGCCGAAGCGTCGATTGTCGTGCCCGACGGGATGCCGCTGATCTGGGCCGCGCGGCTGGCGGGCCGGCCGCTGCCGGAGCGGATCACCGGCGCGGACCTCCTCTTCTCGCTGTCCGAAGCCGCCGCCGCGAACTCCTGGCCGATCTACGTGCTCGGCGGTCTGCCGGGCGCGGAGGGTGAGCCTGGCGCGGCCGAGCTGGCAGCGGACCGGCTCGCCGCCCGGTACGACGGCCTGAAGATCGCCGGAGCCTACTCGCCGCCGTTCCCGTTCGACGCCAAGGCCGGGAACATCGACGACATCCGCGGCTGGCTGGCCGAGGCGCAGCCGAAGATTGTCTTCGTCGGCCTCGGGTTCCCCAAGCAGGAGCGGCTGATCGCCCGGCTGTCCGCGAGCCTGCCGGGAACATGGTTCGTAGGCTGCGGAGCCGCGATCCTGTTCGCCGGGGGTACGGTGCGGCGGGCGCCGGCCTGGGTACAGAGCACCGGCCTGGAATGGGTCTACCGGCTGATCAGCGAGCCACGCCGGCTGGCACGGCGGTACCTGGTCGACGACCTGCCGTTCGCCGTCCGGCTGCTGGCCGGCAGCGTATGGCCGGGGGCACGGCGCGCAGCCGGACGGCGGTGCGAGCACCGGCGAGGGCGAACGTTATGCCCCCTGATCACCTGCGCCAGCTTGGCGTCCGGCCCAGCCACCTCGTCAGCTTCTCGTCGAACGGGCCGAAGTAGTCATCCAGTTGCGCGCGCAATGGCTCAGGCATCGGTGACCTGGGCCTGGCGTTGTGCCGCTCGAATTCGGGGTAGTCATGCCGGCGCAGCCCGAGAAAGTCGAGCACGGCGTCATAGACCGGCTCGGGCTCGGTGAAGAAGTCTCCGCTGTCGACGACGTGAATGCGGTCCGTGCCAAAGATGCCCTCCAGCCGCTCGAGCTGCTCCGCGTACCGCCCGCGGGCCAGGTAGGCGTGGTGCTGGTGGCCGTGGCTGAGGTACGCGGGCTCCTGCGTCATGCGCTCGGCCTCGCCGCGCAGGCGCTCGGGCTCGAGTTCGAGTGCCCGCGGGAACGGCTCCCTCTCGAACCCCCTGGCGAGTTCGTGAGCGTACGCGGAGTACGCCCGCTCCACCGGGTCGCGGACGAGCACGAGCAGCCTGACCTCGGGCAGGTCGTGCGCGATCCGGTCGGCCGCGAGCGGGTGGAACAGGTAGTAAGGGCTCGACTCGAAGGTGAGCGCGGGGGATCCGGCCGCCCTCCCGGCCCGGCGGCCGGCCGCTCGCAGCGGAAAGTGCGCCCGGTACCAGCCGAGACCGCGGTCGTAGTTCATGTCGAAGTAGTGCACGCCCTTGTGCAGGACCGCCTTGACCACGCCGGGGTGCTGGCTCAGCGTGCGGTACATCGAGGTGGTGCCGCAGCGCTGTGCCCCGGCGATCAGGAAACCGGGCAGCATCCTGGCCGGGCTGGTCAAGCGGCCCGCGGTCACCGAGACGGCGTGCACGACCCGTTTCGCGGGCGGGGAGACGGATCTGGTGATGGCGAGCCTGCCTTTCTGTGCTTGCCGCTGGCGCGACGCTGGCCCGGCAGTGGTCCCAAGGGCACGCGGCCCCGATGCGGCCGCTACCGACCGCGCAGGCCGGCCTGCAGCGCGGGGACGAGCCACCGGCGCGGCGCGCCCAGGCGCGCACCCGCCTGCTCCTGCCGGTCTGACAGGTAACGTACCGCCAGGTCGGCCAGGTAGACCAGCACGGTCAGGCGGGCCTCGGACGGCGGTATCCCGAGCGGATCGAGCAGCTCGGGTGCCTGCCTGACGCAGTCGCTGGCCGCCTGCCGCGGATCTCGCCCGCGCGCCACGGCCCTGGACTGCAGCCAGCAGTGCAGCGCGTCGAAGCCGACCGGCGGGCCGACCGCGAACCGTTCCCAGTCCCAGACCAGCAGCCCGCCGCGCGTGTTCGCCATGTTCCACGGGGTCCAGTCGCCGTGGCAGGCACCGAAGCCGAGCTCCGTGGTTCCCGCGCCCGCCGCCAGCTCGCCGAGCGCGGCCCGCAGGTCGTCCTGCTCGCTGCCGGCGCCCGCGCCGTCCAGCCGCGCGGCCAGCGCCTGCCAGTACTCGCTGGCGGTGAGCCCCGACCGCCGGATGCCCGGCACGCTCGCCAGCTCGGCCATGGCCCGCCCGAGCTGGCCCGGCCGCAGCGGGACGCGCTTGCGCCAGACCGGAAGCGGGCTGAGCACCAGCACCTCCATGCCGTGCCAGCTGCCGCTGTCCAGTACCCGAGGAATCTGGATGCTGGTCAGGCCGGCCCGGCCGAGTCGCTCGAGTGCCGACCGCTCGGCCCGCACCAGCTCTGCGGTCAGCGCGTTGACGCCGATCTTCACGAACCCGATCGTGTCGCCGGCGCGCCCGAGCAGCTGCAGCACCGGCTTGCGGTTGGCGCGGGCCGCGCCGAGGTGGATGCCGACCATGACCCGCTGGCCGAGCACGGAACTCAGGTACGACTCGATGGTCTGCGCCCCCGCCGGGACGTGCACGAGCAGGCGGTCGCGCAGCACCATGCCGCCGACGCCGCTGGCCAGCGCCGCCGCGAGCGCCCTGGTGGCCAGCCGGCTGCGGACCGAGCCCGGCTTGCCGTACCCGCGAACCGCGACCGCGCTCGCGCGCCGGTCACGCGGCACGACCAGCCGGGGCCGGCCGAGCCCAGGCAGCACGATCATCTGGATGTCGGCTGGCCCGCCGCCCGGTCGCCCGGTCGCCGCCGGCCGGGCCACTGCGGGCCTGGCCGGGGTCGCCGTGGCGGGTGCCGGCCACAGCAGCCGGCATACCTCGCGCAGGTAGTCGGCACGGTCCCGGCCGGCCGGCGTCGCCTGGGCCGTGGTCATCTGGCGCCCGGCAGGACCGGACGGAAGATCCCCCAGTGGAGCATCTGATGGAAGGTCCGCAGGGCAGGCTCGTTTGCGCCGAGCCAGTACTGGAACGGGCGCCCCTGGCTGTCCGCCCCGTTCGCGTCGAAGTACGCCATGCCCTTGATCTGCCGGTCCACCCTGGCCAGCTCGCCGGCGGCGAGCAGCCAGGTCGGCCACGCCGACGGCGTGCCGTTCACGGCGAACTCACCGATCAGAACCGGCTTGCGGGTGGTCTTCGCCCATTTCAGGAACGGCTGAGCCGACTCCTGAAGCGGCTGCCTGATCGTGATCGAGTAAACGTCGGCGCACACCCAGTCGACCTCGTTGTTGCCGGGGTAGAAGGGCTCGGCGCGGCCGTCCCCGAAGCCCCACCCGGTCGGGCACCAGACCCAGCCGACGTTCGTCGCGCCGACCTCGGTGAAGATCGCCCTGATGTGGTCCCACGCCGCGATGTAGTTCTTCGGGCCGTGCACGGCCCACTGCACGTTCGGCCGGTCCATCTCGTGCCTGAACTGCATCAGGATCGGTCGGCCAAGCCGCTTGACGGCCTCCGCCCTGGCCCTGATCAGCGCGTCGTAGTTACCCGCGATGATCTTCCTGGTGTCGGGCGTCCCCGACCAGGTGAGCAGCAGCACCTTCCCGCTGCGCACGAAGTACCGGTCGGCCGCGTCCGGGAACGCGCTGAACCAGGGATGGTAGGTGTGCACGAGGTCGATCGGGCCGCCTACGGTCCGCTGGAACGAGCGCACGGCGGCGATCTTCGCCGCGGGGGTGTAGGCCGCGGGCTCGACGTATGCGCCGAGATAGGCGCCGGAGGCCGGGATGAGCCCGGCCGCGGACCCTGCGCCGGCGTCGGGCGAGCCGCCGCCGGCCGACGGCGAGTTCGTGGCCGCGGGCGAACCGCCGCCATCGGGCGAGTGCGAGGCAGGCACCTGGTGACCGCCCGGGGACGACGAACCGAAGCCGGACGGCGTCGTCGGGCCGGACGACACCGTCGCCTGCCAGACCCAGTTCGCGGTGAACCCCGCGATGACCACGGTCGCGACGATCGCCGCCGAGAGCCCGGCCGCCTGCCGGCGGCCGAGCCGCCGCTTCTTGCGGTGATTCACGCGGCGTAGCCCTCCGCTGCGGTAAGGCCGGCCCGCGGCGCGACCGGCCGGCCCGTGGCCGCGCGGACCGCGATGATGAACGCCGCGAGCAGCAGGCCGCCGTAGAGCAGGCCGCTCAGCGCGTCCGTGAACCAGTGCAGCGACAGGTACACCCGGCTGTAGGCCTCGTTGAAGCCCAGCGCCGCGACGGCGGCGGCGGCCCAGACCGCCGTCGTGGGGCGTCCGCTGAACTCGCGCCACAGCAGGTAGGCGATCAGGCCGTAGATGACGATGGACCGGTCGCAGCCGCCGGACGGATAGGTGCCGAGCGGGCTCGTCGGGGGCCCGAGCCGGTGAAAGACATGCCGCAGCGCGAGCGTCGCGTAGTGGTCCACCACGATCAGCGCGGCCAGCGCGACAGGCGGCAGCCAGCGCCGGTCACGCGAGGCGACCGCGAGGCAGACCGCGGCGGCGGCCGCCGCTCCCCACGTGGTCCAGGTGTCGCCGATCTTGGTCAGCCGTTTCATGGCGGCGGCGGCGGCGTGCACCTGGTGGCCGTGGACCCAGCGGAAGGTCGGCCGGTCGATGGTCAGGCCGTGGTGGACGACGAGCAGCCCGAGCAGTGCCATCACCGCGAACGCCGCGGCCGCGCCGACGGCGGCGACGATCGCGAACCGCCAGGAGCCGTCCGAGGCGTCGGCGAGCGCCGAACCGCCGCTTGCCCGGTGGCTCTGGTGCCGTCCCGCCTCCCGGCCCTCCCGTTCCTGCCGGCCCTGCCGGCCCTGCTGGCCCTGCCGTTCCTGCTGGCCGCGGCCGCCGACGGCGGGCCGGCCGGTGCGCGCGCGGCTGACGGCGAAGGCAGCGCCGAAGATGGCGGCCAGGCCGGCTGGCCAGATCAGCAGTACCAGATACCCGCTCATGGCCCGCGAACCCCCTCCTACCCTCTGGACGATATCCTTGCCAGCCGGGTGGTCTGCGCCGATCCCGTCCGAAATCTGGCTAACATGCCCGCTCAGCTGCGGTCCTGGCCCGCGAACCTGGCGAGGCGGCCCAGGCCGGGCATCGCCGACAGGTGCAGGGCCGGGTGCAGCAGCCACATGCCGAGCGCCATGACCGCGCACCCCAGGGCGGTAGCCGTGATCGACACGGCGGGCCCGGGGCCCGCGAGCGCGCGAAGCGCCAGCGGGATCGCGGCGAAGCTCAGCAGGGTCAGCGCGCAGGCGGCGGCCATGCCCCGCCCGAACGGATGCACCCGAACCGCCGCCGCTACCTGGGCGAGCGGAAGCAGGTTCGTGATGCCGATCGCCGCCGCCCAGCCGATCGCCGCGCCGGTGATCCCGAGCCGCGGTATCAGCACCAGGTCGACGCCGATGTTGACGCCCATCGCGAGCAGGCCGTTGTACAGGCTCCAGCTGCTGCGGCCGGTAGTGATCAGCACCATGTCCACCTGCCCGCACGCGGTCGCGACCAGCATGGCCAGGGCCAGGATGACCATCACGGTGCCGCCGGCGTCATAGGTGCGGCCGAAGATGCCGAGCACGCTCGGCCCGAATACGGCGGCCAGCAGGTACAACGGCCAGGTGAGCAGGATCAGCCACCCCGTCGTCACCTGGTAGACCGTGTTGGCCCCTGACCGGTCGCGAACCGCGAACAGCTGCGTGAGCCGCGGCTGCGCGGCCATGCTGATCGCGGCGTTGCCGAGCTGCCCGGCGACGAGGAACCTGGTGGCCGCCGTGTAGATGGCGGCCTCGACCGGCCCCTTCATGACGCCGACCAGGACGATGTCGAGCCGCTGGATGACGATCTGGGCCACGCTCGCCAGCGAGCGGGGCGCGGTGAACCGCCAGAATCCGCTCGCGTTCGGCTTGCCGTGGCGGTTGTCGACGGGGAAGCGGTCGGCCGCCACGCGCAGCTGGGCGGCCCGTGGCTGGGCGGCCCGCGGCTGCGCGGCCCGCGGCTGGGCGGCTGTGACCAGCGTTCGCTGCCGGCGCATGATCCGGCGGAGCCACAGCACGGCGACGACGGTCGCCGGCACGTAAGGCAGCGCCCACAGCGGCGCGAGCAGCGCGGAGGTTCCGGCCAGGGCCGCGGCGGCCACTCCGACCAGCTGGAGGGTGGACCGGCCGATCCGGTCGACGAGCACCGTCGGCCGCATCTCGTGATAGCCCCTGGTCGCGCCGAGCATGGTGTCGGCCAGCGCCGCGAACGGCAACGCCACCGCGAGCACCCGCAGCGCGGTGGCCAGCTGGCCCGGGCTGGCGGCCCCGGAGAAGCCGCCGTGCAGCAGCAGCCTGGCGAGCGGGTGGACGAACGCGATCAGGGCGGCCGCGCCGATCACCGACGAGATCGCGACCGGGACGATCGTGGCGCGCATGATCGCCGGGATCCTGCGCTCGGCGTTGAGCGCCCTGAGCCGGGCGATGAAGTAGATCGCGCCGTTGTAGGCGCCGAGGTTGGTGATCGCCTCGACGATCAGGAACAGCGACATCGCGACGAAGAACGTCCCGACGACGGACTTGGGGAAGTTGCGGGTGACCACGACGGTGAGCCCGACGCTCGCCGCGGCCGAGATCACCGCGCCGGCCAGGTTGATGGCCCCGCCGCGGGCGACCCCGGCGAGCCCGGCCCGCCCCCTGGCATCGTCGCGGGCCTGGCGCGCGGTGTCCTGGTACACCGAGGCCGGTCGCGCCTCGAAGCCGGCGATGTCGATGGCCGGCAGCGGCAGCGTGCGGGAGAGGAAGTCTTCGCTTTCCCGGTCTGGCTGTCCCAGCCGGTCGTCCGGTTCCAGCCTGTCAGCGGTCACCGAGCCAGTTCCGTTGCGTGCCTGGCCGGAATCCTCGCGGCGGGGCGCTGCGCGCCGGTGAAGCGGTCGTTCTTCCACAGGACGGCGTAGGCGAGCACGGTGAAGCCGAGCGGCGCACCGGTCGCGTCGTAGGAGAGCATGTACCAGAACGACAGCAGCAGCGCGACGCCCCCTGCCAGCCCGTAGGGGCTGAAGTCGCGCCGGTAGCGCCACATCCCGTAGCCGAAGAAGGACGCGTACAGCGCGGCGCCGAGGACGCCGTCGCAGACCAGGAGCAGCCAGAGCTGGCCCGTGCTGCCCACGGCGAGCTGGCCGCAGCCCGGGCACTTGGCCGAGGGCCCGACGGCGATCGACGAGGGGCTGCCCCGCTCCTGCCTGGTATCGCCGTACCCGATGATCGGCGAAGCCAGGCCGTCGGCGATGGCGAGGCCGTCCAGGTGGGAGCGAATGTCGTTGCTCTTGCCGTTCTGCAGCCGACCGGAGACGACGCCGCTGAGCGGGGTCAAGACGATCAGCACGATCGACGCGGCGAGCAGGGCGCACAACCCGCCGAGCATCGCCGTCCTGCCCCGCGCGGCCAGCCTGACCGCCAGGTAGCCGACGGACAGCAGCACGCCGATCCAGGCGCCCCGGTTCAGCGAGTACAGCAGCGGGCCGACCGCGATCACGGACACGGCACCGGCCAGCAGCCGCTGGCGGCGGGTCCCGGTCAACGCCCAGGCCACGAGGAACGGCAGCAGGACCGTCAGGCAGTCACCCCACGTGTTGGTGTAGTCGAACGGTGCCTTGGGGCGCCCGCCCGGCGCACCGAGCACGTTCTGCACCTGGGTCAGCGCGGGGTGGGTGGAGGCCTGGATGAACGAGTTGGCCTGGAAGCTCTTGGGCAGCAGCAGCAGGAAAGGCGAGCTGAAACCGAAGTGCGGGAGCAGCATCCCGGCCACCCCGCCGACCACCGCGAAGACGCCGGCCAGGCCGAGCATCCAGGCGAGCATGCGGCGCGGCAGCTCGCGCTCGGTCAAGTTGCCCGCGTAGAGCAGCAGGACCGTGTCGCCGATGTAGCCCACGGTGCGGTTGCCATAGGACAGCACCCGCCGCGGGACCAGGCTGGATACCGTGCCGGGCGCGGTCAGCGTGATCGCGGCGATCCCCGCGACGACGACGACCAGGAACAGCAGCCACAGCCCGAAGCCCGGTGGTGTCCGGATGGGCCGGTCGCGCCGCGTACGCCAGGCGATCATCCTGGCCACCATCGGCACGGCGAGGATCACCCACATGAAGTCCGCGATGCCGAGCGCCCACCAGAGCGGGTAGCCGACGAGCAGGACGGTGACCGGCCAGGCCGGCCCGCTGAGCAGCGACCTGAGGCGGACGCCGCGCTCGGCCGGCACCCGCTCGGTCGTCCTGACCGGCGGGGCCGCCTGAGTGGTCCGTATCGCGGTCACGGCACCGGGACCCGGCGGTTCCCGGGCGAGCCGGGCATCGTCAGTCTCCCGTCGCGGGATCGGCCGGGTTGGGGTAGCCGCCCCGCTTGCCCGGCTTCACCATGGGGATGGGCATGGTCTCCCTCAGGCCGCGGATGGTCGAAGGCGTGAACTCCGGCTGGTCGGCCGGCGTCTCGTAACTCTTGATAGAGCTTGCGTACGGCCTGTCCTGCGGCCTGTTCTGCGGCGGCTCTGGGATCTTGGTCCGGCGGGACAGCAGTCCGGCGGCCACGACCGCGGTGCCGAGCACGCGCGCTCCGAGCCGGTTGAGCCGCTCGGCGCAGGCGGCGATGTCCGCCGGCCGTGACCGCTCGACCTCCACGGCCATGACCGCCGCCTCGGCGAAGCGGGCCAGGCCGAACGTATCGGAGTTCTCGCCCATAGACTGCACCTCGATGATCACATATCGGGCGTCGGCCAGCAGGTCATTGATGGCGCGCTTCACCGTGGACTCCTGCACGGCCGCGGTGGCCCTGGCGACATCGATACCCGGGGTCACCACCCGCAGCCTCGGCCGGCTGAACGCGTCGGACAGCACGTCGGTGACGCTGGCAGCGCCGGTGATCACCTCGGCCAGACCACGCCCGCGGCTGGCCCCGAGCAGCTCGGGAGCCCTCGTCCCGTGCATGTCACCGCAGATCAGAACCGTCTCGTCGGCCGTCCTCGCCAAGGCGGAGGCGAGCGTGCCCGCGACGATGCTGGCGCTGTTCCCCGGCGAGGTGGCAGCGACGGCTAGCACGTGGCCGTCATCGCCGAGATCGGTGATGACATACTGGGCCAGCTCGATGAACGCCCGCCCGGCCGCCGTGCGCGGCGAGTCCAGGTCGTCGGCCGCGCGTAGCCGTTTGCCGCTCAGGCTGAGCAGCGTCGGCTGGCCGCAGAGCCGCTCCACGTCGCGGACCGAGTGGACCCGCTTGTCGCGGCGCTCCGCGGCGAACGCCAGGCCCATCCCGACCACCAGGCCCGCGATCAGCCCGCTCGGCAGGTACAGCAGCTTGCGCGGGCTCGAGGGGGCCGTGGGCAGCGTGGCCGGCGAGGCGATATTGCCGACCACGGGGTTGTCGGGGCCGGCCACGCTGTCGTACAGCGGTTTCGCGGTGTTGATGTGCCCCCGCACCGACGCCAGCGCGCTCTTCGCCGCCGCCAGCTTCAGCTGGTCGCCCTCGATGACCGTCGAGCCGGGTATGACGCCTGTCTTGTGCCTGGTCGTGTACAGCAGCAGCTTCAGAGTCTCGATCTTGCCGCGCAGCTTGGTGGCATCTTTTTCCAGCGCATTGATCCCCGCGCCGACCAGCTTCATGACGCCGACCCGCCGGTTGTACAGATAGGCCCTGCCGACCGCGTTGGCGCACTTCTGCGCCCCGAGCGCGGTCGGCTGCCCGCACGTTATCTGCAGGAAGGTGGAGTTCGGCGGCACCGCGACGTGGATGTCCTGCGAGATGTCGGTCACCGGCAGCGGGCTGTGCAGCTTCGACTTCACGATCGCGGCCACCGCCGCCGACCGGACCGCCTGGCCCTCGTTGTCCATGTTCACCGGGCCGCCGGTCCGGCCCCCGACCGCGTTGGCGTTGTTGGGCAGCGCATTGACCTGCACGAGGACCGTCGCGGTGTACGTCTTGGGTGCGAGCACGACATACGCGCCGCCAAGGACGAGGCCCGCCAGTGTCACGACGGCGACGGACTTCCAGCGGCGCCGCAGCACGCTGGTGTAGTCCGACAAAACGAAATAGTCCGGTGCGGCCTGCAGGCTCATCTGCGGCACTCCTCAACCTGTCTGTCTGGTGACCGCGCTGCGGCCCGTCGTGCGGTTACGGCTAGGTGGACGCAAGGTGGCCAGAACAACTTGAGCTTAAGCGCTGAATGCCAATGAGATCGTCACGCAGCACTCGTATCGGAGCATGTCGATAGATGACGATGCTGATCGGCGTATGGGGAACTTGGCTCGCGCGAGAACTAGGCCGTCTGCGGGTGTCAGCCGGGCGAGGCAACCGGCGCCAGGGACAGTGCGGCGTCCGGCAATTCCCGTCGCTGCCGCCGCACCGTCCCACCGCTCCGGCCAGGCCTCAGCTCACTGGGCCGGGTAGGGCAGCAGGCACAGGCCGGCGAGCCCGCTGACGCCGCCGCAGTTCTGGGAGCCGTTGAGGTTGTCGCTGGCGATCCACAGTCCGGCCGAGGTGACCAGCATGTCGTCGGCGCCCAGACCGCGGGCCCTGGTGTACAGCGCCGTCCCCTGCGCGTTGAGCAGCAACTTGCCGGTCGAGGTGACCAGGCCCTCCATGCCGGGGGCGACGATCGCGCCGGGTCCCTGCAAGTCACAGCCGCTGGGGTTCTCTGACCAGCGCTCGTGGCCGCCGAAGTACGCGGCGCCGGCATCCGCGGCCGTCGAGTAGAGCGAGTCGCAGCCGGTGTAGTTGATCCACTGAGACAGCACGGAGGCCTGGGTCGCCGGGAAGGCGGCCGCCGCGTCGCACAGGCCGGTGCGCGGCGCGCTCCCGGTCGGCCAGCCGTTCGGGTGGTAGCCGGTGGTGCCGATGTAGATCGTCGAGTCATCCGGTGACCACGACGCCGCCTGAATGTAGAACGGCTCCACGGTCGCGCACTGGTACGGATACCCGTTGCTGGGGTTCTGCGGCGTGGCCTCGCCCTGGCTGCCGTCCCACTGCGGAGAGGTCCACCCGGTCACCGAGGCCGGGGTGGTGGCCAGGTTCAGCATGAAGATCTGCTGCCTGGGCAGCCCGCCCACCGAGGTGAAGTCACCCATGACCAGGTCCAGCGTGCCGCTGTGGCTGATCGACTGGTTGTAGATGTTCGTGCTGTTGGCGCTGACGCCGGAGAACTGGTAGCTCCCCGAGATGTCGAGGTGGACGAACCCGTCGTCCTTGCCGGTCGTGGCGTTCAGGCTGGCCATGAAGGGGTCGGCGGTGCCGCCGTTGATCCCGGTGAAGTACCCGCCCGCGATGATGTGACCGCTGTAGTTCGACAGCGTCTCGATCTTGCCTGAGGCGCTGTGGCCGAAGGCGGTCACGACGGCGCCCGTGGTGGTGTCGACCTCCGCGAGGTTCTTCACCGTGGTCGCGCCGACCGTCGTGAACTTGCCGCCGATGTAGGCGTCCGCGCAGTTCGTGCCGTTGAAGGTGATCGAGTTCACGGTGCCGTTGACACTCGGGTCCCACGAGCTCACCGCGTACGGAGCGGTGGCGCTGAAGCTGAAGATGTTGTTGCGGGTGTACACCAGGCTCTGGCGCTTGATCGTGGTGAAGGTGCCGACCGCGTACATCGTGTTGCCGCACTGAGCGATCTGGCGGATCTGCTCGGTGGTGGTCGTCGAGGCCGGGAAGTGAGGTGTCGAGGTGACCGGGGTGCTCAGCACCGGCCCGGTCGGGGTCGCGGCCTGGGTCGCCGGAACGAATCCGGCGAAAGCGAGCGCTGAGGCCGCGGCCAGGCTGCCGACGGCAGCCAGCTTGACGGACTTGCAGTGCAACGTTCCCCCTAATAAGGCTTCATTCATGTCCTGCAGAGTTGGACGTTGGACATTCATGTCCTGCAGAGGTGGACGTCCGACGTTCCGCAGAGGTTGACATGGTGGGCGATGTTAACAGACGGGGGCTTACAGCCCGGTCGTTAACAGACGGGGGCTTACAGCCCAGGTCACGTGCCGACGGCAGCGCGCTGTTCGCGCTGCGCGCGTCGATCTCCGAGCCGCCGGCCCCGGTCAGGATCGACCTCGCCGAGTCGCCGGACTCTGGGCTGACCCCGAGCGCGCCGGTCCGGCTGCAGGGCCCCGCCGGGCCGCTGGATGGTCCCGGCCGGGTCGAGGAGGTGCCGGCTGCGGCCGGCGGCACCACGATCAGGGCCTGGCTGGTGCTTCCGGACGGCGCGTCCGCGCACTCCAGGGCGCCGCTGCTGCTGTGGGTGCGCGGCGCTCACCGCACCTGCACGTGGCCAGCATCGAAACGCCGATGCTGATCATCCACGGTGACAGGGACTACCGCGTGCCGGTCGGCGAGGCGCTCCGGCTGCTCGGCGAGGACTGGCGCCGCCCGGAACTGCTCTGAGCGCCGGTCGAGGGTCGCGATCGATGGTGAAGATCTTGAAGGGTTTTCCGGCATATACGGGGAAAAGCCTTCAAGATCTTTACCATCCAGTGCCTGCCGCAGGCCGCTGGCCCGGATCACGCCGTGTGTCGATCGTGCCCCGGCACCTACTGCAGGTTTCGCCACCGTAAAAGCCGCGAATCGGACGCCTAAGTCACTGGAACGCACACAAAGTGAGACTGGCCAAGGACACAGACGGCCGCAGGCCCTCGCCCCGGACAGCGCCGCGCGGGCACCACAGCCCGGACGGCGCTGCGGCCGGGGTCCGCGTGGACGGAACCCGGCCGCAGCGCGGGGGATGGTGCGAGACGAGCTCGGATCAGGCGACCGGCCCCGGCGTCAGCGTGAACTCCTGCGAGTCCTTGACGGTGTGCCCGGTCAGCAGGTCCAGGCGCTCGACCTTCAGCTGGTTCTCCGGCAGGAAGGTGCCCGCGTCCACGGTCAGCACCAGCGGGTGGCTGAAGTTCGGGTCGGAGGCGTTCACCCACGGCGTGTAGAGCCGGCCGTTGTGGGACACCAGCTCGGCCAGGTCGCCGACCCACATGGTGCGCGCCGACACGCCGCAGTTCTGCAGCGTCACGTTCTGGCCGGCGACATTGCGCCGCGCGATGCCGGCGCACAGGGCGCTCTCGTTGCCGAACGGGGACCAGTCCGATTCGAAGACCGGGTAGCCGGAGGGGTACTTCACGCAGACATAGGAGGTCGCCGAGATGAGGTTCCCGCAGTAGTTGCCGAGAGTGCCGACCTGCGCGCCGGTGAAGTCCTCATTCGGGCGGCTATTGCTGGCATGCCGCAGGTTGAGCCGCTTGCCCACCGCGCCGCCGGTCCCGTTGTCCCCCCTGATGTACACGTTCTGGACCGCGTGCGGGCCGAGTTCCAGGCTGGACAGCTCGAAACATTGCGATCCGCAGGCCGGCGTGGCGTTGGGCGTGACCCCGGCGACCGACGCCTGGGCCGCCGCCGACCCGAGCGTGAGCAGGGCCGCTGCCGTGCTGAGCGTGGCGATGATCTTGAGCATAAACTCTCCTTGGTTGCCGGCCAGGCTGCCACTGGCGGGTCCAGGGCCCTGGCGCTATGCGCGTTCTGGCGCGCTTTCTTCAGGCGCGTCATTCAGTTGTCCGAGACCGGCTGCTTTTGGCACACGCGCGGCAGTATTAGACGCTCGCGCACCGCGGCTTCCAAAACATCGGATAACCTCAGGCGACACCTGAGTGCGTTACGTATACCAAGACGCCATTGCTTCATAAGTGGTTTACAAGAATTGCTGGACAATTCAAAAAGAAAGATACCGATGGCTAATGAAGCGTCCGTGCACTATCGTGCTTATTGCGCCCCGGCGGCCAGCCCGACATGCATTGTCGCGAGAATGCGGCAGCATTCAGCGACAGCCGCTCCACCCCGCGGTCGCGCGGCGCCCCGGCTGTGCCACGCTGGGTTCCATGACCCGTGCCCGGCTGGACAAGCGGCCCGCCGACGTCGCCGCGATGTTCGACGCCGTCGCCGAGCGCTACGACCTGCTCAACGACGTGCTGTCGGTGGGCCAGTGCCGGCGCTGGCGGTCGGTCGTGGCCAGGGTGGTCGCCGCCCGCCAGGGCGACGCGGTCCTGGACATCGCGGCCGGCACGGGGACCTCGTCGCGGGCGTTCACCGCGTCCGGCGCGAGATGCGTGGCGTGCGACTTCTCCCTGGGCATGCTGCGCGTCGGCGCCAGCCGCTCGCCGGGCCTGGTCAGCTTCGCCGCCGGCGACGCGCTCGCGCTCCCCTTCGCGGACAAGGCATTCGACGTGGTCACGATCTCGTTCGGGTTGCGCAACATGGCGGACCCTGATGCGGCGCTCGCCGAGATGCTCCGCGTCACCCGGCCCGGCGGCAGGCTGGTGATCTGCGAGTTCAGCCACCTGCCCGCACGGCCGCTTGACGCCTTCTACCAGCGCTACCTGGCGACCGCGCTGCCGCAGGTGGCGAGCAGGCTGTCGCGCAACGCGCCCGCCTACGCCTACCTGGCCGAGTCGATCAAGCACTGGCCGGCAGCCGAAGAACTCGCCGGCAGGCTCCGCGCCGCCGGGTGGTCGGCCGTGCGGTGGCGAAACCTCACGTTCGGTGTCGTGGCCGTGCATGTCGGCAGGCGTCCCAGCTGAGCCAGGCATCGGGGGCGGCTCCTGCGATCGGCGGCTACGGGCTAGACTTATCGGCATCTGTACTTGTGAAGTCGTTCACAAGATTGGCGGGACGGGTCAGTGAGCGAGCAGTACCCCCCGGCGACCCCGGCTAGCCACCACGACACGGCGGACGTGATCGTCGTCGGCGCCGGCCCGGGCGGGTCGGCCGCCGCCTATCACCTGGCGACGGCCGGACTCGACGTGCTGCTGCTGGAGAAGACCAGCTTCCCGCGGGAGAAAGTCTGCGGTGACGGCCTGACCCCGCGGGCGGTGAAGGCGCTCACCTCGATGGGCATCTCCGTCGGCGAGGGCGACGGCTGGCTGCTTAATAGGGGCCTGCGCATCATCGGCGGCGGCGGGCGGATCGAGCTCGACTGGCCCGACCTGTCCTCGTACCCCGGCTACGGCACGGTCAGGACCAGGTCCGACTTCGACCAGATGCTGGCCAGGCACGCGCAGAAGGCGGGCGTCAGGCTGCTCGAGAACATCACGGTCACCGGCCCGGTGCTCGACGAGCGGACCGGCCGGGTTACCGGTGTCACCGCGCGTGTGGCGGCACCGCCCGCGGAAGGTGCCGGGCGGGCGTCGAAAAGGCCAGAAGGGGCGCAACGAACCTTCGGTGCCCGTGTCGTCCTGGCGGCCGACGGCAACTCGTCGCGGCTGTCGGTTTCGATGGGCCTGCATAAGCGGACCGACCGGCCGCTCGGCGTCGCGGTCAGGACGTACTACACCAGCCCCAGGCACGACGACGACTACCTCGAGGCGTGGCTCGACCTGTGGGACGGCACGCAGCTGCTGCCCGGCTACGGCTGGATATTCGGGATGGGCGACGGGACGAGCAACGTCGGTCTCGGCCTGCTGAACACCTCGGACGCCTTCGGCAACATCGACTACCGGGCGCTGCTGCAGCGCTGGCTCGGCGCGATGCCCGCGGAGTGGGGCCTGGTCGAGGAGAACAGGACCCGGCCGGTGCACGGCGCCGCGCTGCCGATGGGCTTCAACCGCACGCCGCACTACGTCGGCGGCCTGCTCCTGGTCGGCGACGCGGGCGGAATGGTGAACCCGTTCAACGGCGAGGGCATCGCGTACGCGATGGAGTCCGGCGAGCTCGCCGCCCGCTCGGTCGTCCAGGCGCTGGCCAGGCCGACGGCGGCCGGGACCGAACGCGTGCTCCAGAGTTATCCGGCCGCCCTCAGGGAGGCCTACGGCGGCTACTACACTCTCGGCCGGACGTTCGTGAAGGCGATAGGTCACCCGTCGTTCATGAAGTTCGCCACCCGGCACGGGATCAAGCGCCCGGCGGTGATGCGGATGACCATGAAGCTGCTGGGTAACCTGACCGAGCCGCGCGGCGGCGACGCCGTCGACCGGGTCATCAACGCACTGTCTAAGATGTCGCCCGCGGCATAGCGCCCTGGCGGCCCGCCTCCTGGACCCGGCGCGGCGCGGTGCGGCGACGCGGCGGGAGCCAGGCAACAGCCAGATACGCAGGACCGTCCAGCCAGATGGCTGAGCGGCAGGACAAGGGGGTGAAGGAGCCGATGAGCTACTACGTGCCGATAGTGGTGCTCGGGGCCCTGTCCGCTGTCTTCGCCATATTCTCGCTGACCATGGGATCGCTCGCCGGCCCCAAGCGGTGGAACCGGGCCAAGCTCGAGGCCTACGAGTGCGGCATCGAGCCGACCCGCCAGCCGGCCGGGATCAGGTTCCCGGTGAAGTACTACCTCACGGCGATGCTGTTCATCATCTTCGACATCGAGATCATCTTCCTGTACCCGTGGGCGGTGGCATTCGACCATCTCGGACTGTTCGGCCTGGTGGAGATGGTCACGTTCGTCGCAACCGTGCTTGTCGCGTACGTCTACGTGTGGCGGCGCGGCGGTCTGGAGTGGGATTAGCCGATGGGTGAGCGGTGGGTGAACGATGGGTCTTGAAGAAAAGCTGCCGAGCGGCATACTGCTGACCTCGGTCGAGAAGCTGGCCGGCTACGCGCGCAAGTCCTCGGTCTGGCCGGCCACCTTCGGGCTGGCCTGCTGCGCCATCGAGCTGTTCTCGGCCGGCGGGCCGCGGCACGACCTGGCCAGGTTCGGCATGGAGCGGGCGTCTGCCACACCCCGGCAGGCCGACCTGATGATCGTGGCCGGGCGGGTGAGCCAGAAGATGGCGCCGGTGCTCCGCCAGATCTACGACCAGATGGGCGAGCCCAAGTGGGTCATCTCGATGGGCGTCTGCGCGTCAAGCGGCGGCATGTTCAACAACTACGCGATCGTGCAGGGCGTCGACCACATCGTGCCGGTCGACATCTACCTGCCCGGCTGCCCGCCGCGGCCGGAGATGCTGCTGGACTCGATCCTCAAGCTGCACGACAAGATCCAGAATATGAAGCTCGGCGCCAACAGGGAGAAGCAGATCACCGAGCTCGAGCAGGCCAGGCTGCGCAGGCTGCCGCTGCTGCCCTCTCTCCAGGCGCCCGCCGGACGGGCGGAGGCTGAGCAGTGACCGGGCCCGCCAACTCGAAGCCGGGCGACGCGAAGCCGGGCGACGCGAAGCCGGGCGAGGCGGCGCAGGGCGTCGGCGCCGATGCGGCCGCGGTCGCCGGCCGTGAGCGGCTGGGCGAGCAGGTAGTCCGCACCGGCGCGTTCGGCACCGACACGACCGGCGACACGTCGGGCTACGGCGGGCTGAAGGTCAGAGCGCAGCCGCCGCTGGCCAGCGAGAGGCCGTACGGCTCGTACTTCGACGAGGTCGCCGACGCGCTCGGCGGCGCGCTCGAGGCGGCCGGGCTGAGCTTCGGCGACGCCGTGGAACGGGTGGTGGCCGCCACCGGCGAGCTGACCTTCTACGTCCGGCGCGAGCGCCTCGTCGAGGTCGCCAGGAGGCTGCGCGACGACCCCGCGCTGGCGTTCGAGCTGTGCCTGGGAGTGTCAGGCACGCACTACCCATCCGAGGTCGGCAGCGAACTGCACGCCGTCTACCATCTGCTCTCGATCTCCAGGAACCGGCGGCTGCGGCTGGAGGTCACGGCGCCGGACGCCGACCCGCACGTTCCTTCCCTCGTCGACGTCTACCCCACGAACGACTGGCACGAGCGGGAGACCTGGGACTTCTTCGGCCTCATCTTCGACGGTCACCCGGCGCTGACCAGAATCGAGATGCCGGACGACTGGAAGGGCCACCCGCAGCGCAAGGACTATCCGCTCGGCGGGATTCCGGTGGAGTACCGCGGCGCCACCATCCCGCCTCCCGACGAGCGGAGGTCGTACGCGTGAGCACGCAAGCCGAGGGGCGGGTCTACAGCGTCGGCGGGCAGGACTGGGACGAGGTAGTCGCGGCGGCCGACGAGGCCGCCGACAGCGGGCGGGACGAGCGCCTGATCGTCAACATGGGCCCGCAGCACCCGTCGACGCACGGCGTGCTCAGGCTCATCCTCACCCTCGACGGGGAGACCGTCACCGAACTCAGGCCGGTGATCGGCTACCTGCACACCGGCATCGAGAAGAACATGGAGTTCCGCACGTGGACGCAGGGCGTCACGTTCTGCACCAGGATGGACTACCTGTCGCCGCTGTTCAACGAGGCCGCGTACTGCCTGGCCACCGAGCGGCTGCTCGGGATCACCGAGCAGGTTCCCCAGCGGGCCACCGTCCTGCGCGTGCTGATGATGGAGCTCAACCGGATCGCTTCGCATCTGACCGCGGTCGGGAGCTTCGGCCTGGAAGTCGGCGCCACGACGGTCTTCCTGTACGGCATGCGCGAGCGCGAGAAGGTGCTCGACCTGTTCGAGCTCATCACCGGGCTCCGGATGAACCACGCCTACATCAGGCCGGGCGGCGTCTCCCAGGACCTGCCGTCTGGTGCGCTGGAGAAGCTCAGGGAGTTCCTCGGCGTCATGCCTGGGCTGGTCGGCGAGATCCGCGCGCTGTTCGACGTCAACCCGGTCTACCTGCGTCGTACCAGGGACATCGCGTTCCTCGACCTGGCCGGCTGCATGGCGCTCGGCGTCACAGGACCGATCCTGCGCGCCACCGGGCTGCCGTGGGACCTGCGCAAGAGCCAGCCGTACTGCGGTTACGAGACGTACGACTTCGACGTGCCGACCCAGGACGGCTGCGATGTCTACGGCAGGTACCTGGTGCGGATGGACGAGATCGACCAGTCGCTGCGGATCATTGAGCAGTGCGTCGACCGGCTGGCCGCGCCGCGGCCCGCGGACGACCCTGTCATGATCGGGAACGCGAAGATCGGCTGGCCGGCCCAGCTGGCGGTGGGGCCCGACGGCCTGGGCAACTCGGCCGACCACATCGCGCACATCATGAGCCAGTCGATGGAGGCGCTGATCCACCACTTCAAGCTGGTCACCGAGGGCTTCAGGGTTCCCGCCGGGCAGGTGTACGCGGCCGTCGAGTCACCGCGCGGCGAGCTCGGCTGCCATGCCGTCAGCGACGGCGGTACCCGGCCGTACCGCGTGCACTTCCGCGACCCCTCGTTCACCAACCTGCAGTCGGTGTCGGCGATGTGCGAGGGCGGCATGGTGGCCGACGTGATCGCGGCCGTGGCCAGTATCGACCCGGTGATGGGGGGAGTGGACAGGTAATGGCCTTCACCGAGCAGGAGCGGGCCGAGCTGGGCGAGCGGGCCGCGGAGATCATCGCCAGGTATCCGAAGTCGCGGTCGGCGCTGCTGCCGTTGCTGCACCTGGTCCAGGCGGCGGAGGGGTTCGTCTCCGGTGACGGGGTCGCCTTCTGCGCCGAGCAGCTCGGCCTGTCGGAGGCCGAGGTCACCGCGGTGGTGTCGTTCTACACGATGTACAAGCGGCGGCCTGTCGGCGAGTACCACGTCGGCGTCTGCACCAACACGCTGTGCGCCATCATGGGCGGCGACACCATCCACGCCGAGCTCCGGAGCCATCTGGGCATCGAGGACGACGAGACCACGCCGGACGGCAAGATCAGCCTGGAGCGGGTCGAATGCAACGCGGCCTGCGACTACGCCCCCGTTGTCATGGTGAACTGGGAGTTCTTCGATAACCAGACGCCCGAGTCCGCGCGTGAGCTCGTGGACGGCCTGCGCGCGGGCGCCGACATCGCCCCGAGCAGGGGCGCGGACCGCCTGGTCGGCTGGCGCGAGGCGGCCAGGATTCTGGCCGGCTACCCCGACGACCAGGCCACGACCGGGCGGACGGCCGGCCAGCCCACCCTGGCCGGGCTGCGGATCGCCAAGGAGAACGGCTGGACTCCCGAGTCCGGGGGCGGCGCGGACTCCGCGGACTCCGCCGCACCGCAGCGGAGCACGGCCGGCAACGGAGGGCGGCCGTGACACCCGTGCCATCGAACCCCGTGCCATCGAACCCCGTGCTTACGCCGGAGCTCACCGCCCGCTGGGACGAGCCTGACTCGTTCACCCTGGCCGGGTATCGCAGGGCGGGCGGCTACCAGGCACTGCCCAGGGCACTGGCGATGCCGCCGGACGAGGTCATCGCGATGGTGAAGGCGTCCGGGCTGCGCGGCCGCGGCGGCGCGGGTTTCCCGACCGGCGTGAAGTGGGGCTTCATCCCGCAAGGCGACGGCAAGCCGCACTACCTCGTCGTCAACGCCGACGAGTCGGAGCCCGGCACCTGCAAGGACATTCCCATCATGCTGGCGATCCCGCACTCGCTGGTGGAGGGAGCGATCATCGCCG
>WNGH01001402.1_pt1 | contig 27147 bp, 19 predicted proteins | sample 5400631 | NCBI WGS metagenome assembly WNGH01 (sample SAMN13153373, study PRJNA577476) | soil metagenome | isolation source: 115 cm soil or saprolite under Garry oak tree replicate 1 | place: USA:California | collected 2016-06-15
CGCTCTGCTACCCAGCGTCACCTACAACAATGAAGCGCTTTACACCCAGCTCGACACGGGCAGCAATGCCAGATTCATTGCCAACAACGCCGCGCATGAATACATCAGCCAGGCCAATGTGCACGAGAGCATCGATCTGGTCTCGATTTCGGCCTTCCGCCGGGCTTCCGTGGCCTCCGCTCTTGCAAAAGCGCGCGCCGAGATTGCTTCGCGCGGGCTGGTCGTTACGGTTGTGCAGAGCTACTACGGCGTCGCAGCGGCCCAGCAGAAGCTGGAAGCCGCGAAGAAAAACGGCGAGGAGGGCGACCGTTTCTTGAAATTGACGCAGGATCTCGAAAAGGGCGGGGAGGTGGCGCATTCCGACGTCATCAAAGCGGAATTGCAGATGCAGGACCGCCGCCGGCAATTGCTGGAGGCGCAACTCGCGCTGCTTAATGCGCGACTCGATTTTGCAGTGCTGATCTTTCCTGATTTCAACGACAATTTTGAACTTGCTGAAGATCTTCACGCGAGCGTTCCTCTGCCGACCATCGCTGAAGTGCAACAGCGTGCCGCGCGGGACAATCCCGATCTTCGCGCCGCGCTGGGCGCCGTCCAGCAGGCGGGACACGATGTGACCGGCGCGCGCGGAGGGTATCTGCCTTCTCTGAGTTTCGATTATTGGTACGGAATCGATGCCCCGCAGTTTGCCGTAAACGGATCGAACGGTTCCAATCTGGGTTCTTCGGCTGCCGCCACGGTAAATATTCCTATATGGAACTGGGGCGCCACACAAAGTCGCGTCAAGCAAGCTGAGTTGCGGCGCGCACAGGCCCAACGGGAACTCTCCCTCGCGCAGCGCAGGCTGGTTGCCGAGATCCAATCCTTATATGCCGAAGCGGACACGGCTCTGAACGAACTCAGCGGCCTCAGCCGCTCGGCCGAACTGTCCGCAGAGGGCCTGCGTCTCACGACCCTTCGCTACAAGGGCGGTGAAGCTACGGTCCTCGAAGTAGTGGACGCGCAAACCACGTTCGCGCAAGCCAACGCGGCGTATCAAGACGGAGCCGTGCGCTATCGTGTGGCCCTAGCCAATTTGCAAACCCTGACGGGGGTTCTGACAACGCCATGAAGCTGACGACGATGAACACCACTTTGACGTTTCTCCGGAAGTGGATAGCTCCTTTCAGCACCATGGCCGCCATACTCTGCGTGGCGAGCGGCTGCAGCAAGGCCGAAAAAGAAAAGGAACCGGTGGTCTCCGTACAGACCACGCCGGCGCGGCGTGCCCCCATCTCACAGGTGATTTCCGTGGAGGCCGTTGTTTACCCGTTGGAGCAAGCCACCATCGCGCCGAAAATCACTTCAACCATAAAGCGATTCCATGTGCAACGAAGCAGTCGCGTAAAAAAAGGACAACTGCTCGTGGAACTGGAGAATGGCGACCTGTCTGGCGTTGCGTTGGCCAGCAAAGGAGACTTCAAACAGGCCGATGCGACCTATGTCACCACCGTCAATGCCGGTCTCCCGCAGCAGATCCAAAAGGCGGAACTTGATGCGGCGGCCACGAAGGCCGCTTTTGATGCGCAGCAGAAGGTCTACAACAGCCGCAGGGAGCTTTTCGAGCAAGGTGCACTGCCTCGGCGCGACCTGGACTCGGCCGAAGTGGCCCTGCTTCAGGCCCGCAGCCAGAGCGAACAGGCGCAAAAGCAGCTCGCGGATTTGCAACGCGTGGGCCAAGAGCAGGGTCTGAAAGCCGCTCAAGGTGCACGGGAGTCCATGCAGGGCCATATGCTCAGTGCGGAGGCGCAGCTCAGCTATTCGGAAATTCACAGCCCTATCGACGGTGTTGTGACGGATCGCCCACTTTATGAAGGGGATCTTGCAAATGCCAATCAGCCAATCCTTACGGTGATGAACACGTCCAGGCTCATCGCCAAGGCGCACATTCCGCAATCGGAAGCCGCGGTTCTGAAAGTGGGAAACCCGGCGGAACTTAAAATTGCCGGTCTCGAAGCCACCATCAAAGCCCGTGTCAGTTTGGTGAGCCCGGCTCTCGATCCTGGCAGCACAACCATTGAAGTGTGGGTCGAAGCGTCCAGGCCAGACCCGGCGCTGAAACCCGGCATGAGCGTGGAAGTTTCCATGACCGCCAAGACGGTGAAAGAGGCGCTCGTCGTGCCCACTCCGGCGATCTTTAAGAATTCCTTGGGCCAGGACTACGTTTTGCTCGCAGGCTCGGACGGCCACGCGCACCTCAAGACTGTGCAGCTGGGCGTGCGCAACGCGGATTTTGCGCAAATCGTAAGCGGAGTCATCGCCGGCGATCCGGTGATCAGCTCAGGCGGCTATGCGTTACCGGATAACACGCAGATCAAGATCGAAGCGCTGGCCCCGGCGGAAAAAGAGGCGTCCGCCAAATCGGATAAGTCCGGCGATGCCGCGAAACCCGACCCGAAGGACAAGGATTAGCCGCGCATGGACCTTCCTCCCGATTCGCCGCGCGTAGTGCGTCCTTCCAGCAAGCGCGATGCGCCCTGGTTCCAACGGCTCTCTCGCCCCATTCTGTTTTTGATCGTCAGCCTCATGCTCGTCGGCGCGTATCTTGCCTTCACCATTCCAGTTGCAGTCTTCCCGAACACGGATTTTCCGCGCATTGTCATCGGCATTGACAACGGAGTGATGCCCATCGACCAGATGCTCGTGGTCATCACGCGTCCAATCGAGGAAGCCGTCAACAGTGTCCCGGGCTTGCGAAAAGTGCAGTCGATCACCAGCCGCGGTTCCGCGGAGGTCGATCTCTTCTTCGACTGGAACAGCGACATGATTCTGACGTTGCAGCGTGTCGACGCCGTGGTTGCCCGCATGCAGGCGGAATTGCCACCGACGGCCAAGGTTGAGACCCACCGCCTCACCTTCGCTTCATTTCCGATTCTTGGCTACAGCCTGACTTCAGACATGATCCCGCAGAACAGGCTTTGGGAAATTGCCACCTACGACATCAAGCCACGCGTGAACCGGCTCGATGGTGTGGCCTCCGTTCTCGTGCAAGGTGGCCGCGTTCCGGAGTTCCAAGTAACGCCCGACCCGGCGCGTCTGCTGACCGCCGGCATCACCGTCAACGATATTCTCGAGGCCATTCGCCGGACCAACCTCATCGACTCTCCCGGTCTCATCGAGAATAATCATCAATTGGTTCTCGGCTTGATCAGCGGCCAGGTTCGGACGCCGGAGCAGATCGGCCAGATAGTGGTGAAGAGCTCGACAGCAGGCATTCCCATTCGTCTCGGCGATATTGCAAAGATTGCGCCCTCGGTCGCTCCGGTCTACACCATGGTTACGGCCAACGGCAAACCCTCCGTTCTGCTCAGCGTGCATCGTCAGCCCGATAGCAATACGCTCGATGTCGCTAACGAAGTCCACTCCCAAATCGAAGAGATTCGCCCCACGCTGCCCCCTGGTGTGCACATCGAGCCGTTTTACGATCAATCGACCATCGTTCACGAATCCATCGCCAGCGTTCGCGATGCCGTGCTATTGGGACTACTGCTCTCTTCCGTCATCCTCGTTCTCTTTTTGCGTGACTGGGGCACATCCCTTGTCGCCGGGCTCGTCATTCCGGCCACCTTGCTCATCACTTTCATCGTCCTGAGGCTTACTGGTGAGAGCTTCAACCTCATGACGCTTGGTGGTCTGGCGGCTGCGGTCGGCTTGGTTATCGATGATGCGATCGTTGTCTTGGAAAACATCGTCTTGCACCGTGACGCAGGACAGGGACGCTTTGAAGCCATTCAAAGCGCGCTGCAGGAAATGACCATTCCTCTGATCGGTTCCACGATCACGCCGATCGTTGTTTTCCTTCCGCTGATCTCGATCACCGGTGTGACCGGGAGCTTTTTCCGGGCGCTCGCCGTCACTATGACTGTCTCGCTCTTCACCTCGCTTCTCCTCGCTTTGTCCTGGACGCCCACGCTCAGTCAGTATCTTGTGCGGCAGAGAGAAACGCCAATCGCCGAAAGCTCATCATCTTCGGGCGACGATGCCGCCGCACTTCTTGCTTTGGAAGAAGCCCAGCTCTCCGGTTTCTTTGGCCGGATTGTCGCGTTTTATGCGCGTGCGATGGAAGCGGTTCTCAAACGGCCCCTTCTTCTGGCCGGAAGTTCCGTCGTCATTGTCATTCTCGCGTTCGTTTGTTATAAGGCCCTCGGTTCCGACCTCCTGCCCGAAATGGATGAAGGTGGATTCATTCTCGATTACTTCACCCCTTCGGGCAGTTCGCTCGCGGAATCAGACCGCATCTTGCAACATATCGAAGAGATTGTTCGTTCACAGCCCGAGGTCGAAAATACTTCGCGTCGCACCGGTTTGCAACTTGGCCTCGCCGCGGTCACGGAAGCCAATCGCGGCGATTTCACCGTCAAGCTCAAGAGCGACCGCAAGAGGGACATCGATGAGGTCATTTCCGACATCCGTTCTGAGATCGAACAGACCGAACCTGCCACCAAAGTGGAGTTCGTCCAGGTCTTGCAGGACATGATCGGTGACCTCACGAGCCAGCCAGAGCCCATCGTGATCAAACTCTTTGCGCAGGATCCAAAACTCCTTGCGAATACCTCTCCGCGCGTAGCCGACGCCATTCGGAATATTCACGGCGTCGTCGATTCTTTGCGCAGGATCCAAAACTCCTTGCCAATACCTCACCGCGCGTAGCCGACGCCATTCGGAATATTCACGGCGTCGTCGATGTTCTCGACGGCATCGAGAACACCATCAGCGGACCCGCAACCACTTTTCAAATCGATCCTGCCGTGGCTGCCCGCGCAGGCTTCACGCCCGAAGAGATTGCTGTCGATGCCGCCGCCATTCTGGAAGGCGAGCCCGCCAGCACGCCCGTGGTTGTAAACGATCGCGCTTACACCATCCGCGTTCGATTCCCGGAGCAGGCCCGGGCGACGCTGGATCGCATGAGCAACACGCTCCTCACTAGCGCCACCGGACGCACGGCAACTCTCGGCTCCCTCGCAACAGTTGGTTCGGACCCTGGACAGACGGAAATCCGCCGGGAGAATCTTCAAAGGCTCGTGGAAGTCACGGGACGTTTCGAGGGCGTGGATCTCGGATCGGGCATCACGGCCGTCAAGAAAGCTGTCGACGATCTTCACCTGCCGCCTTCGGTCCGCGTGGAATACGGTGGCACGTACGCGGAGCAAATGAAATCGTTCGGCGATCTGCTCATGGTTCTCCTGCTCGCGTTGGTGTTGCTATTTGTCGTGCTGCTGTTCGAATTCCGGACATTTTCCGCGCCGACCGCGATTCTGGGTTCCGCTCTGCTGTCGACTTTTGGCGGTTTGCTCGCCCTTCTTGTCACTCGCACGACGTTTAACGTCGCTTCCTTCATGGGCATGATCATGGTAGTCGGCATCGTAGCGAAGAACGGCATTCTTCTCCTTGACGCCGAGCACCGCTTCCGCGACCTCGGCTTTTCCGCCGAGGAATCCATGATTCGGGCCGGCCGCCGCCGTTTGCGGCCCATCGCCATGACCGCGCTCGCCACCGTCGCCGGCATGCTCCCTTTGGCTTTCGCCATCGGGAAGGGCTCCCAGATGCTTAAGCCGCTCGCCATCACTGTCGTCGGCGGGATTCTGAGCTCGATGGTGCTTTCGCTCATCTTTACGCCCGCGATCCACTTCTATCTGCAACCGAAAAATGCCACTCAGGCTTGATTTCAAGTCGCGGAAGCGGATGATGGAGGAAGTCCCCAGAAAGCAGTTAGCTGGCATAAAGATCCTGGTCGTCGAAGATGAAAAGGGCATGGCGCAGGTGCTCCGGCGCGGGCTCGAGGAAGATAATCACGCCGTGAGCCTTGCTCACGACGGCCCGTCGGCGCTCTCCCTTGCGCAAGACACGCAGTTCGACCTTGTCCTGCTCGACGTGATGCTGCCTGGAATCAACGGGATTCAGGTCGCGCGCCGATTTCGCGAACTCCGGCAAGACGTTGCTATTTTAATGCTTACCGCTCGCGACTCAGTCCCCGACATCGTCAAAGGGCTCGACTCAGGAGCCGACGACTACGTAACGAAACCGTTCTCGTTTGCTGTTTTGCTCGCCCGTATCCGTGCGCTGAAGCGCCGGGTAGCCGAGCCGCGAACTCATACTCTGCGGGTCCAAGATCTGGCGCTGGAAATCACCCAGCGGCGCGTCTTCCGTGGAACTCGAGAAATCCATCTCACCCCGACGGAATTTCGCTTGCTTGAATTCCTCATGCGCCACGAGGGGCGTGCCGCCTCTCGCCATGCCATTCTCGAAGCCGTATGGGGGCCGTCGGACAACATCGAAGAGAACACTCTGGACGCCTTTGTGCGCCTTCTTCGCCGGAAGATCGATGAGAACGAGCCCATAAAACTGATTCACACCATGCGTGGTTTCAGGTATTCTCTCGGCCCCGAAGTCTGACCATGAAGCTGCCCCTTCGCGCCCGGATCACCGCTTGGTATTTCGCCGTTTTGGTTGTCGCTTTTACGTCATTTGCGTGGATCAGCGAATTCGGTTTTCAGCACAGCATCGAAACCACCGTAAACGATGCCTCCGGGGCCAACCTCGAGAGTATTCAAAACTTGCTTGTCCGCACTGCGCAGGCATCGAAAAAGTAAGTCAAGAATTGGACCGGCTGGGGGTGATGTGGGCTGGTGCCGCTCTGCTTGAAGTTTCAGACGCGGATGGGAGGATGATATTCGAATCTGATCCGTTTCAGAAGCCATACGGAGCCCTTCCCCCGATGAAGAAAAATGAAGTCACTTTTTACACCGTCAACCTCGACAATTTTGGCTGAGCGGGCGCGCCCTTGCGCCGGTCAACGCCATCATTGAGACGGCGCGAGGCGTCGGCGCACAGAACTTGTCCGTACGCCTCGCGGTACCTCCGGCGAATGATGAATTGCGTCGTCTCTCCGATACATTGAACGCCATGCTCGGCCGCATCGGGGCTTCCGCAAAACTGATCACCCAATTTACGGCCGACGCTTCTCACGACCTGCGCACGCCGGTTGCACTGATCTGTACCAGTGCCGAGCTGGCGTTGCGTCGTCCTCGCACAAAAGACGAATATCGTGAAACGCTGCCGCGCATCCTGGCGACATCAGAAGAGACGAGTCATCTTATAGAAATCTACTGACATTGGCCCGCGCGGATGCCGGGGCCACCGAACTTCACTTCGGCGACATCGACCTCGTTCCGCATCTGGAGAAGATTGCAGGGCAGGCCGGCATTCTGGCGGCGGGCAAGGGAATCCAAGTCACGAGAGAACTTGCAGATGGTCCGGTACGGGTTTTCGCTGACCCCGCCGCGATCGAGCGTCTCCTCCTGATTGTCGTCGAAAACGCCGAAAAGTACACGCCTTCCGGCGGCAAGTTTGAAATGAGACTCTCGAACGGGCGAGAGAATGCCAGAATCGAGATTCGCGACAACGGAATCGGCATCAGCGACAAAGACCTGCCTCATATCTTCGAACGTTTCTACCGTGCCGATCAGGCGCGCTCCCGCGAACCCGGCGGCTCCGGCCTCAGCCTCGCGATCGCGCGTTGGATCGTGGATCGGCACAGCGACTCAATTGCAGGGCAGAGTACGCTCGGCAGCGGCTCCGTCTTTTGTATTGCGCTGCCCATCGCCACGAATCGCTAGCCCCTTCCTGCCTTCGCACATGTAGAGCGGATGCCATTCGCCCTAGCTCTGAATCTGAAGATTCTTTCATTCTTATTTCAAAGATTTGTGAATAGCCATTCATCTCCCAGTAGCAATCCACACGCCAAATAGAGGCCAAGGACGGGGCGAGCCGTATTCCGACGATCCATACCGCCCCAGGGTCCTAACGGCTGGCGTTTGAAAAGCTTAGTGGTTTTCGACTGGAGGGTGTGATGATGTCGAATGGGAAGAGGCTTTTATTGGCGCTAGGCGCCATTGTTGTCCTAGGGGTGCCGGCTCTTGCCCAGGAGCGTAAGGGCGGAATCCGTGGCCACGTCATGGATAATTCCGGTGGCGTTTTGCAGGGCGCACGAATTGAGCTGCAACCAAAGGGAATTATCGTCGTTTCCAATACCCAAGGCGAGTTCTTCATCAATGACGTGGAACCGGGCAGTTTCACAATTAGCATCACTTACGTTGGCTTCAACGGCTTCACCAAGCAGGTAACCGTCTCTGCCGGACAGATTGCCAGCCTCGATGCCAAGCTTGAGGTCGGGTCTCAAAATCTGGAAGTCCTTGTCACTGCGGAGCGCGCCTCCGGTGAAGCTGAGGAGATCAACCGCCAGCTAACCGCCGACAACCTTGTGCAGGTACTCACCTCGGACGTGATTCGCAGCCTGCCCAATGCCAATATGGCTGATGCCCTTGGCCGTTTGCCTAGCGTTACCTTGGAGCGCGACGAAGGCGAAGGCAAGTACGTGCAGGTCCGTGGTACCGAGCCCCGGCTCACAAGCGTCACCATCAATGGCATCAACGTGCCTTCTCCGGAATCGGGCGTGCGCCAAATCAAGCTGGATGCCATTCCGGCTGACATTGTCGAGTCCGTTGAAATCAACAAGACCCTCCAAGCCAACATGGACGCGGACGGAATCGGTGGTTCTGTAAACCTGGTTACCCAGACGGCGGGCGAACGGCCTACCATCACCCTCAACGGAATGGGTGGATACACTCCCATCGTAAATGGCCGCGGCCTCGTCGAAACCGCTGCCACGATGGGCCAGCGATTCGGAAGCGACAAGCGTTTCGGCGCGCTCATGGGTGGCACCTACGATTGGAACGGCCGCGGAATTGACGACATCGAGCCGGTACCAGATATCGCCACCTTGCTTCCGGGGAGTCCACGCTGGTTTGATACCATCGACCAGCGCGAATATCGTTACTACCGCAGCCGCTGGGGACTAGCTGGCAGCACAGACTACAAACTTGCCGAGGGGTCCAATATCTATCTTCGCGGTTTCTACTCTGACTTCAAGAATTTCGGTGATCGCTGGGTGTACACGTTAAACGACAATACCGACCCGGTGGCCGCCGGTCTCTTGAACGGCAATGGTGGCACTCCGAACTTCAATACCCAGATTCGGCTCCCGGACTATGGCATCGGAAGTCTGGTCCTTGGCGGCAAGCACGTGCGTACGAGTTCATGGTTCGCGTGGGACGTCTCTGCCTCGCGCTCCCGGCAGTTGGGCGAAAACGATCCCACGGCATCTTTCAGATCAAATCTCGCGAGCAGCAGCTGCGCCTTCGATCCCGCGGCGACCAAGAACATTTACCTGCCGCAGTGGGCGCCGGTTTGCTACACCGAAGCGCACGATCCGACAACTATGTCGCTCGACAGGATTGGCGGCGCCGCGATCGGGCTCACCGCTCAGTTGAATCTGCAAGTGACCGGAGCGGTCGCCAGGAATTACCACCTGGGTTCACACCTCTCCACCATCGAAGTTGGGGGCAAGTTCCGCAACGAACACAAGTTTGACAATTCCTTCACCCCCGATTTTTCGGTTCCTGCCGGGATGACGCTGCTGCCGCTGAATACATTCCCGAACGTTTTATCGAACAGTAATTACTATAATGGTGTCTATCCACTGGGATACAACCCAGGTTACCGCGCCGTCCTCGCCGCTTTCAACACCGCTATGCCCGGCGCACTCTCCGGCCCTTCCGTAGTAAGTGGCAATAACTTTGACCTGATTGAAAAGGTTTCTGCCGGCTACCTGATGAACACCATTGATTTCAACCGAGTCCGCCTTGTGGCTGGCGTTCGGTTTGAGGGCACCAACCTCGATGCCTTGAGCTTTGATTCGGTTGCGGGCACGCTAACAAGCAAACTCGGCGGTTCTTATCTTAAGGTTCTTCCGAGCGTCTCCGCACGCATCGCCCTCACCGGTGACACAGACGTCCGTCTTGTCTACGGTCGTGGTTTGTCGCGTCCGAATCCGCAGGACATTGCCCAGGCAGCGAGCTTCTCGACGGGCGGTGGAATCAACACCGCTTCCCTGGGAAATCCCAATCTCAAAGCGGAAACCGCTGACAACTTCGACGTGCTCCTGGAGCATTCGCTGAAGCCTTTCGGACTTATCTCGGCAGGGTTTTTCTATAAGAGCCTCAGCGACCCAATCGTAACGAAAACGGTCCAAATCGCCAACTATCAGCCTCCTGTTTCGGGGGCTCCGCCGGGCCTTTACAACGTGACGCAGCCCGTCAACGCCGGCAGCGGATGGGTGACTGGGTTTGAAGTCGCCTACCTGCAACATCTGACGTTTCTCCCAGGACTGCTCGGTGGTTTCGGTATCTCGGCAAATTACGGCTACACCGATTCTCGAGCAACCGGGCTCTTTAACCGCGCCGACAACCCAAGGCTCTCGCGCTCCGCCCCGCACACCTGGAACATCAGTCCGACGTATGATCATGGTCGTTTCTCTCTTCGTGCAGGCTTGTCCTACAACGCCGCGAACATCTTCGAGTATAGATATCAGGACGGAACTGATCCGCTCGCCGGTGGTCCTGCCACGATAACTCCTGGAGGAATCAAGGGGCCAGATAGCGACATCTACCTCTATGCGCACCTCCAGGTGGACGTTCAAGGCAGCTATCGCCTGGTTCATGGCCTGCACTTCGTCATGTATGGCCTCAATCTCAACAACGAGGTTTTCGGCTTCTATCAGGGCAGCCCGCAGTACATGATCCAGCGGGAATATTACAAGCCCACAGTGGCCGCGGGCTTCCGCTGGTCGCCCTTGCACGAGAAATGAGGATTTTGAATTCATGGAAGTGCCCGGAGTTAAGGGGCGTGCTCAACTCCCCAACTAGGAAACCTTTGGATCTCTTAACATCGTGCATTCATCTCCTTTGTTTCGATACTCTTGCGCACTGTTTTGCGCTGCGGGAAAGGCTAACTTTCCTGTTTTCAAACACTACCGCTCCCTTTGGCAAAAGCAACTACGGTGTTGGGTACCCCTAGGAAGGGTTCTGCGAGAATCTAGGGCTAGGTCACAGGGGGGTTCGCCCTTGTCGAAGATCGTCTGACAGAGTCCCTAATCTCTCCGGGCCGTGATTTAAGCTGTGTTTAGGTTGTTTGGTTTACTCTTTCTCACGCTATCGTCATGAATCGATCGAGGGGTTTGCGATGCAAAAGCACTTCTGGGGCATAGGCTTGATAGTTGCTGCGGAGGCGTTGGCCACGCTCTCTCCATGGCCGGCAACTCTGTCCTCGGCCACGCCGCCTGCGGATCAATCTGCCATCCTAGTCGGCGCGGGTGACATCGCCGACTGCAAGGATCTTTCCGGCGCGGAAGCCACGGCAAAACTGCTCGAGAATGTCGGCGGCACTGTCATGGCCGTGGGCGACCTGGCCTATCCGGACGGCAGCAAGGAAAACTTCACCTGCTACGACAGAACGTGGGGCCGCGCAAAATCCCGCACCCGCCCCGCACCCGGCAATCACGAGTTTCATGCCGCTGGTGGGGCACCTTACTTCAACTATTTCGGAGCAGTAGCCGGCGACCCGAAGACCGGCTACTACAGCTACGAACTCGGAACCTGGCACATCATCGTGCTGAACAGCGAGTGCAGGGATGTCGGCGGCTGCGAAGCCGGTTCACCGCAAGAAAGGTGGCTGCGTGCGGATCTCGCCGCTCACCCCGCTGCCTGCACGCTCTCCTATTGGCACAGACCGCTCTTTAGTTCCGGCAGCGCCCACGGCAATGATCTCACCGTTAAGCCTCTCTTCCAGGCGCTCTACGAAGCCAATGCCGATGTCGTTGTCGGCGGCCATGATCACGATTACGAGCGCTTCGCCCCGCAAACGCCTGCGGGCGTTGCCGATCCGGAGCATGGCATTCGCGAATTCGTTGTTGGCACGGGCGGCAAGAGTCACCGCCCGTTCGGCGCGCCAAAGCCCAACAGCGAATTGCGCGATGCCACGGCCTTCGGCGTCTTGAAACTCACTCTCAGGCCCGGCGCCTACGACTGGCAATTTATTCCCGAAACGGGCAAGAGCTTTACAGATTCCGGCAGCGGAAAATGCCACTGAGAGCTTCAAGTTTTCACGGGAGAACCTGGCAGAGCATCACATTTCATCATGGGAGAAAAAATGAAACGCAATTTCACAGTGTGCACAGCGATTCTCGGCCTTTTCGCGATAACCAGTCTGGCGTCGCCGTCATCCGGATACCACATCATCAAGAAAGTGAACGTTCCCGGTACGGGTAGCTGGGACTACGTCACCGTGGACGAAGCGGGGCGGCGCGTTTACATCGCGCATGCCACGCAAGTCGAAGTCCTCGATGCAGATACCTCCGAACTTGTGGGCACGATTCGAAATACTCCGGGTGCTCACGGGGTGGCCGTCGTGCCGGAATTTGGCCGCGGATTCGTCACTGCAGGCAAATCGGACTCCGTGATTATCTTTGACCTGAAGACGCTAGAGACGCTGGGTGAAGTCAAGGTCGGAAAGAAACCTGACGCGATTATTTATGATCCCGGTACCAAGCACGTCTTCGCGATGAACGGTGACAGCGATAACACCACGGTGATCAACCCGGCGGACGGCAAAGTGATCGGCACCATTAACCTGGGCGGCGGACCGGAATTTGCCGCAGCGGACGGAAGAGGCAATGTTTATATCAACCTTGAAGAAAAGGCGGAGACCGTTCACATCGACTCGAACACGCTGAAGGTTCTGCACCATTGGCCGCTGGCGCCGGGCGGAACGGCCACTGCTTTGGCTTTCGATCCACAATCCCGCCGGTTGTTTGCCGGCTGCCGGGGAGGCCAACTGATGGTCGTGCTGGATGCCGATAGCGGCAAAGTGATCACCACGGCTCCGATCGGCGAGCGCGTGGACGCAGCCGCTTACGACCCCGGGACGAAACTGGTGTTTCAGTCAACAGGAGGCGGCACCATCGCGGTTTTCCATCAGGATTCCGCGGACCAATATACGCTTCTTGAAAACGTCACAACCAACCCAGGTTCAAAGACCATGGGCCTCGATCCCAAAACGCATCATCTCTTCGTGCCCGCGAATGTAGGAGGACAATTCACGATTCTCGTTTTCGGTCAATAAACAAATCCGCAATTCGCCCTTTTGGTGGCGCGCGAGCCGCCACGCTCTCTCGGCTCGCGCGCATTTTTTTGCCGTTGCTCGATCCCTCGTTCGCATTCCAATTTTGTGGCAAAGTAATCTGTGATGGCCGCTCTCGAGATCTCCAAAGCCACCGGGCGAATTGCTTCCACCTATCCGAGTTTGGTTCTCTTCCAGCTGGCGCGTTTCTTCCTCGTCCTGGCCACCGAGATGCAGGCAGTCGCCGTCGGCTGGCAAGTCTACGAAATCACGAAAAGGCCGCTGGATCTTGGCCTCGTCGGCCTGGCGCAATTTCTTCCCGGCATTTTCTTGTTTCTGGTTTCCGGTCACGCGGCGGATCGGTATCCGCGTCGCAATCTACTCGTCCTCTGCTATTGTGGATTTACGCTCTGCTCGGGCTCGCTGCTCTTTCTCACTTTGCGTGGACTGCATTCCGTTTACCCGATCTTCGCCGTGACGGTACTACTCGGTGTCGTTCGCTCCTTCAACGGACCCGTGAGCCGCGCGTTTCTTCCCCAGCTGGTCTCCGGGAAGGATTTTCAGAATGCCGTTGCCTGGTACTCGATCTTCATTCAATCCGCGGTGATTTTGGGTCCTTCACTCGGAGGTCTGGTCTACGCCGCTTTTCGTGGGCCCGCCGCTGTGTACACGCTTTCTTTCATCGCCGCGGCCCTCGGCGCGATGTCTACTGTGGCGATCAAGGCGCAATCCAATCCCCGTCCGGGAGAGCCGATGAGTTGGAAGACCATGCTTGCGGGTTTTCACTACATCCGGAGTGAAAGACTGATCCTCGGTTCCATCTCCCTGGATCTCTTTGCCGTCCTGTTGGGCGGTGCCGTCGCACTGCTTCCGGTCTATGCAAGGGAAATCCTAAAGACAGGGCCTTGGGGCCTGGGAATTCTTCGCAGCGCACCGGCGGCCGGGGCCGCGACTATGGCTGCCTTGATTGCGCACAAACCTTTAGGACACCGAACGGGATCAACCATGCTGTGGTGCGTGGCGGGATTTGGAGCAGCCACCATTGTTTTCGGCTTGTCTCGCAGCCTTACCATTTCTCTGATCGCACTTCTTCTTGTGGGCGCGACGGACATGGTTAGCGTGATTGTTCGCCAGTTGTTCATTCAGGTTAGCACGCCCGATGAAATGCGCGGGCGCGTAAACGCCGTGGACATGATTTTTGTCGGTGCTTCGAACGAGCTGGGACAGTTCGAATCCGGGCTTACCGCACATTGGTTCGGGATCGTGCCTGCGGTTGTGCTGGGTGGCCTCGGCACTCTGGCGGTAACCGCCTTGTGGGCTTGGTATTTTCCCGAATTGCGAAAAACTGAAAAGCTCGATAGCCCGGCGCCTTAATTCGGCGCGCCGAATCTATTTATTCTTCGGCGCCGGATGGCCCGCGGGCATGGCCATTTCCATCGGTGTAGTCGCGCCTGCTGCGAGCTCCTTTTTCACGGATGCCGTGATCTTGTCCGCATTCTTCACCAGTACGCTGACCTGCCAGATCTGCGTTTCCGTCAGTTGGCCCTTGAATCCAGGCATCCCCGACATGCGAATCCCGTTTTCCACTTTCCAGTACGATTCCCACGCGTCGTCGTCCGTCACGCCAACGCCGTGAAAGAGTTGCGGCGGCGCGGGAAACATCCCCTGCGCGACCGCGGTTTTGGGTTCGTTCGGCAGGCCATGGCATGTGGCGCACTGCTCCTTGTAAACCTTTGCGCCGGACACCAGGTTGGCTTCATCCGCCGGTACCTGGGGCTCCGGGTGCGGCAGCTTATCCAGATAGGCATGCAGCCCCAGCCCTGCAAGCGTCTTTTCAAATGGGAACGGAGGTGCCGAAGTGGCCACCGGGGCGCGCCCCGACGAGAAGTAGTAGTAAACGCCCCCCGCTACCAGCAGGATTCCCAGCAAAATCCCCAGGATCAAGCCCTTGAGCATGTGTGTTTTTGTCTCCTAGTCATCCAAGTTCTTGGCTGCTTGTTCCGAAGCCAGCACCGTTCCGCGACAGTCTACTTTCTCCCGGACATTTCTGCACGTCTCAAATTGCCAGAATCTCGACGGTTGCGATGCTGGTTTGACCACACGGGCGCCACGGCTGGCTTCCAGGCGTCCTTCGTAACCATTTGCCTCCAAAAACCGTCTTATCTAGGCGTAGGCCATAGTTTCCGGTAGGCTGCTTGTGTCTGACGCCGCAGCCCCCTCAGTGTCTACTTGCGATTGCCCTGCCTTCGGCAGATTCTCTCGCGGAACGCTTTCATGACAGGAGCGAACGGATGGGCCAGACCAAGTCCATAGACCTTCCCGAACCTGGCTCTCGCGGCACTGCCGCCACGGTGCCTTCCAAGAGCCGTTGGTGGCTCTGGGCTCTCGTACTTGGAGTTATCGCTCTTGGTGGTTGGTATTACCGCAACTCGAGGAACGCCAGTTCGGCAGTAGACGCTGCCGCGCCCGGGGCGGCCGGCAAGGGCAGGGGGGGGGCCGGCGCAGGCAGCCTGATCGTGCCGGTTGTCGTTGCCACCGCCCAACGTGGCGATTTGCCCGTCTATTTCAATGGCCTTGGCACGGTCACCGCCTTCAACACCGTCACGGTTCGCAGTCGCGTCGATGGCCAGCTCAGCAGCATCGCGTTTAAGGAAGGTCAGTTTGTCCACGAAGGAGATCTTCTCGCCCAGATTGATCCCCGTCCCTTCCAGGTCCAGCTTGAGCAGGCTCTGGGACAACTTGCTAAAGACCAGGCGCAACGGAAGGATGCAGAGGTCAATTTTGAGCGTTATAAGCTGCTCCTTAAAGAAGGCGTCATCCCGCAGCAGCAGCTCGATACCCAGGCCGCATTGGTTGGCCAGTTTGATGGCGCCATTACATCGGATCAAAGCCTGATTGACAACGCCAAACTCCAGCTCACCTATTCCCGCATCACTGCGCCGATCAGCGGCCGCATCGGTCTCCGCCTCGTCGACGTCGGCAACATCGTGCACGCCTCAGACACCAACGGACTCCTGGTCATCACCCAGCTCCAGCCTGTATCGGTGATTTTTAGCCTGCCACAGGATCAGCTTCCCCAGGTGAACGCCAAGCTTCGTTCGGGCGTCCAGCTCGCCGTCGATGCCTATGACCGCGACGACACCGCCAAAATCGGCAGTGGAAAACTGCAGACCATTGACAATCAGATTGATTCGACTACCGGGACCTATAAGCTCAAGTCCATCTTTAGCAATGCCGACAACGCCCTTTTCCCCAATCAATTTGTCAACGTGCACCTTCTCGTTGACACCAAGCGCAATCTCACCATCGTTCCCACTGCTGCCATTCAGCGCGGCCCACAAGGTACTTATATCTATGGTGTCGCTAAAGACCCCGCTACGAAGGACACGGTTGCGAGAATTTATCCCGTTACCATCGCGCAAACTACCGGCAACAGCGTCGGCTTGAGCTCTGGTTTGAATCCCGGTGATGTCGTGGTTATCGATGGCCAGGACAAGTTGCAGGATGGGACCAGAGTCAATCCTAGCGCTCCGGCCGGCGCGAATGGCGCGGATCGCGGCTCTGCGTCTCCGTCTCCCGCTCAAGGTGCGCCACAATCCGGGAGCCCGTCGAAGGGCCGCGCCGGAGGGTCTCCGCGATGAGCCCGTCACGGCCGTTCATTCTGCGGCCGGTTGCCACCACCCTCTTGATGGTCGGCGTCCTCCTGGTGGGTTGGGTCGCCTTCCGGCAATTGCCAATCTCTGCATTGCCTCAGGTCGATTACCCCACAATCCAGGTACAAACGTTTTATCCGGGCGCCAGCCCCGAAGTAATGGCTTCTTCGGTCACGGCTCCGCTTGAGCGCCAGTTTGGACAAACTCCTGGCCTAAATCAGATGACCTCCACAAGTTCCTTCGGGAGCTCGATGATCACTCTGCAATTTGATTTGGACCTGAATATCGATGTCGCTGAGCAACAAGTCCAGGCGGCCATCAATAGCGCTTCCAATCTTCTCCCCCAGGGACTCCCCAATCCGCCGATCTACAGCAAGATTAATCCCGCCGATGCGCCCATCCTCACGTTGGCACTCACCTCCCAATCGCTGCCGCTGTCGAAAGTCGAGGATCTTGCCGACACCACTCTCGCTCAGAAAATCTCGCAGCTCTCCGGCGTTGGTCTCGTCAGCATCAGCGGCGGCCAGCGGCCGGCAGTGCGCATTCAGGCGAACCCCACCGCACTGGCTTCCTACGGTCTGAGTCTTGAAGACTTGCGCACGGTTCTCGGCCAGTCCAACGTCGACCAGGCCAAAGGCACTTTTGACGGCTTGCACCAGGCTTATACCATCGGCGCGAACGATCAGCTCGTTTCCACCGACAGCTACCGGCCGCTCATCATTGCCTACCGCAATGGTGCGCCTGTGCGGCTCACCGACGTCGCCACCGTTGTCGACGGCGTGGAAAACGCGAAGCAGGCTGCCTGGGCCAATCTGAAGCCCGCCGTCATTCTGAATATTCAACGTCAGCCCGGCGCCAACATCATCGCCGTAGTCGATCGGGTGAAAAACCTCCTCCCGCAACTTCAGGCCGCGCTCCCCGCCGCTGTTCAGGTGGATATCCTAACCGATCGCACCACCACGATTCGCGCGTCCGTCGAGGATGTTCAATTCACGCTGGTGCTCACGGTCGCACTCGTCGTAATGGTGATTTTTCTTTTCCTCCGCAGCTTCCGCGCCACGATCATTCCCAGCGTCGCTGTTCCGCTTTCTCTGATTGGCACGTTCGGCGTTATGTATCTTCTGGGTTACAGCCTCAACAACCTTTCCCTCATGGCACTAACCATTTCGACCGGCTTCGTGGTCGACGATGCCATCGTCATGATCGAAAACATCAGCCGCTACATCGAGGAAGGGGAATCGCCGCTCCAGGCCGCCCTCAAGGGTTCTGAACAGATCGGTTTCACCATCGTTTCGCTCACCGTTTCGCTCATCGCTGTGCTCATTCCTCTTCTCTTCATGGGTGATATCGTTGGCCGTCTCTTCCGTGAATTTGCCGTAACTCTTGCCGTTACCATCCTCGTCTCCGCGTTTGTTTCGCTGACGCTGACTCCGATGATGTGCGCCAAGCTCCTCCGCCATCAGAAAAAAGAGGAGGAGGGATGGTTCTACCGCAAGTCCGAAGACGCTTTTAATTCGGTCATCGCATTCTATGGCCGCACGCTGCAGTTCGTACTCCGTTACCGCACCACCACTCTGGTTGTTACTGTCGCCACTCTGGCAGGCACAATTCTTCTCTATGTCTACGTTCCCAAAGGATTTTTCCCCGTTCAGGATACCGGGGTCATTCTGGGCGTCTCCGAAGGTCCGCAAAACGTTTCCTTTGCGGCCATGGCGCGTCGCCAGCAGGCTCTTGCCGATGTCATTCTCAAGGACCCCGCGGTCGAAAGCCTTTCTTCTTTCATCGGCGTCGATGGCACAAACACTACGTTGAACAGTGGCCGCATCCAGATCAATCTCAAGCCGCTGGCCCAGCGCAAAATCAACGCCTCAGACGTTATCCGCCGCCTGCAGCCCGAGCTCGCCAAAGTCGACGGTGTCTCGCTCTTCCTCCAACCGGTCCAGGATCTGACCGTCGAAGACCGCGTCAGCCGCACGCAATTCCAGTACAGCCTCGAAGATGTTGATGCCAAGGAGCTGGCTTACTGGACTCCGCGCTTCATCGACAAATTGAAATCACTCCCTGAGCTTCGCGACGTCGCGAGCGACCAGTTGAATCAGGGTCTCCTTGCTTCACTCACCATCGACCGCGACACCGCCGCGCGACTCGGGATTCTTCCCGCCGACGTTGACAACACCCTCTACGATGCCTTTGGCCAACGCCAGGTCTCCACCATCTTCACGCAACTCAACCAGTATCATGTGGTCTTGGAAGTCGATCCGCAGTTCCAACAGAATCCCGATTCACTGAAAAATATTTACGTAAAGTCTTCCAACGGCACGCAGGTCCCGCTCAGTGCTTTCACGCGTTTCGACGCGGGCGACTCCGCCCTCGCGCTCAATCATCAGGGCCAGTTTCCCGTCGTCACTCTCTCGTTCAATTTGGCCCCCAATGGCGCGCTCGGTGATGCCGTGAACGCCATTAATCGCGCCAAACAGGAATTGAACATGCCTCCCAGCATCCAGGCCACCTTCCAGGGCACCGCAGCCGCCTTCCTCAAGTCCTTGGCCAATGAGCCCGTCCTTATCCTGGCTGCCCTCGTTACCGTCTACATCGTTCTCGGCATCCTGTACGAAAGCTACATTCACCCGATCACCATTCTCTCCACACTCCCGTCAGCCGGAGTCGGTGCCATTCTTGCGCTGCTCCTCTGCCGCACGGAATTCAGCGTCATCGCGCTGATCGGCATTATTCTGCTCATTGGTATCGTGAAGAAAAACGCCATCATGATGATCGACTTCGCCCTGGAGGCCGAGCGCGAGGAAGGGAAGGCGCCGCTCGATGCAATCTACGAAGCGTGCCTGCTTCGTTTCCGGCCCATTATGATGACCACCATGGCTGCGCTGCTGGGTGGCTTGCCGCTCGCGCTCGGCGCGGGCGTCGGTTCTGAGTTGCGTCGTCCCCTCGGTATTACCATCGTCGGCGGCCTGATCCTCAGCCAATTGCTTACGCTTTACACTACACCGGTTGTTTATCTCGCGTTCGATTGGCTTGGGCGCCGTTTCGCCTTTCACGTTGGCAATCCGATCGAAGCGGCGGCCCACGGAGACTAGCGGATGAACTTTTCCGCCAATTTTTCCGCGCCCTTCATTCGACGGGCCGTCGCCACGTCGCTGATTACCATTGCGATTTTTCTTTCCGGGGCTGTCGCGTTTCGTTTTTTGCCCGTCGCACCGCTACCGCAAGTCGATTTCCCGACCATTGGCGTGGGAGCCGGTTTGCCCGGTGCGAGCCCGGAGACAATGGCCTCCGCGGTCGCCACGCCCCTCGAACGCCAATTCAGCCGCATTGCAGGGGTCACGCAGATGACTTCCTCGAGCGGCCTCGGCTCCACGAGCGTCACTCTTCAATTCGATCTCAATCGTGACATCAATGCCGCCGCCCGCGATGTTCAGGCGGCCATCAACGCCGCTCGCAGCCAGCTTCCCGCCGACCTTCCTGGACAGCCCACCTATCGAAAAGTCAACCCTGCTGACGCACCGATCTTGATGTTCTCGCTGACCTCAGACAATATCCCACCCGCCCAGATTTACGATGCCGCCGATTCTGTACTTGCCCAGAAACTCGCGCAGGTGGAAGGTGTCGGCCAGGTCTTCACCTGGGGCAGCGCTCGTCCCGCCGTGCGCATCGAAGCGAACCCGTACCAACTCAATAGTTACGGAATTAGTCTGGAAACCGTTCGCAAATCGTTGCAAGCCGCGAATGCCAACCTCGCTAAGGGCGCGCTCTCCAACTCCAAGCAAACTTGGTCTATCACCGATACCGATCAGCTCTTCAAGGCTTACGAATACCAACCTCTCATCGTTGCCGGCCATCAAGGCGCTCCCGTGCGCCTGCGCGACATCGCCGAGGTGGTCGATTCTGTCGAGGACACACGCAATCTTGGTCTATCTAACGGAAAACCCGGCGTCATCATTGCCATCTTCCGCCAGCCCGGCGCGAACATGATCGAGACCGTCGACCGTATCATGGCCATCGTCCCCTTTCTCCGCGCCTCCATCTCTCCTTCGCTCCATCTGAGTGTGGCCGTCGACCGCACCACCACCATTCGCGCTTCCGTCCACGATGTGGAAGTCGCCCTCATGATTTCCATTGTCCTTGTGATTTTCGTAGTCTTTGCATTCCTGCGAAACGTCTGGGCCACCATCATCCCGAGCGTCGCCGTTCCGCTCTCCCTCATCGGCACCTTCGGCGTCATGTATCTTTGCCATTACAGCCTGGACAATCTCTCTCTCATGGCCCTCACCATCTCCACCGGCTTCGTCGTCGACGATGCCATCGTGGTCATCGAAAACATTACCCGCCACATCGAAAACGGCATGAGGCCCTACCAAGCCGCCATGAAAGGCGCCAGTGAAATCGGATTTACTGTTCTCTCTATGAGCACTTCGCTCGTGGCCGTCTTCATTCCCATTCTTCTCATGGGCGGAGTCGTCGGGCGCCTGTTCCGCGAATTTGCCGTTGTTCTCAGCGTAGCCATCGCTGTGTCGCTGCTCATCTCGCTCACCACCACCCCCATGATGTGCGCGCGATTTCTCCGCCGCGAGACCGGCAAGCACAATCGGCTCTATCGATTTTCCGAAAACGCTTTCAACGGCATGCTGCGCACCTACGATGTTTCCCTTCGCTGGGTTCTTCGCCACCAGTTTCTCATCTTGCTGGTCACCTTCGGCACGGTCTGCTTGAACATTTATCTCTTTGTCAAAACGCCGAAGGGTTTCTTCCCGCAGCAGGACACCGGCCGCATCAATGGTTTGATCCAGGGTGACCAGGATCTTTCCTTCACGGCCATGTCCCAGAAGATGCGCGAATTCACCGATATTGTCATGCAGGATCCGGCCGTTGATTCCGTCACTTCTTTCACCGGTGGCGGCAGCGGCGGGAGCACCGCGCGAATGTTTGGCCAACTCAAGCCACTCAACGAGCGCAAGCTCAGTTCCGACCAGGTCATCGCCCGCATTCGCTCGAAAACCATTAGGATTCCAGGTGCCGCCCTCTATCTGCAATCCGTCCAGGATCTCAACGTCGGCGGCCGCTTTGGGGGCGCTCAATTCCAGTACACTCTTCAGGCGGACAATCTCAGGGACCTCACCCACTGGGCGCCCATCATCATGCAGCGCCTCCAAAAAATCCCCGAGCTTCGCGACATCAATTCTGACCAGCAAATGCATGGCCTGCAAAGTTCCATCGTCATCGATCGCGATACCGCCTCACGCCTGGGCGTCGCTGTTCAGGACATTGACAGCACTCTTGGCGATGCCTTCGGCCAGCGCCAGGTCTCCAACATCTACAAAGGCTTAAATCAGTATCACGTCGTGCTGGAAGTTGCTCCCGAGCATCAGCAAGGCCCCGAAGCGCTCAAATCAATTTACGTGCCCTCCAAATCCGGCAAACTCGTTCCGCTCAGCGCCTTTGCACACTACGAGCCGTCCAACACCGCTCTTTCCGTCAACCACCAGGGCATTTTCCCGGCCATCACTCTTTCCTTCAATCTTGCGCCGGGTGCTTCTCTGGGCCCCGCTGTCGAGCACATTGAGCAAGCCCGCCGTGAAATGGGGGTGCCTAATACCGTTCACGCCACGTTCCAGGGCACGGCCCAGGCCTTTCAGGACTCGCTCTCCAATCAGCCGGTCTTGATCATCACCGCTCTCGCCGCCGTTTACGTCGTTCTCGGTATCCTCTACGAGAGCTTCATTCATCCCATCACCATCCTCTCCACCATTCCTTCTGCTGGAATCGGCGCGCTCCTTGCAATCCAGCTCATCAAGTCCGATCTGAACATCATCGCGCTCATCGGCATCATTCTCTTGATCGGCATCGTCAAGAAAAACGCCATTCTCATGATTGATTTTGCAGTTCAAGTAGAAAGGGAAGAAGGATTGTCACCCGTCGAAGCGATCTACAAGGCCTGTCTCCTGCGCTTCCGGCCGATTTTAATGACCACCATGGCAGCGCTTCTCGGTGCCATGCCTCTTGCGCTCGGCGCGGGTGTGGGCTCCGAACTTCGCCGTCCCCTCGGCATCACCATTGTGGGCGGCCTCATCCTCAGCCAGATGCTCACGCTTTTCACCACGCCGGTCGTCTACATCTACATGGACCGGCTGCAATCATGGCTGCGGCGCACGTTTTCCCATGCCCCCGCGCCAGTTCCTGCAACACAGACGGATTAACCCCTAACACCCGTCGAACGCGCCTCCGCATTTCGATTGCTTCGCATTGTTTTCTGCTTGCTAGGGAAATTACCGTGCCACTTTGTTCTTCGAGCGGCGCGCCACCAGCAGCCACGTTCACCAGTTCTCGAAGTGACCTGTCAAAACGGAGCACTAACAACCCAAAGACTGTTTTTCTACGCGCTGCCAATCAGCCAACCCGTCAAAAATACCAGCACCCCCCCGACAATCACTTGAAATGCCGCCTGCAGGAACGGCGTATCCATGTAGCGGTGACGGATGTAACTGATAACCCCGAGCTCCACTGCCACGATGATGACGGCCACCAGCATTGCGAGACGAAAATTGCTGATCAGGAAGGGAAGGGTATGCCCGATTCCGCCGGCCGTGGTCATCAACCCGGTCACCCCACCGCGCAGCCACGGCGATCCGCGCCCCGTCAGCGACCCGTCGTCGGAAAGCCCCTCGGAAAAGGCCATCGAAATCCCCGCGCCGATCGAAGCTGCCAGTCCCACCAAGAACGCTTCCCAGCTCTTGTGCGATGCGAAGGCCGCTGCGAACAGCGGCGCCAGCGTCGACACCGAGCCATCCATCAAACCCGCCAGCCCCGGTTGCACTACTTGCAGCAGGAACAGCTTGCGGTGTGATTCATCCTCAGTGGCTTTGGCGCTTGCGGTAAGATGCTTTTCTTCGAGTTCACCCGCTGTCTGTTTGTGCTTTCTCTCTTCGTCTGCAAGCTTGTTCAACAATTCCCGCGTCGACACGTCCCCTGTCCGGCTTGCCGCCCGTGCATAGAACCGGCTCGCTTCCATCTCCATCAATTCCGCTTGTTTCCTTGCAACCTTCACCCCCAGCGGCCGGACCAGCCAAACCGGTTTCCTGGTCAAGAATCCTTTCACGTTTTCCCGACGAATCAGGGGAATGTGATCTCCGAATCGTTGGCGGAACATCTCAAACAATCGGTCGCGATGTATCACCTCTTCTTGGCGCATCTCCTCGAACATTTGCGCCGTTGATGGATATGCTTCCCGCAGGGCATCCGCAAACTCCCCGTAAATCCGGCCGTCTTCCTCTTCCGCAGCAATGGCGATCGCCAGAATCTCTTTTTCCGTCAGCTCTTTGAATTTTTTCAGCATCGTTCTCTGTCCTCGGACTTCTGTGCGGAAGAAGAATCGCACAAACCGAGCAGGGAAGTCATCCTCAGCCTGGGATGCGACGCAAGTTACTCTTTGCTACGTGTGTCAATTCGAGAATCGGAAACTGAACACTAAACGCTAAAAACTACGGCATGAACTCCTGTGCCGGCATGCCTGCACAATGTCCAGACGATCGTCTGCGCCGATGTTGTGCGTCATTCGGTGCAAGCGGTTTTTCACCGTGCGTTCCGACAGACAAAAGCGATTGGCCATTTCCTTGTTCGTGAGCCCCCCGCGATCAAGGGAGTCACGATCAGCGATTTGCTGGAACCCCACGGTCGCACCACGCCAATGCAATTCTCGAAACACGCCGGGATACACTCACCGACTCTCTCCATCGGCCGTAAATCCCCAACAAAGGAACCGTTTATGGTCTCGACCATAACTTCCTCTCCTCCTCTGACGTCTCGAATTGGTACCAAACCGGTTCCCGCCTTCAATTTGGGATTTCTCGCTCTCTTCTTCGTCAGCACTCAGCGGCCTTTTCCACACCCCTCCCCTTCCGTTTGTAGTACTTCCGTACTACCATTTTCTTGGAACGTCCTTCAGGTACGTTTCCCCTATAGGTTTGGTTGTCGTCCCCGGGTTACACTCTTCTCGGATGGAGCGCGACGTTCTCCGGAAAGATGGTTTACCCCTTGGCGACCCAGCACGATCTGATGACGAAAAAACCCCCAACAGGAACTTCCCCTAAACAGCCGTTTTCACATACGGAGCGCCGCGGCAGCCGCCGCTGCAAGATTACGCAGCTCATGCGCGTGCGTCCCTCCGACCCGGAAAAAAACCACTTTGAAGACATGCGCGGCTCAGTCAGCGTTTCCCGCTCCGGTGTTTTTTTTCAGTCCAGTGAACCTGGCTATGAAGTTGGCATGCGGCTGTTCGTAACCATGCCCTACTCACAAGATCCCGCTTCCATGGCCCGCGAGTACCTAGCGGAAGTGGTTCGAAGGGACGTTCTCCCGACCGGTATGTTCGGCATCGGGATCAAGATCCTCATGGAAATGGGAATCCGACACTCTTATAACTTTGGCTCCGCCAACTTTCGTTAGTCTAGGTCGCGCGCTTAGCCATTCCACTGAGCCGATGAAAGCAAGAGCGGGCGCCCCGGGGGACCGGGACGCCCGCTCTTGTGTTTGGGGGGTGGAGAGATCGATCTTATGTCGTCTGCGCGAACATCCGCATGGCGCGGTGCCTTAATATTCCCAGCTGACGGTTAAGTGGGTGCCTACGGCCGAGGAAGCTCAGAACGGGAGCTCGGCGCGCCGTAAGTTTGTTCATCGCAATGGTCAGCCGTATGTCGCGGCGCGCAAATTTCAGCCCGGTCTGCAAAGCGTCAACGGCGTCGTCGCGCCGCCCAGCGGTGGCATAAACCTCAGCGAGATTCAAGTAGAGCTGTGCCTGATTTCGCTTCATGCGAACCGCAGAGTCACACAGCCGTTCCGCTTCGCCCCATTTTCCTTCCGAGCGTGCCAGGACCACACCCAAGTAGGACATGTAATAGGGATTGTTCTTGTCCAGGTCGACGGCGCGCCGCATATGCGGCAGAGCTTTTATGGCGTAATTATCTCGCAGGAGTGTCAATCCGGTCTTGAATTCACGGAAGGCTTCCGTATCCATCATCGGCTCACCTCATCCACCGCGAGGCCCGACGGGAAACCAGGCGCGTGGCGGTTGCAGGAGAATAGGATTTCCGGGACATCGGGAAGTTCCCGCGAGACGCCTGGGGAGTCGCGCCACCCCAGTTGTGCGTCATCCAAAAAATGTCCCACCCAGCGGGGTGATGGGCAGAACATCGAGTAACACGGTCGCGAATAGGCTTCCCATCCCAATCCTTCTCGAAGTTACTCGTAGTCTTACGCAGAATCTACTGACCCGGAGGACAGTCTTAGGCCAGCGGAACTCTAGTGGGAGGGCTTATAATGAGTACAGGTCCTTTGCCAGCGTTTAACGAGGGGCGGAGCGCCTCCCATCCCGCCGCAACTCTTCTCAATCTTTCCCGGTTGTTGCCAGCATGGTCTTTGCCGCCTTGGGGAGCCAGCGGCCCCGTTGCGCCGCAAGATGATGCGTTACCTTGGTGATCGCCTGCGGCGTAGCGAGCGCGCACGGCGCCGGCCATGCTTCATCCAGATCGTTCACCCCCCCATCAGGGGTCCTTCTTCGTCCCGCGATGTTCCGCAGTTTTCGATGTGCAGATCGCCTATACCCAATACCGCCGGGGCTATCGCCAAGTGAGTGCAAACTCCGGCCAGAGCGATGGCCAGCGGTAGAAGGTGGCGGGAAGGAATGGAAAGCGGTTTTCGTCATGTGCTGATGCAAGATCCTGTCTAATGATCGGGAGTTGCCCTGCCAGCCACTGCTAGAAAATGGGCCGTCGCGTTTGAGGATGTTCATACGAGCCCAGGGATTCCCGTTGGGTTAAACGTGGGCGTGTTCGGTTCGCGCTGGACCGCCTCGCAAGCGCGCCTCATAGATCGGGAATCCTGATGCCAGCTCCGCAACTTGCTTGCGCACGCGCTGCTCGACCTCGGTGTTGCCGATGTTGGAGAGAATTTCCGTGATCCAGTCACCGATCTGTTCCATCTCCGGTTCGCGCATGCCGCGTGTGGTGACCGAAGGGCTTCCCAGACGGATTCCGCCGCCTTTCATGGGCGGGAGAGGATCGAACGGTATCGAATTCTTATTCACGGTGATACCTGCGCGATCGAGGGCTTTTTCGGCGTCTGTTCCGGTGATGCCGCGCGAGTGCACGTCGATCAAGAAGAGATGGTTGTCTGTCCCGCCGGTGACAATACGGAACCCGCGCTTGGCAACAGCGGCGGCCATGGCTTTCGTGTTGGCCACGACGTGTTTCTGATATTCCTTGAAGGATGGCTCCATCGCTTCCTTCAAGCACACCGCTTTTGCCGCCATCGTGTGCACCAACGGACCGCCCTGGGTCCCGGGGAATGTCAGCTTGTCCAGTTCCTTGGCAAACGCCGCCTTGCACAGGACCAGGCCGCCGCGTGGCCCTCGCAGCGTTTTGTGCGTCGTCGTCGA
>WNGH01009022.1_pt1 | contig 27142 bp, 22 predicted proteins | sample 5400631 | NCBI WGS metagenome assembly WNGH01 (sample SAMN13153373, study PRJNA577476) | soil metagenome | isolation source: 115 cm soil or saprolite under Garry oak tree replicate 1 | place: USA:California | collected 2016-06-15
CGTGTCGAGCCGCGCGAGCGCGACCACGTCCGTGAATGGGCCGGGGTTGGCGATCCGCGCGGCGATCTCCCTGCGCGCCGCCGCCAGCGCCAGGTCGGTCAGCCGGCCCTTCTCGGCGAGGATCCGCCGGTCCCCTTCGATCGCTTCCATGTCCGGCGGCGTCTCGAGGTGGGCGATGACGAACCGGCGCAGGTAGAGCCCCTGCTCGACCGAACGGACGTTGGCGGTGGCGAGGGCGCCGTAGCCGGGGAGGTAGTTGTTGATGACGCGGTCGAGCTGCGTGCCGACGTCCCGCGCGAGCGTCAGCGTGAGCAGCGCGACGACCGCCATGAGGGCGAGCAGGCCCGCGGCGATCGCGAAGATCTTGACGCCGATGGTGATGCGCCAGGTGGCCATGCGCTTTCCTAGACCCCTATTGTGAACGCTTCCGCAGCGCCGCGCGGCTCAAGGATCTTAGTTCCTTCTGAAACGTCCCCCCTCATCAGATCTTGAAGCCACCGATAGCGATGACTCACGTTGATACTCTCTCGATGCCCAAGCGTAAGACGCAACGTCGACCCTAGAGTTATGAGCGTTCGATAAACCGTATCCTATTGTAGACCTGAAAAGTTTGATCTATTCTCCCGGTGGTCCCTGATCGGGCCACCAACTTCAAGGGGATGGCATGCCAAGAGACATATTTACGCTTCGTGAGGTGGCGCACTACCTGAAGGTGACCGAGCGGACGATCTATCGCTTGGTTGCCGAGCAGCGAATTCCAGGATTCAAGGTGGGGGGCTCGTGGCGGTTCCGCCAAGCGGACCTCGACAGATGGATGCGCAACCAAATGTATTTGGGCGGGCAACAACCGGGGCCAGAGCGGGCGGCGAGCGCGGGCAGTCGAGCCGCGGGCGCGAGGAGATGAGGGGATGCTTGGCCTGACGCTGCGCAAGGAGTTCCAGGGGAAGCGCCTCAGGGGCACGGCGATCGAGCTGGCCAATGAGAAGAACACGGGAGCGACCCAAGTTCCGGCGGCCGAGTTTCTCGAGATCACATACCCCTCGGCGGACCTCCTGAAGGCCATCGAAGCGATTGGTCCGGATCAGGGGCGGCCGCTGGTCCTCATCGGGGAGCGTGGGCAGGGGAAGTCTCATGTGATGGCCGCGCTCTATCACGCGCTCACGAACGCAGGTGCGACGAGGACCTGGCTGCAACTGTGGGCGGAGCGGCTGACGAATCCCAAGATCGCCGACCTGCCGCTCCGCGCGGGCATGAAGGTCGTCAGCGAGAGCCTTCACCGGCAACGGTACAAGTTTCTCTGGGACCTCCTGTTTGACCAGCACCCGCACGGGGCGTTCATTCGGGGCAAGTGGGAGGGGCAGGGGGAGAAGAAGACCGAGGTCCCGTCGGACGCACTCATTCTCGAGCTGCTCCGGAAGCAGCCGACCGCGCTCTTGCTCGACGAGTTCCAGACGTGGTTCGACGGTCTCACGAATACCAAGCAGTATCCGTGGCGTAACTGGGCCTTCAATTTCGTCCAGATCCTCTCAGAGATCGCCAAGGAGCATCCCGATCTCCTCGTCCTCGTCGTCTCGGTGCGAAGCGGAGCAACAGATGCGTATCAGCAGATCCACCGGGTAAACCCGGTACAGGTCGACTTCAAGGGGCCGAACGCCGAGCGAGATCGGCGCCGCCTGCTTCTACATAGACTGTTTGAGAATCGCGTGAACGTCGCCCCCACGAGCATCGAGCAGTTGACTGCCGTCCACATCGCTGAGTATTTCCGCCTGGCGCATGTGCCGGAGACCGAGCAGGACCGTCGGCGCCGTGATTTCAACGAGACATGGCCGTTTGCGCCTCACCTGATGCAGCTCCTCGAGGACCAGGTTCTCATCGCGACCGAGGCCCAGGAGACGCGCGACCTCATCCGCATTCTGGCCGACGTGTTCAAGGGGCACGGTGACACCTCGCCCGTGCTGACGGCCGCCGATTTCCTGCTCGATGACGAAGCGAGCGGCATCGCCGCCCTTCTGAGCTCCGTGTCCAACGAGCACCATGCCGCTCTGCGGGAGAAGGCGCTGCGCAACGTGACCGCGGTGCGCGAGGCAGTGCCAGCCTGGGAGACGACAGCGCCGCACCTGTCCGAGATTATTAGCGCGCTCTGGCTGCGATCAATTGCGGTCGGGAACCTGGCTGGAGCCGAGCCGGCAACGCTCCAACTCGATATCACGCGCAATGCGGCGATCGACGATAACGCATTTCAGGTGGAGATCGCTGCCGTCACCGAAAACAGTTTCAATGTCCACCCCGTGGGAGAGCGGCTGGTCTTTCGGGAGGAGGAGAACCCGCACGCCAGGCTGATGGCGCACGCGCGCAATGACCGGTTGTTCACCGACGGATCCGACCACCGGCAGCTGGCCAGAGAAGTGCGCTACGTGCTCGGTGGCGCTGAGGAGGTGGCGCGAGATTTTCGTGTGATCGTGCTACCGCAGGCATGGCTGACCGACCCGTGGACTGGGGTGGAGGAGACGGAGCGTCCGGAACAGTGGGACGACCGTCTACCGATCGTCGTACTTCCTGAGGAGCCGGACAAGCTCGACACACGCCTGGGCAGCTGGCTCAAGCAACACGTGCAAAAGCGCCGCAACACGATTCGATTCCTCCTGCCCCGGAATGGAACTCCGAGCCTATACCTCGATCGCGACCTCGTGATCCTCGCGCGCGCCGTGCTCAAGGCCCAAGAATGGCGGACCCAGAATCCCGAATACGGCAAGTTGCTCACGCGATTTCAGGGCGAGCTGCGCAGCATGATCAAAGATCGCTTCGATCGGTTTGCCGTGTTGAAGACCTGGAACTTTGCCGACCCAGCCCAGTGCCGGTTCCACGTCGAGGGCCTAAAAGTTCGCGGAGCCCACGTTCCCGACGCGATCGATAAGTGCTTGCGGGAAGACCTCTTCGTGCCGGAGGACTTCGAGGCGCTGGTCCTCACTGCTGCAGGTCAGAACGAGTCCGTGGGTAAGCTGCTGCGCGAGCTTCAGGAGCCGCGGCCTAACGCAGAAGACTGCATCCCGTGGCTGGGCGAGACTCTGATGAAGGAAAAGATCATCCGCATCTGCGCCCGCGGCAAGATTGCCGTTAACCTGCGCGGGATGGAGTATCTCCAGGTGCAGTCCGGTGAGGATGAGGAGAGCGCTTGGCGGCGGATGCGACCCAAGCTGGGGACGGGTAAGCATCTCGACGAGACGATCCTGCTCCTGCCCCAGGCGGTGCCCGCCGCCGCCGGGGCCGGCGCTAGCAACGGCGGAGTAGTGATCGTCACAGGGTCCCCGGTCACTGCGCCTCCAGGAGGTCCAGTGACAGGCGATCCCCTCACGGGACCAGGTGCCGCGGCTCCCGCTGGCCCGGCAATGCCGACCCCGGCGACACATTCGGCGCCGGCCACGTCGGCGGTGAACCTCATCGGTCAGCTCGAGAAGTGGGGTATTGGCCCTGCCACCCAGGTCCGTGAAGTAACGCTCCGGGTCGACGCCGCGACCGGGGCGCAGCTCCAGAAGCTCCTGCGTGGCCTGCCCGATGGTCTCATCTACGATCTGAGCATCAAGAAGGACGAGGGGTAGTTGCCACTGTCCCTCGACCTGGTTCGCCGTCTAGCGACAGCATCGCCCGCCGAGGCCTGGGCAGCGATCTTCGCCGAGGCGTGGCGCACCTGTTCACCGTTGCTATCTCCGAGAAACTCGGCTGCCGAGGTCACGCGCCGCGACAACGAAACCGGAATCCTCGATCTGTTTCTCGCAACGGTTGGATGGGACCTCTGGGCGGCCTACGAGGCTGGTGCCGTCCACACTTCACAGGCGCTCATCGAGTGGTGGGCTACACAGAGCAGCGGACGTGCTGTGCTGATTCTGGATGGCCTGTCCCTTCGCGAGGCTCCGTGGATTGTGCACGGCGCGGCCGCCCGTGGGCTCGAGGTCCACGGCGTCCGTGTGACGGGCGCCGAGCTGCCAGCCGAGACGACACCGTTCGCCAAGGCACTCGGCTTTGCCCAGCGGTCGGCGCTCGACAACAACGGTGCCGGCTCTGCGCACCAGCTTGCGGGGGCCCGCACTGAGAGCGGCGATCTGCCATGGCCTGAGTGCGCGAAGCTCGTCGGCGCGGAGCCACGGTGGGTCTTCTGGCATCACTGGCCTGATAGCAGGGTTCATGATTTGTCGAGCCCAGGGCAGGGCATCGGACCGCTCGCGGCCGACGTCGTTGCCCGCCTCAACGACGATGCGTTCTGGGCCTTTATCCAGCGACTCGCCACTGGACGCCGTCTGCTCATCACCTCCGACCACGGCTATGCAGCCAGCGGCCTGTTTTCCGACGCACCCGACGAGCAGGGCAAGCACTTGAGAGACGTCTTCCAGTCTGGCCGGTCGGCGCCCGCCAACGGCGATGCGTCGCCCTGGATGCCACCGGTCGAGCTGACGCTCGCCTCCCCGCACGGGCGCCGCCGTTACGCGCTCGGGCGGCGGAAGTGGAAGAGCCACGGCGGCTACCCGACGCTGACCCACGGCGGGCTTTCGGTTCTCGAGGTCGCGTCGCCTTTCATCGAGATCTCCCGGAAGGAGTAGGCACCGCCAATGGCCCGAGCGGCGAATGCAAACGGTACGAAGGCAGAACAGATCGCGGAGCAGGTCGCGCGCGCGGTGGGCGCGGGGCGGGCTGTGGCTGTTGAGACGGTGGATTTTGACGATCCGCAACGACGCAAGACTTGCCTCGAGGTGGACTTTCCAATCCTGCCCGTGAACCAGGTCGCGTGGATCGAGGGCAACGCAGGCAAGCCCATCTATCAGATGTCGAAGTGGTGGGCGCGCCGGCGTTCGAGCGTTTTCCGCTCGACGCTTCTGGCGGCGGCCATGAAGACTCCAGATGATCCGGCCAAGGCCGCGAAGGCCGTGTGGGACGTCTATTACGCGAATCATCAGACGAAGGGGGCGCTCTCGCATCTCAAAGTCGCTGACATCTTCATGGGCGGAGGAGTGACGGTCGTCGAGGGCGCCAGGCTCGGCATGCAGATGTTCGGTACTGATCTGAACCCCGTCGCTTGGTTCATCGTCAGGAACGAGCTGGCTAGAGTCAGCACCGAGGAAGTCCAGGGGCTGCTGGCCGATATCGAGGTTGAGGTCAAGCCGGAGATCATGCCGTTCTACGCCTGCGGCTGCCCGCGCGGACACCGCGGCACCTGGACCCGGGTGTCAAGCGGCAAGGAGATGGGGCAAGATTTCGACCCGCTCGCGTTGAAGCCCGAGGAGCGGAAAGACTACCGTTACGAAGGCCCAGAGATCATCTACACCTTCTGGGCTAAGCACGGCCCCTGCCAAGTCACCGGCTGCGGCCACCGGACGCCCGTCATTTCGAGCCCGGTAGTAGCGGTGAAGACGCTGACGGTGAAGGCCCGGCTGGACTACCGCTGCCGCAAATGCAACAAGCGCTTCGATGTCGAGGCGAGCGACGCCCGCATGGCCCCCAGCGTGCCGCTCGTGGTCGCGGAGGGCGAGAAACCGTTCGCGGTGCTCGAGAAATCGGGCCACGCGGGGTGCCCCCACTGCCTCCACCGCGAGCTCGTCAACCTGGGCAAGCCTAAGAGAAAGAAGGTCGAGCTGAGTCTGCTGATCCATCCCCAGTGGCTCGTGGGCTCTCCGAAGACGAGCCCCGACGGTCGCGAGTATGGCGGAAGCGTGACCGACACTCCGGAGGCGACCGCGCTCTGGAACCGTGAGCGCGCCCGGACGCTGCGGTTGCTCGAGGTTCGTGGTGCCTTGCCCGACGAGGTCACATGCCCAGAGACGGGCGCCACCGTCTCCACGACAAATGGCACGGTGCCGCGCAAGGCGGATAGGACGCTTCGGAACTCAAAGTATGCGTGCGCCGGGGCGACGTGTGGGACTGTGCAGGATGTCCTGGATACCGTGAAAGCGTCGCGGAAGACGGGACCGGTGGCCGCGTATACGATCCAGGGCTACTGCCCGATGTGTGACATCGAGGAGAAGCCTTATGGTGGGCGGTTTTTCGCCCCCGTTGTTGATTCCAGCGCCTTTGATGCTGCGCATCGTGAGTGGGCATTGCGCCGCGACGGTGATCTGGCTCCCTATTGGCCGAAGAGCGAGCTTCCTTATGGGTTCATGACACATCTACTGAACGGTGGCATTCCAAACCACGGGTTCACCCACTGGTGGACGATGTTCAATGCGCGACAGTTGCTCGTCCACTCGTTGTTGCTGCGGGCCATCACGAGTGCTGGTGGCGATCGCCACCCCTGGCTGATTCGGGAGTTCGTGCTGGGCGCGTTCCAGCAGTACCTGCGCACCCAGAACATGTTCTGCTTTTGGGATCAGGGGTACGACAAACTCGTGCCACACATGAGCAACAACAACTACCATCCTAAGTCGACGGTGGTTGAAAACTGCGTGTTCCCGGCGTTGGGCCGCGGCAACTGGACGTCTTGTATCGAGTCGCTTGTCGATGCGATCGCATGGGCTGCCCAGCCGTGGGAGACCGTCAGCGTCGAGGCAATTGAACACACCGTACCTGCTCTCAAGGGTGTCTTGTCGGGAAAGAGCGAGAAGGCCCTTTGTGATGATCCCGTTACGGGCGAGCCAACGATTGCCTGTGTGTCGGCGACCGAGCTCTCGAAGATCTCCGACGGGTCCTATGACCTGGTGGTCACTGATCCTCCCTTTGGCGGTCTCCTGCACTATGCGGAGCTGGCGGACTTCTTCTACGTCTGGCTGCGACTCGTGCTGAAGGACCGCTACCCCGACTACTTCGGCCCGGAGTACACGCCGAAGGCGCTGGAGGTTGTGGCGAATCGTGCGCGTCAGCCGGAGGACCCCGATGGCTTCTACCAGCGGCTCCTGACGGAATGCTGGCGCGAGGCTTACCGCATCCTTAAGCCGGGCGGAATTCTGGCCTTCACGTTTCACCACAGCGAGGACGAACCCTGGGTCGCCGTCCTTGGAAGCCTGTTCGACGCTGGTTTCTACCTGGAGGCGACCTATCCGATCCGCTCCGACGAGACGAAGGGCGAGGGAGAGTTCGGCTCGAGGAAAATTGAATACGACATCATCCATGTGTGCCGAAAGCGCGTTGAGGAGCCGACGGCGGTCAGCTGGGGTCGCATGCGCCGCGAGGTGCTCCAGGATGTTCGACAGCTCCAGGCACTGCTCGAGCACCACGCTAAGCAGGGACTTCCGGCGGCCGACCTTCAGGTGATCAAGCGCGGCAAGGCCCTCGAGTACTTCTCGCGGCACTACGGGAAGGTCTACGTCGACGAGGAGCGCGCGATTGATGTCCGGGACGCGCTGGTGGGCATCAATCAGCTCCTCGACGAGGATGCGGGGGGTAGACGGGAGCCGCCGCCGGTGACCGCCGAACCGTTCACGCGCCAATTTCTCAGGATCTTCGACGGTGTTTTGGAGCAGCCTCGCGATCAGGTTCAGAAGTACCTGCGCGGTACCGGCATCGCGCCCGCGGAGTTCGAGGAGCGCGGCTGGTGTCGTGAACAGAACAAGATTATTCGTCTCGTGTCGCCGCTGGAGATCGCACGGTCTTGGCACGGCAAGCAGCGCCGAGCGCTGACCAGCGACTACGACCAGGCGATGTTCATCATCGGCGCCTGCTTCGACGGGAGCGGTGTCAACGCCTCGGACACATTGCGCAACGAGAACTTTCGCCCCCATCCGGCCCTGGCCGCGCTTTTCGAGTGGCACGTGCGGCGTGGCGCGACGAACGAGATCCGCAACGCCGCCAGCCGGGCTCTCGCGATCTACCAGGGCTGGGAACGCTCCCACCAGGAGCAGGCCAAGCAAATGGCCCTGTTCTACGGGGGGTAATCGAAGGATGCGTTCGGTCCGTGACGCTGGATGGAGCCGCAGAGGGCTCGCTCTTCTCTGGGGGCCGCAAGCACTCGCGGAAATGGTGAGCCCGGCGGAAGTCCTATCGATCCGTGATTTCTTCCATTTGGCGCAGCGTTGGCCGGAGTCCCTGCCCAGCGGCAGTGGCTCGACCCTCGTGGTGGCTGGGCTCGAGGGCTCGCTCGACGCTCTCGCCCCGGAGGATGCCGTCGCGTGGCTCGAGGAGGATGTGAGGCCGCGTGTGCTCAGCTTCCAAACGGAGTACGAGAGCCAGTGCGGCATCGTCTTCTGGCTTCCGTCGGGGCGAAGGCGGATCCGCATGGTGGGGGCCACAGAAGCCTACTCTTGGTCGTGCGCACTGCCGTTTACCGATCAGACCCTGCCGCTAGGGCGAATCCTCTGGGCCGGCGCGGAACAGGACGCCGGGCGCATCCTCGATCCGCGTGAGAAGGACCAAGCCATCGACGGCCCAGCGTGGATCGGCCTCCATCACCCGCGGATCTCGTGACAGATCCCGGCGTCCTCCTTACGCCTGGTCAGCGCGTCGTCCACGACGAGTACGGCGACGGCGTCGTCGTCAAGAGCCCGCAGGACGGCTGGGTCCCAGTCTTCTTCGCCGCGGGCGAGCGTCAGGTTCCGGTCGCTTCAGTCCGGACCGAGCCGTCGCGCGCGGAACAGATGCTCGGAGGGGTGGAAGGCACAGCAGATCGGCTCCGCTCGGTCTGGCTCTCGTATGAAGCGCATGCGCTGCCGCTCATGGAGAACGCGGCGGCGCTGACGGCCGCGAAGATTGATCTTCTACCTCACCAAGTAGTCCTGACCCACCGGATCGCGACCGCCGCACCGCGCCGGTTCCTGGTCGCTGACGAGGTCGGCCTCGGCAAGACGATCGAGGCCGCCCTGATTCTTCGCGAGCTGGTCAGCCGCGGTGAGCTGCGGCGAGCCCTCATGGTGGTCCCGGCGGGTCTCGTCAATAACTGGCACCGTGAGCTGAACGAAGTCTTTCGCCTCGATTTCGAAGTGTTCGGCTCTGAAGGTGACGTGACGGACCGGCGAACCAACGCTTTCGCGAAGCACCACCGCCTGATCGCCAGCATCGACACTCTCAAGCGGCCGGCGCGAGTGCGGCGGCTGCTCGAGGCCCCACCCTGGGACCTGATTGTCTTCGACGAGGCGCACCACCTTACGGCCTACCGTAGTGGGAACCGGGTCAGGAAAACCGAGAACTACAAGCTCGCAGAGGCCCTCAAGGCCCACGCGCGGGATCTCCTCCTGTTGTCGGCCACCCCGCACCAGGGCGATCACTTCCGCTTCTGGATGCTCATTCAGCTCCTGAACCCGACGCTATTCCGTACGGCCGACGACATGATCGAGAATCGGCATCGGCTCAACGCGGTGGTCTACCGGCGGACCAAAGCCGACGCCTGTCGCCCCGATGGGTCGCCACTCTTCGCCAGACGATGGGTGCACACCGAGTCATGCGTGATGGCAGAGCCGGAACGGCGGTTCTATCAGAAGCTCCGGACCTACCTCGAGGACGGCTTCACGCTCGCCCGTCGGCAGGGCGGTCGTGGCTCGAGTTGGCCTCTGATCCCTACGCTTCAGAGTACGAGGCGACACACGCGGAGGACCTTGCCGCTTCGGCTGTGAATCTCGTACTCCCCGAGGAGCGAGAGCGAATCCGCGCATTACTCGATATGAGCCCGGATCGGCGTGAGACCAAGATCGAGAAGCTGCTGCAAGCCCTGGGAACGCTTTGGCGCGAGAACCTCCGTGAGAAGGTCGTCATCTTCGCCACGTACCTCGGCACCGTCGATCTTCTTGCGCGCGAGATCGAAGGCACGTACCCCGGCCAGGGGGTGGTCGTGCTTCGCGGCGGCGATCATGGCGCGAAGGTCGCGGCCGAGCGTCGGTTCCGGCAGAAGGAAGGTCCCCGCGTGCTCGTATGCACGGCTGCGGGGCGCGAGGGCATCAACCTTCAGTTCTCGCGGATCCTCTTTAACTTCGACCTGCCGTGGAATCCGATGGATATTGAGCAGCGGATCGGCCGGATTCACCGCTACGGCCAGTACCACACTGCGCAGGTCTACAACCTCGTGCTGTCCGACACGATCGAAGGGCAGATATTCTTGCTGCTCCAGGACAAGCTGCTTGAGATCGCCCGCGCCGTCGGCAAGGTAGACGAGCAAGGCAATATTGCGGAAGACCTGCGCGGGCAGATCCTTGGTCAACTCTCGGAGCGCTTGAGCTACGACCGGCTCTACCAGGAGGCGCTGTCGGACCCCGAGCTGCGGCGGACGCGGCTCGAGTTGGAAGCCGCTCTCACGAATGCCACCGAGGCGCGGAAGGTCGTCTTCGAGCTCTTCCAAGATCTGGAAGGCTTCAGCATCGAGGACTATAAGCCCTTCGCGGATATCGAGGCTGGTATGGGCCGCGTCGTGCGGTTTCTCGACGCCGCTATGCGCGAAGTGGGCCAGAGGGTTGTTCCGGTCAGCGACGAGCTGTTCGAGCTTCGCAACGGTGATGGTGAACGGGCCTTGCGGTTCACGACGAAGCGGGAGCTAGCCCGCGGCAGCGATGACGTCGACCTTCTAGGCATCGATCATCCGGCCGTCATCGAGGCAATGGAGCGATGGCGTTCGGTGCCGCCTGAAAAGCTTGGTGGGGCGGTTCAAGGCCCAGGGCGCGAGTCGGGAGCGCCTGGGCGAGCAGCTGCTGCGTGGCCAGGCAGCCGCATCAATCCTCGATCGGGCTGCGCGTCTGAAGATGCTCGTCGGACAGATTGAACCGATGCTCCAACGTGAGCTTCAGAACCGCGGCCTCGGGGTAGAGCGCGGCGGCTTTTCGACCAAGCTGATCGGCTGGGTGGAAGTGCGAGGGAGGGACACATAAGGCAGGCCACGGTATTTCAGGCAAGCAAGAAGGGAAGGAAAGTCAACCCGACATCAATGGCAACAGCCAGTGGCAACCGGAGAAGTTGACGCGCTTGTTCAAGAGGCTGCAGTCTGACGGGGCTGAAACGCACGCAGTTCGGCGCGACAGCAGTCATCTTCGCAATCTTGGCCGGAGGGACGCGGCTGAGGTGGTGAGATCGTAGGCGCTGCCAGACACGCTTCCACTCTGGCATTTCCTCCGCTACTCTCGGTGTTAAGAGCAGCTTGCGACGCGACGGTCGAGTCACGCCCGGGGAGGAGGTTCAGATGGCGCGGGGGCACGTTAACCGCTTCGTCGACTATCTGAACACACTCCGGACCCAAACCGAAGCCGGTAACGCCTTCTGCTTCCACGAGGCGCGCGGCCAGGCTGCGAGCCTGGCTCAGTTCGGCCTCTCACCCTCGGCCACCTACACCCGGACCAAGCTCGATGCGCTCGTCGAGGACGCTCTGCAGCCTGGCTTCCCGTTCCGTACCATTCTGCTCACGGGCGACGCGGGCGATGGGAAGACCGCGTGCTGCGAGCAACTCGCGATCGCGCTGTATGGCGGCGAGCTTCCGCCCGAGCTTCGGGCGGCGAAGCGGCTTGAGGGCGACAAGTTCCGGGATTGGGTCATTCTCAAGGACGGCTCCGAGCTGAACGACGTTAACGATCCGAGGCTGAACCTTGACTCAATCCTCGGCGAGGAGATTCTAGCTTCAACGCGCCGCTTCCTCCTCGCCGTGAACGAAGGGCGCCTACGGAGCAGTTGCCGGAAGGGTACGCGTCGGCGCCTCTGGGAGAGCGTGGTAGGAAGCGCACTGCAGGCTCGCGAGGGGAGTGCCGAGCAAGTCGCCGAGGCGGACCGTCGGATGAGGGCCACCGGAGTGCTCGTCGTCAACCTGCGCGACCGGTGCCTCCCCGCCGATACCGATACCTTCGGTCGCGTCTTGGACACACTCACCGCATCCCAGCACTGGGAGAGCGGTGGCTGTGCCGGCTGCCCGGCACAGGGGCGGTGTCATATCCTTGAAAACGCTCGCTCATTGCGCGCAGCTGAGCCCCGCCAACGTTTGCGGAGGATCCTGCTCGCGGCCTACGACAGTGGGCAGGCGCTCCCGTACCGGCGCCTCCAGGGGTTGCTCGCGTATGCGATCAGCGGCGGATACGCATGCACAGTGAATGCGGCGGATGCGCCGGCTGTGCAGCGAGAGGACTATGGCACCGAGCCGGAACTCGCGCTGCAAGCTCGTTACTACAACACGCTGTTCGGGTATCCCCCGACGGCAAGCGCGGCTACGCGAGCGGAGCCGATCACGAAGTTCCTCCAGCGCGCGGACCCCGCGTTGATGCCCGCGCCCGAATGTGACCGAATTCTGGCTGGCGCGCCGCTCGAAGGGGCGCTGTCGATGGCATTCGGTGCACACTGGTCGAGCGCCGATTTTGGTCTCGGCCGGGCCGGAGATTCCGACTCACGAGCGTTGTCGATCCGGGCGCTGAAGCGGAAAGCATTCTTCGAGCTTACCGACACGGGTGGGGCCGCGGTTCAGGACGAGCTCCGCATCTCCCTGGGGCGCTTCGCCCAGCGCTTCCCATTCGAAAGCTTCGAGGGATACGACCGGGCGATCTCGGCGGAGGATGCCGAGAGCACTGAAGCGTTGCGGGAGGCTGGCCGGCAGATCGTGAGGGGGCTCAACGGGCTCGACGGTACGGGGGGCGATACTCTGCAGCTTGATCAGCTCGATCCGCAGGAGCTAAGTCAGGGCACGCGTTTCGGCCTCACGATCGGGCTTCGGATCCAGCCGAGGACATCGGTTGTCCGGCTGCCCAAGCCTCCCGCCGCCGCGGCTCGCTATCTGGAGCACCGCCCGGCGGCGCTGCTGCTCACCGCGACCGACGACACCGGACACGACGTGTGTCTACGCGTGGACCTTGGGCTGTTCGAGTTGCTCCACGCAGTGTCGCAGGGGTTCCGAGCGCCGCAGGCATTCGGGACGTACCTGTTGGACGTGCAGCGTTTCAAGGAGCGACTCATCCGCGACTTCGCCGTGGAGGGGGGGCGAACGAACCTCGCGTTCCGCCGGGGTGGTCGCCTGTTTCGGATTCGTTTCGAGCCGGACGGCACGCTCGACGTGGAGGTAGGCTGACGATGGGCACGTACGCGACTGTGCCCGAGACCCTGAAGAAGTTCTACGACGCCGAATACCTTTACAACATGCTGCCCCTCGACGTAGTGGGCGACACCCTCGGGGTCCTCTATGGACGCCGCCGGAACCTGAAAAATCTGCGCCAGCTCTACCGCGAACCCGACGCGGTCTGGCGACGCATGTTCCCCAACGGTGTCGAATCGTCGCTCGCGAGTGGCGTGCACGATCTCCTCTATCAGCGGGTGGCGGTCAGCCGCACGCGTACAGGGGAGCCGATCACGCTGGCACCTGTCAGCCTCGAATGTGTCGGCGACGGCCAGGGAGACAAGTCGGTAGCGAATGCTTACCGAGCCATTGGGGGCCTCGCGTCGCGATTCTTTACCGAATCCGCTCGCCAGAAATTGCTCGAACACGTCGAGTTGTGGTCCAGGCAGCCGCTGGCTCGACTCACGGAGGCGGTGCTTCGGCATGCGGACACCTCAGCAGGCGGCAAGGCCGCCAAGCCGGTTGAGCCTCCGCTGGTATCGGTGCCGGAGTTGCCGGCGAAAGCGGCCCGGCTCACGATCGCCCGCGAGGATCTGGAGCACTTGGTCCATGCTTGGGACGATGCGCCCTTCGGTCCACAACAGCAGCTCGATCAGCTCCGGACGCTGATCTGTTTCCATGTGACGCTGTACATTTTCCAAACGGCGGCCCAACCTCTGCTCCATAGGGAAGAGAGAGCGTCGACTCGGCTAGCGCTTGTCTGCGACGCCGCGCAGGTCGTCGGTTCGCCGCTGGCGCGCGTCGCGTATCAGTCCCTGGCGTTCTGGATGGGGCGCCTGCGCGAAGCGAATCTCGAGATTTGCTATCGGAGCGCCGCTTCTCTGCGCGCAGCCGACACCGGGGCGTGGGATCGGATCTTCGCCGAGATCCAGGCGGCCTCCCCCGAGCAGCGGGAAGCCATGGCGTCCAGGAGGGCCGAGTCTGTCGCGAATTGGGTGTTCCCCGAGGATCGGAGACGCAGCCGCCACAATGCCGAACTGTCGGATCTACTCACGGCCGAGATTCGGCAACTCTACGCAAGGACGGCACAGCCGCAGAGCGGGGAGGATCAGCAGCGTGCGCTCGCCGAGGCAATGCTCGGCCTGTTTGCGAGCAAGAGCCGCGTGTTGCACAAAGTGTTCGACTGCGTGCGCTCGGTCGGGGACGGCGCCGGCTTGATTGGGCCCAAGGGTACGCATCAGAAGAAGCGCTTCCTCCTGCGCGCGGATCTGCTCGAGACGCTGTCGGTCGTTCACTGTGCTCGTGCCGCCGCCGGCAATGTCGTGAGTGACGACCCGCTGAGCGCCGGCGCGATGCTGAGGACTTGGTTCGAGAGGTATGGGATCATCGTTGATGCGGCGCGGCCCGAGGTTGTGGAGGCCGTGGAGAAGGGACACCTGGATCCGCGTCTCGTGCCGCACCTTCCCGATGCAGCGCTCAGCGCCGACAACGTACGCGAGTTCGAGGATCGATTGGTCGAGCTAGGGCTGGCTCGGCGGTTCTCCGACGCCTCGGTGAGCCTTGACGAGAGGTCCTTGCTGCCACGCACGCACGAGCTCTCATGAGCCAGTCGCTCAGCCCGACCACATGCGACCACCTGATCCAGGGTGTTGAGATTCTGCTCCGGGGTCGCGCTCTGCAGGTGGACCAGAACGAGATCTGGCTTGGCCTCGAGCCCGTGGAATGCAGGACGCTCCTCCAGCACTTCGGGACTGCCGCCACGAAGCAACAGTGGCCCGAACTGTACGTCCTGAGTTCGGCGGACCCGAGCGCGCTCGGGCGTCGCAACCGTGTGGCTGGGCCAACACCGACTCTACTCGTAATTCTGGATGAACGGTGGGAGACGCGCTCTCAGGAGTTTGGCCAATCGCTGTTCGACTTGTCTCGCAAGCAGGTTTCAGAGCTCCTGCGAGAGGGCGTCGAGTTCCCCATCGAGACCAAGTGGCTCGGCATGGCGCAGCACGACCAGCAGCGAGACTGGATACGGGCGCTGTTTGATGTCCTTCGTGGCAAAGATCAGAAGTTTGCGGTGCGCGATCGTGACGGGCAGGCGATGCGGCTTCGGCTGAGCGTGTATTTCGGATATCTGGTGGACACCCTGCCCGAGGCGGGCGAGGCGGCCGCCGAGGCCCTGGCTCGCGGTATCCACCGGCTGGGATTGTTCACCCACCCCGCGCTGGCCTGGGAGCTTCGGCCAAAAAGGAGTGCGCCCTCGCAGCAGCAGCTCCGCGAGCGGATGGCGACCAGCCTCTCCCAAAACTTCAGGGCCGCGCGCGACGCCGACGACTTCGCCGCACAGCTCGCGAGTAGCCAGCGTCCAGCCGAGAAAGTCCTGGAGGACTATCTCAAAAAGGGCGGGCGTCTCTCGAGCGATCCGGTGCGAGAGCAAGCGGCGTGCGGGGCCTTCCGGGCGTTCCTTCGCCAGCAGACGGTGGAAGCTGCGCTCCGGAATGTGGACTGGGAATTCTATGAGGCCGCTGCCGCCGGCGAGGTCACCCGCCGTGGGGGGCGCAAGCGGCGATTCGGCGTGCGCGGCGTGCTCGCCGACCGGGATTCCCTCGCCGAGAAGCGGCAGAGCATCGTCGAGGTCTTCGTCCAGCAGGCGCCGGCCGGGCAAGAGGAACAGACGCGCCAGGACGTCGAGCGCCTCGCTGATGAACTGGGTCGCGGGGCCACGGCGGACGCGGCGTTGCAGGAGCTTCGCAGCCGCGCGCTCGGCCTCTGGAAGCAGGCCGTAGGGGACAAGACGCTCGACCATCTCCTCGGCTCCCTCGACGCCATCCACCGACGTGCGAAGCGCCGCGATGCCGTGGACATCGACGCCGACAGTCTGGTAGCCGGGCTGGTTGAGTTTGGCGTCTGGGTACGAAAGATGTCCGATGGCCCGCCCCCCAAGGAGTGGGCTATCACGTACCCACAGAAGATGACCCAGTTGATCGAGCCGATGTCCAACGAGTGGCGGCACAATACGCACAGGCTTCTGCGGGCCGCCGCTCAGGCGTGCGTCGAAGACGAAGCTCTAGAGATCGAGGAGGGCGAGGAACTGCCCGACACGGTTCGCGTCCCGCTGGAAGTGGTGGCTGGCAAGCTGACGCGGCAGATTGTATTACGGACCCCGCGCGATTGGACGCAGGACCCGTTCCGGTCGAAGCTTGGCCAACCTCGGCAGGTCATTGCGGCCGACGCACCAGATCCAACGCGGTTGCAGGGTGCTCGATCGCCTGTTGATTTGTCACCCGCATTTCACGAGATCGCGGAGTCCATCTCGGAGCTGGCCCGTGAGCTCGACCCTTGTGGCCCCTACGCGCTCGAACAAGTCCGTGACGTCGTGATTCGGTATGGAGAATTGCTGGACATGGCAGCGGCGGGGAGCGCCGCTGAGAAATCGCGCCAGCTCGCGGAACTGCGAGCACGCCTCAAGCAGCTGAATAGGGGCGACCTCGACCGCGAGCAACTGCTCGAGGACATCGCGGAGCTCAGCGAGCAGGCACAACCGGAGCAAGGCGCTGGCCTGAGCGAACCCGATCTCCGAGTGCTGGCGCGCTTTCAGACACTGTTGCCTGAGGGTGTCGACAAGCCGGGTGAGGTGCTCGCGGGACCAAGGCAAGGTTGGCTGCTGCCGCTGCACCCGCTATGCCTGCGGGCGCGTGCAGTCGTCGCCGAGGTTGGACTGAAGGTGCTTTCCGCACTGATGGACCCTGAGCGCGAGCTCTCCGAGCTCCAGCTGACGTTTTTGTCTAACGCCCTGGACGAGCTTGATGTGCTTGATGCTTCGAGTACTTCGTGACTACGTCGAACTCTATCCGACTGCTCGGGACCGGCTGGTGCTCTACCTCGAGGCCGATGACGCTGGCCGCCTCGCCTACGATCTGTCTACGGGGCTGGCGTTCGCCGCCGAGGACGGCCAGGGGACCGTTGATGGCATGGACCTTCGTCTCGCCGGCGACGAAGGCGGGCACTTTGTCTACCTCGCGGACCACGCCGCCGCTCGCGCTGGCATCGACGAGGCACTCTTTGGCATCGCCCGGGGCCGGCTCAAGCCTCGGGTGATGTTCCGCACGGCGCCGCTGGCGTCGGGGGTCGATCCCGAGTGCGCGTGTCATGTCGCGGTCGTCTACGCTGGGCGAGAGCGACCCGGGACAGAGCCCCTCCTTGAGGGGACGCCGCATGCATACCCGCAGCTGGAGATGGCTCCTGCGGACCCGCTGTCCTTAGCGTCGGTCGTCGCGCCTTGCGTTCCGCAGATCGCCGGAACCATGTTGCGCGCGTTCTCTGCTCGCGATCGGCTTGATCGCGCCTGGGAGCAGATCCAGGCCCGCGTCCACTGGCAGCAGAGTGGGTGTCAGTTCGCGACGGAGGTGAACCTCGCTCCCGAGCAGAACGGGGCTGCGCTCCGGGCACTCCACGCGACCGCGGACTGGGTCATCGTCCTCTCAGAGTTACCAATTCATCGCGCCCTCGAGATGTTCGATCGGAACGTGGTTCGGCTTATCGATCGGAAGCGCTTCTTCGACGGTGGCCGTGAGCGTCACCTCGCCGTGTCGACCTCCCACAGCAGGGTGATCGAGGAGCTCCTCGGGCAGGAGATGGAGCGCGCCTGCGGAAAGCGGCCGCCGACGCTCGACGGGTTGCTCGATTTCGTCCGGCGTTTCGCGCCCGGTCTGGCCATGCGTTGCGTGGGTCGACCTGAGGACATGGGGCCTGGCGGTATCCTCGGGCTTTTGCTGACCGCGCGGGCGGGGGAACTGCAAGCGCCGGGAAGTGTTGCCATTCCGCTCGACGAGCACCCCTGGCTCTATGGCCGCGCGGGGTTGCGCGCCGATGTGCTGCTGGTGAAGCCCACGCGGGATGCGCTCGAGCTCCAGATCCTGGAGGCGAAGTACTCGAAGGACGGCACCGATGAGGTAGGAAGGAAAGGCGCCCGGCAAGTAGACAAGAGTGCGACCGCGCTGAGTGCCTGGATGGAACTCAAGGAGCTCGACGCTTACTTCCGCCGCCGCCTCTACGACGTACTTATCGCCCACAGCGCAGGTAACGCGAAGCGCGAAGGCCTCGCGCGCCGGCTGGTGGAGGGCGCGCCTCTTGAGATGAGCAGGGCCTCAGAGGTACACATCTGGGTGTGGTCGGGTAACGTGGCCGCACAGGTCTCAGAAGAAGAAGGCGTGCGAACGGTGGTGCATCCGGCCACGGAGACGAGGGAACAGCTATGGGAGTTGGCCACCGCTCAACCACGCTGAGTCCGCGCACCGCCAGCTCCAGGCAGGGCAACCTCCGCCTGGTGCTCGTCTGGTGCGACGCAAAGTTTGAACTCATGCTCCCATCTGTCTAGCGAATCGGAGAGCAGATCGCAACGCGATGCCGATCAAAATCAACTCGATGCCGACGCTACTTCGACAGGGAAAGTGGCGCGATCTCCTGGACTGCTGGAGTCAGCTCATGGACGCGTACGCAGCCCGTGATCGCGACGTCGCGTACTGGTACGGGGAGCGCGCGATGACGGGGTTACTCGCGGCGGCGGCCTGGCACTGTGGTGGTTGGAGCCTCGAAGAGTTTACCGGTCGACGCGGGGTCAAGCGCAGGCGGTCCGGACGCGGCGACCTTTGGCTAAGCACAGGGAAGGGCAACTACACAGTAGAGGCGAAGGTAGTCTGGCCCGGAAGCAGTAGGACGGAGTTCGCTGTCTCTACCGCAAACAGAGCATTGCGTGAGGCCAGCAGGCAACTCCGCACTCTCAGCGAGGACTTCGTGTGGGGTAGGCGCGTGGCCGTCTGCTACATCGTCCCAGACCTGGCCAAACAATCATTGCATTCAGAGCCGCAGAAGATCGAGAGCCTGTTCGATGGAGTCGTAGCAAACTTCAGGAAGGCTGCTGTCGTAGCAACGTATCGACCTCGGTCCGAGGTACCGTCGGTTCACCGCGGCCGATGCTATCCCGGCGTGATTCTTGTTGGCCAACGTGTGTAGCTGGCCGAAGGTCACCGGGAAAGTTTCAGCAAGAGAGCGGCCTCCGCAACGGCGGGGCGACCGCGCCATGCAGGATGACCAGGGGCTGGTCGTTTCCGGCGGGCTACCTCGATGGGTCGGCGCGGATAGGGGTTCGGGACGTCAAGGGACGGGGCTCATGATCGAACCCAGCGAACTACCTTGAACAGCAATCGGAGAGCTGGCAACAATCGGTGGCAAGCGCGGAGTAGTTGCCGAATCTTCAGCGAAGACAGTCACCCTCTCAAGCCTGAAGCATGGACTTGAATCCCGTTGGGTCACCACTCAACCTAGTCACTCGCATAGCTGTTCAGAAGACTGAAGATGGCTTTGACCAAGCCCTCATATTCTTGGACGGTCGTCTTGAAGATATCGAGCTCTCTGAGATCCCAGAGGTCCAAGAGAAGGGGAGTCGTGCCGGCCACGTAGTTTGAGATCTCGATAACTTGGAAGCACGATCTGCCTTCGTCAGGTGTGTCGGTTATCACGATGCAGTGTAGGTGTGGCCATTGGTCCCGGACTCTGGCCGCGAGGGGCTCGATCTGCTTGCGGAGGAAGTCCGGAAGGTTGGAACGATACTTCACCTCGATGGGCAGCAAACGATGAAGGTTGGCGTCAAGGCCAGCTGTAGCAACCTGTTTCCAAACGAGAAAGTCCGGCGCAAACTCGGCACTCCCGACCTTTACAAGCCCCTGAACTTGACTCTCTCGGCCGACACGCGCAACCCGGTAGCCGGCACGGCGGAAGATCGATTCCACCAGTGCCTCGGCCAGGCGGCCTTTGAGGTCATTTACGTTCATTCCGGTATTGTCGCCGGATACAGTTCGATAGCCCGCATGTTTTGGGCGCGCGAGCTCCTTTGACAGAGCGTCTGCTGGAACCATTCTCCAATGTTGGCGGCGCGGATCAGGCACCCTATATTCGTGCTCTCCAAGTCCCGCGTCATGGCCGGCCTCCAATGCCACAAGCTCCTCTGGTGGATGACGCACGAGCCGACCGCGCCCGAGCTCCAGCTGGACGACCAGACGCAGCTCCTGATGGCCCGCGGTTCGCGCATCGGCGAGATCGCCCGCGGCTACGTGCCCGGCGGGGTGGTGATCGACCTTCCGTACGACGCCTACGACGCGCGGATCGGCGTCACGCGGCAGGCGCTCGCCGACGGCGCGCCGGCGGTGTATGAGGCCGCATTCCGCGCGGGCGGGGTCTTCGTCGCGGTCGATATTCTGACGCGCTCTGCGCGCGGCTTCCGGCTCGTCGAGGTGAAGTCGACGGCGTCGGTCAAGGCCCACCATATTCCCGATGTGGCCGTCCAGGCGCACGTCCTGCAGCAGAACGGGCTCGACCTCGTGGGCACCGAGGTGATGCATCTCAACCGCGCGTGCACCTATCCCGATCTCTTGAACCTCTTCGTCCGAGCGGATGTCACGGAGGCGGCGGGGGCGATCGCGAGCCAGGTGCCGGGGTGGATCGCCGGACAGCTCGCGATGCTGCAAGGGTCGGTCCCCGACGTGGCCATCGGGCCGCATTGCACGACGCCCTACGAGTGTCCTTTCATGGCGCGCTGCTGGCCGACGCTCCCGGCGCACCACGTGAGCACGCTCTACTCCATGCGACGTCGGGCCCTCGAGCTCGACGAGCAAGGCTATCGGACGATTCATGACGTGCCGGAGGACGTGCCGCTGACCCAGATCGCGGACCGGCAGCGGCGCGCGGTGCAGGAAGGCCGGCTCATCGTGGAGCCGACCCTCGGCCGGGCACTGGATGCCTTCGTGCCGCCCATCGCGTTCCTCGACTTCGAGACCGTGGGCCTCGCCGTCCCCGTGTGGGAAGGGTGCCACCCCTACGACGCGGTGCCGGTCCAGTTCAGCTGCCACGTTCAGGAGGCGGATGGGCGTGTCACGCACCACGAGTGGCTCGCTTCAGGCTCTGAGGACCCTCGGCCGGCGCTCGCGGAGCGCCTGATCCGGGCCTGCGAGGGCGCCCGAACCGTCGTCGCGTACAACGCGCCTTTCGAGCGCCAGTGTATCGAGCAGATGGCTTCGGTGCTGCCGGCCCTCGCGGCGGAGTTGCGGGGGATTGCTGCGCGGGTGGTGGACCTGCTGCCGGTCATTCGCAATCACGTGTATCACCCGGACTTCGGCGGGAGTTTTGGGCTGAAGAGCGTGCTGCCGGCGCTGGTGCCGGAGCTCAGCTACGACGATCTGCCCATCAACGAGGGCATGGTGGCGAACATGGAGCTCGAGCGGTTGCTCTTCACTGGCGAGGGGCCTCGGAACGATCTGCTGCGCTATTGCGAGCGGGATACGTGGGGGCTGGTCAAGATCTTGGAGCGCCTGCGGGAGCTGGTCAGAGGCTGACTGTCACTGAGAGTTGACAGTATGAAGGAAGAGACTTTGACAGTCAGACAGACTGCCCACCTCGTTAGATGCCAATGCTATGCTTCCTTTCTCATGGCAGAGCCAACTACGCATCGTCCTGGTGAGCCGCCGCAGCCGCTGTTCCTGGCGCTGCTAATCTGCGATCACACGATTCGCGATGGCGAGACGGGAAAGGTCAGCCTCATAGGTATCTTCGCCAATATTCAGGCACTTGATTTCCCGGTGTTGAACCCCGGCTTGTCTGTGTATGTAAACATGGACGACGCTGAAGGGGAGTATCTCATGCGGCTTGAACTGTTGCGGGTGGAGGACATGGAAACGCTGGGGGCAGGCGAGATGAAGGTGACCTTCAGTGATCGGATGCTCCCTTCCGAGGTCATTTTTGACCTACGGAATCTTGTGTTCGATCGGGCTGGTGAGTACAAGTTTCGGGTATTGGCGAACGGCCGCACTATTGGCGACAAGACCTTCCGCGTGCTAAAGATACCGGGAGGGAAAGCAACATGAGCGAGACTCAGATCGAAATCAAATCGGCTGGACCCGCTGGTGTCCATCGCACGGACGAGAAGCCCGTGAGCCGCGTTCGGACAGCAGTCAAGGTGTACTTCCCTCGCTTTATGGCCGCTGAATACTTGGAAGACTGTGCCGACCTCCTTACCGCGCAGCATGCAATTGCGGATCCTGAGAGCGCCGACCGCATTCCCTGGGAGCAGGTGAAGAAGCAGCTCGGTCTCTGAACGCGGACGGCGTGGCGTACGCCGTCGAGATCACAAGACCAGCAGCGCGTCAGCTGGCCAGCCTTCCAAGGGATATCCAGCAGCAGATCCGACGACGCATTGACGGTCTCGCAGAGAATCCAAGACCGCCTCAGAGTAAGCTGCTGCACGGCGGTGACCGAATCCACCGTCTGCGCTCGGGGGACTACCGCGCGCTCTATGTTGTGGATGACGACAAAAGGCTTGTCACGATCATCAGCGTCGGCCACCGTAAAGACATCTATCGTTGATAGGTGTCTCCTTTGAGGAGGAGGCAATGAGGCAGCCGGAATATCCCGCCGGCTGGGATGAGGAACGGGTTCGCCGCGTTCTGGAGTACTACGAGACGCAGACCGAGGAGGAAGCGGGCGCCGAGGACGACTACCCGAGCGCCAAGAAGGAGCCTTCCACGTCGCGCTCGAAGGCGAGCACCTCGGCGTGATGGTCTCGGAGAATGGCGGCGACCTCGTCGGTCGAGCAGTTCCCGCGTCGGACCCAGATCACCTTCGGCGGGTGTCCGCGAAGAAAGCTCCGTTCGTGGAAATCGGCATCCTTCGAGACGATCGCGAACCCATGCGCGGCGGCGTATTGCCAAACGGTGTCGTCATCGGCGTCCCGAAGGCCGACTTCGCGCACATGCGTGGAGCCCGGGTAGTGGTCGGCGAGGGCGGTGAGCAGACGAGGTGACAGGTTCTGGTCGAGCAGCAGCCTCACGCCGGCGGGATGGACACGAACTTGCGTTCCCGGTCGGCCGCGAAGGCGAGGCAGGCACGGAGGTCGTCGCGGGTCAGGTCGGGGAAGTCCCGGAGGATCTCGTCCTCGCTCATCCCGGAGGCGAGGTACTCCAGGACCTCGCTGACCGTGATCCGGAGGCCCCGGATGCACGGCTTCCCGCTGCGCTTGCCGGGCTCGACTGTGATCCGTGAACGCCAGTCCATGGCGCAAGGGTACGGCCGCCGAGCCGGCGGGGTCAATCTGATCTCGATATCTGTAGGGATGACCCGTCCCCACGCCCGAAGTCGCGCGCAGCGAACGTAGATCAACCGAGATTGAGGCTATTTCCGGCCATCCGGTGCCGTCTCCTGACGCATGGGCTCAAGTCTGCGGTTATCCACTAACCTATCCCCCTTGACGGGCTACCGTGGGGGTGAGAAAAGAACGCCAACCATGGAGCAAAAGCAGGTCGCTCTCCGCGTGGTCGTCTTCCAAGAAGGTGAATGGGTTTGCGGCCAGTGCCTCGAGCACGACATTGCCGCGCGGGCTAAGACGCTGGAGGACTGCCTCCACGAGTTTGAGCGACTGGTGGTCGGGTCATATCGCCATCGCGGTCGAGAATGGTCTGGATTCAAATGATTCAGGGCAAAGTCCTGGTCACCGGCGCGACGGGCGACACCGGCGGCGCGACGGTCGATGAATTGCTGGCCCGCGGCCACCGGGTCCGGGCGCTGGCCCACGGGCAGGACGAGCGGTCGAAGAAGCTCCAGGATCGTGGGGCCGAGGTCGTTTACGGCGACCTGCTCGACTTCGGGCAGGTGAAAGCGGGCAGGACGAGCGGTCGAAGAAGCTCCAGGATCGTGGGGCCGAGGTCGTTTACGGCGACCTGCTCGACTTCGGGCAGGTGAAAGCCGCGTTGACCGGCGTGCAGCGTGCCTACTTCGTCTACCCCATCCGCCCCGGCATCCTACAGGCGACGGCGTATTTTGCCCAGGCCGCCAAGGAGGCCGGCGTCGACGGCATCGTCAACATGTCGCAGAAGACCGCCCGGGAGGACGCGAAGAGCCACGCCGCGACCGACCACTGGCTGGCCGAGCGGGTCTTCGACTGGTCCGGCGTGACGGTCGCCCACATCCGGCCGACGTACTTCGCCGAGTGGCTGCTCTACCTCGCCCCGATGATCAAGGCCGGGCTGCTCCACGTGCCGTTCGGCACCGGCAAGCACGCCCCGATCGCCGCCGAGGACCAGGCCCGCGTGATCGTCGGCATCCTCAAAGACCCCGCGACGCACAACGGCAAGGTCTACCCGCTCTTCGGCCCGGTCGAATTCACGTACCGGGAGACCGCGCAGATCCTCAGCCGGGTGTTGGGGAAGAGCGTCGAGTACAAGCAGGTCGATTTCGAGGAGTTCAAAACGACCCTGCAAGCCGGGGGGAAGGCCTCCGCCAAGGGACGGGACGGCAACGACTTCCTGTTCCAGCACCTGCGGGAGGTCGCGATCGACCACCAGAACGGGATTTTCGAGGGTACGAACGACCTCGTCGAGCAGCTCGGCGGACGGCCGCCGATGACGCTCGAGGCGTTCATCACCAAGCACCGCAGGGCTTTCGAGTAACGCGTCAATGATGCCGCCGGAAGCGACCGCCTGCTTCTCCCGAATCCCGTGAGGTGGATCATGGCTGGATCGCTATCGGCTGCCGCGTTGCTGAGCGGGGCTGCGGCCGTACTGGTTGCCCTCCTCGCGCTCGGGCTCGCCCGAGCTGCCCGACGGGCGGGGCTGGCCCATCCGTGGGCCCTGGCCGCCTCCGTTGCGGCCGGGCAAATCGTCTGGCTCGGTGCGACGGCCGCGCTCGCCGGGAGCGGTGCTCTCGCTGACTGGTCAGCCCTCCCGCCGCGGTGGCCGCTCCTCCCCCTGACGGCCCTCGTGACGTTCGCCCTGCTCACAAGGACTCGAACATTCCGGCGGCTCCTGGCGGAAGTCCTGCCGTGGCAGCCGGTGGCCCTTCAGATGTTCCGGGTGGGCGTGGAACTCGCGTTCTGGCGACTCCACCTGGAAGGGCTGGCGCCAGTCCAGGTCACCTTTGAGGGGCGGAACTTCGACGCGCTCGTCGGCCTCACCGCCCCTGTCGTGGCGGCGGGGATCGCGGCCGGTTGGGTCGGCCCGCGGGTGACGGTCGCCTGGAATCTCTTCGGCCTGGCGATGCTGCTCAACGCGATCGGAACCGTCGCCACGTCCACCCCCGGCCCGCTCCACCTCGCCTGGCCGGGCGAGCCGTTCACCGCGACCGCCGCCTGGCCGGTCATCTGGATACCGGCGCTCCTGGCCCCGGCCGCGATCTTCCTCCACGTCGTCTCGATCCGCCAGTCACTCGCCCGCCTCGCCACACGCGGGCAGGAAATCCGAGGCGGCAATTACGTAAGGAGCTTCCCATGACTGGGCACACCAAGCTCGTCACGGGCGCCACCGGGAAGAACGGAGGTGCCATGATGTGAGCGACCTCAGGACTGCGGTGCTGCTCCATGACGGCGGTTCTGTTTGCGAAGACGAGAGAGGCAGACAAAACCGAGTGAACACATCTCTCGTACGACATGCGATGACCCTTAACCACGGAGAAGACCATGAAAGTGATGGCAATCGGCACGCTGACCCCCCTCTCGCCGGAACAGCGGCAGCGCTACCTGCCGAAGGAAGTCCCGGCGACGCTCCAGCTCTACCTCGACGGCAAGATGGAGCAGTTCTGGCTGCGGGACAAGGAGGAGGGCGTGATCTTCCTGATGAGCGTGGACTCGGTCGATGAGGCGGACCGGCTGCTCAAAGCGCTCCCGCTGGGCCAGGACGGCCTGCTGACGTTCGACCTCATGCCGGTCGGCCCCCTGCTGCCGCTCGGCATGTTGATGAAAGCGAAGTAGCGACACCAGGCGACGCGGAGCGCGCGAAAAGGAACCGGCACGAGCCCCTCCCCTCGGCCGACTCGTAGGCCCGCACCGGGAGCGCGTCTCCGCGGCGACGACCGGACCGGCATTTACCCCAACACCACCAGAGCAGGAGTTCCCCCATGAAAACCGTCAAAGCCGCCGCCGTATAGCTCAGCCCCGTCCTTTACAAGGGGTCTGAGTATGATTCGAGCAATTATCGAAAGATTTCCATAACTCCAATGGGTAAGCTACCGCCTCTGGCGGTGAGACTCGCACAGGCTCTGCCGTTCCGGCGTGCATAGGAGATGGAAGAGCTGCCCTGTCTCCCTACGCCTCCCTTCAGAGGAAAGGCGGCCATCATGCGTGTATCGTCTGGGAGTGGCGCCCCATCCTTCGTGAGACAGCCCCATCCCAACTGTGTGACAACACACAAGAGACGGCCGTACGGAGTTTATAGGACCTTCAGGCCCTTTCACCGCGTCTCTGGCCCCCTCTGGGGGCCTTCATCAAACCACCCGCTCTGCGGGTGGTACATGATTTGTTCCGATCATACACAGACCCCGTAATGCGCAGAGAGACGAGCATCGTCGAACCGGGTGTGCCCGCTCCCTTCCCTGGAGCGGGGCACACGAGCGTACAAAATTTCTCCGATACACCGGGAAAGCCTATTCGGGATGCTTAATTATTTTTGAGTCCCTTATCCGTCCTCTCGGCACAACCATCTGCTCCAGTGCTCCTCATCATTACCAGCGGCGCCAGCCCTGCCAGTCATTGGGGCGCCAGTGTTGTCCATGCTCGTCATGGTCGCCGTCGTCATGATGGTGGTGTCTCCAGGGCCGCCTATAGCCCCCGTAGTAGGCGTAGCCCCTATAGGAGGGCTGTCCATACACCACCTGTGGTTGCACCACGACCGGTGGTTGTTCGACGACCACGGGCGCGGGGTAGACATAGACGGGCGGCGCGGGGTAGACGACCGTCGGCTGCGGGGCGACAACCACCGGGGCCGGGGCGACGAACACCGGCACTGGCAGCCCGAACCCCACGGAGACATGCACCCCACCCGCGTGGACGGGGCGCGGCAGGGCCAGGGCAGCAAGACCGCAGAAACCCACGATGCCAAACGTTCGTAGGAGCGTGTTGATTCGTTGCATGGTGTAGATCCTCCTGTATATATGTAGACTCTCTGATGCCGTGCTTCTCTTCCGTCTATCCCTCGGCGACTCAGGTTCTACTTCTCTATTTTTGCAAGCGTTATGCCACAGAACCGGTGCACCCCCCAAAAGGGTGTCACGTCCCTACACGGATGCGCGAACGGCTTGTATATGAAGCAGTGAGCGCAGACGCTGGATTGTGTTCATGCACGGCGGGACAGCACGTGTCGGTCAGGGAGCGGCGTGCCACGTCGGTCGCTGACGACACGCGTGATTGCAGCGATGCAT